>Ga0209682_10000235_pt1 | contig 18891 bp, 13 predicted proteins | sample DOMMetBare2Fresh_2_FD_187471 | JGI IMG/M metagenome (GOLD analysis project Ga0209682, IMG submission 187471) | Wetland sediment microbial communities from St. Louis River estuary, USA, under dissolved organic matter induced mercury methylation -... | ecosystem: Environmental > Aquatic >... | reverse complement strand
GCCTTCAAGGCCTGGACGGTGCTGCTGGCGATCGCCGCGTTCTCGCTGTCGCTGATGGGCACCTTTCTGGTCCGCTCCGGTGTGCTGACTTCGGTCCACGCTTTCGCCACCGACCCGGCGCGCGGCGTTTTCATCCTCGCCTTCCTCGGCGTGGTGGTGGGGGGCTCGCTGGCGCTGTTCGCCTGGCGTGCCGGCCGGGTGGGCTTCAGCGGGCGCTTCGACCGCGTGTCGCGCGAATCGCTGCTGCTGGCCAACAACGTGATGCTCGCTGCGGCCACCGGCGCGGTGATGCTGGGCACGCTCTACCCGTTGCTGCTGGACGCGCTCGGCCTGGGCAAGATCTCCGTCGGCGCGCCGTATTTCGAGGCTGTCTTCGTGCCGCTGATGGCCCCGGTGGTGCTGCTGATGGGCGTGGGGCCGCTGGCACGCTGGAAGTCGGCCTCGTGGGGCGAGATGGCAGCGCGGCTGAAGTGGCCGGCGCTGGCCAGCGTCATCGGTGCGCTCGCGCTGCCCTGGGCGGCGGGGCGCTTCAGCCTCGGCGTGGCCGGCGGGCTCTTCCTGGCGGCGTGGATCTTCACGAGCACCGGTGTGCTGCTGGCCGCGCGCATGCAGGGCGCCGACTGGCCGGCGCGCCTGGGCCAGCTCCGCCGCTCGTCGCGCAGCTTCTTCGGCATGGTGGTCGCCCACCTCGGCGTCGGTGTCTTCATCGTCGGCGTGACGATGGTGCGCGGCTACGAGGTCGAGCGCGACGTCAAGATGAGCGTCGGCGACGGTGTCGAAGCCGGAGGCTACCGCTTCGTCTTCCGCGGCGTGCAGGAGACCACCGGCCCCAACTACGTCGCCGCGCGCGCGACCGTCGAAGTGCTGCGCGATGGTCGGGCCGTGCTGACGATGCAGCCCGAGAAGCGCCTCTACAAGGTGCAGCAGATGCCCATGACCGAGGCCGCGATCGACGTCGGTCTTGCGCGCGACCTCTATGTCTCGCTGGGCGAGATGCTGGACGCCAGCACCTGGACCCTGCGGGTCTACATCAAGCCCTTCGTCGACTGGATCTGGGGCGGCGCCTTCCTGATGGCGTTCGGCGGCCTGCTCGCGGTGAGCGACCGGCGCTACCGCGTGGCCGCGAAGGCGACCCAGCCCGAGGGCCTGCCACTGACCGCCGAGGCCGCGACATGACGCCACGGCGCATGGCGTCCTGGGTGTTGCTGGCGCTGGCGGCGGCCGCGGCCATCGGCGCGACGCGTGCGTCCCTCCCGGCCGAACCGGCCCTGTTGCAGGTCGGCCAGCGGGCGCCGGACTTCCAGCTGCCGCGCCTGGCCGATGCCGCGCGCCAGGTCGGGCCGGCCGAGTTGCGCGGCCGCGTCTGGCTCCTCAATGCCTGGGCCTCGTGGTGCGCACCCTGTGCCGACGAACACCCGTTGCTGGTCGCGCTGGCGCGTGAAACCGACGCGCCGCTGGTCGGGCTCAACCACCGTGACGACCCGCGCGCGGCCCAGGAGTGGCTCCTCAGGCTGGGCAACCCCTATGCGGTCACCGCACTGGACGTCGATGGCCGGGTCGGCCAGGCCTGGGGCATTGCCGGCGTACCGGCGACCTTCGTGATCGACGAGGCGGGTGTCGTGCGCTTCCGTCACGCCGGGCCGATGACGCGCGAGCTGTGGCAGCGCGAGGTGCTGCCGCTGATCCAGCGCCTGCAAGGGTGACGATGACGCGGATCCGGCACGCGGCGCTCGGCCTGTTGGTGGTGTCCACGCTGGGGCTGTCGATGCCCGCGCCGGCGGCCGACGGTGTGCCGGTCGCGGCCGATCCGGCGCTGGAGGCGCGGGTGGGCCTGCTGGCGGCCGAACTACGCTGCCTCGTGTGCCAGAACCAGTCGCTCGCCGACTCGCATGCGCCGCTCGCGCTGGATCTGAAGCAGCAGGTGCGCGAGCAGTTGCGCGCTGGACGCAGCGAGCGCCAGGTGATCGAGTACATGACCGATCGCTATGGCGACTTCGTGCTCTACCGCCCGCCGGTCAAGGCGACGACGCTGCTGCTCTGGGGCGGACCGGCGCTGATGCTGTTGGGTGGGCTGGTGCTGCTGGGATGGCGGCTGCGCCAGCAGCAGCGAGATCGGGAGCCCGCTGCGCTGGCCGACGATGCCGTGGCACGCGCCGATGCGCTGCTGCAACCGTCCACGCCAGAGCGTCCTGAAGCGGCCGGGGTCGCCGCGGGCCGGGAGAGCCGGCCACGCGGCGGCGGGCCCGGTCCCGTGCGCGGGGCCGAGGACCTCGCTGCCGGAACTCGTCTTCCGCGCTGAAGCCAGCCAACCCGCCCTGCGGCGGTCGGCAGCGGCGTGGCGGTGTCGCCCATCGGGCGACGGTGTTTGTGCAACCGATCTGACGGAGGTAAATGATGAAGACTGCAATCGCATCTGTGGCGCATGCCGTATCGCTGGGCGCCCTCCTGGGCGCCCTGGCTGTCCTGCCCACCGCGGCGCGGGCCCAGGCTGCGCTGGTGGATCCGGCGCTGGTGGTCACGCCGGTCGTGACCGGCCTGACGCAGCCGATCGCCATGGCGTTCATCGGCCCGAAGGACATCCTGGTCACCGAGAAGGCGACCGGGCAGGTCAAGCGCGTGGTCGACGGCGTGGTGACCGGCGTCGTGCTCGACCTGGCGGTGAACTCGAACAGCGAGCGCGGCCTGCTCGGCATCGCGCTGCACCCGAAATTCCCTGCCCAGCCCTATGTGTACCTCTACAACACCGAGAGCACGACCGGTGTCGATACCAACGTGGCGGCCAACGTGCCGCTGCTGGGCAACCGGGTCGATCGCTTCGTGTGGAACGGCACCTCGCTCAGCTTCGACCGCAACATCATCAAGCTGCGCTCGTTCCAGAACGACCGCAACAACGTGGCCGATCCGACGCTGCCGGTGCTGCGTGGCAACCACAACGGCGGCGTGCTGCGCTTCGGATCCGACGCCAAGCTGTATGTCGTCATCGGCGACAACGGCCGCCGCGGCTGGACCCAGAACAACCTGGCCGGCCCGATGCCCGACGACGATTTCGGCGGCCCGGCGCCCGACGACGCTCATCTGACCGGCGTCATCCTGCGTCTGAACGACGACGGCAGCACGCCGCGCGACAACCCCTTCTACACCGCAGGTGATCAGGTCGGGCAGCGCATCGGCGGCTCCCTGGGCGCGGCGGTGGGGCTCAACCTGCAGCGCCTGTTCGGCTTCGGCGTGCGCAACAGCTTTGGCATGACCGTCGATCCGAAGTCGGGCGCGCTGTGGACCACCGAGAACGGCGGCCGCGCCTTCGACGAGATCAACCGCGTCGACCGCGGCTTCAACGGCGGCTGGATCCAGGCCATGGGGCCGCTGCATCGCATCGAGGACTACAAGGCGATCGAGATCGCCGCCGGCATCGGCGCCAACGGCCCCAATGGCCTGCAGCAGTTGCGCTGGCCGGCCACCCACATTGCCGACAAGCACAACCGGGCCCGGCAGGCGATGCTGGACCTGCCGGGGTCGCACTACCGTGACCCCGAGTTCAGCTGGAAGAACGTCGTCCCGCCGGCCGCGCTGGGATTCGTCAACGGACCGGGGCTGGGCACGCAGTACGACGGCAACCTGATCGTCGGCTCTGCCGTGGCCCGGGCCACCAACCCCGGGCATCTCTACCGCTTCCGCCTGAACGACGAACGCACCCGGTTCACCTTCGACGACCCGCGGTTGCAGGACAAGGTCGCCGACAACGCACGCATCGACGATCTCACCGAGAGCGAGGAGCTCATCTTCGGCACCGGCTTCGGCATCGTCACCGATATCCACACCGGCCCCGACGGAAGCCTTTACCTGGTGAGTCCGTCGGCGGGATCGATCCGCAAGATCTCTCGGCCCTGACGGGCCGGTGGCGCAGGCCTGCCTGCGCCACTGCAGCGATCAGACCGCCCAGGCGAGCGCGCCTTCGGTGGCCGTGGGCCGGGCGCGCCCGATCGGCCAGTACTCGAAACCGGCTGCGTTCATCAGCGCGGGGTCGAAGAGGTTGCGGCCGTCGAAGATCACGCGCGCGCGCATCGTCGAACCCATGCGCTCGAAGTCCGGTGAGCGGTAGGCACGCCACTCGGTCACGATGACGAGTGCGTCGGCGCCCTCCAGCGCCTGCATCGGCGTGTCCGCGAAGGTCAGGCCCGGGGTGTGGCCGAAGGCCTGGCGTGCCGCCGGCGTCGCCTCGGGGTCGTGCGCCGTGATGCGCGCACCGCGCGCCGCGAGTTCGGCCACGATCACGCGGCTCGGTGCCTCGCGCAGGTCGTCGGTGTCGGGCTTGAACGCCAGGCCCCAGAGCGCGAAGTGGCGGCCTGCCAGGTCCATGCCGTAGCGCGCCACGATGCGGTCGACGAGCACGCGCTTCTGCCGCTCGTTGGCGCGTTCGACCGCATCCAGCACGTGCAGCGGCTCGCCGACCTGGCCGGCGCTGTGCAGCAGCGCCTTCACGTCCTTGGGGAAGCACGAGCCGCCATAGCCGCAGCCGGCGTAGAGGAACTGCGGGCCGATGCGAGGGTCGGTGCCGATGCCGCGCCGGACCTGCTCGATGTCGGCGCCCAGCTTCTCGGCCAGCAGCGCCATCTCGTTCATGAAGCTGATGCGCGTGGCCAGCATCGCGTTGGCAGCGTACTTGGTCAACTCGGCGGAGCGGATGTCCATCATCACCAGCTTGTCGCGCTGGCGCTGGAACGGCGAGTACAGCGCCTGCATCAGCAGCCGCGCGCGGTCGTCGTCGGCACCGACGACGATGCGATCGGGACGCATGAAGTCCTCGATCGCCGCACCCTCCTTCAGGAACTCCGGGTTGGAGACCACGCTGAACGGAACGTCCACGCCGCGCGCGCACATCGCATCGGCGATCGCCTGGCGCACCAGGTCGGCGGTGCCGACCGGCACCGTGCTCTTGTCGACGACGAGCTTGTAGTCGGTCATGTGCTGGCCGATCGTGCGCGCCGCGGCCAGCACGTGCTGCATGTCGGCGGCGCCGTCCTCGTCGGGCGGTGTGCCGACGGCGATGAACAGGATGGTGCCGAAGCGCACGCCGTCCTTGACGTCGGTGGTGAAGTGCAGGCGGCCGCCGGCGACGTTGCGCTCGACGATCTCCTTCAGGCCGGGCTCGAAGATCGGCAGCTCGCCGCGCATCAGGCGCTCGATCTTGTCGGCATCGGTGTCGATGCACTGCACGTCGTTGCCCATCTCGGCAAAACATGCGCCGGTGACCAGGCCCACGTAGCCGGTGCCGATGACGCTGAGCTTCATGACGGTGTCCTCCTTGGTGCGATCAGAAATTGAGGGCCAGGCCCAGTTCGACGCCGTGCGCCGGATCGCGCCGGTCGGCGGCGAAGGCCGCGCCCGGCACGAAGCGCGACAGCGCCAGCGTCAACTCGACCTGGCGCCACTCGCGCCAGGCCAGGAACAGGTCGAGCTCGCGCCCGATGTCCGGGTCCAGCCCGGCGGGTGCCTGCGACAGCCGCGAGCCGGCGAGCACGCTCGACGGCACGAGCTGGCGGTAACGGTGCCAGACCAGCTCGATCGAGGTGTTCTCCTGCAGCCGGGCGCCGATCCCGAAGCTGCCCACGCGCAGGTTCGACAGCTCGGGGTCGAGCAGCTCGCCATAGCGGTGCAGCCGCTTGACGCCGCCGATGCGGGCCTTGTTCTCCTGCAGGCCGGTCTGGCGGAAGTTGCGGTCGACGCTGCTGCCGGCGGCCGAGCCCGAACCGCGCGCGAATCCGAGCGTCGCGATCGGGCGCAGCGGCAGGTCCCAGGTCCATTGCGCGCCGAGGTCGACCGCCTGGCCGCGCACACGCTGGCTGCGGCTGTCGCCGGCCGGCGTGCCGTCGCGGCCGGCGCTGCCGAAGGCCGTGACCGTCTGGTGACCGCCCACATGCGCGAGATCGGCCCAATAGGCCCAGCGATGGCCGCTGGCCGTGCGCTGGTTGCCGCTGGCGCGCAGGCCGACCCAGCCCAGGCGCGCGTCGAGCGCATCGACGTCGTCGGCGCGCCAGAGGCTGCCGGGCGCGGGCGTGCCGGAGCGGTCGTCGGCGCGCAGCCAGAAGGCTTCCAGCGTGTGGCGCTCGCGCCAGCGCCACGCCGCCTGGCCGAACCAGCGCCGCACGCCGCGGTGCTTGAGCTCGATGCCGGGGTCGAACGAAGCCTTGCGGGCCAGCTCGCGGCCGACCACGGTCTCGACGCGCCAGGTATCGCCGCGCGCCAGCAGGCGCACCGCGTCGAGGTCGTCGTCCCACCACCAGGCGCGGCGGTCGACCAGGGCGATGCGGCCGGCCTGCACGGCCAGCGGCGTGCCACCCAGGCGCTCGACCAGCACCCAGAGCTGGCCGCGCTGGCCGCCTTCCTCGCGCGTGACCGTGCCGGTGGCCTTCTGGTGCCGCACGTCGCTGACGACCACGCCTTCGGCCAGCAGCGTGACGCGGTCGCTCGCACGCATCCGCGCCTCGACCTTCAGCTCCTGGTCGCGAACGCGGCGATTGCGGTCGCGTGCCGAGTTCAGGTCGAAATTGCCACGCCGTTCCAGGCTCAGCTCATAACCCAGGCGCAACTCGGTCGGGCGGTCGAACAGGCTCACGGTGAACGGCTGCTCGGCGCGGCGTTCGTCCGGACGGACGTCGACCACCGGCGGCCGCGTCTCGATCGTGGGGGGCGCATCGTCTGTCGCGGGCGGGGGCGTGCTGCAGCCGGCCAGCCAGGCCAGCAGCGCCATCGGTGCGGACAGGGCCGCGCGGCGTACGACGTTCATCGGGGCGCTTTCGGGATCAGCGCGTGCATCGGTTGCCAGCGCGCGTGGGGGTGGGCGGCCCAGCGCCGCAGCAGCTGGCCGAGCAGGGCGAGTTCGTCGTCGGCCATCGCGGCGTGGTGCAGCATCAGGCCGACGCTGGCGCCGGCGCGCACGTGGCGCGCGAGGCCGGCGGCGATGCGCGTGGATGCGTCCTCGCGTGCGCCGACGGCCTCGCGCCACTGGCGGCACCAGTCGGTGTGAACCGGCAACTCCGGCAGCGCCTGCTGCGCCGGCGCGCCGGCGCAGCGCGACAGCGCGACGAAGCCCATGCGCCGCAGCTGGCCCGGTACGTCGTCGGCACAGCGGTTCCACGGTGGCGTGAAGAAGGGCTCGAAGTCGGCCCCCAGGGCTTCGTGCAGGCGGCGCGCGCCCTGCGCGATGTCGTGCAGGCGCGCCGCCGCCGGTCGGCCCGGGCCGAACTCGCACTTGCGGCCTTCGGTCTCGTGGTTCGTGTGCGACCAGCCGTGCTGGTGCAGGCCGAGCGGCTGGCAGCGGCGGCGCTGCAGCAGGCGCTGCGCCAGGCCGTCGGTCAATGCGGCGGGGATCACCGCGAGGTCGATCGGCGTGCCGGTTGCGGCCGTGACGTCCAGCAGCGCCGCCAGGCGTGTGTCGTCCCAGCCGGCGTCGTCGTCGCGCACGAAGAAGTGCACCGGGCCGTCGAGCGCGTCGAGCGCCAGCAGCAGCGGATCGACATGGGTCTTCATGCGGCCGCCTTCAAGGGGTGCGTCACCAGACGCTGCAGCAGGCGCGCGCTGCAGGCGGCGCCGTCGAGATCGAGGGCCGCAGCCTGCGGCCTGAAGGTCATCAACTCGGCGATGGCGGCGGCCAGGCGCGGTGCGCCCAGCTCGGCTGACGGCAGCATCAGCATCGCACCGAGGGCGACCAGCCGCTCGGCGCGATGGCGCTGTTCGTTCTCGCCCGGGGCCTCGTAGGGCACGACCAGCGCCGGCACGCCGGCGCCGACCAGGTCGAGCGCGCTGTTGTAGCCGCACTGGCTGATCGACGCGCGCGCCCGGCGCAGCTCGGCCACCATGTCGGGCACGTGGCGCACGAGCTCGATGCCGCGTCGCGTGGCGGCCATCGCCTGCAGCGCCTGCCACGCCGGCTCGGGCAGGAAGGGCCCGGCGATCACGCGCAGCGGTGGCGCGTCGCGCAGCAGCGCGTGGGCCTCGATCGCGCTGCGGAACAGGGCCTCGCCGACGATGCCGCCGCCGGCCGAGACCAGCACGTGCGCCGCCCGTGGCGCCGGCGCCTGTGCCGCGCGCTGGGGCACGACATAGCCGGTGGTGAAGGCCGGCGTGCGCATCGGCCGGCGCGGACGGAAGCTGTCCGCCAGCTGCGCGAAGGCCGGGTCGGTGTGCACCAGCACGGCGTCGAAGTAACGGTCGGCGAGCCAGCGCGCGCGGTCGTCGTGGTGCTGCTGGTCGCGCCGTGCATCGACCAGGATGTCGCGCAGGCTGCAGACGATGCGTGCCGGGCCGCCGGCCTGGCGCCGCGCGGCGCGGATCATCGGCAGGATCTCGCCGGCGAACTTCTTGCGGCCGAACGGGAACAGTTCGACCAGCACCACTGCCGGCCTGACCCGCGCGACCGCGTCCTCGATCATGCGGCGCCGGCGCGCCAATGCCAGGGCGACGTCGGTGCCGGCATCGCGGCTGACCAGCGTGTGGCCGTCGTCCATGCCGAGCGGCGGCAGGTCGATGCGCTCGACGTCATCGGGCACCGGCACGCCCGGCGGCAGCGGCCCGCCGTTGAGGAAGACGACGCGGAAGTGCACACGCAGCGCGGCGGCGAGCGCGAACGATCGCGTCAGGTGGCCGATGCCCAGCGAATGCTGGCAATGGAAGAGCAGGGCAGGACGATCCTCATTCATGGCGGCGCTCCACGAGGGCGAGGTAGGCGCCGCGGTCTTGCAGCAGCGCGGCGTGCGGGCCGGCTTCGACGAGCCGCCCGCCCTGCAACACGAGCACGCGGTCGTAGCGCGCCATGTCGGCGTAGTCGTGCGCGATGACGATCAGGGTGCGGCCGTGGTGCACGCGCTCCACCGCCTCGTGGATCAGGCGCGCCGAGGTCGCGTCGACCGAGGACGTGGGTTCGTCCATCACCAGGATGGCCGGGTCCTTGACGAGGGCGCGCGCCAGGCACAGGCGCTGGCGCTGGCCGCCCGACAGCGTGGCGGCGCGCTCGCCGAGCTCGGTGTCGTAGCCCTCGGGCAGATCGACGATGAACTCGTGCGCACGCGCCGCACGCGCGGCGGCCTCGATCGCCGCCTGCGGCGCGTCGGGTCGGCCGTAGGCGATGTTCTCGCGCACCGAAACACCGAACAGCAGGTGGTCCTGCAGCACGATGCCGAACTCGCGCCGCAGGCTGGCGCGCGAATAGCGGCGGATGTCCACGCCATCGATCAGGATCCGGCCCGAGCTCGGCTCGTACAGGCGCAGCAGCAGGTTCAGCAGCGTGGACTTGCCGGCGCCCGAGGGACCGACCAGCGCCACGCGCTCGCCGGCGGCGATGCGCAGCGACAGGCGATCGAGCACCGGCGGGCGCTGCGGGTCGTAGCGGAAGGACACGTCCTCGAACACGATCTCGCCCGTCGGCCGCTGCAGGTCCAGCGCGTCGGGCTCGTCCTCGATGTCGGGCGCAATGTCCAGGATCTCGGCCACGCGCTGGGCGCTGACGCCGGCGCGCGAGACCTTGGCCGACAGGCGCCCGAGGTCGCGCACCGGCTTGTACAGGCTGGTGACATAGGCAACGAAGATCAGCAGCTCGCCCGGCAGCAGGCGGCCAGCCAGCACCTCGCGCGCACCGACCAGCACCGTGATCGCGGTCCCGGCCGCGGCGATGACGGCGATCGCGCGTGCGACGGCACCGGCGGCGCGCGCCTGGCGCATGCCGCCCTCGTAGTTGGCGGCGATCTCCTGGCGGAAGCGGTCCTCCTCGAACGCCTGGCGGCCGAAGGCCTGCACCAGGGCGATCGAGGACAGCATCTCGTTCAGGCGCGACGCCATCCGGCCTTCGTGCTTGCGCTGGGCGCGCACGCTCGCCTTGACGCGCCGGTTCAGCAGGTAGATCACGCCCAGCAGCGGCGGCAGTGTCAGCGTGACCACCAGCGCCAGGCGGGCGTTGAGCCAGAACATCGCAGCCAGCATCGCCAGCAGCGTCAGCAGCTGGCGCGCGATGGTCAGCGCCCAGTCGGCGAACAGGTCGCGCAGCAGGTTGGTGTCGCTCGCGACCTTGGTGGTCAGCTCGCCGGTGCGACTGGCGCGGTGGAAGGCGAGCGACAGGCGCTGCAGGTGCGCGAACAGTTCGCTGCGCAGGCGCCAGGTGATGCGGTAGCCGACCTGGGCGCTGGTGTAGAGCTGCAGGTACGACAGTGCACCCGACGCGAGGGCGATCGCCGCGATCGCCGCGGCCAGCGCCAGCAGCGCGGGCCAGGGGCCGGCGGCAAGCAGGGGCTGCAGCGCCGCCAGCGTCGGCGGCAGCGGCCGCGCCAGCAGCACGTGGTCGAAGATGATCTTCAGCGGCCAGGGTGCCAGCAACTCGGCGGCGATCGCGCCGAGCATGCCGAGGGCGGCGAGCGCGAGCGCGAGGCGCTGTTCGCGCAGGCTGTCGACGATCAGCTGGCGGAAGTGCGTGCGCGGGGTCGGGATCATGCGGCCAGTTCCTTGCCATGGTCATGGAGTGCCGCCTGCCCGAGGGCGGCCAGTGCCAGCGCGTGCTGCACGCGCTGCGGCCAGCCGGCGCGGTGGCGCACGAAGAAGCTGTAGGCCTTGCGCAGCAGCAATGCGCGCAGATGCCAGTCGATGTCGGCCGGGTCGATGCGCCGCGGCGACGCGGCGAGGGCGGCCTCGACGAAGCGCCGTGCCAGCGCGCTGCGCAGGCGCGGCGTCCAGGTCGTGTCGGTCAGCAGCTGGCTCGCGAAGTCGGCGATATCGTGCGCGGCGTGGCCGACCGCGAATTCGTCGAGGTCGAACAGCACCAGGCGGCCGTCGGCGACGCGAATCTGGTCGACATGGAAGTCGCCGTGCACGTTGCAGGGCATCGCGGGCGGCGGTGGGATGCGCTCGAGGCGATCGACCAGGTGCGCCAGGGCGGGCGCGAGTGCGGCTTCGGCCCGCCCGAGCTTGCGCGCCTGCTTGCGGCCGCGCGCGAGCAGTTCGGCCGGGCCGAGCGAGCACCGGGCCAGCAGCGGCAACGACTGCAGGTGGCCCAGGGCCTGCGCCGTCTGCTCGAGCAGACGCGGGCCGGACGGCGCCGTCATGCCGTCGCGCAGCGGCGCGCCGACGATCTCGTCCTGCCACACGGCGCGCAGCGCTGCGCTGGCGCCGGCCGGGCGGGCGATGCAGAAGGCACGCGGCTCCTGCAGGCCATGCGGCCAGAGCAGGACGTGGCGCTGCGCGACCTCGCGCCACAGGTCGCCGGCATAGGCCTTGCCCCAGACGGCGCGCGGGCGGCCGGCGCGCGGGAGTTCGATCCGCGCGACCACGTGGGTGCGCGGCTCGTAGCGCACCACGCGCGGCGGCGTGCTGACGCCGCCGGCCACGAGCGCGCCGTCGCTCCAGCGCGCGACGGCGGCCTGCACCTGCGCCGGGGCGAGAAAGTCGTGCAGCTGTGTCAAGGCGGGGTCGGCTTCCATCGGCCACAGCACGGCGTCGAGTTCGGGCAGGTGGATGCCGTTGGACCGCTCGGCCAGTTCGGCGGCGTGGCCGCGGGTGCACGCCTGCAGGTGGCACCAGCGGGTCGCTGCCGGGGTGCCGTCGGCCGCGGTGACGTCGATCGCATAGGCGAGGTCGAGGAAGGCCGCACCCTGCTCCTCGGTCCGGCGTGAAAGGCGGCGTCGCGACTGGTGCAGCTGCGCACCGAGGAGCTGCGTGGCGCTCGCGCCCGGCAAGGCCGCGTGCAGGCGCGGCGCCATCGCCGCGGCGTCCAGCAGCTGGGCGACTCTCTCGTCCTGCACGCGTCTCATGCCGCCACCTTCCGGGCATGGCCGGCCGCATTCAGCGAGCCCGCGGCCAGCAAGACCAGCGCGGTCTCGATCAGCGGACGGACGAGCGTGTAGCGCCCCGGCTTCAGGTTCACGGCGCAGCGCCAGGCGCGCTGGTTCAGCAGCTGCCAGGCGGTGGCGCCCGCCCAGTCGGACTCCGTCGGCGCAAACCCGCTCGCACGGCGGTAGCCGCGCATGAACTCGCGCAGGCTGGCGACCGTGACCTCGGCCGGCTGGCCGCTCAGCATCCCGCGGTACAGGCCGTCGGCGCACCAGGCCGCAAGGTCCAGCAGCGCCGGTCCACGGCGCAGGCCGTCGAGATCGATCAGCGCCAGCCGGCCATCCGCAGCGAGCAGCACGTTGCGCGGGTGCAGGTCGCCATGGAGCGTGACCGGCGGCGCATTGAACAAGGTGGGCAGCGCGGGTTCGAGCCGGTGCGCCAGGCGTTGCAGCGACGGCGCCCAGCCCGGTTCGATCAGCGACAGGGTATCGACCAGCTCGTGCAGGCGCTCGCACTTCGGCGCCGCGTATTCGCTGCGGATCAGCTCGACCGGGGTGTCGTGCAGGGCCGCGAGCAGGGCACCGACCCGGCCGGCCGATGCGTGGACCAGCGTCGCATCGGCGTCGAGCAGGGCCTGGCCGGCCACGGCGCGCTGCCAGTGCAGGCCACTGCCGGCCTGCCAGCCCAACGGCTGCGGCACCACGAGTTCGCCGTGCCGGCGTGCCGGGCTGTCCCACAGTGCCTGCATCGCGGCCTGGGTGGCCGGGCCGCGTTGTTCGGCATCGCCCTTGGCGAAGACGGCATGGGTCGAGCCGTCGGCCAGGCGCAGCTCGGCCCGCGCCGTCACACGTTGCTCGGGCACCAGCTGCACCAGCCGCACGGTCGCATCGGCCAGCGTGGCCGACGGTGCAGCGAGCAGGCGTGCGATCTCGGGCAGCCAGCGTTCCCGCATCGCCCGTGTATCGCCGAGCGCTGCCGCTGCGCGCTTCAGCTTGGCATCGTGCGGCCACCAATGTGCGACGAGGTCCAGTGCCGGGTCGTGCGTCACCGTCGGCCCGGCGGCCGTCGGCGCCAGGGTCTCGCTCCGGGCGTCGGCGTGACGGCGCAGCGACTCGCCGCCGGCGCACCAGCGCGTGGCGACGAACTGCTCGAGCTCGCGACCCTGCCGACCATGGCGCAGCGTGAGGCGGTAGGTGACGGCGAGGTTGCGACGTGGCCGGTACTTGACGCGCTCGACGGCACACCGGAGCACCTGCCATTCCGGATCCAGGCCGCGCTGGCGCGCGAAGACGCTGCGCATGTCCGCGCCGTCGAGCGCCAGTCCCAGGTGCGGCAGCCGCGGGTCGACGGGGAACTGGGTCGAGCTCATCGGCGGGCCTCGCGCGCGGTCGACAGGTTCACCGGTCGCCCGGCCTGCCTGAGTTCGGCGCCGGCCGCTGCGACCGCCTGCAGCAGCCGGCCCTGGTCGTCGCGACGCAGCAGCAGCCAGCGGCCGCTGAAGACGAGGTCGTCGAAGTGCCAGATCGACTCACCCTGGCTGCGTGCGTGCAGCCAGGTATCGACGAGCTGGCGGCCGTCGCACGTGTGCTCGATGCGCAGCAGGGGGTCTGGCGGACCTCCGGGCACCGGCATGTCGACGATGCGGGCGCGCGGGTCGGCCTCGCGGCCGGGCCGCAGCACGGTGTCGAAGTTCACGTCTGCGCCACGCGCGCTGCTGACGACGGCCGGTGCCGGGTCCTTGTGGCCGTACCGCGGCGAGACCCAGCCGGCGAACAGCCCCGTGCGAACACCCGGCCGGGCCGGCTGCAGCAGCAGCAGGCCGGGGCTGTCGATGCGCACCTGGCCGTCGTCGACCAGGCTGCAACGCCCCTGCGCCGGCGCGCCGAGCTGGAACCGCAGCGTGTAGTCGTGCTCGTCGACCGCCCGCAGCCAGTCGCTGACGATCCACAGCCCGCCGGCACGCACGATCACGCGCTCGTGCACCGCGTCGTACTCGGCGCTGATCGCGCGCCCGTGCAGCAGGTGGAAGTCGGCCGCCTGCACGGCCTCGAGCAGCGTGGCGCGCGGCGCCGGGCCGGCGACCTTGTGGCGCACGCTGCCGGCGGCGTGGCGCGAGGCCTCCTTGATCGGCCGCGGCTCGTAGCGGGTCTGGTGGCGGCCGTCGACGCAGACCGTGTTGTGGGCCGGGGTGCCGCGGAAGTGGACGCGCCAGTTGATCGCGCCCGCCTCGCTGTAGGTATAGCGGCCGGGGTCGACGACGAGCGAGTGGCCCAGCGCCGCCAGCTCGAAGCTCAGGCAATCGAAATGGCCGTGGTTGCCCTCGCCGAGCGGGCCGCAGTCGAAGACCAGGTACTGCTGGTCGGCGAAGTCTTCGGCCCCGCGGCCCCAGCCGCTGCGCACGACGGCGTAGCCGCTGGACTCGAACGTGGCCAGCGTCGCGGCCGGCGGCGCGCCACGGGCACCCTGGGTCGCGACCCAGCGCATGTCGTCGCGGCCGAACAGGGCCGCGCCCTGTGCCAGCAGTGCCAGGTAGCTGCGCGCATCGCCGTCGGACAGGCTGGGCACGACGCCGTCGGGCTTGTGCACGTGCAGGCTGAACTCGAGAGCGCGCTCGAGCAGACGGTCCATCTCGGCGGGCACCGCAACGCCGTGGCGCGTGGCCAGGGTGCGCACGTGCAGCCAGTTGCGCACGGCGAGGTGGTGGTAGTCGGTCGACAGCTCGCAGTGCACGCCGTCGTCGAGCAGGTCGGCGCGCAGGTTGGCCAGCGTCTGGTCGAGCGCGAAGGCGCGCCAGTGCGCCGAGCGTGCCATCTCGGGGAACGCCACGCCGGCGAGGAAGATCGCGTACAGCTCGAGCGTGCGGTGGTTGCGCTTGGGGGTCAGGTTGGCGCACAGGAACTCGACCTGTTCGTGCAGCGACGCCAGCAGCCGGCGGAAGAAGGCCGCGTCGACCGGCGCCACGTGCGCCGGCCCGTGGGCGACGAAGGCGCGGGTGCTGTAGATCCAGTTCTGCACCCGGCGGCCGGTCACGTCGGCGGCGATGAAGCCGGCTGGCACCTGGCGCATCCAGCCGTCGAGCAGCGTGGCCCAGCGCCGCGCGATGCGTGCGTCGCCGGTGGCGAGGTAACGCTGGCCGAGCCCGGCGGCGTAGTAGAACTTGTGCAGCAGGATGTGCCACTCGACATCGGCACTCGGATTGGCGAGCCAGTCGATGGACTCGGGCAGCCTGTGGGTCTCGCCGTTGAACTCGAAGCGGCCGGCGAGCACGCCGTCGATGCGCTGCGGCGTGCACTCGTCGGCATCGACGACCAGGTCCACGTGCACCGGTCGCGGCGAGCGGAAGTGCGCGAGCAGCGCGGCGTCGTCGAGCTCGCTCCAGGGTGCGCTGAAGATCGAGCCGGGCGTCTCGGACGGGTCCGCCGGGGCGGGCGCCCTCACGGCCTGGGCGTCGTGCAGGTTCATGCCCGGACCTCCCAGGCCTTCACGCCGGGCATGGCGGCGGGCGCCAGCTGGGCGACGAACAGGTCGCGCAGCGCCAGCGTCGTGCGGCGCGAGTCGAAGCGCTCGCAGATGCGCTGGCGGCCGGCCTGTGCCACGCGGGCATGCAGCGAAGAGTCCTCGAGCAGGCGGCGCAGCGCGGCGGCCAGCTCGTCCGGATCGCGCGGCTCCACCAGCAGGCCGTGCAGGCCGTCGTCGATCAGCTCGGGGATGCCGGAGATGCGCGTGCTGACGACCGGCACGCCCATCGCCATCGATTCGGCCAGGACGTTGGGGAAACCGTCGCGGTCGCCGTCTTCCATCACCTGGCAGGGCAGGGCGAAGATGTGTGCCTGACCATAGAGTGCGCGCAACTCGTCCTGCGTCATTGCGGCCTGCAGGCCGACCCGGTCGCCGAGTTGCAGCTGGTCGATCAGCTTGCGCACCGGGTCGTGGGCCGGGCCGTGTTCGCCGACGATCAGGCAGCGGAACGCCACGCCTGCCGCCTTCAGCCGGGCACAGGCCTGCACCAGCTGGTCGAAGCCTTTTTTGTCGACCAGGCGGCCGACCGCGAGGATGAGCGGCGGCTGCCCGGCGCCACGAACGGCCGGCTGCCTGGGCGGGGCGAACCAGTCGGTGTCCAGGCCGTGATAGATGGCGTGCACCTCGCAGGGCCGCGGGTGGCGTGCGCGCAGCACCGCGGCGTTGGCACAGGTGCAGGTGGCGACGAATCGCGCGCCGCCCATCTTGCGCTCCAGCAGGTCGCCCGGGTTGAGGTCGGCCTGGTAGATGTCCTTGGCATGCGCGGTGAAGCTGTAGCTGCGGCCGCTCATGCGCGCGGCCAGCCAGGTGATGGTGGCCACGCCATGGCAGAAGTGGCCGTGCAGGTGGGCGATGTCGCCGCGCCGCAGCACGTCGGCCGCGATCGCGCCGGCCTGCAGGAATTCCTTGACGAAGACCTTGCGCAGCCGCGTGCGGCCGGTGTCGTCGTGCTGGCGGTGTTGCCACGCCAGGGTGAGTGCACTGCCGAGCGCGCCGGCCCAGCGCACGGGGTGGCGGGTGGCGACCTGCAGGTGGTCGCGCCAGAAAGCGCCGAGGTTGCCGCGCAGCCAGCGCGCCAGCGTCGTGCCCGACAGCGAGCCCACCGCCGGCAGGTGCTGGAGCGGTGCACGGATCGCCGCGACCACCGGGTGGGCGCGCGGCTCGCCCTCGTGCTTGACGGCATAGAGGTGCAGATCCATGCCCAGACGCTCGAGCTGGTGGATCTCGTGCGCGATGAAGGTCTCCGACAGGCGCGGAAAGGCATTCATCACGTAGCCGATGCGGTTCGTCGGCATGGCTTCAGGCGACGGCGCAGGACGCGGCATGGGCATGGCGGGCTTCCAGCAGTTGCAGGACGACGCGCAGGTTGCGGTCGTTGTCGAAGTGTTCGGTCACGGTGGCGCGTGCCGCGTGGGCGAGTACGGTGCCGAGCGCCGGTTGCTCGATCAGGGCCGCGATCGCATCGGCCAGGGCAGTCGGGTCGTCGGGCTCGACCAGCAGGCCGTTGCGGCGCTGGTGCACGAGTTCGGGGATGCCCGACACCCGCGTGGCGACGACCGGCACGCCGATCGCCATTGCCTCCAGCAGCACGTTGGGGATGCCGTCGCGGTCGCCATCGGCGGCCACGCGCGAGGGCTGGACGTAGACCGAGGCGCGGGCATAGCGGTCGATCACCTGCTCGCGCGTGAGCTTGCCGACGAGGCGGATCCGGTCGCCCAGGCCGTAGGACTCGATCTGTGCCGCCAGGCGCTCGCGTTCCTGGCCATAACCCACGATGTCGCACAGGAAGGGCAGGCCGCGGCCGTGCAGCAGCCGGCAGGCGTCGACCAGCGTGTCCAGGCCCTTCTTCTCGACCAGGCGACCCACGCTCAGCAGGCGCGGCACGAGCTGCGGCGCGGCCATGCTCAGCGTGCGGCGCGAGGGGTGGAAGACCCGACCGTCGATGCCGTGGTACATGCGCACGACCGGCGCGTCGGGCGCGATCGCGCGCAGCGTGCGGCAGTTGAACTCGGTGCAGCTGACGGTGAAGCGCGCCGCCGCCATCTTGCGCCGCAGATCGGCGGCGTCGGACAGGTAGATGTCCTTGGCATGGGCCGAGATCGAGAACGGCGTGCCGCCGACCAGCGCAACCAGCTCCGCAACATCGGCCGGGGCCGAGATGAAGTGCGTGTGCAGGTGCTCGACGCCGTCGGCCCGCATGCGCCCGGCGAGCCAGCCGGCACGCAGGAAGTCGCGCAGCCCGGGGCGGCCGCGGCGCAGCGCAGCGGCGATGGCGCGTGCATAGCGGGCCGGATTGGCCAGCAGCAGCTGCAGGTGACGGGCGGCGAACCCGCCCGGGTCGTCGCGCAGGGCCGCGGGCACCTGCGTGACGCCGGCCTGGACGCGGGCGACCGCCGGGTGGCTCACCGCGTCCGAGGGCGCCGCGAGGGTGTAGATCCGCAGCGGCACCCCCAGGCGCTCCAGCCCCAGCACCTCTTCGAGGACGAAAGTCTCCGACAGCTTGGGGAAGCGCTTGACGAGCAGGCCGATGCGCCGGCCGTGGGGCAGGGCGGGGGCGGTCACGCGTGCAGCTCCACGTTCGGTGCGGCGCCGGCTGGCCGTGAGCGGGTCGGCCGGCGCGGCGGCGCGATCGCCACGACAGGCTGCGCGCGCGGCGGCAACCCGATCAGCTCGAAGACGGCCTCGGTCACCCGCGCGAGGCCGTCCAGGCGCTTGAGCCGCGGCGGCAGCTGCAGCGCGGCGACGGCGTCGAGCTCGGTCTGCAAGGCCTTGGCCAGGGTCTGTGCGGTCAGCGCGTCCGGGTGGACCATGCGCACCAGCCCTTGGGCAGCCATGCGCTCGGCACGGATGCACTGCTCGACGCCGGGCTTGATGCGCGGCACCAGCACCGCGCGGCGGCGCAAGGTCAGCAGTTCGCAGACCGTGTTGTAGCCGCCCATCGCCAGCACCACGTCGGCGGCGCTCAGCAGCGACATCATGTCGTCGCTGAAGTCCTGCACCGTGACGCCGGGCAGCGCGGCGGCACTGGCACGGATGGCCGCGCGGCGTGCCTCGGCCATCTCCGGGCCGCAGACGATGTGCATGCGCGGCAGGCGCTGCGCCGGCAACAGCGGCAGGGCCTGCAGCGCGGTGGTGATCAGCAGTTCGCCGTCTTCGCCGCCGCCGGGCGTGACCATCACCAGCGGCTCGCCCTCGGGCACGCCGAGCTGTTGCCGGACCTGCGTGCGCGTCTGGCGCCCGGGCTCGCGCGAGATGTAGCCGCAGAACGAGACCTTGGCGGCGGCGAAGGGCGGGAAGGCATATTCGGCCCGCAGGTCGTAGACCGTCGGGCAGCCGACGACGAGCACCTGGTCGTAGTACGCGCTGATGGCCTCGTAGTAGCCGTTCTTGCGCCAGATGCGCGAGGTGGTCTCGGCATGGTCGAGGATGTCGCGCAACAGCAGCACGAGCTTGGGACGCGCGGCGCCCGGCGCCAGATCGGCCAGTGCCCCGGAGAGTTCGTCCTCGACACCGAAGGGTTTCTTGTCGACCAGGATGAGGTCGGGCGCGAAGTCGGCGATCGCG
>Ga0209682_10000234_pt1 | contig 18896 bp, 19 predicted proteins | sample DOMMetBare2Fresh_2_FD_187471 | JGI IMG/M metagenome (GOLD analysis project Ga0209682, IMG submission 187471) | Wetland sediment microbial communities from St. Louis River estuary, USA, under dissolved organic matter induced mercury methylation -... | ecosystem: Environmental > Aquatic >... | reverse complement strand
CGACGCCGATCGGGCCGACGGCGCTACGGCGCCGGGGCCCGGAGCGCGGCCAGCGCCAGCCCCTCGAAGAGCAGGTGGGCCGCCAGGTGGCAGGTCACGTCGCTCACGTCCTGCTGCGGGCAGACCTCCACGAGATCCATGCCGGCCAGCCGGAGGCCGGCCAGGGTGCGCAGGAGCTGGAGCAGCTCGCGGGAGGAGAGCCCGCCGGGCACCGGCGTGCCGGTCCCGGGCGCGAAGGCCGGATCGACCACGTCCACGTCGAGCGAGAGGTAGGCTGGCCGATCGCCGATCCGCTCCAGGAGGCGCGCCGCCACCTCGGCCGGGCCGGTGGCGGCCACCTCGTCGGCCGAGAGCCGGAGGCCACCGTGGCCCGCCGAGAGGTCGCCGTCGGCCGCCGCGCCCCAGGGGCCGCGCAGGCCGACCTGGTGGAGCTGCCCGGGCGCGATCAGCCCCTCCTGCACGGCATGGCGGAAGGGCGTCCCGTGGTGGAAGGGCTCGCCCCAGACCTCCGGGCCGCTCGTGTCGAGGTGGGCGTCGAGGTGGACGACCGCCAGCGGCCCGCGCGCCAGCGCCAGGCCGCGCAGCGCCGGCAGCGCGATGGAGTGATCACCACCGACCAGGAAGGGGACCGCGCCGGCGCCGGCCACCGCGGTGACCGCTCCGGCCACCGCCGCCCGCACCGCCGCCGGATCGAAGGGCGGGAAGATCACGTTGCCGCCGTCCACCGCCCGCAGCCGCTCGAAGACCGCCAGCCGGTGGACCGGGTGCCAGCCCTGCACGAAGGCGCTCACCCGGCGCACGTGGAACGGCGCCAGGCGCGCGCCCGGCACCGCGGTGACACCGCCGTCGTAGGGGACACCGAGCAGCACCGCGCCGGTGCCGCCGGGCAGCGGTCCGGCCAGCGGCGCCGCCGGGAGCCGGAAGAAGGGGGTCTGCCCGTGGGCCAGGTACTCGGCCGCCGACTGCTGGCTCACGCGTCGCCCCGCAGCAGCGCCTGGACCCGGCGGCGCACCGCCTCGGCCAGCGCGGCCGCGTCGCTGCCGGCCGCCGAGGTCTCCGGGGCGCCGAAGCGGAGGCGGACGCTCGAGCGGCCGCGCGCGGCCAGCCGGAGGTAGTGGGGCAGGAAGGTGGCGTCGCCGGTCCAGGCCAGCCCGGCCGGCTGGTAGCGGAGCGCCACCGGGACCACCGGGACGCCGAGCCGCGCCGCCACCCCGAAGAGCCCCTTGCGGAAGGGGAGCACCGCCCTGCCGTCGGAGGTGGTCCCCTCGGGGAAGTTGAGCACCACCATCCCCTTCTGGAGCGCCACCTCGACCTCGCGGAGCACGCGCTGCCCGGAGGCGGCGTCGCCGCGAGCGTGGAAGATGACGCCGAGCCGGCCGGCCAGCGCGCCGATCACCGGCCAGCCGCGCACGTCCAGCTTGGAGACCGGCAGGCAGGGCACGGCCGCCGCCACCACCAGTGGATCGAGCCAGCTCACGTGGTTGGCGGCCAGCAGCGCCGGCCCCTGCGGCAGCGCGCCGTCCACCTCGACGACCACGCCGTGGAGCCGGAGCGCGGCGCGGCAGCCGTCGCGCAGCACCAGGGCCCGCTGCCGGAGCCCGGCGCCGTACGGCGGGACCCGCCCGGCCCGCGCCGCCACCATCGCGGCGGTGGCGGAGGTGGCGGCCACGCGCACCCCCGCGCGCACCACGCCGAGCCCGCCCGCTGCCGCCGTGGCGACGGCCGCCATCTACGCCGCCCCCTGGAGCGAGAGCGGCTCCGCCGCCGCCTCCCGCTCCACCAGCCCGAGCCGCTCCATGCGGCCGCGCAGCCGCTCGAAGCCGGTGCGGTCGATGCGCGACACCAGGCGGCGGTCGCCGGGGCCGTAGAAGTCCTCGCGGAGGCCGAGCTCGGTGGCGCCGAGCGCCTGGTGGAGCGAGCGGGCCGCCAGGTTGTCCTCCTTCACGGTGAACCAGCAGGCGTCCACCCGGTCGAGGAGCGCCCCGGTGAGCGCCCGGAGCAGCTGCACCGCCACCCGCGAGCCCTGCTTGCCCGGCGCCACCGCCAGGGTGGTGCAGTAGGCCTCGCGCCCCTTCACGAAGCAGAGCACGTAGCCGACCACCCGCTCGCCCTCCAGCGCCACGTAGCTGGTCTCGGCGAAGAACTCGCAGCAGAGCCGGACGTAGTAGGCGCCCAGCACCCCCTCCCCGGCCGCGCCGAAGACCTCCTCCTCGAGGTGCATGAGGGGCTCGAAATCGTCCTGCCGCAGGGTCCTGACCTCGCGTCGCGCCATGGTGACACCTCCTCGGGTGACGGCAGCCTGGCGGCCCCCGGTGACGCACCGGTCTCGGCCGCGCGACGGCTGCGTGTCCGGGCAGGAGTTCACGGGGACGACCGGCGACGGTCGCGTGGCCGTCACCCGGCCGGGGTGTAGTGCCGGGCCATGGAGGCCACCGTGACCCGGACCCTGGCGCACCTCTCGGATCTTCACCTCGGCCGCAGCGAGGACGACGCCGCCACGCTGCGGGCGCTGGTGGTGGCGCTGGTGGAGGCCCGCGTCGACCAGGTGGTGGTGACCGGCGACGTGACCCACCGCGGCCGGATGGAGGAGCTGGCCACCTTCCGGCGGCTCACCGCCCCGCTGGCCGACCGGCTCACCGTGGTGCCGGGCAACCACGACCGGCTCGGCGAGGACGTGGCCCGCTTCCTGATGCGGGGCCGGGTGGCGGTCGAGCGGCGCGAGGGGCTCCACCTGGTGCGCCTCGACTCCACGGCGCCGCACAACCGGCGGATCATCGACAGCCACGGCGGCCTGAGCGCCGAGGACCTCGCCGCGGCCGGCGCCGCGGTCGAGGCGGCCGAGCCGGGCGAGCTGGTGGTGGTGCTGCTCCACCACCACGTCCACCCGCTCCCCGGCGACGACCTGTGGGAGCGGCTGTCCGACCTGGTGGGGCTCCCCTGGACCGCCGAGCTCGCGGCGGGGCGCGCCCTGGTGGAGCGGATCGCCGGCCGCTGCGACCTGGTGCTCCACGGCCACCGCCACGTGCCGGCCGAGCTCACGCTCCACCGCGACGCGGCGCGGCCGGTGCGGGTGGTCAACGCCGGCAGCTCGGCCTCGCTCGGCCGGGCCCGCCTCTTCACCCACGCCGCCGGGCGGATCCTGGGCGAGGGCTGGATCGGCTGCAGCGCCGGCTCGCGCCGGCCGGTGGTGCTGCCGCTGCGACCCGGCCCCTCGGGCGTGCCCGCGGCGGCGTAGCGGCGGCGCGGACCCGCGGCGGGCGCCGGGAGGCAGGCTCCTCACGGCGTCGCCCGGGCCCGCGGAGCGGCTTCTCCTTGGGGGGTGGGGCCCAGCTGAGCTCTGCTCAGCGGGGAGGGGGCGGGGCGCCCCCTGCTACGCGGCGCCGCACCCGCCGCCGGCGTCGAGCGCCTCGCCGGTGAGCTGGAGCGCGCCGCCCAGGAAGGCCTGCAGCGCCGCCCGGGGCTCACCGGTCACGCCGAGCTGGATCTTCACGCCGGCCGCGGCCAGCCTCTCCTGGGCGTGGGGCGGCATGCCCCAGGCCAGGATCTGGGTGACGCCCTGGGCCACCACGAACGCCGGCGGCGGCCCGCCCGGCCCATGGCCCGGGTTGGGCACCAGCGCCTCGCGCTGCACCTTCCCGTCCGCCACCTCGGCGATGAGGAAGCTGGCGCAGTGGCCGAAGTGGTTCGGGATCTTCCCGTCGGTGACGGGGATGGCGATGCGCATGGGCTAGAGCTCTCCCGAGCCGAAGGTGTCGCAGGCGTCCAGGCTGCCGGTGTCGAAGCCCTTCCGGAACCACCTGGAGCGCTGCGCCGCCGAGCCGTGGGTGAAGCTCTCCGGGTTGACGCGCCCGGTGGCCGCCTTCTGGATCCGGTCGTCGCCCACCGCCGAGGCGGCGTTGAGCCCCGACTCGAGGTCGCCGGCGTCGAGGAGGTTGCGGTCCCGCGCGGTGCGCCCCCAGGCGCCGGCGAAGCAGTCGGCCTGCAGCTCGAGCGCCACCGAGAGGGCGTTGCGGGCCGAGGGGTTGCGCTGCTGCGCCTGGCGCATCTTGCCCTCGATGCCCAGCACGTTCTGGAGGTGGTGACCCATCTCGTGGGCGATGACGTAGGCCTGGGCGAACTGGCCGGGGGCGCCGAAGCGGCTGGCCAGCTCCCGGTAGAAGCCGAGGTCGATGTAGACCTTCTCGTCGGCCGGGCAGTAGAAGGGGCCCATGGCGGCGGCCGCGTCGCCGCAGCCGGACTGGACCTGATCCCAGTAGAGGACCAGCTTGGCCGGCCGGTAGCCCTGCAGCGACTGGCTCCAGGTGCGCTGGGTGTCGTTGAAGGAGGAGACCGCGGTCTTCTCCAGCTCGGCCTCGGCCGCCTCGCGCTGCTGCACCTGCTCCGGCGAGGCCCCGCCGCCGCCGGCGCCGCCCACGGGTGAGGCGCCGATCAGCGAGAACATGTCCTGCTTGAAGACCACGCTCAGCACCAGCAGCACCAGGGTACCGCCCAGGCCGAGCTTCATCCCGGCGCCGCCGCCGAACGAGCCGCGGCGGTCCTCCACGTTGCTGCGGTCGCCGTCGTCGATGCGCATGGCAGGCTCCTCGGGGGTCGCGAGCGTCAAGGATTAGCGGAGCGTCGCGCCGAGGGCAACGCATAGATCCACCGGGCGCGACGAGGCCCCCGCCGTCCGCGGCAGGCGCGGAGCGACGGAGGCCGTGGGGGCTGCGGGCTCTCGGCGCCTTACTTCTGGATGGCGTCGGCGGCCTTCTCGACGGCCTTGTCGCCCTTGGCCGCGGCCGGAGCGGTCACGGCGGCGGGGGCGCCCATCTTGTCGGCCTTGGCGGCGCCGGCCTTCACGGCCTTCTTGCCGTGGGTCTTGGCCTCGCCAGCGGCCTTGCCCTTGGCCTTGCCGGCCAGCCCCTTGGCGCCCTTCTCGGCCTTCTCGGCCTTCTCGGCGGCCTCCGCCTTGACCCCGGCGGCGGTGGGCGCGGCGGCCTTGACCTCGGCGGCGGCGGCCGGAGCGGCGGCCTTCACCTCGGCGACGGCAGCGGCGGCGGGGGCCGGCGGGACGGCAGGGGCCGGGGCCGCGGCGGTCTGGGCCTGGGCGAAGGTGGCGAAGGAGGCGGCGGCGAGGACGGCGACGAGGTGCTTGGTCACGTGTGCTCCTGGAGTGGTGGGCCGCCCGCTGCCGGGGCCTCTCGCGGTCCGGGCTCGGCGGGCGTCTGGTGCACCGGTCAGCCGGCGCGCTCGACCTGAGCGACGGCCGGACGACCCCCGCTATTCAACGCAAATTCAGCCCGGATCCTAGGTGCCTGGATCTGGTGCTGCGATCTGCCGCAGCGCCGGAGGACGGACGGTGCGGCGGCGATCGGCGGCTTCCAGGAGCGCCATCTGGCTCCTCACCGCGGCGGGGCCCGGGTCGGGTCTCAGGTAGGTCCCGTCCGGCTGGAGGCGGCGGGCCCGGGCGGTATCGGCCAGCGCCAGCCCGAGCACCTCTTCCAGCAGCCTCGCCTTGAGCTCCGGCGCCTCGACCGGGAACATGACCTCGACGCGGGTGTTGAAGTTGCGCGGCATCCAGTCGGCGCTGGAGAGGAAGAGCTCGGCCTCCGGCCCGGTCCCGAACGCGAAGACCCGGCTGTGCTCGAGGAAGCGGTCCACGACCGAGACCACCCGGATCCGCTCCGAGAGCCCCGGCACCCCGGGGCGCAGGCAGCAGATGCCGCGCACCACCAGGTCGATCTCCACGCCGGCCTGGCTGGCGGCGTAGAGCGCGCGGATGACGTCCGGATCGACCAGCGCGTTCATCTTGGCCACGATGCGCGCCGGCTCCCCGCGCCCGGCCCGATCGCGCTGGGCCCCGATCAGCTCCAGGATCCGCTTCTGCATGTTGCCGGGGGCCACCACCAGCTTCTTCCAGCGCGGCGGCTCGGCGTAGCCGGTCAGCTCGTCGAACAGGTCGGCCACGTCCTCGCAGAGCTCCGGCGAGGCGGAGAAGAGCGAGAGGTCGGTGTAGAGGCGCGCCGTCTGCGGGTTGTAGTTGCCGGTGCCGAGGTGGACGTAGCGGCGCAGCCGGGCCCCCTCGCGCCGCACCACCAGCGCCATCTTGCAGTGGGTCTTCAGGCCCGGCACGCCGTAGACCACGTGGACGCCCGACTCGGCCAGCTTGCGCGCCCAGCGGATGTTCCGGTCCTCGTCGAAGCGGGCCTTGAGCTCCACCAGCGCGGTGACCTGCTTGCCCGCCTCGGCGGCGTGGCTGAGCGCCTTGACGAAGGGCGAGTCGCCGCCGGTGCGGTACATGGTCTGCTTGATGGCGATGACGTCCGGATCGGCCGCCGCCTCCTCGATGAAGCGCACCACCGGGTCGAACGACTGGTACGGGTGGTGGAGGAGCACGTCGCCGCGCCCCACCGCCTCGACCAGCGGCACCCCCTCCTCGAAGGCCCGCGAGGGGACCGCCAGGTGCGGCTCGACGCGCAGCCCGGGGCGCAGGTCGGCGTCGGCCAGCCCGGCCACGTCCTGGATCTGGAGCGGCCCGTCGATCCGGTAGACGTCGGCCGGCCCCAGCGAGAGCTCGGCGGCCAGCCGCGCCACCAGCATCTCGGGGGCGCCGGCCGCCACCTCGAGCCGCACCGCCGCGCCGCGGTCGCGCTTGCGCAGCTCGTCCTCGATGGTGTTGAGCAGGTCCTGCGACTCCTCGTCGTCGATGTCGAGGTCCCAGTTGCGGGTCACCCGGAAGACCGCCCGGTGGACCACCGCGAAGCCGGGGAAGAGCTCGCCGGCGTGGTCGGCGATGACCTGGTCGAGCAGCGCGTGGGCCTGGCCCTCCGCGCCGGGGAGCTTGACGAGACGGGGGAGCACCGCCGGCACCTGGACCACCGCCAGGAGCTCCTCGGTGCCGCGCACCTTGCGGCGGCCGCCGCGGCGGAGCAGGAGCGCCACGTTGAGCGACTTGTTGCGGAGCTGGGGGAAGGGGTGGCCCTGGTCCACCGCCAGCGGGGTGAGAGCGGGCCGCACCTGGGAGCCGAAGAGGGCCCGGGCAGCCGCCGCCTGCTCGGCGTCGAAGTCAGGCGGCGCCACCAGCCGCTGCCCGGCCTCGGCCAGGCGCGAGACCAGCACCTCGCGCCAGAGCGTGTGCTGCCGCTCCACCAGCGCGTGGGTCTTCTGCGAGATGGCCTCCAGGGCCTGGGCGGGCAGCAGCCCGTCCACCGACCGCTCGGCCACCTGGTTGATCACCTTGGTCTTCAGGCCGGCCACCCGGACCATGAAGAACTCGTCCAGGTTGGAGGAGACGATGCCCAGGAACTTGAGCCGCTCGAGCACCGGCAGCCTGCCGTCCTCGGCCTCCTCGAGGACCCGCTCGTCGAAGGCCAACCAGGAGAGCTCCCGGTTCAGGAAGAGCGCCGCGTCGGCCGGTTCGGCGGGGCGGGCGGCGTCGGGGGCTGCGGTCAGGATGGGGGGCACGGGCGATCCGTTCGAGGTGCTCGAAGGGGAGGCAGGGCAGCCCAGTCTGGATCGGCCGAGGTGGAACGCGCCATCCGGGGCGTGTGACGTTCCGGTGTCGAGGCGGCGACGGGGGCGTGGGTTGCCTTCCGGCCGGCGTCCCGGCCGGGGCGTCCGGTCTGCCGCTCGGGTCGCCCATCGCCTACACTGCGCCCCTCATGAAGAACGGCCACGACCGACTGCTCGCCGCCATCGACGTCGGCACCAACGCCGTCCGCCTGGAGATCGCCCGGCCCCTCCCCGACGGCACGCTCGAGACCATCCACCAGGAGCGGGACCCCATCCGCCCCGGCGAGGGGGTCTTCACCTCCGGCGTCATCGCCAGGCCGGTGGCCGACCGGCTGCTCGGGACGCTGCGCCGCTACGCCATGCTCTGCCGGCGCCACCGGGTCCGGGTCCGCGCGGTGGCCACCAGCGCGGTGCGCGAGGCGAGGAACCGCGACGAGATCGTGCGGCGGGTCCGCGCCGAGACCGGCCTCTCGCTCGAGGTGGTGTCCGGGCGCGAGGAGGCGCGGCTCATCTGCCTGGGCGTGCTGGAGGGGCGGACCGCCCGCGCCCGCTCCATGGTCATCGACATCGGCGGCGGCTCCACCGAGATCGCGCTGGGGCTCGGCGAGAAGCCGAGCGCCCTCCACTCGGTGGCGCTCGGGGCGGTCCGGCTCACCGAGATCTTCGGCGCCTCCGGCAAGGTCACGCCGGAGCGGCTGGCGGTGATGCGCTCCTACGCCGCCGAGGCCTTCCGCGAGCAGCTCCAGGGGAAGCTGCCGCGCCTGGCGGCGGCCTTCGGCAGCTCCGGGACCATCAACGCCATCGTGGCGGCCGGCTCCGACTCCCGCCGGCTCACCCGGCGGCGGCTGGAGAAGACGGTGGACGCGCTGGCCGGCTCCACCCTGGCGGAGCGGCGGCGCCGCTTCGAGCCCAGGCGCGCCGAGATCATCGTGGCCGGCGCCGTCATCCTGGAGGCGGCCATGCGCCACCTCGGGCTGGAGGCGGTGGTGGCGGTCGACACCGGCCTGCGCAACGGCGTGCTCCGCGATCTCATGCGCCGCTCCCCGGCCGCCGCCGCCGCCGCCGCCGCCGGCCGCACCCAGGCGGTGCTGGCGCTGGGGCGACGCTTCGACTTCGACGAGCGCCACGCCCATCAGGTGACCCGGCTGGCGCTCCAGCTCTTCGACCAGCTCGCCTCGCTCCACGGCCTGCCGGCCTCGGCGCGCGGCCTGCTCGAGGCGGCCACCCTGCTCCACGACGTGGGGCACGCCGTCTCGCCGTCGCGCCACCACAAGCACACCTTCTACCTGGTGCAGAACGCCGACATCGCCGGCTTCACCGACCGGGAACGGCTGCTGGTGGCGCTGGTGGCCCGCTACCACCGGCGCACCGCGCCGGAGCGCGGCCGCCCGGACCTGGAGGGGCTCTCGGCGGGCGAGCTGCGGCAGGTGCGGCGGCTGGTGGCGCTCCTGCGCATCGCCGACGCCCTCGACCGGAGCCACCACCAGCCGGTGAGCGACGTGCGGGCCAGCCTGGCCGCCGGCCGGGTCCGGGTGGCGGCCCGCACCCGCGCCCCCATCGACCTGGAGCTCTGGGACGTGGCCCGGGAGGCCGCCTACTTCCGCTCCGCCATGGGGCGGCGCGTCGAGGTCATCGCCTCACGCCGCTGACAGCCGCCCTCCGCTCAGGGGCCGACGGTGGCGGTCCGGCAGGCGTCCCGCGCCGCCCGCACCTCGTCGAAGAACGGGGCCGGCACGACCGGCCCGCGTAGCGCCGGCCAGGTCCGCTCGAGTGCCGCCTGCCAGGCGGCCGGATTGGCCGCCACCGTCTGCAGCCCCTGGCGCTCCATGGCCACCAGCGCCTCGGCGTTGAGCCGGCCGGCCTCGCGGTCGATGCGCTCCCCGAGGGTGTGGGCGATCTCCAGCAGCCGGGGCCGGAGGGCCGCCGGCACCTGCTCCCAGGCGTCGCGGCGCACCACCAGCGCGCCGAGGAGCCAGGCCACCGGGAGGTCGAGCCGGTGGCGGGCCCGGTCGAAGAGGCGGGCCCCCAGGGCGTAGGCCGGTGCGTTGGCCAGGCACTCGACCATGCCGGTCTGCAGCGCCGGGACGAGGTCGGTGGAAGAGAGGACCACCGGGTGGAAGCCGGCCGACCGCCAGGCCTCGGCGCTGCCAGGATCCCCCTCCCAGGCGAAGAGCTTGCGCCCGGCCAGGTCGGCCGGGGTGCGCATCGGCGCGGTGCAGAAGAAGGAGGCGGCCCCGACCACCGTCCACTGGACCGGGACCAGGCCGCGCCGCTCGAAGGCCGCGGTGAGCGACGGGCCGAGCCGCGCGAAGGCGCAGCGCAGCTCCGCCTCGTCGCGGAAGAGGGCCGGCGTCGAGAAGGCCTGCGCCTCCGGCACCACGTCGTGGAGCCCCACGTTGGAGAGGGCGGCCGCCTGGAGCTGGCCGATGCCGAGCTTGCGGATCATCTCCCCTTCGCTCCCCTGGGCGCCGCCCGGGTAGACCTTGACCTTGAGCTGCCCGCCGGCGGCCTGCTCCCAGGCCTGGGCCAGCTCCTTCAGGAGGTCGTGCCAGGCCGAGCCGCTGGGGGCGAGCGTGGCCACCTTGAGGGTGATTGGCGGCGCGGCGAGGGCGCCGGCCGGCGCCAAGGTGAAGAGGAGCAGCGCGGCGGCGGCGCGGGTGACCATGCGCCACCATCCCCGGCCCGGGCGCCTGGAGCGTGCCGGGGCGGTGACGTCTCGATGCCGACGGTTGGGCCCCCACCGGGATGCGCCTGGGGTGAGATCAGGCCCCCGGCTCCGGGTCCCCCCGGTTCGCCCACCTCGCCGGCCGCCGCGGGTCCCGTCCGGACGGACGCGCTCGCATACCAGATGGCGGAGGGCCCTGGCGAAGGGCGCGCCCGGGTCATGCAACGTCTTGGTCACACCCCGAGTCCGCGCCGTGGAAGGCGGGAGCAGGAACTAGAAGTGGACGTCCCTCGCCTCGCGGCGGCGGATGAGCGCGCCGGCCGCCACCGTGGCCACCAGGCTCAGCCAGATCAAAGTCGCCAGCACCAGCATGGCCCTGTCGGTCATGGTCCACCTCGAACGGGAGGCACGACTCAGCAGCGATGAGCGTAGGACGCCCGCGTGACGATTCCGCGACGGCGGCGGCGTCCCCAGGTGGGGCGCCCGCCCTGCCGGGGTGGAGGCAGGGCGCCGCACCGGCGGGTCGTTGCCCGACTGTTGCGGGCGCGGCGCCCGTTCGTCTCGGGCCGGCTGCAACATCCGCGGCCCGCCGGACGAGCCGGCCTGCCAGGAGAGCGCCCATGCGTCGAGCGATGTCACCTGACCGCCCCGCCGGCCGGCACGCCGCCGGCCTGCTGTCGCTCCTGGTGGCGCTGGCCGGCTGCCGCAGCCCGGAGCCGGACGCCGCGCCGGTCGAGCCCCCTGCGGCCTCCGGCGGGCCGGCCTTCTTCATCGGCGACCAGCTCTCCGGCACCCGCCGCGCCACCCGGGCGGTGGTGGACGCCGGCACCATCTGGCTGCTCGACGAGCACGGCGACTTCGTCTTCGGCGCCGACCCGGCCGCCAACTGGACCGCCGAGACCGGGCTGTCGCTCACCTGGAAGCAGGTGACCGGGGCGGCCAAGTACCACGTCATGGCCCGCCTCGGCGGCGCCAGCCCGTCCGCCTGGAAGGAGCTCCAGGTGGTCACCGCGCCCGACGAGCACCTCAACCCGACGGTGGTGGCAGGCGGCCTCAACCCCTGGACCGCCGGCCTCGGCGTGGGCGGCCACCCCTGGAGCTTCGGCGGCCAGGTCCAGTTCGCGGTGAGCGCCGAGGACGCCCGCGGCACCTTCTCGGAGGCGAGCCTGGCCACGCCGCTCGCCACGGCCGACGCCTTCCCGGGAGTCCTGACCGGCGTCGAGCTGGACGGCGCGGCGCTGCCGGTCCCCTTCGCGCCCGAGGCGGAGCGCGGCGCGCTCTTCCACAAGGGCGTCCGGCTCTCCTTCTCCGAGCCCATGCGCACCTCGGCGGTCCCGGTGCTCACCTCCCTGAGCTCCAACCTGGCCATCCGCGAGGTGGCGGCCAGCGCCTGGGGCACCGATCCGGCCGTGCCGCTGGCGGCCCCGCCGAGCGCGGCGGCCCACGCCTTCCTCTCGCTGGCGCTCTCGGTGAAGGGCGCCTGCACCGAGCTCCTGGTGGCCCGCACGCCGGGCGACCTCCTGCTCGAGGTGCGCGACACCGCCTACCTCGGGGCGGCGGCGGACGCCCGGCTCCTCTTCCTGGACGGGTCGAGCGGGGCCCTGCTCGGCGAGGCGGCCGGCGTGGCGGCGGTCGACGCCGCGCTGGGGCGCCTGACGCTGCAGGCGCCGCTGGCGGCGGCCCTGCCCGCGGGTTCGCTGGTCTGTGCCCTCTCCGGCGCGGCGCCCACCGTGGCCCGGCTCGCCTCGGCCGCGCAGGGCCGCCTCACGGTGAGCGACGCCGCTCCCTTCTTCGTGGGAGAGCGGGTCGCCGTCTACCGGCCCGCCGCTGCCGGCGCGGCCCCGCTCCTCGACCTGCGGACCGTGACCGGCGTGGACAGCGCGGCTGGCGTCCTGGCGCTGGACGCGCCCCCCGCCGCCGGCCACGACGCCACCTCGCTGGTGGTGCCGCTCCACGGGCTCGGTGCCGAGGCCTCGCTCCGGCCGAGCGCGGCCCTGGCGCTGCTGCGCGACGCCGCCGGGGGCGCCGCCACGACGCTCCGGGTCACCGCGCCGACCAGCCTCATGGTGGGCGACACGGTGCTGGTGGACGCCGACGGCCGGCTCGAGACCACCCCCGACCAGGCGCAGGCCACGGTGCGGCGGCTGGCCTTCGCCCCGGCCACGCCGGCCGAGGGCTACGCGGTGGAGCTCGACCTGCCGGCCGGCCTCACCCTCCTGCACGATCGCGCCGTGGTCCTCGGCCTGGGCGACGCCATCCAGGTGGGCGGCACCCAAGACACCTCCGCCGCGGCGGCCACGCCCCTCGACCACCACGCCGACCAGTTCAGCCCGGACGGGCGCCGCTTCTGAGGCGCGCCCCGGGGCGGGGCGTCAGCCGGCGTCTCGCTGCGCCTCGGCCGCCCGCTCCCTGGGGGCGTCGAAGCCGACGCCCTGCTCCCGCAGCTCCATGCTGCGCTGGAAGAGGACGTGGAGCAGGTACTCGTACCGCTCCATGCCGAGCCGGGCCCGATCGGCCTCGAGCAGGGCGGTGGCCGCCTCGGGCAGGCCGAACCAGCTCCGCCACCCGTCGAGGGTCCGGACCACGTGGCCGGTGAGGTCTCGCCGGCCGGCGCGCGCCTCCTCCTTCAGGAACGCCACCAGCGGCCGCGGCATGCGGAAGGTCTGCATGATCCGGGCGCTGGGGGGCGCGGCGGCGGCGGTGTCGGGTGGAGCCTTGCTGATCGTCATGGCCGGTCCCCTTCTTGTGGGAGGTGTCCGAACCGCTCAGCGCCCCTTCGCCACGAGCTTCTGGAGCGCCAGCTCGTTCAGGACCGGCGGGCTCTGCTCCAGGAGCTTGGCCAGCACCGCCTGCCGGTTGGCCTGCAGCCGGTCGGCCCGCAGCCGGGCCACCAGCGCCTCCCGGACCTCGGCGAGGGGGCGGACCGAGGCCTTCCGCTGGTCGAGCAACTTGGTGACGTGCCAGCCGTCGTCGAGCCGGACCGGCTCGGAGACCCCGTCCTTGGCCAGCGCGGCCACCACCGGCCGCATGGCCGGCACCAGCTGCGCCTCGCCGAGCCAGCCGATCTCGCCGCCGCGCGCCGCGCCCTCCTTCTCGTCGCTGTGGGCGCGGGCGATGGCCGCGAAGTCGGCCCCCTTGGCGGCCAGGAGCCGCTTGACCTCGTCGAGCCGCTTGCGCACCTGCTCCTCCTGCACCTTGTCGGCCCCCCGGGGCAGCGCCAGGAAGACCTGCGCCAGCCGGAGCTGGGCCGGCACCTCGAAGGCCTGGCGGTTGGCGTCGTAGGCCGCCTGGAGCTCCGCCTCGCCCGGGTAGCCGTCCGGCGGCTTCGAGAGGGCCAGCAGGTAGAGCTCGCCGAGCGCCCGCTCGCGGACCCGCTCGAGCTGGGCCTTCACCTCCGGCCGCTGGTCCCACTTCTTGGCCTGGGCCTCCCGCACCACGGCCTGGCGGGCCAGGTGGGTCCGCACCACCTGCGCCAGCAGGGCCGGGTCCTTGGCCAGGGCGGCCTGGTCCGCCGGCTCGAGCGCCTCGAGGTAGCCGCGCAGCTCCTCGCTGCCGAGCTCGGTGGCGCCGGCGCGGGCCACCACCTCGGCCACGGCCGGGCGCGGCGAGGCGCCGGCCAGGGCGGCGGCCAGCAGGAGACCGGGTGCGGCGAGACGGGGGCGGCGGCTCATGGCGATCCTCATCATGGGGTTCCTCCTGGCTCGGCGCGGGCGTCGAGCAGCTTGTCGCGGTAGTCCTGGGCGGCGTTCTCGAGCTCGACCCGCTTGAGGCCGAGGAAGGGCTCGCGGGCGGCCAGCGCCGCGCCGAACCCGAGCCGGTCGAGCCAGTCGAGGATCTCGCGGGCCACCGCGAAGGTCTTCTCGCGGGAGGCCTCGCAGCGGCCGGCCCGCTGGCCGGACGCGGCCGAGTCGGCGGCCAGCCGGTCCCGCTCCTGCGCGGCCAGCCGCGTCGCCTCGGCGGCGCTGGCCTCGCACTGCACCACCGCCGCCGCCGCGGAGGCCGCGGCCTCGCTCTGCTCGGCGGCCCGGCGCGCCTGCCCGGCGCTCGCCTGGCTCCGGCCGGCCGCCTTCTGGGCCTCGGCGAGCCCGGCCCTGGCCGCCTCGAGCTCCCGGCGGAGCTGGGCCTCGGTGGCCTGCCAGGCCGCCTTCTCCCCCTCCAGCGCCTGCGCCTTGACGGTGGCCGCCCGCAGCGCCTCGCGGAGCCGCGCGTCGTTGCCGGCGGCCTGGCCGGCGGCCCGCTCCGGCGCCAGGAGCGCCAGCCCGAGGAGCGCCACCACCGCGGTCGTTCCGGTGCGCATGGCTAGAACCTCGTCCAGAGGTCGACCTGCAGGACGTCGGCCCGGTAGGGCGCCCCGACGATGGCGTCGGCGGAGAGCCAGCGGGCCCCGATCCAGGTCCCGTGGCCGATGGCCACCGCCGCCGAGGCCCCGTAGCCCTCCAGGTTGGTCCCGCCGGCCCCGAAGTCGGAGTCGGTGAAGGCGTCCACCACCGCGTCCGACTCCAGGTAGCGGTAGGTCAGCGCCGCGTTCCAGTCCCCGCGCTCGGCCTGCCGGGCGCTCCCCAGGGCGATCCGCCCCTGGTAGCCGCGATCGCCGCCGGCGAAGCGGTCGGTGCAGGAGAGCTCGACGCAGGTCTGGGCGCCGCGGTTGTTGAGCGCCCGCCCCTCCACGGCGCTCCGGGAGAAGGCCAGGTTGCGGGCGAACTCGCCCTCCGCGGTGGCCCGGAGGCCGGCGCCCACGTCGAGCTCGGCGCGGGCGGTGACGGCCAGCACCCGGAACGGCGTGGCCAGGCCGAAGTACTGGTAGCGGGGCACCAGGCCGGCCGCCTCGGCCGCCAGCGCCGCCGCCGAGGGCGAGCGCAGCACCTGGTAGGTGTTCCCCTTCTGCGCGAAGGCCGGCCGGCTGTGGTCGGTGTCGCAGGAGACGTCCTTCAGGTGGGTGTCGCAGGGGCCGGAGAGGCGCCCCTCCACGTTCAGGTAGTGGTAGTAGGCCGCGCCGAGCTGGAGGCGCACCCCCGGGGCAGGGCGCCAGCCGGTGCCGAGCTGCCCGGCCAGGAGCCACTTGTCCAGGCTCTTGAACTTGGCGGCCCGCTCGGAGGGGAAGGCGAAGGCGGTGGTGAAGACCGGGAAGGCGCCGGCCACCAGGAAGGGGCGCAGGCCCAGGCCGGTCGGCAGCTCGGCGCGGAGCGCCGCGCCGTCCAGGTTGACGTCCTCGTCCCAGACCAGGTCGGTGCGGAGGAAGGGGTTCTCGAAGTGGCCCACCTCGAGGGCCACCCCGCCGCCCGCCGGCGTGATGCCGTCGATGCGGATGGAGGCGCGGTCGATCCAGACGTCCTGCTTGGTGAAGCCGCCCAGGGTCTGGTTGGTGGAGACCGGGCTGCTGCCGTCGCCGCCGGCGAGGCGGAGGTGGGCGGTCACGCCGCTCCAGCAGTCGACGTCCAGGGCCAGGCGGGCCCGCAGGCGGGTGCGGGTGCGGTCCCGGTCGACGTTGAGGTAGCGATCGTTGGCGAGGTCGACGCCGGCCAGGTCGAAGGGCTTGTTGGCGTTGATGGCGGCGAAGTCGGGGAACTCGCCGGAGGCGCCGTTGCCCCCGGAGAACAGGGTCCGCTCCATTCGGGTCCGCACGTCCCCCTTCACCTTGAGCCGGCGCACCCAGTCCGGCACCACGCCCGGGGCCGCCCAGCCCTCCAGGCGGGCCTGCTCCAGCATCTCGGAGCGGAGCTCGGCGCGGAGCTGGGCCCGGGCCGACTCCGGCAGGTAGATGATCCGCTTCACCTCCGGTGACGTGGGGGCCGGCGGCGCAGCCTCGGCGGGCTCGGTGCGGCCGGGCGCGCCCGCCCCGGTGGGCTCCGCGGGGGGCTCGGCGGCCGGCGCGGCCCGTGGCGCGGCGGCGAGCAGGAGCAGCACGGCCGCGAGGGGCGCGGCGTGGCGTGGGCGGTCGGGGCGGGGGCGCGTCATGGTGGGAGCTCCAGGGTGGCGGTTCGCTCGGCTCGGGCGGGCTCAGCCCGGCCGCAGGAAGGAGAGGCGGAGGATGACGGGCCAGGGCGTGTCGTCGGGCGGCCGCTCGGTGATGGAGGTGCCGACCACCGACTGGATGGCGCCGTCGACCGCCGGATCGCCGGTGGGCCGGAGGAGCTGGATCCGCTCCACCACGCCCTCCGGGCTGGCCCAGACCCGCACCTCGACCTTGACCGAGGCGGGCACCACGATGCGCTGGCGCCGGAAGACCGCCTCGATGGCCGTCTTCACCTTGCCGTAGTACCAGGCGGCCCGGCTCCCGCTGCCGCCCCCCACGCCGTCGCCGCTCCCGTCGCCCAGCCCGCCGCCGGAGAGCAGCCCCTTGCCGCCCGGGTTGCCCGCCAGGTTGAAGGCGTCGCCCGGTCCGGTGCCGGCCTCGGCCAGCGCCAGCGGCCCGGCCGACGGCGAGGGCGGTGGGGCGTCGGGCGGCGGCAGGTCGATGGGCCTGACCTCCGTGCGGGTGGGCTGCGGCTCGTCGAGCTCCTTGGCCGGGGTCGGCGGCGGCGGCTCCGGCGCCTTGGGCGGCGGCGGCGGCGCCACCTTGACCATGGTGAACTGGATGGCCTTGCGGGGCGGCGGGGCGTCCTGCTGGGCCGAGATCCAGCGGATGGCGAAGAGGCCGACCACCAGCAGCAGGGCCCCCACGCCCACCGCCAGGCCGTGGGCCCGGAGCGCTCGCGCCACCCGCTGCAGCCGCTCGCTCATGCCGCGTGCCCCCGCCCGCTCACTTGACCAGCGGCTTGGTGGCCAGGCCGATGGTGGTCATGTTGAGCCGGCCCAGCAGGTCGAGGACGTCCACCACGCTCTGGTACGGCACCTGGCCGTCGCCCCGCACCACCACCGGGAAGTCGGGCGTGAGCGCCCGCTGCTGGATGAGACGCTGCTCCAGCTCGGCCATGGTGACCGGGATGGTGTCGAGGAAGACCTTGCCGTCCTGGGTGACCGTGATGGCCTTGGTGGTGGTCTTGGCCAGGCTCTTGGCCGGCCCGGCCTTGGGCAGGTTGACGCGCATGCCCTGGACGGTGGCGGTGGTCATGATGACGAAGATGATCAGCAGCACGAAGGTCAGGTCGACCATGGGCGTGATGTTGATGTCGTCGTAGGGCTTCTCCTCGGACTGGACGTTCATGGCGCCTCGTCCACCACCACGTGGATGGCGGCCGGGCGGCCGCGATCCTGGATGGCCCGCTCGCTGTAGGACTCGGCCACCTTGGTGACCAGCTCGTCCACGAAGACCTGCATCGTGGCCGTCGCCTCTTTACTGCGAGTGAGGAGCCAGTTGTAGCCGAAGAGGGCCGGGATGGCGACGCCCAGGCCGGCCACGGTGGCCACCAGGGCGGCCGCGATGCCCGGGGCGATGGCGTTCACGTTGACCTCGCCGGCCGCGGCGATGGCCGCGAAGGTGATCATGACGCCCACCACCGTGCCGAGCAGCCCGAGGAAGGGGCCGCCGGAGATGGCGATGGTCAGCAGCACCAGGCGGTTGGAGAGGCGCTGGTTCTCCCGCACCATGCCGGCGTCCAGGCTGGCCCGGATGGCCTCGATCGACTCGACGTGGAGCGCCTGCCGCCCGTCGGTGCGGCCGCGGATCTCGTTGGCGGCGATCTGGAAGATGCGGAAGAGCGGCGAGTCGCGCAGGGGCTTCTCGTCGCCGAGCGCGCCGGCCGCCTCCCGGCCGGTCACCAGCTCCGGCAGGCTGCCGGCGTGCCTCTGGAAGCGCTCCTGGAAGCGCTCGTTGGCCTTCTCCACCGCCCCCAGGTAGCCGGCCTTGCTGGCCATGACCCACCAGCTCACCACCGCCATGATGGCCAGGATGCCGATGACCACCCAGCCGTCCAGGGTCACCGAGCGGAGGATCACCGCGAAGTAGCCGCCGCCCGAGCTGCCGCCCTGCTCGTCCTGGCCGGCCAGCACCACCTTGCCCGGATCGGTCCCCTGGGTGAGCGCCGCCAGCCTGAGCCAGGCACCGCCGCGCGGCACCTTGGCCAGCTGGAGCTCGTCCACCTCGCCCTTGAAGCCGGTCGGGGCCGGGGCCGGCGCCGCGCCGCCCTTGGCCGCGGCCGGGAGCGCCGCCGCCGGGGCGCCGGGGTCGCCGCCCAGCGTGAGGGCCGAGTCGAGCGCCGGCAGCGGCGCCGGGAGGGTGGCGGCCACCTCGCCGTCCACGTAGAGCGTCAGCCCGTCGGCCGCCGTCACCGCGAGGTGGCGCCAGGTCCCCGGCGCGAAGGCGGCCGGGCCGGTGGCCCGCCGCGGCTCGCCGTCGCCCTGGAGCTCCAGCCAGGGGCGGCCGCCGGCGAAGCCGACCAGGAAGGCCCGCGCCCCGTCGCGGCGGGAGAGGAGCACGCCGTCGGCGTCGGCCGCGGCCGGACGGACCCAGGCGCTCCAGGTCATCTGGCCGCCGGCGCTCCAGGCCGCCGCCGGCCCGCCCGGGATGGTGAGGACGGACGAGCCGTCCAGCTTGAGCGCCCGGCCGATGAGTCCGCCGTCGGCCACCTGCGCCGCGCCGGCCGCGTGGAGCCCCCAGGGACCGGCGTCGCGCGGCGGCTGGCCGGCGTCGCCGAAGTGGTAGACGAGGGCGGTGGCCTGGTCGTAGGCGCCCTTGGGATCCTCGGCGGGCGGCGCCTTGGGGTTGCCGTAGTAGAGCCAGAAGCTGGTCCTGGCGCGAGACCGCCTGGGCGTGCGGCCGCTCTACATCTGCGAGCACGACGGCGTCGTCGCCTTTGCCAGC
>Ga0209682_10000233_pt1 | contig 18926 bp, 15 predicted proteins | sample DOMMetBare2Fresh_2_FD_187471 | JGI IMG/M metagenome (GOLD analysis project Ga0209682, IMG submission 187471) | Wetland sediment microbial communities from St. Louis River estuary, USA, under dissolved organic matter induced mercury methylation -... | ecosystem: Environmental > Aquatic >... | reverse complement strand
GTTGCAGCCGCGCTCGAAGAGGGCGTTGGCCTGGGCCCGGTTCCGAGGCACGCCCTCGCCTCGGGCGTGGTTGTTGCCCAGGTTGAGGCAGCCGGAGCCGCTCCCGCCCTCGCAGCCCTTGGCGTAGGCGGCGTTGGCTCTGGCCAGGTCGGCGGTCACGCCCCGGCCCATCTCCAGGGCGAAGCCCCAGCCGGTGCAGGAGGGCGGATGACCGAGGGCGCAGCCACGCTCCAGGAGGGCGGTGGCCCTGGCCTGATCCGGCGCGCCGCCGGTTCCGCTGCGGATCCGGTAGGCCAGGTCGGCGCAGGCTCCACCGGCCTCCAGCTCGCAGCCGCGGGCCAGGAGCGCGTTGGCGGCGGCGTCGTCTTCCGGCGTGCCGGGGAGCCCGGCGGCCAGGAAGGCCTGGGCCCAGCACCCGTGGCCGAAGCCGAGGTCGCAGGCCTGGCGATGGAGGATCGCCGACCGTCGCTCGTCCTTCTGGATCCCGCGCCCCTTGGCCGCCAGCAGCGCCAGGGCCGCGCAGCCGCCGCCGTCCTTCCCGTCGCAGGCCTGCCGGAAGAGCCAGGCAGCCTCGGCAGCGTCGCCCTTCTCCCCCGCAGCGTCGAGCCGCGCCCAGCCGAGGTCGCGGCACGCTGGCCCGTAGCCGGCGTGGCAGCCCCGGTCCCAGAGCGCGGCGGCCCTCACCGGGTCCTTGGGCACCGCTCGGCCGAGCTGGTGGCTCCAACCGAGGGCGGCGCAGGAGCGGCCCACGCCTGCGTCGCAGGCCTTCTCGAGGAGGCCATTCATCCTGGCCAGGTCGGGCGAGGGGAGCTCAGCCAGCTCCGCGGCGAGGTTGTGGCAGCCCCAGGCCGCGCCGCCCTGGCAGGCGCGCTCGTTGAAGTGCCGGGCCGCCGCGACATCCTTGGCGACGCCCAGCCCGGTCCAGAGCCGGTAGGCGTAGGCGGCGCAGCCCTCGGCATCGCCGAGCTCACAGCCTTCGCGGAAGTAGAGCGCCGCCTGGACGTCGTCCCGGGCCAGCCCCCGCTCATGCTCCAGGTTCACGCCGATGGCCACGCAGGCGTTGCCCTGGCCGCGCTGGCAGCCCGCGGAGAGGAGGCTGTTGGCCAGCTGCTGGCGCTCGCCCGCCTCGACGGGATCGAGCCCCGCGGCGCCCGCGGTGGCCTGGGCCAGCAGGCCGAGCGCTGCGCAGGCCTCGCCCTCACCGAGCTCGCAGGCGCGCCGGTAGGGCCCCGCCGCGTCGTCGGGCCGTCCGTCCGCCTGACCGGGCCGCCAGAGCGCCTTCGCCACCCGGAGGCAGTCGGCCGCCGAGCGGCAGTCTGGCGTGGCAACCTCCGCTGCGGCCTCTGCCGCGGTGGCGCCCGAGACGACAGGCGCCGGCCCCGCCGCCGCCGCATCGCGTCCCTCGGGCTCGGTGGCCCTGGCGATCGTCGCCGGCGCCGCGCCCCATGGCATCGCCGCGAGAAGCACGGCGGCGAGGCGCGCGGCGCGGGTCAGCCGGGGGCGACAGCGGGAGATCTGGGCGGTCGTCACGTGGCTCCCCCGATGCGTGGTCCGCCCAGCCTACCAGCCCCCTGCCGGACCCCGCGTCGAAACCGCCTGGCCGCCCGGCGCGGTGTAGGGCGGTGGCGGCCCTTCGGGTAGATTGCCCACCATGACCGGCCGCAGACAGGTCCAGGGCGAGGCGGTGGGGCGCGAGCTCCTGCCTGGCCAGACGCCGGAGCTCCTCAAGGCGCTCCACATCATGACCCGCGACGGGCGGCTCAACGCCGACGCCCTGCGCAAGCTGAAGCAGGTGAACCACCTGGCCCGGCTGCTCGCCCCGGCGGTGGACGACGTGCTCCAGCGCTTCGGCGATCCCGTCCTGGTGGACTGCGGCGCCGGCAAGAGCTACCTCGGCTTCGTCCTCTACCAGCTCTTCCTCGAGCCGGCCGCCAAGGGGGCGCTCCACGCGGTGGAGCCGCGCCCCGAGCTCACCGCCGCGGCCCGGGCGCTGGCGGCGAAGCTCGGCTTCGGGCGGATGACCTTCGAGGAGGCCTCGCTCGAGGCGGCCGCCCCGCCGGCGCGGGTCCACCTGGTCACCGCGCTCCACGCCTGCGACACCGCCACCGACGACGCGCTGGCGCTGGCGGTGAAGCACAACGCCGACCACGTGGCGGTGGTGCCCTGCTGCCAGGCCGAGGTGGCGCGGCTGCTCCACGAGGCCAGCCAGCGCAGGGACGCCCCTCCGTCGCCGGTGCTGGCGCCGCTCTTCCACCACGCCTGGCACCGCCGGGAGTTCGGCTCGCACCTCACCAACGTGGTGCGGGCGCTGGCGCTCACCGCCTGCGGCTACTCGGTCACGGTGACGGAGCTGGCCGGCTGGGAGCACTCGCTCAAGAACGAGCTCATCCTGGCGAGGAAGACCCGCGGCCGCGACGAGGGGGCCCGCCAGGAGCTGGAGGCGCTCTGCGCCGCGGCCGGGGTGAGGCCGAAGCTGGTGCGGGCCCTGTTCCCCGCCTGAGGGCGGAGAGTCAGGGCCCGCGAGGGCTGCAGGGGCGGGGCGAGGCTACTTCTTGGCGCCGGCCACGAAGGCGGCGACCTCGTCCACGTTGTCGATCTTGACCGGCTTCATCTTGCCCATGCCGTTGGTGACGGCGGCCACCACCTTCTCCTTCGCGGTGCCGGCGATGGAGCGAGTGACGATCTTGGTGCCGGCCAGATCCTTGCCGTGGCACACGGCGCACTTCTTGGAGAAGGTCTCGGCGCCATCGGCCAGGGCGGAGGTGGCGAGCAGGGCGGCGAAGGCGGCGACCAGGGTCTTCTTCATCTCGAAATCCTCTCGGTTGGGTTGGCCGGCGCTGCCGGCGCAGACTGCTTAGCAGACCGGCGCCGAAAAGGGGCTGCGCGCGCGGACCGCCGACCTCCATGAGACGCTGGCCGGCCGGGAAAGATTCACCGGCCCGGCGCCCCGGCGGGGGCTCAGCGCTGGAAGAGGGCCACCACCCCGGTCGTGATGACCGGCAGGTAGGTGATGGCCAGCACCCCCGCCGACATGATGACCAGGAAGGGGAAGGCGTGCCGGTAGAGCTTCGGCAGCGGCTGCCGGAAGCGCTGGGCCGAGAGGAAGAGGTTGAGCCCCATCGGGGGGAAGAGGAACCCGAGCTCCAGGTTGGCCAGGAAGACCACCCCGAGGTGGATGGGCTCTACCCCGTAGGCCACCCCGAGCGGCGCCACCAGCGGCGCCAGCACCACGATGGCCGAGTAGATCTCCAGCACGCTGCCGAGCACCAGCAGCACCACGTTGAGCGTGAGCAGGAAGAGGGCCGGGCTCTGGATGTGGCTGGTCATCCAGGTCACCAGCTGGGCCGGGATCTCCGCGTCCACGAACCAGCTGGTCACGCCGAGCGCGGTGCCGAGCAGCAGCACCACCGAGCCGACCAGGGTGGCGGAGTGGGAGAGCACGCGCGGCAGGTCGCGCCACGGGTGGACCTCGCGGAACACGGCCGTCTCCACGATGATCGAGTAGGCCGCCGCCAGCGCAGAGGACTCCACGATGGTGGCGTAGCCGCTCGCCACCGAGACCACCACCAGGGTCGGCAGGCCGAGATCCCACTTGGCGCCCCAGAGCGCCCGGAAGGCCTCGCGCGGCTCGAAGCGCTGGCGCGGCGCCTTGACCTTCACGCCGACGGCGATGCCGTAGGCCGCAACCAGGAGGATCATGAGCAGGCCGGGGACGAAGCCGCCGATGAAGAGGTGGTCGATGGGGGCGCCGGCCACCACCGCGTAGAGGATGACCGGGAGCGACGGCGGGAAGAGCAGGCCGAGCGAGCCGGCCGCGGTGACCAGCCCGAGCGAGAAGCCCTCCGGGTAGCCCTCCTCCAGGAGCGACGGCAGGATCAGGCCGCCCAGCGCCAGGATGGTCACGCCGGAGGCGCCGGTGAAGGTGGTGAAGAGGGCGCAGACGAAGGCGGCCATGACCGCCACGCCGCCCGGCATCCAGCCGAAGAAGCCCTTGTAGGCCCGCACCAGCCGCCGCGCCGCGCCCCCCTCTGCGAGCACGTAGCCGGCCACGGTGAGGAGGGGGATGGCCGGCAGGGTGGAGGAGGAGACCAGGTTGAAGGTGGCGGTGGGGACGGCCGCGATGCCGACCGGGCCGCCGTCCTTGAAGAAGAGCGCCATGGCCACGCCGCTCATGGCCACGAAGACCGGGGCGCCGAGCAGGAAGGCGACCAGCGTGAAGAGGACCAGCGCGGTGGCCAGGCCGGTGCCGGGGGTGGCCCAGCCGAGCCCGAAGGCGGCCACCGCGGCCAGCGCCGCCGCGCCGCGCGCCAGCCAGGGCCGCTCGTCGCGCCCGGCCATCCAGATGAAGCGGACGGCCATGACGGCGAAGCCGGCCGGCATGACGAGCTGGCTCCAGGCCACCTTGATGCCGAAGGCCACCTGGCCCTGGCTGCCCCACTCGGCCTTGACGAGCAGCACCGAGGCCCAGGCCATGAGGGCGCAGGCGGCCGCCCCGGCGGCGTGGTTCAGGGCGTGGCCTGCCCGGCGCCAGGGCCCCTCCGGGATGACGCCCAGCGTGGAGAGCGCCAGGTGGCGGTCCGAGGCCGAGGCGAGCAGCGCCCCGAGGAAGCCGACCCAGAGCGTGATGTGCTGCGCCAGCACCGAGGCGCCGGGCAGCTCGCGCCCCAGGAAGCGGCGCGCCAGGGTGGAGGCGGCCGGCAGCGCGATCATCGCCAGCAGGAAGAAGGTGACCAGCCCACGCTCCAGGCGCGTGCCGATCTGCGTCTGGTCCGCGCCGGGCTCGGCGTTGGGGTCGTGCGGGGCGTGGAGGGTGGTCACGGCGGAAGTGGATTGACCCTGTCAAACGGGGCCTCTATAGCTACCACGCCGATGCCGCCCGGGGGCAGTCCGTGACCACCACACCCACCCACCTCACGCGCCTGGCGCTCCTCGCCGCGCTGGCCCTGGCCTCGGCCGGGTGCAGCGGCCTGGCCGGCAAGGTGGCGGCGCGGGCCCTCACCTCCGGCGGCGACGCCTACGCCACCGACGACGACCCGGAGCTGGTGCGCGACGCCGTCCCCTTCGGCCTGAAGACCATGGAGGGCGTGCTCGAGTCCCAGCCGCGCGACGTGGCGCTCCTCCAGAGCCTGACCGCCGGCTTCACGCAGTACGGCTACGCCTTCGTGGCGGCCGACGCCGACGAGGCCGACCTGGCCGGCAAGCTGGAGACGGCCAAGGCGCTGCGCCTGCGGGCCCGCCACCTCTTCCTGCGCGCCCGCGGCTACGGCTTCAGGGCCCTCGACGAGCGGCAGGCCGGCCTGGGGGCGGCGCTCCGCTCGGGGCGCGGGGTCGCCGCCGCGCTGGCCGCCACCCGGCGCGAGGACGTGCCGGCGCTCTACTGGACCGCCTCCGCCTGGGTGCTCGCCATCGTCAACGGCAAGGGGGAGATGGGGCTGGTGGCCGAGCTGCCGGTGCCGATCGCCATGATGGAGCGGGCCCGGGCCCTCGACGAGGGCTGGGGCGAGGGGGCGCTGCACGAGTTCTTCCTCTCCTACCTGGCCGGGGTGGCCCCCGCCGAGGGCGGCGGCGCCTGGCGGGCGCTGGCCGAGCGCGACCGGGCCCTGGCGCTCTCTTTGAACAAAAAGCTCGGCCCGCGCGTTGCTTATGCGGAGGCCGTGCTGATCCCGGCGCAGGACCGGGCGGCCTTCGCGGCGGAGCTCGAGGCGGTCCTGAAGGCCGACCCCGACGAGACGCCGCGCTACCGGCTGGTCAACGTGCTGGCGCAGCGCCGCGCCAGGTCGCTGCTCGAGCACCTGGACGACCTGTTCCTCTGAAGGCCGTCCTCACCCGAGAGGTACTCATCGTGAAGAAGCTGCTCCTCACGGCCGCCCTGGCCGCGCTCGTCGCCACCCGGGCCGAGGCCCAGGTCACCCTGAAGCTCGGCACCCTGGCCCCGGCCGGCTCGACCTGGCACGAGGTCCTGAAGGAGATGGCCCAGCGCTGGGAGCAGGCCTCCGGCGGGCAGGTCAAGCTGCGCATCTACCCGGGCGGCGCCCAGGGGAGCGAGGGCGAGATGGTCCGCAAGCTGGCCATCTCGCAGCTCCAGGCCGCCTCCATCAGCAACATCGGGATGCACGACGTCATCCCCGAGCCGCAGATGCTCTCGCTGCCGACCTTCTTCGCCGACGAGGCCGAGGCGGAGTGCGCCTTCGGCAAGGTGCGCGGCAAGCTGGAGCAGGCCATGGACCAGAAGGGGTTCGTGGTGCTCCACTGGAGCCGCGTCGGCGCCATGTCGATGTACTGCAGCCGCCCCATCCGCACCCCGGCCGACCTGGCCGGCGCCAAGATCTTCGCCTGGGAGGGCGACCCCAAGAGCGTGGACGCCTTCCGCGCCGCCGGCTTCCGCCCGGTGGTCCTCTCCTCCACCGACCTCGTCCCCTCGCTCCAGACCGGGATGATCGACTGCATCACCAACGTGCCGCTCTACGTCATGACCACCCGCATGTTCGAGAAGGCCAGGTACGTCACCGACATGCCCTGGGGCTTCATCTACGGCGCCACCATCGTGCGCAAGGACGCCTGGGAGCGCATCCCGGCCGACACCCGCCAGAAGCTGCAGGCCATCGCGGTGGAGCTCGGCCTCAAGGTGGACGGCGAGGTCCGCCGGCTCAACGGCGACGCCATGACCGCCATGCGGAAGCAGGGGCTGGAGGCCGTGGCGGTCGACCCGGCGCCCTGGCGGGCCGCCATGGAGAAGAGCTGGCCGGTGGTGCGGGGCGGCGTGGTCTCGGCCGCCTTCTTCGACGAGGTCAAGGCGGCGCGGGACGGCTGCCGGGCCGGCAAGAAGTAGCGGACCCGCCGGCGCGCCCCCTGGCCCGCCGGCCCTCAGAGCGGCGCGAAGGTGGCCGGCTGGTCGCCCTGGAGGAAGGCCTCGAGGTCGGCCCGCACCTGGCGGCAGCCGAAGAGCAGCGTGAGGTGGCCCCGGTCGTAGGCCCGCGGCGTCACGCCCCAGCCGCGCACCACCGGCAGGTGGCCACGCCGGGTGGCCACCCCGTCCTGCCGGCCGGCCGCCAGGAAGACCCGCCGCGCCACCGGCGGGCGCGCACCGGGGTCGAAGGGGCGCAGGAGCGGCTCCATCGCCTCGTCGGGCGGGAGCGGCGCGCCGGCCCGCGCTGCCAGCGCCCGGTAGCGGCGGCCGATGCGGGTCCGCTCGAGCACGGCGTGCAGGTCGAGGGCCGGGGCCAGGAGCGCCAGCGTGGGCGGCGACTCCGGGGTGGTGGCGGTCAGCGCTGCGGCCAGCCCGCCCAGGGAGAAGCCGACCAGCGCCGGGAGGCCGCCGCGCGCCAGCGCCAGCGCGCAGACCACCCGCAGCTCGACCACCGACTGGCTCACCGCGTCCCGCAGCCGGCCCAGGTCGGGGCCGACGAACCCCTCGCCGCTGCGTCCGCCCGGCGGTGTCCGGTCGAGGTGGAAGGGGGGGACCACCAGCCAGACCTCGTAGCCGGCGGCCTGCAGCAGTGCGCGCCAGCCGGAGAGCAGGCCGGCGCGGGGGAGCTTCCAGGGCGGGACCAGCACCGCCACGCCGCGGGACGCCCTGCCGCAGGTCGCGACATGGACGGAGAGCGGCGCCTCGGCCCCGGGCCACGGGGAGGGGGCGGTCCAGATCCCCGGGCTGGCCGGTGGCGGCGGGAGGGGCGGCAGCGGCCCGAAGCAGGGGAGTGGCCCGGGCGGCGCGGCGCGGTAGGGGGCCGGCCGGCGGGCCACCTGGTCCTCCAGCCACATGGCCACCTCGTCCACCGCCCGGTGCACGCGCTCGGTGGGCCAGGTCATCGTCCGGGCATCCGGCCTTCAGGCGGCCAGGCAGTGGCGCTCGACCGCGTCGAGGAGCCGCTGGAGCTCGAACGGCTTGGCCAGCACGGCCGCCACGGCCAGGCCGGGCGTCCGCGCGTCCTGCGGGGCGGTGGCGGAGAGGACCACCACCGGGATGGTGGAGAGCCCCGGCAGTCCGGCCAGGGCCTGGTGGAAGGTCCAGCCGTCCATCACCGGCATCATGAGGTCGAGGAGGATGAGCCCCGGGCGGTGGTCCGGGCCGCCCAGGCGGATGAGCGCCTCCGCGCCGTTGGAGGCGCAGGTCACCAGGAACCCCTCCAGCTCCAGGATCTCGGACACCGCCTCGCGGATGCCGGGGTCGTCCTCGACGACCAGGATGTGGCGAGCGGCGGTCATCGATGCCCCTGATCTAGTCACGGCCGGCGGCCAATGGAAGGGGCCCCTTACCCTGGGGTACCCAACCGGGCTCCACCCCGCGCGGCCACGCCTCCGGGGGGGCATCCCGGGCCATGATGCGCCGCCGCGCCTCGGATGGCGCCCGGAGGAGCCGCCCGCGATGTCGATCGACCAGGAAGCGCCAGGCCCGGCCAGCGCCGTCTACGGTCGCGCCGGCCCGCCCCGCCTGTCGCTGCCGCAGCGCGGCACCGCCATCGGGCTCTGCTGGAGCGGGGCCGAGGGGGCCGGCAACCTCATCATCGCCGCCAAGGTCGAGTGCGGCCCGGAGCGGGCGCGGCTCGTCAAGCTCTGGCGCCCCTTCTCCGACGCGCCGGGCCGGCGCGACATCCGCGAGCGGCTGGCCCCCTGGCTGGCCGACGAGCTGCGCTGGGCCGAGGGGCGCCTCCTGCTGGCGGTGGACTTCGCGCTCTCGCTCTCGGAGACCCACCTGCGCCAGCTCGGGCTGCTCCGCCAGGCGCTCAAGGGGCCGGGCGCGCTCGGCCTCGCGCTGGCCGAGCGCTACCTCGCCGAGGCCGGAGACTTCACCGAGGGTGCCACGCGCTTCCGCGGCGAGCTCGGCAAGGACAGGCTGCGGCTCACCGATCACTACCGGGCCGAGCTCCACGCGCCTGGCGCGCCGCGCACCTACCGGCGGACCTTCTTCGGGCTGGTGGCGCTGGCCAAGCTGGAGGCCTCCTTCCCGCCCTGGGACCCGCCGCGGGCGGGCGCGCCCATCGTGGTGGAGGTGCGGCCGCACCACGTCTCGCGCGCCCTGTGCGGCGCCGGCCCGCACCGCGACGAGCGGGACGGCACCTCCCACGCCTCGGGGCGCGCCGCGGTGCTGCGCAGCCTGCGCACCGCGGCCCGGCTGGAGTTCGACATGGAGGTGGCCGCGCCCATCGTGGAGGACTGCGCCGGGGACCACCTCGACGCGGTGCTGGGCGCGGTGGGCGGCGCCGCCGCCTGGGCCAACGGGTTCCAGGGCGTGCCCAACAACGTGCCGCGCTGCGAGGGGTGGATCCACTCCATCCCCGACGAGCCGTGGCGGGAGCGGTGAGGCGGTCCCGCGCGGCGGCCGAGGCCGCGCTGCGCGCGCTCCACCTGGAGCTGGCCGCCTTCCGGCCCCCCGGCTTCGGGCCGACGGTGCACGGCCCGCCGGTGGTGAGCCCGGTCTTCCTGCTCGGCCAGGCCCCCGGCCCGCACGAGGCGCGGCTGGGGCGCCCCTTCGCCTGGACCGCCGGCAAGACCCTCTTCCGCTGGCTGGAGGAGGCGACCGGCGCCGGCGAGGTGCGGGTGCGGGAGCGGCTCTACATCTCGGCGGTGGCGCGCGGCTTCCCCGGCAAGGCGCCGAGCGGCGGCGATCGGGTGCCCACGCCGGAGGAGATCGAGCTCTGGCGCCCCTTCGTGGCGCGCGAGGTGGCCATCCTCCGGCCGGCCCTGGTGGTCCCCATCGGCAAGCTGGCCATCTCCGAGGTGCTGGGGGAGCGGCCGCTCGTCGACGTGGTGGGGCGCTCGTTCCGGGCGGCCTGGCACGGCCTCGACGTCGAGGTGGTGCCGCTGCCGCACCCCTCCGGCGCCTCCACCTGGTACAAGGTCGAGCCCGGCCGCACCCTGCTCGGGAAGGCGCTGCGGCGGCTGGCGCGCCACCCGGCGCTGCGCCAGGCGCTGGCGGCGGGCTGAGGCCGCGGCCCGCACCGCCCGTCGCGGAGCGGCAACAGCTTCGGCACCGAAGCGTCGCTGAAGCCGCCGCCCGGCGCGGCAAGGCTTGGGGACCCCCTCACACCGGAGGACACCCATGATCCCGAAGACCATCGCCGCGGCCCTCGCGGCCGCGCTCCTGCTCGGACCCGCGGACCAGGCCAGAGCCCACGACCGAGTCGTCAAGGCCGTCGAGTTCGTCGAGATGGCGCCGCCCGCCACCGCTCAGGAGCGGGCCGCCATCTACTCCGGCGCCAAGGCCGTCGTGACCTACGCCCACGGCCGGACCCAGACCCTCGACCTCGCCTACCACCAGCTCACCGCCACCACCGAGGTGATCCGCGGCCAGGTGGTGGGCGGGCTCTTCGATTCGGCCGACAAGCCCATCACGGACGCCTACGGCCAGCTCGCCTCCGACGCGCCGGACGGCCAGTCCCTCATGTCGATCCCCGGCCTCCAGGGCGGCTGCCACCCGGGCCAGAACGCCCTGGCGCTGGTGACCCAGTTCGAGTACCGGGAGCTGCCGCCCGGCTGGCCGGGCGTGCCCTACCTGAGCCACTGGTCCAAGCTGCCGGCCGCCACCGGCCTGGTCACGGTGGCGCAGGACGCCCGCACCGGCCTGCTCTCGGCGCTGGACTACCAGAACGTCAGCTTCGCCGGCGTGAAGGGCGGCTGGATCCACTGCGCCGCCTCGCTGTCGCCCTGGAACACCCACCTCTCCTCCGAGGAGTACGAGCCGGACGCCAAGGTCCGCGGGGGCGCGCCGGCCGCCTCGGGCACCCAGGACGGCACCGACCTCGCCTCCTTCAGCCGCTACTGGTTCGGCGATGCCGCGACGGCCAACGCCTACGACTACGGCCTGGTCCCCGAGATCACCGTGAGCAAGCACGGCAAGGCCACGGTGGTGAAGCACCGGGCGCTCGGCCGCATCGCCCGCGAGCTGGTGGACGTGCAGCCGGACGGCCGCACCGCCTACATGGGCGACGACGGCGGGTACACCGGCCTCTTCATGTTCGTGGCCGACGAGAAGGCCGACCTCACGGCCGGGACCCTCTACGCGGCGCGCTGGAACCAGGTGAGCGACGTGGGCGGCGGCAGCGCCACCCTGACCTGGATCCGCCTGGGCCACGCCAGCGACCGGGAGCTCGACAGGCTGGTCGCCAAGGGCATCACCTTCGCCGACATCTTCGACGCCGCCAACGCCGACCCGGCCGACCCGAGCTACACCAAGGTGAAGACCTACACCGGGACGGAGTGGCTGCGCCTCAAGCCGGGCATGGAGAAGGCGGCCGCCTTCCTGGAGACCCGCCGCTACGCCGCGCTGCTGGGCGCCACCACCGAGTTCTCCAAGATGGAGGGGATCACCCACGACGCCCGCGACCGGAAGGCCTTCGTGGTCATCTCCCGCGTCGAGACCGGCATGACCGACCTGCCGACCGATCCGCGCAACGACGTGCGGGTGGCCCGCAACGACGGCGGCGCCATCTACGAGCTCGCCCTCGGGCCGGGCCGCGACAGCGCCGGGCGCCGGATCAGGAGCGAGTACGTGGCCAGCACCATGTCCAGCATCCCGGAGCTCGAGGGCGGCTGGCTGGGCGGGACCCGCGACGCCGAGGGGAACCGCTGCCTCCAGGAGAAGGTCTGCGGCCCGGACAACCTGAAGTACGCCGAGTCGATCCGCACCCTCTTCATCGGCGAGGACACCAGCCGCCGCAACAACAACTACGTCTGGGCCTTCAACCTCGACACCCGCAAGCTGACCCGCATCCTCTCGGTCCCCATGTACGCCGAGGCGACCGGGCTCCAGGTGGTGGAGGACGCCAACGGGTTCGCCTACGTCATGAGCAGCTTCCAGCACCCCGGCGAGCAGGAGCAGATCGGTGCCTTCAAGGGGGCCGGGACGGTGACCGAGGCGGCGGTGCTGGCCGAGATCGACGCGCGCTGGGACGGCCGCAAGAAGGCCGCCATCGGCTACGTCGGCACGGCCGGCGGCGCGCTGCCGGCCTTCAGGAAGTAGTCGCAGGGCGGGGTGCAGCGCACCGGGGGGCTCCCGTCACGGGGGCCCCCCGGCTTCCTTGACGGGGGCCTGGCGTCCCGGAGGGCCCCGCCCGCGGAGGCTCAGCGCGCCTGCTCGGCGGCCCCGCGCAGGTCGGCGATGGCCCGGCGGTAGTCGCCCGCGCCGAAGACCGCGGTGCCGGCCACCAGCACGTTGGCGCCGGCCGCCGCCACCGGGCCGATGGTGTCGCCCTTCAGGCCGCCGTCCACCTGGATCTCCAGGGCCTGGCCGCGGGCGTCGGCCATGGCGCGCAGCCGCCGCACCTTCTCGGTGATGGCCGGGATGTACCGCTGACCGCCGAAGCCCGGGTTGACCGACATGAGCAGCACCATGTCGCAGTCGCCCAGCACCCACTCCACGGCCGAGAGGTCGGTGGCGGGGTTGAGCGCCACCGCCGGGCGGGCCCGGGCGGCGCGGATGGCCTGCAGGGTCCGGTGGAGGTGGGGCGAGGCCTCGGCGTGGACCGAGATGACGTCGGCCCCCGCCTTGGCGAAGGCCTCCACGTACCGCTCCGGCTCCACGATCATGAGGTGGGCGTCGATGGGCAGCCGGGTCGCCCGGCGCACCGCCTCGACCACCAGCGGGCCGATGGTGATGTTGGGGACGAAGCGGCCGTCCATGACGTCCACGTGGATCCAGTCGGCGCCGGCCGCCTCGACGGCCTTGACCTCCTCGGCGAGCCGGCCGAAGTCGGCCGAGAGGATGGAGGGGGCGATGCGGATGGGGAGGGTCATGGCGGGCGCACTCTAGCCGATGGCCCGGACCAGGCGGGCGGCGAAGAAGCCGTCCGCGCCGTGGAGGTCCGGCCGGGTCAGGAGGTCGCCGTCGGCGGTCAGGACGTCGGCCGGGACGGCGGCGGGGGGCGTGTCGCGGCGCCAGCCGGCCGCCAGCGCCGCCGCCACCACCTCCGGCCCCTCCTCGCGCGAGAGCGAGCAGATGGCGTAGGTCACCGGGGCGCCCGGCCTCGCGTAGCGGGCCACGCCGAGCAGGATGTCGCGCTGCAGGGCCGCCAGCCGGGGCAGGTCCGGGGCCTGGCGCCGGAGCTTGAGCTCCGGGTGGCGCCGCAGCGTCCCCAGCCCGGCGCAGGGGGCGTCGGCCAGCACCGCGTCGAAGGAGCCCTCGGCCAGGCCCGGCACCGGGCGGGCCGCGTCGGCGCAGATCACCGTGACCGCCAGGCCGCGCCGCCGGGCCTCCTCGCGCAGCAGGTCGGCCTTGCGCGGGTGGAGCTCGACGGCCACCACCTCGGAGCCGGGGCCGAGCAGCTCGGCGAGGTGGAAGGCCTTGCCGCCGGGGGCGGCGCAGGCGTCCAGCACCCGCGCCCGCTGGCCGCGCAGGTGGCCGGCCGCCAGGAGCGAGGTGAGCTGGGCCCCCTCGTCCTGGACCTGGAAGGGGATGGCGCCGGCGGCCCGGGCCAGCGTCGCCACCGAGTGGCCGGTGAGCGTCAGGCCGTCGGGGGAGCGCAGGCAGGGCGCGGCCGTGAGCCCGGCCTGCCGCGCGGCCGCCAGGAGGTCGTCGCGGCGGGGGGAGCGGATGGTGAGGGGCGCCGGCTGGTTCATGCCGCGCGCCAAGGCGAGGGCGCTCTCCGGGCCGAGCCAGGCCACCCAGGCCTCGGCCAGCCAGCGGGGCAGCGCCTCGGCGGCCGCCACGTGGCCCACCGGGTCGGTGGCCAGGTCGGGCGGGGGCGGCGGCGCGCCGGCCCGCTGCAGGGCGCGCAGCACCGCGTTGACGAAGCCGGCCGACCGGCCGTGCTCGTGCCACTTGGCCAGCTCCACCGTCTCGCCCACCGCCGCGTGGGGCGCCACGTGGGTGTGGAGGAGCTGGTAGGCGCCCAGCCGGAGCAGCACCCGGGTGGCCGGGTCGAGCTTGTCGAGCGGGCGCGAGGAGCGGGGCGCCAGGGCGGCGTCGAGCGAGAGGGCGCGGCGCAGCGTGCCGTAGGTGAGCTCGGTGGCCAGGCCGAGCTCGCGGGGGTCGAGGGCGCCGGCCTTGGCCAGCGCGGCGTCGAGGGCGCGGGAGGCGAAGGCCTCGTCCGCCTCGACGCGGAGGAGCACCTCGAAGGCGAGGGAGCGGCCGGTCACCGGACGGGCGCTCATCGGCCGAGCACCAGCGAGCGGTGGCCCAGCCCGTTCAGGAAGTCGGCCGCAGGCATGCGCCGCTTCCCCTCGGGCTGGAGCTCGAGGAGGTCGAGCACCGTGCCTCCGCCGCAGGCCACCCGCAGGGCGCCGTCGGCGCCGCGGGCCGCGCCGGGCTCTGCGGCCGTGTGGCTGACGGCCGGGCCTGCGCTGCCGGGCCCGCCTGCGTCCGGGCCTGCGCTGCTCGGTTCCCCCGCCACCGCGCGGGCGGCGTGGACCTTCAGCACCTTGCCGTCGAGGGTGGTGAAGGCGCCGGGCCAGGGGGTCATGCCGCGCACCTGGGCCGCCAGCCCGGCCGCCGGGCGGGCGAAGTCGAGCCGGCCGTGGTCCTTCACCAGGATGGGGGCCAGCGTGTGGTGCGCGCCGTCCTGGCGGACCGGCACCAGCGCGCCGGCCGCGAGGAGGGGGAGCGCCTCGACGATGGCCTGGCCGCCCAGCGCCGCCAGGCGTGGCGCCAGCGACTCGGCCGTCTCCTCGGGGCCGATGGCCAGCGTCCGCACCAGGAGGACGTCGCCGGTGTCGAGCCCCTCGTCCATCTGCATGATGCTGACTCCGGTCTCGGCGTCGCCGCCGGCGACCGCCCACTGGATGGGGGCCGCGCCGCGCCAGCGCGGCAGGATGGAGGCGTGGACGTTGACCGCGCCGTAGGGGGCCAGGGTCAGGAGGTCCCGGCCCAGGATGCGGCCGTAGGCGGTGACCACCAGCACGTCGGGGGCGAGCGCCCGGAGCGCCGCCGCCAGCGTGCCGTCGCGGACCTTCTCGGGCTGGAGCACCGGCAGGCCGTGGGCCGCCGCCCAGCCCTTGGTGGCCGGCTGCCTGAGGGCCTGCCCGCGGCCGGCCGGGCGGTCGGGCTGCGCCACCACCGCCAGGATCTGGTGGCCGGCGCAGCGCAGGGCATCGACGGTGGGGACGGCGAACTCGGGCGTGCCGAGGAAGACCACACGCATGGCGCGGATATACGCTCAAAGCCGGCGCGCGGTCGAGGTCGAGGTCGGGAAGGCACCTACCTGTCGCTGGGACGGTGTCCCGTTGCCACGCCAGGCGCGAAGGGTACAATCCCGGGCTCGAGGGACCGCATGGCCCAGAGTCTCGCCGCAGTGCCGGCCGCAGACCGGACGCGCCCAGCCGGGCCGCCCGCCCCGACCCTCGCCCGCCGTGCCAGGCTTCGCCGGGGGCTCCTCCTCGCCGCCGCCCTGCTGGCCGCCTGCTCCGAGCCGAAGGACGTGGCCGGGTGGGCCGAGCGGGCCGTCTCCCGCAACCGGCTCGACGAGAAGCTGGCGGCGCTCTCGGCCGCCCGCACCGCCCCCGGCGACAAGGCGGCGGCGGTCAAGCCGCTCTGCGAGCTGCTCAAGCAGGCGCCGCGGGCGCGGGCCCAGGCGGCGGTGATCCTGGGCGAGATCGGCGACGCCGCGGCGGTGGCGCCGCTGGTGGCGGCCCTCGACACCTCGGCCCGGGTGGAGCGGGACGTCAACGACGCCAACGTGGCCATCGCCACCGCGCTCGGCGCGCTCAAGGCCCGCGAGGCGGTGCCGGCGCTGGCCAGGCTGGCGGCCGCGGGCGATGCCTTCGCCCAGGTGGCCGCCATCGACGCGCTCGGCCAGGTGGGCGATCCGGCCGCGGTGGAGCCGCTGCTGGCCCGGGTGGAGGACGAGCAGACCGAGCCGTTCGCGGTGAAGAAGGCCCTGCTGGCGCTCGGCCGGCTGGGAGACCCCCGCGCCGTCCCGACGGTGGTCCGCATGCTCTACGCGGAGCGGGGCGGGGTGAGCTTCTTCCCGGAGGCGGCCTTCGCCGCCTCGCAGATCGGCGCCCCCATGGCCGGGCCGCTGGTGGCGGTCCTCTCCGGGCGCGACGCCGAGGTGTCGGCCTGGGCGGCCGGGCGGGGCATCCACCCGGCGGCGCTGCGCGCCAAGGCGGCCCAGCTCCTCGGCACGGTGGGCGGCCCCGCGGCGGCGCCGGCGCTCCTGGGCGCGCTCGCCTGGAGCGGCGCCACGCCGGAGAGCCAGGCGCTGGTGCGCGCCTTCGCGGCCGAGTCGCTGGGGCGCCTCCGCGCCACCCAGGCGGTGGAGCCGCTGGCGGCGGCCCTCGCCAAGGAGCGCGACCCCGGCCTGCGGGATCGCTACGCCGACGCGCTGGTCCGCATCGGCTCGCCCGCGGCCCTGCCGGCGCTGCGCCGGGCGGCCGGGGCGGGCGCCTTCGCCGAGCGGATCGGCGCGCTCCAGGCCGTCTCGCAGCTCGGCGGCGAGGCCGACCGGCCGCTCCTCGAGGCGGCCCAGGCGCTCTGCGCCGAAGGCTGCCCGGCGCCGGCCCGCGGCGCGCTGGCCGGCATGGAGGCCCGCCTGGAGGCGGCCAGGGGCTGCGCCGGAGACCTCGGCTGCTGGACCGGCAAGCTGGCCGACGCCCGGGCCGAGGTGCGGGATCGGGCCGCGCTGGAGGTGGCGCGCGACGGCGGCGCGGCGCAGGTGGACGCCCTCCTGGCGGCGGTGGTGCGGTCGGTCGCCACCGACGCCGAGCTGGAGGCGCGCTACCAGGCGGTGCTGGCGCTCGACGCCATCGACCGCCGCGCGCCCCTCGGCAAGAAGGGGGCGGAGGTCGCGTCGGCCATCGACCGGATGGTGACGGGCGACAAGGGGCGGACCCTCACGGCCGGGGTGGACGAGGACGCGCTCCGGCTCTCCGCCCGGCTGCGCAGGGGCGCCAGGTAGCCCACCTCCCGGGGCGCGTCCCCGGGGTTCCACGGCACCGGTCGCGGCACCGGTCCTCGCGGCCGGTGTCACCCCCAGCTCCTCGACCGCGACGATCCTCAGCCGCGGGGTGGCAGCGGCCCGCCCGGTGGCGGCGCCGGGATGGGCGTCGCCTCGCCCGCCTTCCGGCCCACCCGGTCCCAGGCCGAGGGGAGCAGGTTGAAGGGGAGCAGCTTGGCGAGCACCGGCAGGAGGAGCATGCCGCCCGGCGCCGCGAAGATGGCCAGCGCCGGCACCGCCTTGGCGAGGTCGATGAGGTGGGCCCGAACCCGGCGCTTCTCATCGGCGTCCAGGGCCTTGCCGGCGGCGGCCTGGGTCAGGAGCTGGCCGAGCTCGCCGGTCTCCCGGAGCTGCAGCCGCAGCGCCTCCCAGTTCTGCGTCACCGCGCCGGCGACCTGCTCGACGAGCTGATCGCCGGTGGCCTCCCACTCCCGGGCCAGCGCCTGCCAGTCCTGGGCGCCGGCGGTGGCCTCGAACCAGGCGAGCGTGTCGTCGTGCTGCGCGGCCGCCTCGACCCGCGCCGCGGCCACCGCGGGCGGCGCCAGCCCGGCCCCCTCCTGGAAGGCCTGGAGGTAGGCGCTGGCCTGCGGCCCCTCGAGCTTGAGCCGGAGCTGGGCCAGCAGGAGCTGCTCCAGCAGGAACTCGCGGACGTGCGGCGCGGCGGCCGCGGCCAGCTCGACGGGCGGGCGCGGCGTCAGGATGGCCCGGCGGGCCTCGCGGGCCTCGGCGCGGGGCAGGCCGAGCCGGAGGAGCTGGCGGGTCCGCACCGAGGGGGCCTCCGGCGAGTAGGGCTGGCCGGACCAGGCCATCAGGCCGGCCACCGCCTCCACCAGCAAGGTGAGCTCGCGCTGGGCGTAGCCGCGGTGGCGGGCCAGCGACTCCGGGTCGAGGGCGCCGCCCCGGAAGGCCCCCATGGCGACGCGGGCCAGGTGGCGCCGGAAGACCGAGAGGGAGCCCGGGTAGAGCGGCAGCCCGTGGAGCGGGTCGCCGGGCGGGAGGCCGCGCAGCTTCAAGGCGCGCCCCGCGGCGGTGAGGGCCCGCTCGACCGAGAGCGGCCAGGCCGGATCGGGCCGGGCCGGATCGGCGTCGAGCGCCAGGTCCGGCTCGCCCACCGCCGCGGCCAGGCAGGCCGCGATGGTCCCGCGGTGGCGGTCCGGCTGGAAGGGGACCCCGGCGAGGAGCGCCAGGTCGAGCAGGAGCTGGAGGTGGCCGCGCACCGCCCGCAGGAAGGCGGCCCCGGGGCCCGGGTCGCCGGGGCCGAGGCGGCGCACCCGGAGCGAGCGGGCCACCAGGAGCTGGGCCCCGGGCGCCAGGTCGGGGTGGCCGGAGGACGAGGCCAGCTCCTGGGGGAGCCGGGCCCGCGCCGCCGCCTCGTCGTGGCGGGCCAGCGCCTCGCCGACGAGGGCGTCGAGCCAGCCCGGATTGGAGAGATCGGGGTCCACGGCGTGGAGTCTAGGTCGGCGGGCGCCGCCCGGAAAGGACCGGGGCCGGCCCCTCTCGAGGTCGGCCCCACATTCAGCGGGTCGCCTCTCGGCGGCCCGCCAGTCCGGTCTTCCCCGGCGGCTCGCGCCGTCGAGCAGTCGCCGCCGGACCGGCCGGCGGCGGGCGCGCTACTTGACCGCCTTGACGCGCCCCTTCTTCTCCTCGTGGACCTCCTCGGCCTCCGGGTCGGCCGGCACCGCGACCGGGCCGCGGTTCACGCCGTGCTTGGCCAGCACCAGCCCCTCGATCTTCTGCAGCACCGCCGGGTGCTCGCGCAGGAAGGTCTTGGCCTGCTCGCGCCCCTGGCCGATCCGCTCGCCGTCGAAGGAGAACCAGGTGCCGCTCTTCTCGACCACGTTGTCCTCGGAGGCCATGTCGAGCAGGTCGCCCTCGCGGCTGATCCCCTGCCCGTACATGATGTCGAACTCGACCTCCTTGAAGGGCGGGGCCACCTTGTTCTTCACCACCTTGACGCGGGTCCGGTTGCCGATGACGTTGTCGCCGTCCTTGATGGCGCCGATGCGGCGGATGTCGAGCCGCTGGGTGGCGTAGAACTTGAGCGCGTTGCCGCCGGTG
>Ga0209682_10000232_pt1 | contig 18943 bp, 13 predicted proteins | sample DOMMetBare2Fresh_2_FD_187471 | JGI IMG/M metagenome (GOLD analysis project Ga0209682, IMG submission 187471) | Wetland sediment microbial communities from St. Louis River estuary, USA, under dissolved organic matter induced mercury methylation -... | ecosystem: Environmental > Aquatic >... | reverse complement strand
CGTCGATCATGAAGACCTTGAAGCGGCCCACGCTCGGCTTGTAGGCGGCGCGCTCGATCAGGTCGCGAATCTCGTCGATGCTGCGGTTGGACGCGGCATCGAGCTCGATGTAGTCGATGAAGCGGTCGGCGTCGATCTCGGTGCAGGCGCTGCACACACCGCAGGGCTCGGCGGTGATGCCGCCCTGCCCGTCCGGCCCGGTGCAGTTCAGGCTCTTGGCCAGGATGCGCGAGACGGTCGTCTTGCCGATGCCGCGCGTGCCGGTGAAGAGATAGGCATGGTGCAGACGCTGGTTCTGCAGCGCATTGGTCAGCGCACGCACGACATGCTCCTGCCCCGCCATCTGCGCGAAGTTGCGCGGGCGGTATTTGCGGGCCAGGACCACGTAGCTCATGGCGGCCATTCTACGGGCCGACCTTCGTGGACCCCGGGTCGTGGGCCCCGATAATCGGCCCCATGAATGCACCGGCCAGCACCCCGCTCACCTACGATCAGGCGGGTGTGAACTATGACCTGATCGATCCGATGAAGGTGGCCGCGCAGCGCGCCGCGGCCGCGACCGCCGGGCATCTTGCGGCCCATGGCTTCAGCGAGGTGAAGGCCTCGCGCGGGGAGTCGGCGTACGTGGTCGACGTGGGCCCCTTCTACCTGGCCAGCATCGTCGAATGCCTGGGCAGCAAGGCCCTCGTCGCCGACGAGATGCAGCGCCTGACCGGCCGCAGCTATTACGAGGGCATCGCGCAGGACACGATCGCGATGGCAGTCAACGACCTGATCACGGTCGGCGCGACCCCGCTGGTCGTGCAGGCCTACTGGGCCGCGGGCGGCAGCGAGTGGTTCGGCGATGCACAACGCGCACAAGCCCTGGTCACGGGCTGGAAGCGCGCCTGCGACACCTGCGGTGTGGCCTGGGGCGGCGGCGAGACGCCGGCGCTGGCCGGCATCGTCGAGAGCGGCCGCATCGATCTGGCGGCCAGTTGCACCGGCATCGTCAACCCGAAGAGCCGCCTGTCGGTCGGCGATTGCCTCGCCGCCGGCGATGCGATCGTGCTGCTGGCCTCCAGCGGCATCCACGCCAACGGCCTGAGCCTGGCGCGCAAGCTGGTCGAGCGGTTACCTCAGGGCTACCTGACCGAAATATCGCCCGGCCTGAGCTACGGCGAAGCGCTGCTGGCGCCGACGCTGCTGTATTCGCCGGTCACCGAGGCGCTGCACCGGGCCGGCATCGCGCCGCACTACTGCGCCAACATCACCGGCCACGGCTGGCGCAAGCTGCTGCGCCACCCGTCGACCTTCACCTACCGCATCACGCAGGTCCCGCCGGTCACGCCGGTGCTGAAGTTCATGCAGCAGCATGCCGGCCTCGACGATGCCGAGGCCTATGGCACGCTCAACATGGGAGCCGGCTTTGCGCTGTTCATCGGCGCCGACGATGCGCAGCGCACCGTCGAGGTCGCGCGCGGCTGCGGCGTCGAGGCCTGGGTCTGCGGTCGGCTCGAAGCCGGGCCGAAGCGCCTGATCGTCGAGCCCCTGGGCTTCGAATACGGCGGCGACGCCCTTCAGTTACGTTGACTCGTCCAGGGCGCGACGGCGCCCCGTCCCTTACAATCCGCCGTGACGGGCCTCCCCGCATGGAAGCGCGCCCAACCGGGTCAGGTGGGGAACCAAGCAGCCCTAAGCGTTGCAACCAGTGCCGGGGTCAGGCTCGTCACCTTTTTGCGCGCGGCCCGCACATTCAGCCGGCCTGCCTGAAGGCCATCACGGCCTGGTTGCGCAAGGTTCGCAGCAGATTGAGCTCCTTCTCGTCGAGTTCGAGTTCGCCCGGTGTCGCCTTGTCGGCATAGATCAGCGCGAAGGGCGAGCCCTTCATCGCCATCGGCAACAGCAGGAACGCCGGTGCCCTGACGGTGACCCGGTGCCATTCCGGCACGCGCGATGCGATGCTCGGTGACGACGCGTCGGTGATGAGCGTGTCGGCACCCTTCAGGCACACCGCCGTGAAGAGGTCGGGCCGGGCACCCGGGCCAAGTCTCAGCGGCACCTTGAACACCGGCGCGAAGTCCGAAGCGCGGTCGCCCAGGCCGAAGCGTCCGGTCAGCGTCTCCGTCTTCGGGTCGCGCAGGCAGAAGATCACGCGCCGGAAATGCAGGGCGCGAAACATCGTCTCCAGCACCATGCGCAGCACTTCGTTGAGCTTGAAGCTGTCAGCCACCATCGAGTTGGTGATGTCCTGGATGCCCGCCGACAGCATCTGCGAGATCTCTTCGCGCGGCCGCCGCGCCACCAGCAGCGTCGGCTCGTCGCCAGCCAGCAGCTGGGCAGTCGCGCGCGTGGCGTGAAGTTCGAGCGCCGCGATCGAGTCGGGATCGTCGCTCGGCTCGACATCGGCATGGGCGCGGCCGAGCAGGCGCCGTGCCGGCGACGACGGTGCGAGATCGATCGCCAGCGCCTCGGCCATCTGCGCGACCTTGTCGCTGGCGGCCGAGGCCGCGTGGCGCAGCGCTTCGGGGGTCAAGCCGAGGGCGCGTGCATGGCGGTCGGCGATCGCCGCCACGCGGCGCTGGGCTTCGGGCGGTTCAAACTCGAGCATCGCGTCGGCGACCTCGTTGGCGGCCGACGCCACCCATCGCACATGATCGGGCCCGCGCGTCAAGGCGCGCGCAGGCGGCTCGCCGGTGGACTTGCGCATGGTGGCGCGCAGGCCGTCCGGCAGGCCCCAGGCCTTGGCCACGCCCAGGCCCAGTTCCTCGTACGGCAGCCCGAGCACGCGGCTCGAGGCCGTGGCCTCGTCCATCGGCGGCGCCAGCATGGCTCCGGGTGCAGCGGCCGGCTTGACCAGCAGGCGGATCTGCTGGGCCTCCTCGGGCAGGTAGAACTCGGTCACCAGGCGGCCCAGGTTCTGGAACATCGCACCGAGAAAGGCCTCCTCGGACCCGTGTCCGGCCGGGCTCAGTTCGCTCGCCAGGTGGCCTGCCATCAGGGAGCGCAGGAATTCGGTCTTCAGGATCTGCGCGTGCGCCTTGTCGTTCATGTGCTCCAGCAGCACCACCGACAAGGCCATGTTGCGGATGCCTGCAAAACCCACCAGCGCGACCGCACGCGACACCGTGCTGACGCCGCCACCGGCGGCCTGGCAGAAGTGCGCGGAGTTCACCATGCGCAGCAGCTTGTTCGTCAGCGCCACGTCCTTCAGGATCTCGCCCGCCAGGCTGCCGAGGCTCTCGCGCTCCGACGCAGCCACGCGCTGGATGCGCGTCACCGACGACGACAGCGCCGGGAAATCGCTCTTGTGGCGCATGCGGCGCAGCAGGAAGTCCAGCGTGCCACTGCCCTGCGGTGCCCCGGCCGCCGGTTTGTTCCACTGTGCGAGTGCGCGTTGCATCGCGGCGGCGTCGCCGAAGCGATGCGCGGCGGCACGCGACAGGGCCCGCTGCACGATCGCGCGCAGGCCGTCGTCGACCTGGGCCGACGGCGCCAGCATCAGATCCTCGTCCTGCACGCGCCGCACGGCGATCCAGGGGTCGCGCTCGCGCAGCAGCGGTACGCCCCCGAGCATTTCGGCCAGGACCATGCCAGCCGAGAATACGTCCATCGCCGGTGTCGGCGCATCGCCCCGGGCAGCCTCGGGCGACATGTAGCCGGGTGTGCCGACGATCCGGCCATCGCCCCCGGCCGCCACGCGGGCGGCGATGCCGAAGTCCATCACGCGGGCACGGCTGTCCCCGCCGACGAGGACGTTGGACGGCTTGAGATCGCGGTGCACGATGCCCTGCGCGTGCGCCACGGCAAGCGCGTCCAGCACGCCCAGCATGGCCTGCACGGCTTCGTGCGCCGGCAGCGCACCGCGTGCACGCAGCACCTGCGCCAGGGTCGGGCCGTCGACGAATTCGAAGACCAGGTAGGACTGGCCATTCACCTCGTCGGCCTCGAAGACCGGCACGATGTTCGGATGCGCGAGCCGGCTGACGGCACGTGCCTCGTGCAGCCACTGGTGGACCGACAGGGCATCGGCCCCCGGGTTCAGCAGCTTGACGGCGACCTCGCGGTCCAGGCGCTCGTCATGCGCCAGCCAGACGGTCGCCTGCGCGCCCTTGCCAAGGACCCGCCGGAGCTCGAACCGGCCGACGCGCTGCGTCGACACGAGCGCCACGGTCATGCGAGGGTGTCCAGCGTCGGCACGCCGCGGGCCACCGGGGGCACCTCGTCGTTGGTGGGACCGAAGGTGGACTGCAGCGCATCCTGCAGGTCGCGCACGGTGATCTCGAGCGTGCGTGCATAGCGCTGGGCCACGCGCGCCAGCGCAGCGGCGACCTTGGGGGCCGGCTCCTGCACGGCCTCGGCCGTCTCGTTGGCGCAGCTGCCCACGAGGCGCAGCATGTCGTCGTCGGTCTCGGGCGCATGCACGGCCGTGCCCGTGGGCAGGCGGCGGATCATGTGCAGGACGCTGTCGTCCAGGCCCCAATGACGGGCCACGGCGCTGCCGATCGAGTCGATGTCCACACCGAGCACCGCAAAGGCAGCGGCCTGCTCGGTCATGCCGGGTTCCTCGCGGCCGCCGGGCTCGGCCGGCGCTGCCGCCTGCATCAGGCGGCGGATCTGCGCCGCCTCGTCGGCGAAGTGGTAGTTGGTGACCAGCACACCGAGGTTCTGCAGCATGGTCACGAGGTTGACCACTTCGGCGTCGTAGCCCGGCGGGCGCAGGATCTGGGCGACGTGGCCGGCACGCCGCACGCGGCCGACCAGACGCTCGAGCTCGCGCGCGCCGCGCTCGTCGAGCGGGCCGGGCCAGGTGCGAAGGCCGAGCGCGGCGCGGCGCACGCCGTCCAGGCCCAGCATCGCGATGGCGCGTCGCACCGTCAGCACCGGGCCAGCGCCGGCGACCTGGGCACCGCGTACCTGCGCGGTATTCACGGCGCGCAGCATCTCGAACGACAGTGCCAGGTCCTGCATCACGACCTCGGCCAGTTCATTGGTGCGCTCGCGGTCCATCAAGGCAAGCCGGGCGGCACGCTCGGGACCACCGGGCGACCCCGGCAAGACGCCCACAGTGTGCAGCCGGTCGGCCAGCAGGGCCAGCGGGCCGCCGCCCGACTCGGAGTCCGAGCGCAGCCAACCCTCCAGCGCGCTGATCAGGGTGCGTGCGCTGCGATAGCGCTGGCGCTCCTGGCGGTCGGTCGCACGGTTGGCGATCGCGCGCAGCGGGTCGGGGATTGGCCGCGGCGTCGTCCAGGCCAGGCGCACGATGTCGCGGCCAGCCGGCGGCATGCGCAGCACGACGCGGCCGGTGTCGGGTTCTTCGAGCGGAGCCTGACCGGTCAGCGCAACGTGCAGCAGCAAGCCCAGCGTCAGCACGTCGCGCTGCGCCGCACGACGCTGCAGGCGCAGCAGGTCGGTCTCGGTCGGGGCGGCCAGGTCGGCCAGCGTGGCGGGCTCCTCGGCGGGGCGATCGACGGCGTTGTCCTGCGCCACCTGCAGCCCGACCAGGCGTGCCTGGCCGCTGTCGGACAGCAGGACGAGGAAAGGCTGCAGGTCGCCGTGCACCGCCCCGGCCTCGTGCGCGTAGGCCAGGCCTTGGCCAATCTGCGCGATCGCCTCGGCACCATCGCGCGCCGACAGGCCCTGCGGTCCTGCACACGCGCTCAGCGTGCGGGCGCCGTCACCTTCGTAGGCGATATACGGCCAGCGCTCATGCACGCCGACCTCGACCACGTGGGCCAGGTTCGGGTGATTCAGCCGCGCGGCGCGGCGCGCGCCGTGTTCCCAATGGCGCGTGGCCTGGATGTCCGCCGGCTGCACGCGCGGCATGACGACGACGAGTTCCTGGGTCACGCGCGGGTCGAAGGCGATCCAGGCCATCGTGCGCTGGCTGCGCCCGAGCAGTTCGCGCAGTTCGAAACGACCGAAGTGGCGCACGGCGGTCGTGCGCGCCGGATGGGCGGGTGCGGCTGGGTCGGTCATCGCTGGGCGAGGGGCTTGTCGCGCCATTGGACGCCGCCGGCCCCACCCGCCATGGCGCGAAGTACGGGAAAAAGCGCCGCCAGTTCAGGCTTCGTGCAGCACCACACGGCCGCTGGCGGTGATAAAGGCGCCGGCCACGCGGTCGCCCGGCTGCAAGGCCCGGATCGCGCGCACATAGGCGTCCATCTGCGCGCGGTATTCCGGCCGGGAACCGGGATCGGCGTCGAGCTTGTAGTCCAGGACCCACCAGATGCGGCCATCGGCATCGTCGAACGCCACCAGGCGGTCGATCCGGCCTTGCTGGCCGTCGACCAGCACCGGCACCTCGTTGCCTGCCCAGGCCGCGGCGGCGGGGTCGAAGAATCGGCGGCAGTCCGGACTGGCCAGCACCGCGGCGGCGCCCTGCGCGACTGCGCCGGCCGCTTGCGCTGGCAGGCCCAGCGCCGCGGCCGCAGCTGCGGCGACTTGCGACAGCTCGCCGTCGGCGTGCCACTGACCGCCGGCCACCCACTCCAGCACGCGGTGCAGCGCGCTGCCGAGCAATGCCCGATCGGGGTCCTGCGGCGGTTCGTCGCTGGCCGGTCGCACCGGCTCGGCGGCGGACTCGCACAGCGGCGGCAGGTCGATCCAGGTCGGCGATTCCTGCACCGAGCCGGCCTGCAGGGTGGCAGCCGGCACTGGCGTCCAGGCCTGCAGGCACGGGCTCACACGCTGCCACCACGACATGCCGGCCGGCCGCTGGAAGGGCTCGGTGCGGCTGACGACCAGGTGCTCGGCCGCACGTGTCATGGCCACATACAGCGCGTTGAGTTCTTCGCGCTCGCGCTCGCGCGACTCCTCCTCCTGCAGACGCTGCAGCGAGGGCGGCGGTCGCGCCTCGACCGCGACGAACGCGACCCGGCGTGGCGCGGCGGACTCGACCGGCCAGTCGACCAGGAGGCTGCCGGCGTCGGAGCTGCCGCGGTTCGGATCGGCATCGACGACGAAGACCACGGCCGCCTCCAGCCCCTTGGCCCCGTGCACGGTAAGCAGTTTCACGGCATCGCTCGCGGCCACGGCCGCGGCCTCGACCGGGCGTGACCTCAGTGCACGGACGAAGCCGTAGGGCGTGGCATAACGCCCGCCATCGAGTTGCAGCGACGCCGCCAGCAGGGCCTCGACGATCTGCGTCGCCAGCGCACGACGACCGGGCGGAACGGTGGCCGCCAGGCGAGGCATCAATTCGCCCTCGTGGACGATCCGGTCGAGCAGGTCGTGCGGCGGCAGCCAGGCCATCGCCGCGTGCCAGCCGGCAAGCAGCGTGCGGGCGCGGCCGAGCGCACCGCCCCATGCTGCGCCGCCCGCGCTGCCTTCGACCAGCGCGGTCCACCAGCTGCTGCCGGCCGCGGCACGCGACAAGGCGAGCAAGTCGGCATCGCTGGCGCCGAACAACGGGCTCTTCAGCGCCTGCGCGAGCGAAAGGTCGTGGCCGGGCGAGGCCAGGACATCGAGCACGGCAAGCAGGTCGCGCGCCTCGGGCTCGTCACCCAGGCTCATGGCCTCGGGCATCACATGCGGCAGCTGGGCTTCGGCCAGCGCGTCGGCGACGGCACGCAGCGCGACGCGCTTGCGCGCGAGCACCATGATGTCTCCCGGCCTGCGCCCCTGCGCGACCAGCTCGGCAATCGCCAACGCGACGTGGCGCGCCTCGTGCATGCGCAGGACTTCTTCGGGCTCGTGGCGCGGCTGGGTGAGCGTGTCGCGCCAGACCGGCACCGGCCGGTCGCCCGGCTTGCCGCCCTCGCGCGGCGGACGCAGCACATCGGGCAGGCACGACAGCCGCCCGGCCTCGGCCGCGGCGGTCGTGTGGGGCCGGAACCCCGGCCACTCGCCCGTTGCGGTCACCGGCTCGAACACGGCATTGATCGCATCGACGACGCCGGTTGCGCAGCGCCGCGTGTGGTCGCAGGCCAGGACCGAGCCGTCCAGGCCGTCGACCACGAACTCCTTGGCCGCCTCGAACACCCGCGGCTCGGCGCGACGGAACCGGTAGATGCTCTGCTTGGGGTCGCCGACGATGAAGACCGAAGGCGGCCGCTGCCCGCTCATCCCGCCGCCCGCACCGGCGTAGGCCGAGAGCCAGCCGAACAGCGCGTGCCATTGCAGCGGGCTCGTATCCTGGAATTCGTCGATCAGCAGGTGCTTCAGCTGGGCGTCGAGCCGCAACTGCAGCCACCCGGCCAGCGCGGGGTCGGACAGCAGCGCGAGCGCAGCCGATTCGAGATCGCCCATGTCGGCCAGCCCACGCTCGAGCTTGAGGCGGGCATATTCGCGCAGCAGCACCCGCACCAGCCGCACCATGCGGCCATGGTCCTCGTGAGCCTGTTGCTGGTCGGCCTGGCGGCCGATCTCGCGCAGCGACTCGCAGGCCGCTTCGTGCGCCGGCAGGTCGCCCATGCGCTTCTTGGTCTCGCCCTTGGCCGTCATGAGGGCCGCGCAGGCCGCACTGAAGGCTGCCTGCGGCTCGCTCATGACGAGCGCATCAAGCAACGCCCGCGCCGCGGCCTGCGGGATCGCCTTGCCTTCCTGCGCCGCGAGGGCCTGCGCGAGGGCGCCCAGTTCGCCGGACAGCGGCGTCCGCAACACCTGCGCCTGAGGACATGGCAGGCCGGCACAACCGGGCCAGAGCGTGGCCGCCGGCGGCACGCTGGGTTCGAGCGTTCCCGCGCCATCGGCACGTTCGATTTCGAGCCGGCGCTGCCACGCCGTGCGTAGCCAGGTCGTCACACGCGACAGGCGGTGATGGTGGATCAGGTCGGCATAGTCCGCGCGCAGGCCGGTGTCGTCCTGCACGACCGCGTGGAACCGGGCGAACAGTTCGTCGGCCAGCGGCTCGGTGTCCTCGATCAGCTCGGGCTGCGCCGGCAGGCCCAACGCACGCAGGGTGTCCAGGGGCGCCGCCGCCACCAGCTGGGCAAACCAGGCATGGAACGAACGGATCGCGACGCTGCGGCCGCCCTTCAGCAGGCGCTCGTGCAGCACGGCCAGCGCCGGCGCCAGCGTGTGCGCCTGCGCATCGTCGACCCCGCGGTTCCGCAGTTCGAGCGCCAGACGATCCAGGTCGGCCGGTGTCGCAACGCCGGGCACGCTGAAGCCGCGCAGCCACTCGTCCAGCCGCGCGCGCATCTCCCCGGCAGCCTTGCGAGTGAACGTCAGCGCCAGGATCTCGTGCGCTTGCGCGCCGTCGAGCAGCGCACGCAGGATGCGCGAGACCAGCATCCAGGTCTTGCCGGCACCGGCGCAGGCCTCGACGACGATGCTGCGACGCGGGTCGCAGGCGGCGGCGTAGAACGCCTGCTCGCTCGCCGGCCGGCCGTCGATGCGATAGGCGGCGTCGTTCACGGTACGACTCCGGGGGCTGTCGACCAGTGGTCGCGCCGGCACAGGCCGCGGGCCTCGCAGATGTCGCAGGTGCTGCCCTCGCCCAGCGCTGCCAGCCCGGCCCCGGCGCGCAGCCGCCGCAGGTCTTGCGCCATCCCTTGCAGCATCGCGCGTGCGGTCCGGACGACGTCCTCGTGCGGCATTTCGCGCGGCGCCTCGGGATCGTCGAGCGCCAGGTACAACGCCTCGAAACCGGAGCCTTCGCCGACGTCGGCGTGCATCAGCAGGGCGTAGAAGCCGAGCTGCGTATCCTCGAACGGATCGCGCAATTGCGATTTCAGCTTGGCCACACTGCCGGTCTTGTAGTCGATGACCGAAACACCGCCGGGGCCGCGGTCGATGCGATCGATGCGGCCATGCAGGCGGGTGCCATCGAGTTCCGGCGGCGTGCGCTCGGCGCCGAATTCGCCGTCCCGCCAGGCCAGCCCTCTGGCCTCGCGGCGGTGCAGCCAGTCCAGGTAGGCCGGGATCAGCCCATCGAAACCGATGCGAAACGGAAGCAGCCGCGCGCGCGGAATCGCCAGCTCGCTCGAGACGGTCTCGGCCGCCTGGCGCAATGCGGCCGCATCGTCAGCATCGCCTTGTCGGGTGCGGTGGAATCGGTCGAGCACCGCGTGCAGCCAGTTGCCGTAATCGCGTTTATCGAGGGTTTCGTCCAGTTCCTCGGCATCGCGAAGTCGCAGCACGGAACGCGCGAAGAAGCGGTAAGGGCAGGCACGCAGCGCTTCGAACGTGCTCGCGCTCAGGCGCGCCGGCAGCGCTTCAGCGGCGGCCGGTGCCGGGCGGGTCACTGCCGCGGGCGGGACGACGAGCGATCGCTCTTGGGGCGGCGCTTCGTCGATGTCGGCCCGTCCGAGGCGCCGCCGGGCGAGGCCCAGGGCCTCCAGCCCCGGGCTGGCGGCCAACGGCTCGGTCCCATCCAGCTTGCGCCGCACGAACGTGACCTGCGGCAACCGCAGCAGCTGGGCCAGCGCCAGTCGCTCGCGCTCGAATGTCGTCGTCGCGGTCGGCAACCCGAGCGCGCGTGCGGCAGGCTCGCCCAGCAGGCTGTCGTGACGCGATGGACCCAGCAGGTTGCGCTCGTCGGCGCCACCGATCACGGCCGCGGCAAACGGGCGCAGGACCGCGCGCGCGAGCGGGGTCAGCACGACCGCGGCTGCCGGCGATGCGGGCAGCATGAAACTGCCGTGCTCGAGCGTGCGGTCCACCCAGGCCCGGAACCCTTCAGCATCCAGTTGTTCGCTGCGCATGGCATCGGCCAGCGTCGGGTCGACGTCCGCTGCGTCCGGCAGGAGCAGCGCGGTCAGGACCTGGCGACCGGCCGTGTCGGCGGCCAGGGTCTCGGCCAGGCCCGTCGCCACCAAGGCCTGGCGCAGTGTCGTCAGCCATTTCTGCAAAGCTTGCCGACCTTGCACGTCGAACGCCGCCAATGCTTGGCGCGCGCCCGCAAGCAGGGCCCCGGCCGGTTGTTCCTCGATGGGCTGGCCGGACCGCCAATGATGCTCGAGCTGCTGCAATGTGCCCGGGTCGACGCGCCCCGTGGGCCAGCTCTTCAGCGCGTCGAGCCAATCGTCGTGCGAGGCCTGTCGGCGCGCAGCCTTCAGCAGCGCCATCACGGCCGCGGCGGCGCGCGTGGTGGACAGTGCCCAGCCGGTCTCGTCGGCCACGGCGATGCCGCGCCGCTCCAGCAGTGCCCGCACGCGGCGCATCAGCGAACGGTCGAGGGCCACGAGGGCGATCGGTCGCTGGTGCTGGTTCAGCAGTCCGATGACTTCGCCGGCCACCGCGCGCGCCTCGGCCTCCAGGCCATCGACGACGACCACCCGGGGCGACGCGTGGACGGCCGCCGCGTCGAAGATCCGTTCGGCTTCGGGGTCGGCGTCGAGTCGCAGGCTCGGTGCCTCGAGGTGCAAGGCCACGGCCGCAGCCAGGGGATCGGCGCCGCCGGCATCGAGCCAGATCAACGCCCCGGGGCGGGCATGGAACAGGCGGTCGGTGCCGGCGACGGGTGACAGTCGCGCCCACTCGACGGCCAGCCGGGCGAGCGAGCGTTCGAGCCCGCCGGGCATGCCGGCGGCGCTCACCGGACATGCTTCGAGCGCTGCGTCCCAGTAGGCCTCGCGGGCGCCCGGCGCCCGCGCATGGGCACCCTGGTGCAGTGCCTGGGCAGTCGCGACCAGGGCTTCGACCGCCAGGAAGTAGCCGCGCGGGTCACGCGACTCCCAATCGGCAAGTCCGGCCCGGTCGCGCAGCAGTTGCGCGGCGGTCAGCACGTCCAGGGTCGGCGAGGCGTTCAAGGCGCCGGCCATGACCGCGGGCGGCGGGCCGAGCGACGCCGCCCAGGTGTCGGTGGTCTCGATGCGCGGCTGCCAGCCGCCGGCCCCGGCGAAGGCGCGGCGCGCCGGCTCGATCAACTGGACGAAGGGCACCAGCACGACGGCATCGCGCAGGCTGACGCCACGCGCCACGCACCAGGCCGCCACGACGCGCGCAAGCTCGCACCACAGGTCCTCGGGCGGACTGCCGTGATCGAGGCGGATCGTGTGGAGGTCGGACATCGCGTTGGCCGTCGGCGCGCCCGGCGTGGGCGAGGCCGATGTGTCAGAATCATTGTGCCCCGCCCTGCACAGCGCACGGGCGGCACGGAGAAAACGCAATGAGCAGTGATTCGATCAAGCACATCACCGACGCCTCGTTCGAGGCCGATGTGTTGAAGTCCGACAAGCCAGTGTTGGTGGACTACTGGGCCGAGTGGTGCGGCCCCTGCAAGATGATCGCCCCCATCCTCGAGGACGTCTCGAAGGATTACGGCGAGCGCCTGCAGATCGCCAAGATGAACGTCGACGAGAACCAGGAGATCCCGGCCAAGTTCGGCATCCGCGGCATCCCCACGCTGATGTTGTTCAAGGGTGGCGAGCTCGTCGCCACCAAGGTCGGCGCGCTGCCGAAGGCGCAGTTGACCGCTTTCCTCGACGGCCACCTATAATGTCGCTCTGAAGGATCGGGCGGCGCGGGCCAAAAGCCAGCCGCCCAGGACAGAGCCAAAGGCCCCCACGCCCGTGCGTGGCCGGCCCGATCGGGTCGGACCACGTGGTTGCGTAGCGTGTCGGCCCTCCCCAGCGAATACCGCGTCTGCAGCCCGCACCTCCGCGACCCCACGGTCCGGGATGGCGCGGCCAGACCCCAGGCGCCTTGCATTGGCAACAGGCGTCGATCCCCCCGAGGTGTACCCGATGCACTTGTCCGAATTGAAGACCATGCATGTCTCGAAGCTCCTCGAGATGGGCGAGGCGCTGGAGATCGAGAACGTCAGCCGGCTGCGCAAGCAGGAGTTGATGTTCGCGATCATGAAGAAGCGTGCGAAGGCCGGCGAGCAGGTCTTCGGCGATGGCGTGCTCGAGGTCCTGCCCGACGGCTTCGGCTTCCTGCGCTCGATCGATTCGAGCTTCATGGCGAGCACCGACGACATCTACCTGTCGCCGAGCCAGATCCGCCGCTTCAACCTGCACACCGGCGACATGATCGAGGGTGAGGTCCGGGTCCCGAAGGACGGCGAGCGCTACTTCGCCCTCGTCAAGGTCGACCGCGTGAACGGCCTGACGCCCGAGGAGAACAAGCACAAGATCATGTTCGAGAACCTGACGCCGCTGTTCCCGAAGGAACCGTTCAGGCTCGAGCGCGACATCAAGAGCGAAGAGAACATCACCGGCCGCATCATCGACCTCGTGGCACCGATCGGCAAAGGCCAGCGCGCATTGCTCGTTGCGCAGCCCAAGACCGGCAAGACGATGATGATGCAGCACATCGCCCATGCGCTGGTCGCCAACCACCCCGAGATCCATCTGATCGTGCTGCTGGTCGACGAGCGGCCGGAAGAAGTGACCGAGATGCAGCGCACCGTGCGCGGCGAAGTGATCAGTTCGACCTTCGACGAGCCGGCCGCCCGCCACGTGCAGGTGGCCGAAATGGTGATCGAGCGTGCCAAGCGCCTGGTCGAACTGAAGAAGGACGTGGTGATCCTGCTCGACTCGATCACCCGCCTGGCGCGGGCCTACAACAACGTGCTTCCCTCGTCGGGCAAGGTCCTGACCGGTGGCGTCGACGCCAATGCCCTGCAACGCCCCAAGCGTTTCTTCGGCGCCGCCCGCAACACCGAGGAAGGCGGAACGCTGACCATCATCGGTACCGCGCTGATCGACACCGGCTCCAAGATGGACGAGGTGATCTACGAGGAGTTCAAGGGCACCGGCAACTGCGAGATCCACCTGGATCGCCGCATGGCCGAGAAGCGCGTCTACCCCTCGATCCTGATCAACAAGTCCGGCACCCGGCGCGAGGAACTGCTGCTCAAGCCCGAGATCCTCCAGAAGACCTGGATCCTGCGCAAGCTGCTCTACCCGATGGACGAGATCGAGTCGATGGAGTTCATGCTCGAAAAGATGAAGGCCAGCAAGACCAACCTCGACTTCTTCGACATGATGCGCCGAGGCGGCTGAGGACGATCTCGAGCTGGCTATAATGCCCGGTTTCCTCCCCGGCAAGTGCGCTGCACGGTGCAGCGTGGCTCCCGACACACCCCAGAGGCTCCCCATGAAAGATGGCATCCACCCCGCCTACCGCGACGTCTGCTTCGTGGACCTGTCCAACGGTTTCAAGTTCGTCACGCGGTCCTGCCTGCAGACGAAGGAAACCATCAAGCTGGACGACGGCCGCGAACTCCCGCTGATGAAGCTGGAATCGACCAGCGAGTCGCACCCGTTCTACACCGGCACGCAGAAGAGCGTGGACAGCCTGGGCGGCCGCGTCGAGAAGTTCCGCAACAAGTTTGCGCGGGTCGGCCTGAAGAAGTGATCTCGGCTTCAGCCGCAAGAAAGGGCAGCCTCGGCTGCCCTTTTTGTTTGCGGCGCTAGCATGTCGTTTCGATGATCACCCCGACCCCGAACCCCGCCTTGGTCACGCAACGCGCAGTGCAGCCGATGCCTCGGCTGGCACTGCTTGTGTTTTGCGCCGCCTGGGTGCTCCCGGGTGTCTTCGGGCGCGACCCCTGGCGCAATGCCGACGTCACGGCCGCAGGCCTGATGAAGGCCATGGCCGACGGGAGGGTGTCCTGGCTCGCCCCCGCGCTGGGCGGTGTGCCGGTGGACGTGGCGCTGCTGCCGCACTGGATCGGCGCAGTCTTCATCCGTTGCCTATCGCCGATGGTCGAGCCGATGCTCGCCGCACGCGTGCCGTTTGCGATCCTGCTCGCGCTGACGCTGGTCTGTGTCTGGTATGCGGCCTACAACCTGGCGCGCACGACGGCCGCTCAGCCGGTGGCGTTTGCGTTCGGCGGCGAGGCCGACCCCGTGGACTATGCGCGCGCGACGGCCGACGGCGCCCTGCTCGCCCTGATTGCCACGCTCGGTCTGCTGCAGCTGGGCCACGAGACGACGCCTGAACTGGTTCAGCTGTTCTCGACCAGCCTGCTGTTGTGGGCCCTGGCGGCGGCACCGTTCAGGATCGTCGGCACGCGCATCGCGGTCGTCGCGGCGATGGCCATGCTGGCGGCGAGCGGCGCGCCGTCGATCGCGCTCGTTTTCGGGCTGCTCGGCACGTTGATATGCTGGCGCTCGGGCTACGACCAGGTGCGAGCATTTGCCCCCTGGGTCACCATCGCCACGGCCGTGGCCGTGGCCGTAGCGTGGTGGGACGGCGCCTGGGCCTGGCGCTGGGCCTTCGCCGTCGATCGCGACCAGGTGGTCCAGATCGCCAAGCAGTGGGCCTGGTTCACCTGGCCGGCCGGCCCGCTCGCGTTGTGGACGCTTTGGCGCTGGCGGCGCCAGCTGTTCAACCGCCACGTGTCGGTGCCGTTGGCCACGGTGACTGCCGCCCTGTGTGCCAGCGTGTGGATGGGCGGCAACGACCGCGCCCTGCTGCTCGCGCTGCCCGGCTTGGCGCTGCTGGCGGCTTTCGCGCTGCCGACGCTCAAGCGCAGCGCCGCGGCCGCCGTCGACTGGTTCTCGATGATCTTCTTCACGCTCGGCGTGGCCTTCATCTGGGCGATGTACACCGCGATGCAGACCGGCACGCCGGCGCAATGGGCGCGCAACATCGCCAAGCTCACGCCGGGCTTCGAGCCCCGGTTCCATGGGTTGGCCCTGCTGATCGCCGCCGCTGGCACCGTGGCCTGGCTGGCACTGGTGCGCTGGCGCACCGGCCGGCACCGGCATCCGATCTGGAAGAGCCTGGTGATCCCGGCCGGCGGCGTCGCGCTGTGCTGGCTCCTGCTGATGACGCTGTGGTTGCCGCTGCTGGACTTCGCGCGCAGCTACCGGCCCGTGGTCGAGCGTGTCACGGCCCAGCTGGGGGACGCACGTTGCATCGCGGCGGCCAATTTCAGCCTGTCGGCCGTGGCTTCTTTCGAAGTGTTCGGGAAGTTGCCGGTCGACGCCCGTCCCGACGCGGCCCGTGCCAGGCGTTGCGATGCGCTGGTGCATATCGGCCGCCAGGCGACGGCGCCGGCGTTCGCTGGCTGGACATTGACCGCCACGCTGCGCCGGCCGACCGACCGCACCGAACTCGTCTCAGTCTACCGACGCGTCCGCTGACGTCGGGGCCAGCCGGGCCGCAAGCTGCCGCACTCGGGCAGCGGGGAAGATCAGCCGGAAGCTGGCGCCCTTGCCCAACTCGCTCTCGATGTCGATCTCGCCGCCATGGCGCTGCATCACATGCTTGACGATGGACAGGCCCAGGCCGGTGCCGCCAGTCTCGCGCGAGCGGCTGCCGTCGATGCGATAGAAGCGCTCGGTCAGGCGCGGCAGGTGCTCGCGAGCGATGCCCGGGCCGGTGTCTTGCACTTCGAGGCAGCCGCCACCATCGGCACGCCGCAGCCAGCGAACGTCGACGCGCCCGCCCTCCGGGGTGTAGCGCACTGCATTCGAGACCAGGTTGCCGAGTGCACTCTGCAGTTCGGTCAGGCTGCCGGCGACAGCCGGGTCCCCCACGAGTTCGGCGAAGACGATCTGGTGCCGGCCGGCCGACAAAGGCAACGACTCGGCCTGCACATGCTCGAACAGGCGCCGCACCGGAACGAAGCTGTCGGCGGCCGGTCGCGGGCTGCCCTCGAGCTGCGCCAGCGTCAGCAAGTCCGCGACGAGCGCCTGCATGCGTGTGGTCTGCTGCTCCATCAGCGACAGCACACGTCGGCGCTCGACTTCTGTCAACGGCAGCGACGCCAGTGTCTCGACGAAGCCGGCGAGAACCGTCAGCGGTGTGCGGATTTCGTGCGACACGTTGGCCACGAAGTCGCGCCTCATCGCGTCGTTGCGCTCGCGTTCGGTGATGTCCTGCGAGAGGACGAGCCGCTTGCGGTCACCATAGCTGCGCACCAGCACGCTGAGCGTCGCCTGGCCGCGCGGGTCCTGGAACGTCACCGCCTGGTCGCTTTGCCCGCCATGCAGGTGAGCCACGAAGGCCGGATCGCGCACGAGATTCGTCACGGTCTGCTGCAGATCGCGATGCGGGTTGAGGCCGAAGTGATCGGCCGCCACGGAGTTGCACCACTCGATGCGGTTGGCCTCATCGAGCAGCAGCACGCCGTTCGGTGAAGCCTCGATCGCGGCCAGGAAGTCGCGACGTTGCGCCCGCTCGGCCTGCAGTTCGATCTCGCGCCGGCGCAGGGCCTTCTCGACGCGATAGCCGAGTTCTCCCCAGAACGCCCGGTCGCGCGGGGCGGCCTGGGTCTGGTCGCCCTGCAGCCACTTCATCAATCGATAGCCGCGCAGACGGTCGGAGAAGGCCGAGCCGGCGGCGCCCAGCGCGCCGCCGATGACGATGAGGATCAGCAGTTCGCGGCCGCCCCAGCCGATGGCCCCACCCAGCAGCGCACCGAGCGCGGCCGCCAGGCCGGCCAGCAGGACGCGTGGGAGCCACCAGCCCATCGTGTCAGCGCCCGCTCAGGCCGCCAGCGTGCCGGACGCAGGGCGCGCAAGGCGGTAGCCGGCGCCGCGCACGGTTTCGACCATGCCGCTGCAGTCCGCCGGGGCCAGGGCCTCGCGCAGCCGCTTCACATGGACGTCGACCGTGCGTTCCTCGATGAAGACGTGGTCGCCCCAGACCCGGTCGAGCAACTGCGCGCGGCTGTGCACACGCTCGGGATGGGTCATCAGGAAGTGCAGCAGGCGGAATTCGGTCGGCCCGACCCGCAGCTCGCGCACCTGCCCGTCGGTTTCGTGAACGACCCGCCGCGTGGCCGGATCCAGCATCAGGGCACCGACTCGAACCGCGTCGTCGAGCGCCTGCGGTGCGCGCCGTCGCAGCACCGCTCGGATGCGCGCAATCAGCTCCTTGGGCGAGAACGGCTTGGTCAGGTAGTCGTCGGCGCCGGCCTCGAGGCCGGCGACGGTGTCGGCCTCTGCGCTGCGCGCCGTCAGCATGATCACCGGCAGGTCGTGCGTGCGTTCGTCGGCGCGCCAGCGGCGTGCCAGCGCGATGCCGCTCTGCCCGGGCAGCATCCAGTCGAGCAGCACGAGTGCAGGCAGCGCGCGGTCGACCTCGCGCTGTGCATCCTCGGCGGTCGAGGCGATCGCGACCTCGTGTCCGGCGTGGCGCAGGTTGATCGCGATCAGCTCGGCGATCGCCGACTCGTCCTCGACCACCAGCACGCGGCTCACCGGACGTACCCCCGCGCTGCGCGCTCCGAAGCCACCGGCTCAGCGTACGGCATCTTCGACCGCCTCCATCGGTGAGTGGCGCACGTCCGTGCCCTTGACGATGTAGATGATGGCCTCGGCCAGGTTCTTGGCGTGGTCGCCGACGCGCTCGATCGCCTTGGCCACGAAGATCAGGTCGATGCACGACGAGATCGTACGCGGGTCCTCCATCATGTACGTGATCAGCTTGCGCAACAGGCCGTCGAACTCGCGGTCGATCTGATCGTCCTGCTTGAGGACCTCGAGCGCGCGCTCGGTATCCAGCCGTGCGAAGGCATCCAGCGCCTTGCGCAGCTGGGCGATCGCCAGGTCGGCTTCGAACTGGAGGTCGTTGACCGGCAGCCGCAGGTGGCCCGAGACGCCGTTGGCGATCAAGCGGTGGACCATGCGGGCGATGCGAGCTGCCTCGTCGCCGACACGCTCGAGATTGGCGATCGTCTTGCTCACGGCGATCAGCAGTCGAAGGTCACGCGCGGTCGGTTGGCGGCGGGCAATGATCGCAGACAGGTTGTGGTCGATCTCGACCTCCATCCGGTTCACGCGATCCTCTTGCTCCAACACCTGCGCGGCAGTCTCGCCGCTGAAGTGGACCAATGCGTAGACGGCCTGGGTGACCTGGCTCTCGACCAGGCCACCCATCTCGAGCACGCGGCCGGAGATACCGCTGAGCTCGGCGTCGAACTGCGTGGACAGATGTTTGTCGCTCATTGGAACCCCTCGTCCGATGAATGCAGCGGCCGATCCCTCAAGGGGACCCGGGCCGGCTTGGAAGCGGCCCGGCGCTCGGCCCGCACTGAAAAGGGTTTCATCCGAATCTCCCGGTGATGTAGTCCTCGGTGTCCTTCTTCTTCGGCTTCATGAACAGTTCGTTCGTG
>Ga0209682_10000231_pt1 | contig 19007 bp, 14 predicted proteins | sample DOMMetBare2Fresh_2_FD_187471 | JGI IMG/M metagenome (GOLD analysis project Ga0209682, IMG submission 187471) | Wetland sediment microbial communities from St. Louis River estuary, USA, under dissolved organic matter induced mercury methylation -... | ecosystem: Environmental > Aquatic >... | reverse complement strand
CGGCGATGCCGTCGCGCGCCAGCCGGTCGACCAGCCCGGCCACCAGCGGCGCCTCGGGGCCCACCACCACGAGGTCGATCCGCTCGCGGCGCGCCAGGGCGGCGATGCCCTCGAGGTCGTCCGCGCGGAGCGGCACCAGCGTGGCCACCCTGGCGATGCCGGGGTTGCCGGGCGCGGCGAAGAGCGCCGAGAGGAGGGGGGAGCGGGAGAGCTTCCAGGCGAGGGCGTGTTCGCGACCGCCCGAACCGACGACGAGGACGCGCATGGGAGGCAGCGCTTATACCATTTCCACTCAGCGGCGGGCGCGGGGTGGGCCTTCCAGGTCGAGCAGCAGCCCGCGCGCCTCCGGCAGGGTCGGGACCTCGGCCAGGAGGGCCCGCACCTCGCGCGCCGCCGCCTCGCCGCGCCCGCCGCGGGCCAGGAGCCGCGCGTGGAGCAGGCGCGCCGCCGGCGACCCGCCCTCCGCCACGGCGCGGGCGGCCAGCGGCTCCGCCTCGGGGCGCCCCTCGGCGGCCAGGGCCCGCGCCAGCACCGCCGTGGCGGCGCCGCGCGACCGATCCAGCACGGCGGCCGCCCGGCGCGCCGCCAGGGCGGGCCGGCCGCGATCGAGCGCCACCTGGGCGAGGAGGAGCTGCGCCCGCCAGGCCCCGGCGTCCTGGGCCTCGGCCCGGGCGGCGGCCCGCTCGGCCGCCACGGTGCGGCCGAGCAGGAGCTCGCAGGCCGCCGCCGCCTCCAGCGCCGCCACCGCCGCCGAGGGCTCCGCGTCGGCGATGGCCTGGAAGCGGCGTGACGCCTCGGCGAGGTCGCCCGGCCCCTCCCAGCAGTCGGTCACGACGCGGTAGAGCCGCGCCTCCAGCGGATCGCGCGAGGTGGCGGCACGCGCCAGCCCGAGGGCGTCGCCGACCAGGCCGGCCCGGACCAGGGCCCCGGCCGCGCGCAGCGCGACGGCGGGATCCTGGGGCACCGCGGCGGCCCAGCCCTTCCAGGCCAGCCCCGCCTCGTCGAGCGTGGGGGAGGAGATCTCGGCCTCCCGCGCCGCCAGGAGCGCGGCAGGCCCCGGGCCGCAGCGCGCCCCCACCACCCCGGCCGCGAAGTGGAGCGCCTTGCGGTCGCCGCGCCGGTAGGCCAGCACCGCCGCCTGGTACTGGGCCGGGGCGCTCGCCGGGACCTTGGCCAGCGCCGCGGTCACGGCCGCCTCGGCCGCCGGCGCGTCGCCCAGGGCCAGGGCCACCGCCGCCTGGTGGGCCAGCACGAGCGACGGCAGGAGGTCGCCGTGGGTGAGCGGCAGCGCCTCGGCGAGGAGCTTCCGCGCCGCCGGCAGGTCGCCGTCGACCTGGGCCGCCAGCCGGGCCAGCAGCAGCACCGGGAGGGGTGCCGCGGGGTCGAGGGCGCGCCAGTGGCGCAGCCGGGCCGCGGCCCACTCGCCGCGAGCCGAGGCGGTCTCGATCTCGCTGGCCAGCTCCAGCATGGCCGGCTGGAGCGGGTCCTGCTCCAGCCGCGTCTCGGCGAGCCGCAGGGCTCCCACCGCGTCGCCGGCCGCCCAGCGAGCGCGGGCCGCCGCCGAGAGGAGCCGCCGGTCATCGGCCCCCGCCGCCGGGGCCTCGAGCGCGGCGGTGGCGGCGGCGGGCTCGGTGGCCAGCAGGGCCAGGCCGAGCGCCAGCACCGCGCCGGCGTCGCGCGGACTGGCCGAGCGCGCCTGGCGCGCCGCGGTGAGGGCCTCGGCCAGGTTGTGCTCGGAGGGGACGAGCAGGAGCAGGCGCGCCAGGGCGGCCAGCAGGTCGGCGCGGCCGGGCGTCTGGGCGAGCGCCCAGGCGAGGAGGGCGTGGGCCTCCTTGAGACCGTCACCGTCGGGCTCGAGCTCCCCGAGGGCGCCGTCCGCGAACGCGGTGGCATACCCGGCCACGGCGTCGAGCCGCCTGGGGTCGACCGCCAGGGCGCCGCGGAAGGCGGCCCGGGCCTCGGCGGTGCGCGCCGGCAGGTCGGCGGCCAGCAGCGTCGCGCCGCGCGCCACCAGGTCGTCGGCGCCGCCGACCGGCAGGCCGCCGGCGGCGCGCCACGCCTGCACCGCCTCCTCCACCGGAGAGGGTGGTGGCGGCGGCGGCGGCGGGCGGGACAGCCAGAACCAGGCCGCGCCACCCGCGGCGGCGAGCAGGGCGCCGGTGGCGGCGAGGGCGGCGGTGCGGCCGGACCCGGAGGGCATGGAGCAACCTTACCGTGACCTGGAGTGCATGGCGGTCCCTGCCGGAGGGGACGCGGGAGCGACCCGGCCGGGCCGGGAGCTAGTGGCGGAAGTGGCGCATCCCGGTGGCCACCATGGCGATGCCGGCGGCGTCGGCGGCGGCCACCACCTCGGCGTCGCGCATCGAGCCACCCGGCTGGATGATGGCGGTGGCGCCGGCCTTGATGATCTCCTCCACGCCGTCGGCGAAGGGGAAGAAGGCGTCGGAGCCGACGCAGGAGCCGCGCACCGGGAGCTGGGCCTTCATGACGGCCGTCTTGACCGACTCGACGCGGCTGGTCTGGCCGCCGCCGATGGCCACGGTCCGGTCGTCGGCCGCGAAGACGATGGCGTTCGACTTGACGTGCTTCACGACCTTCCAGGCGAAGAGCAGGTTCTTCCACTCCGCCTCGGTGGGGGCGCGCTTCGTCATGACCTTGCAGTCCTCGCGGCGCACGCTGCCGAGATCGCGGTCCATCACCAGCAGGCCGCCGGTGATGGAGCGGAGCTCGCGGGCCTCCTCGGGGCGGCGGCGCCAGCTCGCGCGCGGCTGGCCCAGGCGCGGCGAGACGAGCAGGCGCAGGTTCTTCTTGGCGGCGAGGAGCTGGCGCGCCGCATCGTCGTAGGCCGGGGCGATGACGCACTCGAGGAAGAGGTCGGTCAGCTCCTTGGCGGCGGCGGCGTCGACGGGCCGGTTGAGCGCGACGATGCCGCCGAAGGCGCTGACCGGGTCGCAGGCACGGGCGCGGGCGAAGGCCTCGCCGGGGGTGGCGCCCACCGCCACGCCGCAGGGGGTGTTGTGCTTGATGACCACCACCGCCGTCTCGTCGAACTCCTTCACGCCGGCGATGGCCGCCTCGAGGTCGAGCAGGTTGTTGTAGCTGAGCTCCTTGCCCTGCAGGACCTGGGCGTAGGCCACGGTGGGCTCCTCGGGCTCGCGCCCGGCCCGGTAGAAGGCGCCCGCCTGGTGCGGGTTCTCGCCGTAGCGCAGGTCCGAGACCTTGGAGTAGACGGCCCCCAGCGTGGTCGGGAAGCGGGCCGGCGCGGCGTCGGGGGTGGCGCGGGCGGTGAGGTACTCGCCGATGGCGGCGTCGTAGGCCGCGGTGTGCGCGAAGGCCTTCTTCATCAGCTCGAAGCGGGTGGCGTCGGAGAGCGCCTTCGACGCCTCCAGCTCGGCCGCCACCTTCTGGTAGTCGGCCGGGTCCACCACGATGCCCACGTGGGCGGCGTTCTTGGCGGCGCTGCGGACCATGGTCGGGCCGCCGATGTCGATCTCCTCGACGCACTCGGCGAAGGCCTTGCCGGCCGCCACGGCCTCGCGGAACGGGTAGAGGTTGACCACCACGAGGTCGATGGGCGGGATGTCGCGGGCCTTCACGTCGGCCTCGTCGGAGGCGAGGCCGCGCCGGTAGAGGATGCCGCCGTGGACGCGCGGGTGGAGCGTCTTGACGCGGCCGCCGAGGATCTCGGGGGCCTGGGTGAAGTCGCCGACCGAGGTCACGGGCACGCCGGCCTCGGCGAGCGCCTTCTGCGTGCCGCCGGTGGAGAGGATCTCGATTCCCAGCGCGGCGAGGCGCTGGGCGAATGGGACGAGCCCGGTCTTGTCGGAGACCGAGACGAGCGCGCGGCGGACCATGGGGCAACCTCCGGAAGGGTGCCCCGTTTAGCAGCCGCGGCGAGCGGATTCAAGGCCGGCGCGCCGCGGGGCGCGCCGGTCGCGGTGCGGGCCCGGGCGGGCTACCGGTCGTCGTCGGGGTGGTCGAGCCGGGGCTGGCCGGTGCGGGGCTCGTCCTCGGCGATGGCGCGCAGCTTGAGGAGGCCGCGCGTCTCGACCTGGCGGATGCGCTCGCGGGTGAGGTTCATGATGGCCCCCACCTCCTCGAGCGTGATGCCGCCCCGGTCGGCGACGTCGAGGGCGCAGGTCTCGTTCATCTCCCAGACTTCCTTGTCCGGGAAGTTGAGCTTGATGGAGCCCGTGGACGGGTTCACGTCCAGGTAGAGGTGGTGCTTGCAGGAGATGAACATGCAGGGACGCGGGCCGGTGGCGCACTCCGCCCGCTCGCGGGGGCGCTCGGCCTCGATCTCCTGCATGACCGCCTCCAGGTCGGGGTCGACCACCCCGGACTGGCGCTGGCGCCGCAGGTCGCGCGCGATCTCCTTGCGCGACATGGTCTTGGAGCGCCGCCGCTCCGGCATCGCCTCCTGGTTCGCGTCGGCGCCCGGTACCGGCCCTTCGTTTCGCTTGGCCTCGCTCATCCCCGACCCCTTCCCACCCACCGTGGCGCCGCGCGCGGCGCCCCCTGTCACCGTCCAGCGGACGCGGCACCCGCGTCCGGGCCACTCCACCCGACGGCCCGCGCCGTCCCGATGGAAGTGACCGCACCACCCACCCGCTCCAGCCTCCGGAGCGCCGCTCGCGCGTCGCGCTCCGCCCTGCCCAGCTCCTCTGCATAGCGGCGCCGGCGCGGGTGCGCCTGCGCCTTGACGGCGATGGCGGCCACCAGCTCGGACAGCCCCTGCTCCACGTCCTCGATGCGGTTGCGGACCCCGACGAAGCTGCCGCGGATGTCCTCGACGGTGTAGCCCTCGGCCATCATCCGCTTCAGCAGCGCGATGCGGCGCACCACCGCCACCGGGTAGAGCCCGGTCGAGCCGGTGTGCTTGCCCTTGCGCCCCACCCGCCGGCTCCGCGGCAGCAGGCCCAGCTGCACGTACTTGCGGAACGTCGAGGCGGAGAGGCGCGCGCCCTTGGACTCGAAGAGGCGGACGACTTCGCCGCTGGTGATGCCCGCGGCGCGGTCACGCTCGATCCGGCCAATCTCGGCGTCGCTCAGTAAATCCATTCGATCCATCGCTTGAACATCGAAGTTCGAAAACTTGATTTCGACAGTAGGCCATTGAGTGGAGATCGTCAATGGAGAATGGCGCGCGGCGGCGGGCGCGGGGCGTCGCGGGGTCAGGGGACGGCGGGTGGGCTGGTGTGGGCGGCCGCGGGGGCGGGGGCAGGGCCCTTCGGCTCCTTGGTGGTCAACGGGTCGCCCGGCGGCGGGACGGGGCCCGCGCGATGGCGGGGTGACGATGCCTGACCCCGATGGCGCGGCCGCTTCCGGACCAGGACCCGGCTCTGCCCCCCGGCGCGTCGGAGGTCGTCATCGGCGTTCCAGGCCTCCTGCTCGGCCCGGCCGCCCGGCCACCGGCCCGCCTCTTGCGATGCGGGCCTGCGCGGACCATGCCGTCACGCCGGTCGAGGCCCGGGAGCGGCGCCAAGGAGCGGCCTGCACCCCGCTGTCGCGGTACCGCCGGCGGGAACCGGAGAAGACCCACCTCCACGCCGCCGTCCGCGACCGCCTGGAGCCCTTCCTCGCCGCGGCGCGCGACCGGAGCCCGAGCGGCCGCGGGCTACCGGCCCACGTCGAGCGCGAGCTGCGTGCCTACCTGGGCTGCGACATCCTGGCGCGCGGCTCTGCCCGAGTGCGCTGTGCCGGTTGCGGTTTCGAGCGGCTGGTGGCCTTCGGCTGCTTCGCGCTCCACCGCCTCTCGGCAGGGCCCGCCGGCCGCCTCGAGCCAGTCGGCTTCAGCGCCGAGCCCAAGGTACGTCACCAGACGTGAACGGCCGGTTGAACGTCTCCCCCCTCCCCCTCCAGATTCAGGGACTTGGCTGCACGAGCCAAGGGGATCGCCCAGGCCCGCCACCTCTCGGAGCAGGCGCGTGCGCTGTTCGTTCCGACGCCGCCGTTCACGCTCCGTCGCCATCGCCGTCGCCCGAGCCGAGGCCGGGGAGGGCGGAGTCGAGGCCGACCCCCCTACCCCTCCTCCGCCGCCGCCGCCACCGCCCCGGCCTCACCCCTCGCCAGCCGCGCCACCACCTCCCGGAGCCGACGCTCCTTGACCGGCTTCTGGAGCACGACCACGCGGTGCTCGGCCAGGAAGCGGACGGCGCGGTCGCCGAAGGCGCCGCCCGTGATGAAGGCCAGGTGGTCGAGCAGCGCGGGGTGACGCTCGGCGAGCGCGGCGTGGAAGGCGGCGCCGTCCATGCCGGGCATCATGAGATCACACACCAGGGCGTCCCAGCGCTCGCCGGCGTCCAGCCGGCGCAGCGCCTCGGCGGCCGAGCCGAGCATGGTGACCTCATGGGCCGGCTCGAGCCGGCGCGCCAGGGCGCGGGCCACCATCGGCTCGTCGTCGACGAGCAGCACGGTGGGGCGCTCCCGCGCGGGCGGGCTCGCATGCGACGGGGCGGAGGGAGCGGGGAGCGCCTGGGCCGGCCCGGCCACGGGCAGCCGGACGCGGAAGCGGGCCCCCTTCCCGGGCTCGCTCACCACCTCGATGCGCCCTCCCGCCGCGGCCACGATGGACCGCGCGATGGAGAGCCCCAGCCCCGTCCCCTGTCCCACCGGCCTGGTGGTGAAGAAGGGCTCGAAGATGCGCGCCAGCAGGGCCGGCGGGATTCCCGGGCCCGTGTCCGCCACCTCCACCACCACCTCGCCCTCTGCGGCCCAGGCCGACACGCCGACGCGGTGCGCTCCCGCCTGGCCCTCGGGGATGGCCTGGGCGGCGTTGAGGACCAGGTTGAGGAAGACGCGCCCCAGCTCGCTGGTGGGGGCCAGCACCACCGGGAGATCATCGGGCAGGTCCAGCACCAGCGCGGCCCGCTGCTCCACCTGGTTCCGGATCATCTTGATGGCGTCGAGCAGCTCGCCCCGCACGTCCACGAGCTGGGCCTGGCCGGCCCGCTCCGGCCGCCCCAGCGATCGCATGGCCCGCACGATGCCGGCGATGCGCTCCGCACCGACCAGCACCTCGCCGAGCAGCCCGACCAGCTCGGCGTGGCGGCGCGCCACCGCCGGATCGATGGCCGGGGTCGCGAGCAGCTCCTGGGCCGTGTCGAGGTTGGCGAGCATCCAGGAGAGCGGGTTGTTGATCTCGTGGGCCAGGCCGGCCGCCAGCGTGCCGACCGAGGCGAGCCGCGTGGCGGCGAGCAGCTGCTCCTGGAGCACGTGGAACGCCTCGACGTCGGCCAGGGTCCCGCTCATGCGGAGCGGCCGGCCACGCGCGTCGCGCCCGGTCACGCCGCCCATGGCGCGAAACCAGCGCCAGCCCCGCGCCGTGGAGATCCGGAGCTCGGCCTGGAGCCGTTCGACGCGCCCCTCCACCGCGTCGGAGAACCGCGCCCGCGCGGCCGGCTGGTCGTCGACGTGGACCAGGGCCCACCACCCGGCCTCGGAGCCGGCCTGGTCCGGCTCGAGGCCGGTCAGCTCGCGCCAGCCCGGCCCGAACCGCCGCGCGCCCGTCTCCAGGTCGAGCTCCCAGGTCACCTGGCTGGTGGCGGCGATGGCCGCCCGCAGGCGCCCCTCGCTCTCGGCGAGGGCGCGCTGCGCCGCCAGGAGCGCGTCGGAGGCGCGCTGTCGCTCGACCAGGTCCCGTCGTGCCCGGGCCGCGCCGCGCAGGGCGGCGGCGCGACCCGCCGCCAGCACCCAGACCATCAGCGCCAGCAGGCCGCTGGCGCCCGCGCCCATCAACGCCACCAGCCGTGGCCGATCGGTGCCGACCCGCGCCTCGAAGGTCGGCAGCGAGCGGACCACCAGCGTCCAGCGGACACCGGCGACCTCGATGGTGCGGCGCTCCCGGAAGCGGGCCGCCGCGGGGGGCGGGAGCCGAGCGCCCCTGGTGGAGTCGAAGAGCAGGTCGTCGGGCGAGGGCTCGGCGCCGTCGTGGACCTCGAGGCCGATCTCCAGGGCGCGCTCGCCGACCATGCCCCGCACGAGGTCGTCCATCCGGTATGGCGAGTAGACCCAGCCGAGCAGCTCGCCCCGCCCGCTCGCCGCCCCGGCGGCGGGCCGCGCCCGGAAGACGGGCAGGTAGAGGAGGGTCCCGGCCTGGACGTCCTGCAGCGTCTCCTGGACCAGCGTCACCTTGGCGGAGAGCGCCGCCTGCCCGGTCTCGCGGGCACGCTGCATGGCGGCGTGGCGCACCGGCTCGGCGTACATGTCGAAGCCGAAGGCCCGCAGGTTGCGCCCGCTGAACGGCTCCAGGAAGACGATGGCCGTGTACGGGTCGCGCTGGCCGGCCGGCCAGACGGTGTAGCCGGGGAAGCCCTCCCGGCGGATCTCCCGCTCGTGGGCGGCCAGGTCGGCGGCCGGCACCAGGCGCGCGAAGCCGATGCCCTGGATGCCGGGGTACTGCTCGGCGAGGCGCAGCGCTTCGACGTAGGCCCGGAACTCGCCCCGGTCGACGCGCTCGGAGCTGACGAAGAGGCCGACCGCGCCGCGCAGCACCTGCTCGTAGGCCAGCATCCGCTCGGAGAGGCGCGCCTCGACCCCGCGCACCTCGAAGTCGAAGCTCGCCTGCGCGTGGTGCGCGGCGTCGGCCTGCGCGGTGCGCCAGGCCTGCCAGGTCCCAGCCAGCGAGAGGGCGAGCACGGCCAGGGCGGCGAGCGGCCACCGCGCGCGGGAGCCGACGCGGTCATCCGGATCCTGGCCGGCCGCGGCGTCGCCCATGTCACCGTTCCCTCCGAGCACCTCATCACATGGTAGCGGAGGCGGCCGCCCGAGACGAGGCCGGCGGCTGGCTACGGCGCGAGCCTGGGGCGCCAGACGACTCGCTGGCCCGGCGCCAGGTCGATCTCGACGTCGGCCCGGCCGAGCGTGGGGTGGACCGCCGCGAGCCGGTGGCGCCCGGCCGCCAGCACCAGCTCCTGGGGCGTCTCGCCGATGGTCCGCCCGGCCACCACCACCGTGGCCCAGGGATGGACCGCGACCAGGATCCGGCCCTGGCGCCGCGCCGCCAGGGCCTCGTCCACCTCCGGCGCCACGCTGAGCGGCGGCTCGGCGTCCCCTGGCCTGGAGAGCGGCCCGGGCTCGGCGCCGGGTGCCTCCGCGGGTGCGCCGGCCGCAGCCTCCGAAGGCCCGGGCGCCGGCACCGCAGACGGCGCCGCGGGGGCTGGGCCGAGGTTCCGCGCCCCCGCAGCCAGCCCCCCGACCACCGCCGCGCCGAGGAGCGCCACGGCCACGGCCATGGTCCGGCTCCGCCGGGCGCCCTGCCCACCCGCGCGCGGCGCCCCGTCGGCGCCCACCGTCCGCGTCACCGAGGCCTCCCGCGCCGCCGGGTGGACGGCGGTCGGCTCCGCCGGAGCCGCCGGCGCGTCTCCCTCGGGGAAGAGCCGCTGCATCAGGCCGCGCAGATCGACGTCCTCGGGCGCGCGGGCCAGCCGGAGCAGCGCGGTCGCCAGGGCGGCGCCCAGGGCGTCGGCGGTGGCGGTGCGGCGAGCCGGGTCGCGCTGCAGCGCCGCGAGCAGCGCGGCGTCCAGCTCGGGCGGGACCTCCTCGTTCCAGGCCGAGGGGGGCGAGACGGGATCCTGCCCGAGCAGGGCGGTGAGCGTGGCGGCGTCGGTCTCGCGCGCGAAGAGCCGGCGCCCGGTGCACAGCTCCCACAGGAGCACGCCCAGGGCGAAGACGTCGGCGCGCCCGTCCACCGGCTCGCCGCGCGCCTGCTCCGGCGCCATGTAGGCGAGCTTGCCCTTCACCGTGCCGGGGTCGGTCAGGCCCGCCTGGCTCATGGCCCGGGCGATGCCGAAGTCGGCCAGCTTCACCTCGCCCTCGAAGGAGACCAGCACGTTGTGCGGGGAGACGTCGCGGTGGACCAGTCCGAGCGGACGTCCATCCGCTGCCAGCCGGTGGGCGTAGGCCAGCGCCCGGCAGACCTCGACCCCCACGTGGACGGCGCGGGGCAGTCCCAGCCGCACCCCCCGCTCGCGGCAGCGCTCCAGCACCCGCCCCAGGTCCCGTCCCCGCACCAGCTCCATGGCGATGGCGTGCCGATCACCCTCGGCCACCAGCTCGAAGACCTGGACCACGTTGGCATGGGTGAGGCGCGCCGCCACGCGGGCCTCCTCCACCAGCATGCGCGTGAAGTCGCCCTGCGCGCCGTGCTCGCCGCGCACCAGCTTGAGGGCCACCTCCTTGCGCACGCCGGCGGGGCCCGCCACCTCGGCGCGCCACACCTCGGCCATCCCGCCCGAGGCGAGGGGCGAGAGGAGCTGGTACCGTCCGAAAGTTCGCACTCACCGTGGATTGTAGTCGACCCGGCGTCGGCGGCGAAGGGACCGCCACCCCGGGGGCGTGAGCCGGCGCGGTGGCCGTGCTACATCCTCACCCGTGACCCTGCTCCCCCTGGCTGCCGCCCTGCCCTTCGCCCTGGGCCTGGCCTCTGCGCCCGACCCGCGCCTGGGCGTCCTCGACGCCATGGGGCAGGAGCTGGAGCGCTCGTCGGCCCGGCTCAAGCTCGACGGGTACGACCCGCCCTACTTCGTGGGCTACCAGGTCCGCGACGTGACCGCCCACGAGATCGCCGGCCGGTACGGCGCCGTCATGGACGACCTGACCCGGCGCGACCGGACCCTCTCGGTGGACGTGCGGGTGGGCAGCTACCAGCTCGACTCCTCGGGCGGCGGCGACGACGTGCTGGTGCTCGGCCCGGAAGCGCCCACCTGGTACGCCCCCAAGGACGCCCCGCTCGACGACGACCCGCAGGCGCTGCGCAACGCCCTCTGGCTGCTCACCGACGAGCGCTACAAGGAGGCGCTGGCGAGCTACTTCAAGAAGCGCTCGCGCGAGGTCTACCGGCGCGACGACCCCGAGCGCGCCCCCAGCTTCTCGCGCGAGGCGCCCGAGCGGCACCTCGACCGCCCCCTGCCCTTCCCCTTCGAGCGGGAGCGCTGGCGGCGGGCCGTCCGGGAGACCACCGCCGCCTTCCGCTCCCACCCGGCGGTCTTCGACGCCAAGGTGCAGGTGACGGCCGAGCGGCAGGTCCGCTGGCTGGCCACCTCGGAAGGGACGCGCCTCGTCACCGAGCGGACCCTCTACGGCGTCCACCTGCTGGCGGTGGCGCGCGCCGACGACGGGCAGCTCCTGGAGAGCGGCCGCGACTTCTATGCGCCCGAGGAGGCCGGCCTCCCCTCGCCCGCTCAGCTCGCCGCGGCGGCCCGGGCCGTGGCCGGGGAGCTGGAGGCGCTGCGGCTGGCGCCGGCCATCGATCCCTACACGGGGCCGGCCATCCTGGAGCCCGAGGCGGCCGGCGTCCTCTTCCACGAGGCGGTGGGCCACCGGCTCGAGGGGGAGCGGCTCGACGACGACAAGGAAGGGCAGACCTTCAAGGGGCAGCTCGGGAAGGCGGTCCTGCCGCCGTTCCTCTCCATCGCCGACGACCCGACCCTGCGCGAGGCCGGCGGCCAGCGGCTCAACGGGAGCTACGCCTTCGACGACCAGGGGGTGCGGGCCCAGCGGACGCCGCTGGTGCAGGACGGCACGCTGGTGAGCTACCTGCTCTCGCGCAGGCCGGTGAAGCCCTTCGAGCACTCCAACGGCCACGGGCGCTCGCAGGGGAATCGCCCCCCCATGGCCCGCATGTCCAACCTGGTGCTCTCGTCCTCGAAGCAGGTCGCCCGCGAGGCGTTGAAGCAGCTCCTCATGGCGGAGGCGCGCCGCCAGGGGAAGCCCTACGGCCTCGCCATCCGCGACATCACCGGCGGCAACACCAACACCATGTCGTACGGCTACCAGGCCTTCAAGGGGACGCCGCGGCTGGTCTACCGGGTGGACGCGCAGACCGGGGCCGAGACGCTGGTGCGCGGCGTGGAGATGGTGGGGACGCCGCTCGCCAGCATCAACAAGGTGCTGGCCACCGGCGACGACGCGCGCGTCTTCAACGGCTTCTGCGGCGCCGAGAGCGGCTACGTGCCGGTCTCCACGGTGGCCCCGGCGGTGCTGGTGGGGGAGATCGAGCTGCAGCGCGTGGCGCGCGCCGCCGAGCGGGGGCCGGTGTTGCCGTCGCCGTGGCAGGCCGCGGCGACCCCGACCTCGAACCCGACCGCGACCGCGACCCCTCCCGCGCCCCCCGCCGCCACCCGATGACCGCCGCCCTCCCCCTGCCGCCGCTCGCCGCCGTCCTCACCCGCCCCCGCCGCGAGGCCCTTGGCGCCTTCGCCGCGGTCGGCTGGGCGCCCTGGGCCTACCCCATCGGCCTCGACGCCGAGCGGCGGCGCGCCCTCAACATCGATCTCTCCGAGCCCGAGGTGGCCCTCCTGGAAGCAGGTGCGGTGCGCGCGGTGGCCCACGTGGAGGCCGACCGCGAGGGGCTGGTGACGCTGGTCGAGATCGTGGCGGCCGAGCCGGCCGAGCCGTCGCGCGTGGCCGGCGCCCTCTGGCCGGGACTGCCGGGCGAGCCGCGCACCGGCGGCGGCGTGGCGGCGCGCGAGTGGATCTGGGGGCCGGAGTCGGGCGCCACGGCCACGGTGGACGGCGAGCCCATCCGGCTCTGGGTCTGCGCCGAGCAGGCCTACGGAGACCGGCTCTGGGCGGTGGCCACGGTGGTACGGCGCGGCGACGAGGACGACTAGGAGCGGGACGACACCACGCCGGGCGGCTCAGCGCCGCCAGCCCTGCCAGACCACGGAGCGCCGGACGTCGTCCTCGAAGGCCTTGACCGGGAGGCCGAAGGCCTTCTCGAAGGCCTCGGGGAAGAGCAGGCCGCCGCGCATGCGCTCCAGGAGGTCGCGCACCCGCGCCTCGCCGTAGCGGCGCAGCAGGAACTCGAAGGCCAGGTGGGCCGCGCCGTAGACCTCGTCGTAGCTGTCGCGGAAGAGCGGCCCGGGGTTGGAGAGCGGATCGCCGTCCTCGGAGAGCCGGCCCGTCGAGGCGCGGGCCCGGGCGCCGCTGATCCCCTCGGCCGCCCCGGCGAGCGGCAAGCGCGCCTCGTAGAAGCGCCAGAGCCGCTCCGGCCCGATCCGCTTGTACCCCTGGCCCGCCGTCACCGACGCCATCCCCTCGCTGAACCAGCTCGGGAATCCCTTGTAGGACCAGCTCCACTCCCCGGCGCCCCGCTGGTACATGGCGCAGTGGGTCAGCTCGTGCGCGAGCAGCTCCGCCACCTGCCGGTCGGAGCCCCCGAAGACCCGCCAGCCGAGCGGTCCCCAGGTGGCGGGCGACTGCAGCTCGATGGAGTCGTAGCGGGCCCAGGCGCGCAGCCACTCGAACCCCTTCTGCCCCACGGCGGCGTCGATGGCCTCATGGGTGGGGTGGATGGTGACGCTCACCTGCTGGGTCAGGCCGCCCCAGCGCGCCACCTTCGGCGCGGCCTCCGCCAGGGCCCGCTTCACCTGCGCCGCGACCGCCTCGTCCTCCGGCCAGTAGACCAGCCGGAAGCGCGCCTCGCCCAGGACCACCTGCTCGAGGCGCGGCTCGTCGGACAGGGGCTGGCGGTGGGCGCAGCCCGCGGACAGGGCGAGGCCGAGCGCGAGGGCGAGGCGGGCAGCGCGGCGGGACACCCCCCGTTCCTACCCTCGCGGCGAGGGGACGATCAAGGTGGCGCGCCGGCCAACTCGAGGAGGAGCGGGGCGAGGCCGGTGAGATCGCGCACCGACCCCACGCGCGGCGCCGCCCGGCCGAAGCCGAGCAGCGGCACCGGCGCGAGCGTGTGGTTGCGCGTGGAGAGGTCCTCCAGGTTGCCGTGGTCGCTCGCCACCACCAGGGCGTCGGCAGGGCCGAGGCGGGCCACCAGCGCCCGCAGGAAGGCGTCGAGCCGGTGGAGCGCGTCGAGCGCCTTCTCCATGGAGCGGGCGTGGCCCGCCTCGTCGGTCTCGAAGAACTCGAACGCGCACAGGTCGTGCCCCTCCGCGAGCCGCCACAGGATGTCGGCCGCCTCCGCCGGCGTCCGCTCCGGCAGGTCGAGCCCCAGCTCCTTGGCGCGCCGGGCCGTGAGGTCGTGCGTCAGCCCCGCTCCGGCGCGGGCGTCGCCGAAGGTGCGGAAGGTGCCGCCTCCGGCGGCGAAGGCGACGGTGGTGGCCGAGGGCCTGGCGCGGCGGCGCAGGGCGAACTCCGGCTCGCCCTCGGCCTCGAAGCCGAGCGCCCGCAGGTAGGCCACCGGGTAGGCGTTGGCGAAGGCGAAGCGACGCCCCGCCTCGGCGAGGCGCCGGTAGAGCGAGCGGTCCTGCAGCAGGGCCCGCAGCGACGCGTTGGGGAAGCCGAGCAGGTGCTTGCCGAGGTGCGCCGCGGCGTTCTCGCCGGTGAGGATGGTGGTCTGGCCGGTGGCCGACTGGGGCCGGCCCGGGACCCCGAGCCGGGCGTCGATCAGCGCGGCCTGGCCGCCCCCCGGCAGGGGCGCGCCACTACCGTCCTCGAAGCGCGAGAGGAGGAACTCGCCGCGGGCGAGCGGGTTCCGCCCCGGGTCCGGCGCTCCGGCGCCGACACCATCGACGAAGACGAAGAGGACCGGCACCGCGGCATCCTAATGGGAGATGGGGTGGAGGGCCCGCGAGCCCGACCGTGACCGCGACCCCAATCGCAACCTCGACCCCGCTCCCCGCGCCGCCGCGCTACCATCCCCTCCCCGGACCGCCCTTCGAGCGGCCCGGGCTCGGAGGTGACCATGGCGACCTTGGCGAGACTGGGCAGCATCCTCATCCTCACGGCCTGGACGGGCGCCGCGCGCGCCGAGGCGCCGTCCTTCTCGGCCGACGTGTCGGTCACCCTCACCGGCGAGGACGCCGAGCAGCTCAGGGCGCTCGCCACCAAGGCCGGCCAGCCGTTCGAGCCGCGCATGAAGGCGCGCCTCTTCGTCTCCGGCACGAGGATGCGCTTCGAGATGCTGAGCGGCCCGCAGCGCGGGATCATGGTCAGCGACGGCGCCAACGGCGGGAAGACCTGGCTCCTGCAGCCCGACTCGAAGAGCTACGTGGAGCTGGATGACGGCGACGGCGAGGGCGAGGGGGGCGGCGCCGAGCTGGCGCGCTTCCTCGAGAAGGGCGGGGACATCTGCAAGCTCAGCCCGGCGGCCGTGTCGTGCAAGAAGACCGGCCGCGACACCGTGGGCGGCCGCGCCTGCCAGACCTACGAGCTGGTGGAGAACGCGGGGGATGCGCCGCAGACCCTGTGCGTCGACGAGACGCTCCACTTCCCCATCCGCATGGTGGAGGCCTCGTCGACCACCGAGCTGACCAAGGTGGTGGAGGCGCCGCAGCCGAAGACCCTGTTCACGCTGCCGGCGGGGTACACGAAGAAGAAGATGGGAGAGTAGGCGGACTGGGCGTCGACCCCGATCGCGACCTCGACCCCGCCTCCCGTGCGCGCTCCCACCGCCCGCCGCCGGCGCGCCGCGCCCGCCCCGTCTGGTCGAGGCGGTGGCCGCGCTCCGCCGAGCCGAACGGCGCTCAGCGACCGTGCACGATTCGCGATCACCTGCGGTGCTCGCGAACCGGACGGCCGTTGAGCCCACTCCACGGGGCGTGCCGCCCCGCCCCGCCGGGCGAGGCCCGTCGGGGTCCCCACCCCTGCTGCGCGCGGAATACCGCGCGGTGCGGCTTCGCCACGCTGTTTCCGAATCGCGCTTCTCCGTCTAGACTCCGCCGCCACACGGAGCACGTGATGCCGCGCCTGGCCGACGCCCGCTTCGCACCCGACTGCACCATCCACGTGGACGGCACGCCCCTCCCGGCCCGCGCCGGCGAGCCCATCGCGGCGGCGCTGCTCGCCGCCGGCCGGCCGCTGCTCGCCCGCAGCGCCAAGTACCACCGGCCGCGCGGGCCGTTCTGCCTGGCGGGCGCCTGCCAGAGCTGCCTGGTGCGCGTCGACGGCCAGCCCAACGTCCGGGCCTGCCGCACTCCCTGCCGCGAGGGGCTCACCGTGCAGTCGCAGCACGGCCTCCCCAGCGCGGCCCATGACCTCCTCGGCGTCATCGACCTCGCCACGCCGGGCGGCCTCGACCACCACCACCTCGGCACCTCCCTCCTGCCCCTCTCGAAGCTGGTGGTGGCCTTCTCGCGAAAGCTGGCCGGGCTGGGCCCGCTGCCCGATGGGCCGCCGCCCGCGCCGGCCACGCCCGCCGAGGAGCGGTTCGACGCGCTGGTGATCGGCGCCGGCCCGGCCGGCCTCGCCGCCGCCGAGGCGCTGGCCAGCGGTGGCCGCCGCGTCCTCCTCGCCGACGCCGAGCCGCAGGCGGGCGGCCGGCTCCGCTGCCGGTACGCCCTGCGGGGCGAGCCGGGCCTCGACTGGGCGGCCGCGGTGGTGGCGACGGTCCGATCGGCCGGCGGCGACGTGGCGCTCGGCGCCCCGGTGCTCGGCCTCTGGCTCGACGGCGGCTCGCCGCTCGCCCTCCTCTCCATCCCGGCTGGACCGCGCCTCCGGCTGGTGCGCCCCGGCGCGGTGGTCCTCTGCAGCGGCGGCACCGCCGTGCCGCCGCTCCTCGAGGACGGCGACCGGCCCGGCATCCTCTGGGGGCGCGGGCTCGCCGTGGCCCTCGCCGAGCACGGCACCATCCCAGGCACGCGCGCCGCCGTCCTCGGCGCGGGCCCCGAGGCGGAAGCGCTGGCCGCGCGCTTCGCCTCGGCCGGCCTGCCGGCCACCGTGCTGCCCGCCGCGGTGCGCGCCCGGGGGCGCGGCCGCGTCAGCGGGCTCGTCACCGCCGAGGGCGCCCGCGTCCCCTGCGACGTGGTGGCGGTGGTCTCGCCCCCGGCGCCGGCGACCGACCTCGGGCGCCTCCTGGGCGCCGCCGCCCCGTTCCACGCCGGGGCCGGCGCCTTCGCCCTCTCCGTCGACGCGGCGGGGCGCACCGGCGTGGCGCGGCTCCTCGCCGCCGGCGAGGTGACCGGGCCGATGGACGGGGCGCGGGCCGCCGAGGCGGGCCGCCGCGCCGGGGAGGCGGCCCTGGGCCATGGCTAAGACGCTCCTGTGCCAGTGCGAGGACGTGAGCCTCGAGGAGGTGCGCCGCGCCTTCGCCGCCGGCCACCGCGACCTCGAGTCGGTGAAGCGCTTCACCGGCTTCGGCACCGGGCCCTGCCAGGGGAAGAGCTGCCTCGCCCTGGTGGCGCGAGAGCTGCTGCGGCTCGGCGCCACGCCGGGCGAGGTGGTCCCCTTCACGGCCCGCCCCCCGCGCGAGCCGACGGCGCTCGGCACGCTCGCCGCGCTCGATCCCGAGGGGCTCCCCATGGGGCACGAGGGGGTGCCGCCGGAGGTCCCGCCGCCCCGCCCCGGCCCGGCCGGCCTCGCGCCGCTGCCCGCCCGCGCCGACGTGGTCATCGTCGGCGGCGGCATCCAGGGGCTCTCGCTGGCGTGGGAGCTGGCCCGCCGCGGCACCACCGACGTGCTGGTGCTGGACCAGGCCTACCTGAACTACGGCGCCTCGGGGCGCAACGGCGGCGGCGTGCGGGCCCAGTGGACGACGCCCACCATGATCCGCCTGGCCAAGCGCTCGCTCGAGCTGTGCGACCGCTTCGCCGTCGACATGGGCGTGAACGTCTGGTTCCGGCGCAGCGGCTACCTCTTCCTCGCCCCCTCGGCCGAGCAGGTGGCGCGGATGGAGCGGAACGCCGAGCTGCACCGCCAGGAGGGGCTGCCGACGCGGGTCATCACGCCGGCCCAGGCGCTCGAGGTGGTGCCCCAGCTCGACCCGCGCTGCTTCCTGGCCGCCTCCCACAACCCGGACGACGGCGTGGTCTTCCCCTGGCCCTTCCTGTGGGGCTACGCCAGCCGCGCCGAGGCCCTGGGCGTGAAGGTGCGCACCTTCGCCCGCGTCACCGGCTTCCGCGCCAGCGGCCCGCGGCTCACCCACGTGGAGACCGAGCGCGGCGCGGTGGCCTGCGACCTGGTGGTCAACGCGGCCGGCGCCTGGTCGAAGGCGGTGGCGGCCCTGGCCGGCGTGGCCACGCCCAACCGGCCCACCCGCCACGAGATCCTGGTCTCCGAGCCGCTCACCCCGTTCCTCGACCCCCTGGTGTCGATGCTCGGGAGCGGCCCGGCCTTCGGCCACGGCGCCGGGCTCTACTTCTCGCAGTCGGGGCGCGGCGAGCTGGTGGGCGGCATGGGCGATCCGGCCGAGCCGGAGGGGCTGGGGATGGGGAGCACCCTGCGCTTCCTGGCCCGCTTCGCCCGCGCCGCCGTCGGCGTCATGCCGCGCCTGGCCGGCGTGAAGGTGGTCCGGCAGTGGGCCGGCTGCTACGACGTCACGCCCGACAACAACCCCATCCTCGGGCCGGCCGGCTACGACAACTTCGAGCAGCTCCACGGCTTCGTGGGGCACGGCTTCATGATGGCCCCGGCCGTGGCGGAGCGCTGCGCCGAGCACCTCACCGGCACGGCGAAGGACGAGCTGTGGGAGCGGTTCACGCTCGACCGCTTCACCCACGGGCGGATCGTACGCGAGGACTTCATCATCGGGTAGAGTGCCGGGATGTCCCTCGGAAAGACCATCGCCTTCCTCGGCGCCGGCAACATGGCGGAGGCCCTCGTGAAGGGGCTCCTCGGCGCCGGCGTCGCCACCCCCCAGGAGATCCTCTGCACCGATCGGCGCCCCGAGCGCGGGCCGGAGCTGATCCAGAAGTACGGGGTGCGCTTCACCCAGAGCAACGCGGCCGCCGTCAAGGAGGCCGGCATCGTCGTCCTCTCGGTGAAGCCGCAGGTGATGGACAAGGTGCTCGACGAGATCGGCGGGCTGCTCGACCAGAGCAAGCTGGTCATCTCCATCGCCGCCGGCGTGCCGCTGGCCGCCATCGAGCGCAAGGTTGGGCACGGCGTGCGCATCATCCGCACCATGCCCAACACCCCGGCCCTGGTGGGCGCCGGCGCCACCGCCCTCTCCCCCGGCGTGCACGCCACCGAGGCCGACCTGGCCCAGGCCAAGGCCCTCTTCGACGCCATCGGCAAGTCGGTCATCGTCGACGAGCCGCTCCTCGACGCCGTCACCGGCCTCTCCGGCAGCGGCCCGGCCTACATCTTCCTCATCATCGAGGCGCTGGCCGACGGCG
>Ga0209682_10000230_pt1 | contig 19068 bp, 12 predicted proteins | sample DOMMetBare2Fresh_2_FD_187471 | JGI IMG/M metagenome (GOLD analysis project Ga0209682, IMG submission 187471) | Wetland sediment microbial communities from St. Louis River estuary, USA, under dissolved organic matter induced mercury methylation -... | ecosystem: Environmental > Aquatic >... | reverse complement strand
CGAGCTGCTCCTTCAGATCGGCGACCCTCTGTTCGGGCGTCCGGCGGCGAGGGCTCTTCGGCAGGCGCGGCTTGGCGCCGAGCTCCAACAGCAGGGGGCTGTCGACGCCGAAGACGCTCTGCGCACCGGCGACCAGCCGGTTGCGGAAGCTGCGCCCGCGCCGCAAGATGTCCCTGCTGCGCAGGGTAGTCTCCTTCAGTTTGCTGCGGTAGACGTCCTGGGTGCTCTGGAGCTCCTCGGCCTCGCCGACCAGCGCTTCGAAGCCCTGCACCGTCTCCCCCAACTGCGGCAACTCCGCCAGCCGCGGCTTCACGTTCGCGATCTGCGCTTTCCAGGGGCCGAGATTCTTGGACAATAAAACGGTCGACATGGTCGTTCTCCTATTTTGAGTTTTCTGTCAGAGGATCAGGGGCGACATTGGTTCCGCCCCCCTGCGGCGGGCCACGGGATGCTGCGTCTCCCTTCATCGGGTTCTCCTTGACGATGCCCGGGCACGTCGACAGGCCGTTCCCACCAGCCTGCCGGCGTTCTCGAACGCCTCGTCCGTTGTGCTCGGCCGCTTCCGGGAAGCTCTCCCGGAAGCTTGCCGGTGCAGAGATACCCTAACGAAGGGACTCTGTAATGTCAAGACTCAGGCATTTATGGCTGATCATCAGATGTCAGTGCTGTCCATGGGAGTCCACTGGTTTCCGCTGAAGTCCGCTGGCGTCCACCAGGGCTCATCGGTGCTCACCGGTGATCAGGGGTGAGTCGTGGTCAACCGGTCGCGGTTTGGTGTGAACGGGGCCGAGCTTTCCATGAACGGAGCGAGATCGCCGCGAACGCGGGCTGTTTCATGGTGAACGCGAGCCGGTTCATGGAAAGCCGCGGTCAGCTCACCGAGAACCGGAGCCAGCTCATGGAGAACCGGAGCCAGCTCATGGAGAACCGGAGCCAGCTCATGGAGAACGGGAGCCAGCTCATGGAGAACGGGAGCCGGTTCATGGAGAACCGCGGCCGGTTCATGGAGAACGGGAGCCAGCTCACGGAGAACCAACCGCGGCCGCCCCATCCCGGGCTGATTCGGCACAGGGCAGCGGGCGCGCGCAACCGGACCGGGGGAGCGGTAGGCGGGGCCTCCGCTGGCGGCCGGAGAGAGGGGCACCATACACTAGTCCCTGATGGCAACACCCGAGACCTCGGCCCACGACCTCGAAGACGTCCGTTCCGAGCTGCGGCGGCTGGGGTACCTCAACCACGGGTTCGAGCGCTTCCTGCTCCAGGATGCCCTGCGTCCCCAGCGGCCGTGGCCGACCCTGCTGCGGCTGACGCTCAAGGTCGGTTTGCCGGCGGGCTTGGTGCTCGCGCTGCCGCTCGCCCTGGGCCTGGTGATCGCCAATGGAGTGGCGGAGCCCGATCCGCTCGCGGTCGCTCTCGATACGCTCGTCCTCTTCCTCCATCTGTTCCCGCCGCTCTCGGCGGCCGTCGCGCTGGGGTTTCTGGCGCTCGGCGGGATCGTCCTGGCGCTCCTCCGGTTCTCCCATGTGAAGCGCATTGAGGCGCTGTCGCTCGCGGTCTCCCTGACCGTGGGCGCGCTGGGCCTTCTCCTGGCTCTCCAGGGGCTGCGGGCGCTGCTGGCCGAGAGCCGGCTGCCGCTCCTTCTCGCGCTGGGGCTCGCGACACCGTTCGCCATCTACCTGCTGATCAAGATGGTGGACCAGGGCCTGCTCACCCTCGCCATCCGCTTCACCGACACGGCGCCGCGCGGCCGCCTGTTCTCGCGGCGGTGGCTCGGGCTGACGATCCTCGCCGCGGCGTTCGTGTTGACGCTGCCGGCGGTTCTCTCGGCCCGCCGCGAGGTGCCGCCGGTGCCGGTGTCGCTGCCGGTGGCTCCCGGCGACCGGGTGCTCCTCCTCGGCATCGACGGTGTCCTGCCCGAGGAGCTGGACTATCTGCTGGCCCTGGGGGACCTGCCCACGCTGGCGCGCCTGGCGAGAGAGGGCGGGGTGTGGAGCTATGCGCGGCGGGACGAGCCGCCCGCCTCGTTCTGGACGACCATTGCGACCGGTGTGCCCGGCCCGGACCATGGCGTCGCGGCGCTCGACAGCTTCCGGCCTCTCGGAGTGGGGACGCCGCTCGCCCGCAACGGTCCGCTGCGCGGCTGGTGGAGCGGCGTCGAGGTGCCGCTCGGGCTCGCCGAGTACCGCCCGCTCCTCGCCAACCGGCGCGACGCGTTCACCGTGTGGGAGCTCGCCTCGCGCGGCGGCGCGCCGGTGCTGGCGGTGAACTGGTGGGCCACCTTCCCGGCCGAGGAGCTCCCCGGCCTCGTGGTGGCGCACGGCGCCTGGCAGCTCCTCCAGGAGAAGACCGAGGGGGCCGCGGCACCGGCCGGAGCGCAGCCGCAGCTCGCGGCGCTCGCCCGTGCCGCGCTCCGGCCCGCGGCGGACGGCACGGAGGCGCGGATGGCGGCGGCCCTCCCGCCGCGCGCCGCGGACGGCGTGCTGCGGCGGGCCGTGCTCCCCGACCGCTTCTATCGCGAGGCCTTCGAGCGCGGATTGGCGCGGCAGCCGCGCGCCGCCGCCCTCTACCTGCCGGCGCTCGACATCGCAGCCGATGGCTGGCAGGGGGGCGACGTGGCCTTCGCCGACCTCGTCCGTGCCGAGCTGAAGGCGGCCGACGGGCTCCTCGGCCGGGGGCTCCAAGGGGTCGGAACTGTCGCGATTGTGCTCGATCCGGGCCGGCGGCGTCACGCTGGAGGCGGCAGGATCGTCCTATGGAGAAGGGACAGTCGTTGCGGTGCCCTGCGAGGAGCGCCGGCGCTGGCGCCTGAGGCCGTCGCCTCAGCCCTCCTGCGCGCTCTGGGATTGCCTCAGAGCGCGCAGCTCCCGGCTCCGCCGGCCGCGTGTGCCTGGCCGGAGCCGCCTCTCGACGTACCGGGGTACGGAGAGCGGAGGGAGCGCCAGGCCCAAGGGCCGGAGGGGCGCGAGTATCTGGAGAGCTTGCGCTCCCTGGGGTATCTGTGATGTCCCGTTTTCCGTCCCTTGCGACACTGCTGGGGAGGCTGGAGCGCGACGAGCGATGAGCTTGCATTTACGAACGACCGTCGAGCCCAGGCGGCTCACCTATCCCGACACGCCGCGGGTCGAGCAGATCGACGTCCTCCATGGCGTCCCCGTGGCCGATCCCTACCGCTGGCTGGAGGATCTGGACTCCGCGGAGACCCGTTCCTGGGTCACCGCCCAGAACCGTTTCACCGCCGAGACGCTGGATGCGCTCCCGGAGCGCGACGCGTTGCGGCTGCGGCTGGGCGAGCTCTGGGACTTCCCGCGCTGGGGGCAGGTGTTCCGCCAGGGAGAGCGCTATTTCTTCACCCGTCACGACGGTTTGCGCAACCAGAGCGTGCTGTATACCCAGGACCATCTGGACGGCGAGCCGCGGGTGTTGCTCGATCCCAACCAGCTCTCCCCCGACGGCACGGTGGCCCTCGCGGCGTTCAGCTTGAGCGAGGACGGCCGCTATCTCGCCTATGGGCTGACGAACGGTGGCTCCGATTGGCAGGTGTGGCGCATCCGCGAGGTGGAGACCGGCGACGAGCTGCCCGAGGCCCTCCACTGGGTGAAGTTCTCGCAATCGGCCTGGACGCACGACACCGCCGGTTTCTACTATTGCCGCTACGACGAGCCCCGCGAGGGGCGTCTGGACCACGCCAATTTCTGGCAGAAGATCTACTACCACCGGCTGGGGACCGACCAGGCGGAGGACGTGCTCATCCACGACTGCCCCGAGGACCGCGAAATGGGGTTCGTCCCCACGGTCAGCGACGACGGCCGGTATCTCCTGATCCATGCCTGGAAGGGGACGGACGACGAGAACGCCTTCTTTTTCAGAGACCTGAGCGATCCCGCGGGGCGGGTGCACGACCTCCTGCCGGCCTTCGACGCGACGTACAACTACGTGGGGAGCGACGGGCCGGTCTTCTGGTTTCACACCGATGCCGGCGCGCCGCGCGGGCGGTTGATCGCGGTCGACGTCCGCGATCCGGCGCCGGAGCATTGGCGCGAGCTGATCCCCGAGACGGAGGAGACGCTCCAGGCCGTCTCGGCGATCGGCCGGCGGTTCGTCGCGCTCTACCTCAAGGACGCTTCGTCGCGGGTGCGGATCTTCGAACGGGACGGCCGCTTCGTCCGCGAGCTGGACCTCCCGGGCCTGGGCTCGGTCTTCGGCTTCATCGGATCACCGGCGTGCTCCGAGACGTTCTACGTGTTCAGCAGCTACACCACCCCGGGGACGGTCTATCACTATGACGTGGAGACCGGTGCGAGCCGCCTGTTCGGCCGGCCGGAGCTGCGCTTCGATCCGGAGGCGTTCGAGACGCGCCAGGTCTTCTTCGAGAGCCGGGACGGCACCCGCGTCCCGATGTTCATCACCAGCAAGAAGGGGTTGGTGCTGGATGGCTCGCACCCGGCCTTCCTCTATGGCTATGGCGGGTTCAACACCTCCTGGACACCGGCCTTCTCCGTGCCCTATCTCGCCTGGATGGAGCGCGGCGGGGTCTACGCGGTGGCGAACCTGCGCGGCGGCGGCGAGTATGGCGAGGACTGGCATCTGGCCGGCACGCGGCGCAACAAGCAGAACACGTTCGACGACTTCATCGCGGCGGCCGAGTGGCTGGTCGCGAGCGGCTACACCTCGCGCGAGCGGCTCGCCGTGGGGGGGCACAGCAACGGCGGCCTCTCCGCCGCCGCGGTGCTCATCCAGCGGCCGGACCTGGTGGGCGCCGCCCTGGTGGGGGTCGGGGTGCTCGACATGCTCCGTTTCCACAAGTTCACCATCGGCTGGGGCTGGGTGTCGGACTACGGCTCGCCGGAGGACCCGGAGGACTTCGCCGTCCTCTACCGCTACTCGCCCTACCACAACGTGTGCGATGGCGCCGAGTATCCGGCGGTGCTGATCACCACCGCGGACCACGACGACCGGGTGGTGCCGGCGCACAGCTTCAAATTCGTCGCGGCGCTGCAGTACGCCCAGGCCGGGCCGGCACCGGTGCTGATCCGCATCGAGACCCGGGCCGGCCATGGCGGCACCGGCAAGCCGGTCTCCAAGCTGATCGGCGAGGCCGCGGACGAGCTCTGCTTTCTGTGGTCGGCGTTGACGGGGGTGGGGTAGCGTCCCGGCCGTGGAAACCACGCCGCACCGTCCGGGCATAAATGCCCGGGCTAAGAAGCAGCGCCCCATGAATGGGACTTCAAAGCCACCTTCAGGTGGCGCCGCTGATAGTCCGGGCATTTATGCCCGGGCATGGTGCCGCGTCGCCGCCCTCGCCCTCCTTGCCGCCCTGGCGTTCCCGCTCTATCCGCAGGCTCCTCCGCGGGCGGACCGGATCGCGGCGCGGGAGCGTGAGCTGACCACGATCCGCGCCGAGATCGCCCGGCTGGAGGCCGGGCTCGCCGCGGCACGGCAGCGCCAGAGCGGCCTCCAGGACGAGCTGGCGGCGGCGGATCTCGATTTGACGCTCCAGGAGGCGCGCCTGGTCGAGGCGATGACGGCGCGCGATCTGGCGGCGCGGCGGGCGGCGGCGAGCGAGCTCGAGGTGGCCCGCCTCGAACGGGCGTTCGCCGACACCCGGCGCGATCTGGAGCGGCGCCTCGCCGCGCTCTACCGCCTCGGCCGCCAGGGGTATCTCCGCCTCCTCCTCGCGCTCAACCCGGACCGCCCTCTCCTCCCCTCCGTGCGGCTGATCCGCTATCTGGCGCGGCGCGACCGCCAATCCATGGACCGCTACCGGGAGGCCCGCACCGGCCTCGCGAAGGAGCGCGACCGGCTGGTGGCCGAGCGGGCCGACCGCGAGCGGTGGATCACGCGTGAAGAAGGGCGGCGGCGCGACCTGCTCGCCGTGCGGGCGCGGCGCGCCACTCTCCTCGCCCGCGTCGAGAGCGAAGAGCGGGATCTGACGGCGCGCGCGGGCGACCTGGCCGAGCGCGAGCGCAAGCTCACCGAGCTGCTCGATCTCCTCGCGGGCGACAACCCCGGCGGGCTCGAGGGGACGCCCATCCAGCGCTTCCGCGGCGTGCTCGACTGGCCGGCCGATGGGTCGGTCACCGCCGGCTTCGGCTTCCGCTTCGAGCCGCGCTACAAGACCCGCGTGCCGCATCACGGGATCGAGCTGGCCACCACGCCGGGCGGTCCCGTGCAGGCTGTCTTCCCGGGCAAGGTCGTCTTCGCCGCCCCCTTCCAGGGGTACGGGAACACCATCATCCTGCTCCATCCGGGGCGGGTGTTCACCCTGTACGCCGGGCTGTCGGATCTGAAGGCGGAGCGGGAAGGTATGTTATCGTTGGGCGATGTCGTAGGGCTGTCCACGGACAAGCTCTATTTCGAGATCCGGGTGGAGAAACGTCCGGAGGACCCCATGAGCTGGTTACGGGTGTCACCATGAGCCGCAGTCGCATCATTTTCTTCATCGTCTCGTTCACCCTCACCTTCCCCATGCTCGCCGGCACGCTCTTGCGCGCCGCCGGCCGTGAGCAGAGCCCCGAGGACGACTCCCTCTACAAGTACCTGTCGGTCTTCACCGAGGTGCTCGGCCTGGTGCGGCAGAGCTACGTGGATCCGCCGAAGATGGACGAGCTGATGTCCGGCGCCCTCGACGGCACGACCGACGCGCTCGATCCGTTCTCGATCTACGTCCCGGCCTCCGAGGTCGACCGCTATCTCGCGGCGCGCCAGACCGCGTGGCGCCAGAGCGGCCTGACGCTCCTCAAGGAGCACGGCATCGCCTACGTCGTGGCGGTCGAGAAGGACAGCCCGGCCGGCAAGGCGGGCGTCAAGCCCGGGGACATCGTGGCGAAGGTCGGTGACCGCACGACCCGGACCATGCCGCTCTGGGAGATCCAGGAGATCCTGGCCGGGAAGCCCGGCACCAAGCTCGACGCGGAGATGATCCGCCTCGGCGAGCCGGTGACGGTCTCCTTCACCCTGGAACCGTTCCCGGTCCCCTCCCCCGCGCTCGCCGAGGTGGAGGCGGCGCCGGTGCTGCGCATCCCGACCTTCGATGCGGAGACGGCGGCCAAGGTCAAAGCGATCCTGGACGGCAACGCCGCCAAGCTGCGGGGCGGCCTGCTGATCGACCTGCGCGGTGTCTCCTCGGGCGATCCCGAAGCGTCCTATGCGGTGGCCCGCCTGTTCGCCACCGGAGATCTCGGCACCCTCACCCGGCGGTCCGAGCCGCTCCTGACCTTCGCCGGCACCGAGGCGCCGGCCTGGCAGGGGAAGATGGTGGTCCTGGTCGACCGCGGCACCCTGGGCGCGGCGGAGATCCTGGCCACGGTGCTCCGCCAGAAGGTCAAGGCCGAGCTGGTGGGCGAGCGGACCTTCGGCTACGCCGGCCGGCAGGGCTCCGCCGATCTCTCCACCGGTGGCCGCCTGCTGTTCACCGAAGCGTTCTACACCGGTCCGGACAAGCAGCCCTTGAACCAGCAGTTGACCCCGGATCTGCTGGTCGACGAGCGTTCGCGGACGTTCCTCGAGAAGGACGTGCCGATGACTGACCTGATTCTCCAGCGGGGCGTGAAGCGCCTGCTCGGTGGCGAAGAAGATTCCGCACAAAAGGTCGCCTGACCGGAAGCCTCCCATGGCCCGGCGCCGCTCCCGCGGCGCCGGCCGTGGAGGTGTCTGGCTCTTCCTGCTCGGCGTGATCGTCGGCGGGGGCGTCCTCTATCTGGTCTTCCGTGACTCCCGCTTCTCCCCCGGGACGTCCCGGCCGGAGGCTCCGCCGCCCAAAGCCGCCGCCGCCGAGAAGCCCGCACCCCCGGCGGCCCCCGGCGAGTACGCCCATGCGGCGCCGGACATGCCTTCCCTCCCTCCCGAGGCGCCGGATACCGAGCCGGTCAAGGACGGCGGCCGCCATCTCCCCGGCCATGTGGCCCTGGTGATCGACGACCTCGGCGAGCGCCCGGAGGACCTGCAGCCGCTCTTCGCCCTGAACGAGCCGATCACCTACGCCGTCCTCCCCTACGAGGAGCACACGAAAGAGGTGGTGGCCGAGCTGCGCCGCCGCCGGGTGGAGATGATCCTGCACCTCCCCATGCAGCCGATCAACGGGGAGAACCCCGGTCCGGGAGCTCTGCGGGTCGACATGGACGCGGAAGAGCTTCGCGTCGCGACCGAGGCGGCGCTCGCCGCGGTGCCCGGAGCCGTGGGGGTGAACAACCACATGGGCTCCCGCCTGTCGGAGGACGAGAAGGCGATGACGCCGGTCCTCGAGGTGCTCGGCAACCACGGCCTCTTCTTCCTCGATTCGCGGACGAGCGCGAAGAGCATCGCCTACCGCACCGCGCGCGCCCTGGGGCTGCCGGCCGCCGAGCGCCACGTCTTCCTCGACCGCGATCCGAGCCCGGAGGCGGTGCGGGCGCAGTTCCGGCGGCTGCTCGACCTCTCACGGACGCGCGGCTCGGCCGTGGCCATCGGCCACCCGTTGCCGGACACGCTCCGGGTGCTCACCGAAGAGGTCCCGAAGGCGGCCAGGGAAGGGTTCGTCTTCGTGCCGGTGAGCGACCTGCTCGATCGCACCGACGGCGCCGATTCCGATCAATAGCCCCCCGGCGTCCATTTCTCCCTCTGCATGGACCTCCTCGCCTACGCCCTCGGCGGCCTGCTGATCGCGGTGATGGTGCGCTGGTGGCGGCCGGCGGTGAGCTGGCGGGTGGCCCTGGCCTGGCTGGCGGTGGCAGGGGCGTTCTTCATCGTCCCCCTGGCGACTCCGGCGCTCCAGGTGGGGACCGACATCCCCTATCTCTGGCGCCCCTGGTCGGAGATGATCCCGCCCGGCTCGCACCAGGTGGGGAATCCGCTCCTCGGCGACGTGCCGCTCCAACTCCTGCCATACCGCGCCCTGGTCCGCGAACGCCTCTTGCACGGCGAGACGCCGCTCTGGGTGCACGAGGTGGGGACCGGAGGGCCGCTCCTCGGCAACGCCTACGCGGCCCCCTTCTCGCCGCTCCACCTCCTGGCCCTGCCGTTGCCGGCCGCCCGGTCGATGACGGTGGTCGTGGCATGGCAGACGCTCCTCGCGCTCCTCCTCATGCACGCGCTCCTCCTCGCGCTCGGTGCACGGCCGGCGGGGGCGGCCCTGGCGGCCGTCTCCTACGCCTTTTCGGGTTTCCTCGTCGTCTGGGCCTATCACCCGCAGGCGATGACCGCCGCCTGGCTGCCCGGCGTGCTCCTCGGGCTGGTCCTGCTGCGGCGGGGAGAGCGGGGAGCCTTCGCCGGTCTGGTCGCCTGCGGGCTCGGCATGGCCCTCGCCGGCCATCCGGAGACGCTGGCGCACGGTGCGCTCGCCTGTGGCGCGGTGTTTCTCACGCTGCTGGCGCGCAAGGAGGAGGGGGTCTCCCGCGGCGCCTTCGCCGGCCGGCTCGCGGCGGCGGCGGTGCTGACCGGCTGCCTGGCCGCACCGGTGCTGCTGCCCGTCCTGGAGGTGCTCCCCGAGAGCGAGCGCTGGCAGGTGGTGGAGCGTCTGCCGCATTCCGTCGATCCGCCGCCCGTCGAGGCCCGCTTTCTCCTCCTGCCGCTCCAGCCGCTCCTCTACGGCAGCCCGCGCGACGGCAACTGGAAGGGTCCGGTCAATTTCAACGAGCTGTGCAGCGGTTATGGAGGCGTCCTGGCGCTGGCCCTCGGTGTGGCGGGAGCGGCGCTGCCGGGTGACCGGCGCCGGCGCCGGCTCCTCCTTCTAGGTGCGGGGCTCGCCGCGTTCCTCGCCGCGCTGGGCGTCCCGCCGTTCTTCCACCTGGTGGATGCCCTGCCCGGGATGTCGCACGGTGCGCACTCCCGGCTGCGGCTGCTCGCGGTCCTTGCCGTGGCGGTCGCGGCGGGCCTCGGGCTGGACGATCTGGTACGCGATCGCCGCGGTCCGCGGGCGGGTGGAGCAGCCCTCGCTGCCGCGGCGCTCCTCCTGATCTTCGTGCCTCCCCCGGACGCCCCCTGGCAGCGGGCGTGGTGGCTCGCCGTGCTCGCCGGAGCCCTGCTCGCCGCCGGCTCGCTCGCGGTGCCCCGTTGGCGCCGCGCTTTTCCCGCGGTCGCCGTGGTGGCCCTGGGGCTCGACCTGGCGCTCCTCCTGGTGCGCTACCACCCGGCGGTGCCCGGCTCGTTCGACCTGGCGGCTCCGCCCGTCCTGGCCCGCCTCGCCGGAGCGGCCCGGGAGGCGCCGGAACCCTTCCGGGTGATGGCCGAAGGGCAGGACCTGCAGCCGGACCTGGCGGCGCTCTATGGCCTGTGGGACCCGCGCGGGTACGACCCGATGCGCCCCGCCGCCGCCGAGATGGTGGTGGGGCGCGGGTTCCTGCCGCGCTACAAGGTCGGCCGGCTGGTCCGCCTGGAGGGGAGCGCCTTCCCGGCGCAGGGCCAGCCCATGCTGGACTATCTGGGCGTGCGCTACGTGCTGACCCGTCACCGCCGAGCCATGCCCTCTCCCTGGGAGTCCGCCTGGAACGACACCGGTGGCCGGGTCTGGCACAATCCGCAAGCCCTCCCCCTCTTCTTCTTCCCGGCCACCGCCCGCCGCGAGGCGGACGGCGCGAAGGCCCTGGAGGAGACCCTCGCCAACCGCGACTTCGCCACCGCCGGCATCGCCGAGGGAGCTCCGGCCACCGGCCCCAGCCCGCAGAGCGGCACGGTCCGCATCACCACGCGTCCCAACGGCTTCGACCTCGACGTGGCGACCCCCACCGGCGGCCTCGTCGTCTCCAGCGTCTCCTGGGTCTCCGGCTGGCACGCCGAGCTGCTGGAAGGGCCGGGGCCGGCCACCCTGCGGCGGGTCAACGGCGGCTTCACCGGTTTCGAGACCGGCCCCGGCCGGCACCGGGTGCGCCTGGAGTACCGTCCGGCCGGGTGGAGGTGGGGTCTGGGGCTGGCGGGGCTCTCCCTGGCTGCCCTGTTCACGGTGGCGGTCCGGCGGCTCGTTCACTCCTTCCCGTACAGGAACCGCAGCATCGGCTCCACCTGAGCCGCCCAGGAGATCTCGTCGTGGCCGCCGCGCTCCTGCTCCAGGTAGCGAAGGTCGGCGCCGGGCGTCCAGCCCTTGGCGGCGAGGGCGTCGCGCAGGCGCCGGACGGCCGCCACGTCCTCCTCTCCTTCCCGGGTGCCGATGGCGACCCAGATGCGCTGCGCGGTCTTGGCGGGCAGGCCCGCGATGGTCTTCAAGATCGTGAAGTCGTCCCACCAGACGGAGGGTGACACGGCGAGGAGGTTGCCGAACACGTCCGGGTGCTTCAGGCCCAGATGGAGACTGACGAGGCCCCCGAACGAGGCGCCGCCGAGACCGGTGGACCGCGGCTCGGGGCGCGTCCGGTAGGTCCGGTCGATGAACGGTTTCAGCTCCTCGATGAGCAGGCGGCCGTAGAGGCCGGCCTTGCCGCCCCCTTTGCGCACGGTACCGTCCGCTTCCGTCCGCTCGACGTACGTGGGGGTGTATTCGTCCCGGCGGGCTTCGGTGTTGAAGACGGCGACGATGATCACCGGCTCGATCTGCCCGGAGGTGATCAGCCTCTCGGCGATCTCGTCCATCTGCCATTCCATGCCCATGCTCGAGGCGTCGAAGACGTTCTGCCCATCGTGCATGTAGAGCACCGGATAGCGCCGCGAGGGCTCGCGGTCATAGCCGGGAGGGAGATAGACGATCACATCGCGGGGGCCGAGGAACTGTGACGTGAACCCCGGATGGGTCCGGAGGGTGCCGGTCCGGGCCGGCTCGATGGGGGGCGGCGGCTCGTTGTAGCGGCGCGCCACCACCTGCGCGGCGTCGCTCGGCACGACCTGGCGGTTCCTTCCCTCCTCCCAGCCGTCGTTGGGGTTTTTCGCCGAATCCACCTTGAATTTGTAGGTGACCGGCTGGCCCCCGAACGGGCGCTCCGCGAACGAGACCGTGACCTCATAGCGGCCGTCGCCGTCCTCGTCCCGCGCGGGCAGCGTCTGCCCCCAGGAGAGCGGAGCGAAGCCGCTCCGGACGCCGACGGTGTCCTTGGCGGGATCGAACCGCCTGGCGGCGATCTCCTCCCGCATGTCGATGGAAAACGTGACCGTCGCCGGCTGCGCGGCGGCCGGAGGGGAGGCGGCGAGCAGGGCCAGAGTGATCCACAGAGAACGGTTTCGCATGTGCTCGATTCTATCCCGCTCCCTATCCTTCGGTCCCACCCTGGCCCCATCCTTCCGCGCGGTGTGCCTCGAAGCCGCGGCGCGTAGCATGTGGGCGAGGGTTTTCGCATGCCTCGCCCCCGTCTGCCCCGCACGTTGCCGGCGTTTCGCTCGCTCGGCGTGGTTCTCTTCCTCTGGTTCTTCACGGTCGTCATCGCGGCCTTCGCGGCCTATGCCTTCGTGAGCGTCCGCGCCACCTCGCGGCAATGGCGGGAGGCGGTGAAGAGCAGCGCTCTCACCTCCAGCGAGCTGATCCAGCAGGCGACCCGCCTCGGCATGCTGCGCAACCACAAGGAGGACGTGGACGCGATCCTGCGCACGGTCGCCGCCACCCCGGGCGTCGCCGGGGTCCGCATCTACGACAAGAAGGGGGTCATCGCCTATTCGGACGTTCCCGGGGAGATCGGCCAACGGGTCGACTGGAGCGCCGAGGCGTGCGTCGCCTGCCATCAGGGGGCGGCGCCGCCGCGCAACCTCCCCGCGGGGGATCTGGTCCGTGAGTACCTGGACCGCGACGGCCGGCGGGTGCTCGGGTTGATCAATCCCATCGAGAACGCGCGGGACTGCTCGGATGCCGGCTGCCATGCCCATTCTCCCAGGAGCACCATCCTGGGCGTCCTCGACGTGAAGATGTCGCTCGCCGAGACCGACCGGCGCCTCGCCACGGCCCGGAATCTGACGGTCACCGCCGGGATGCTCCTGGCCCTGGCGGTCGGCGGCTCGTCGGCGCTGTTCATCCAGCGGTTCGTCCGCCGGCCGGTGCGGGCGCTGATCGCGGGCACGGAGCGGGTGGCCCAGGGCGATCTCGCGGCCCGCTGCGACGTGGGCTCCCGCAACGAGATGGGGCAGCTCGCCGCGGCGTTCAACCGGATGACCCAGCAGCTCGCCGCGGTCGAGGCGGAGAACGACGAGTGGTCCCGCACGCTGGAGAAGCGGGTCGTCGAAGAGACCGAGCAGCGCTCGCGCGCGCAGCACCAGGTGTTGCACATGGAGAAGATGGCCTCCCTGGGGACGCTCGCCGCCACCGTGGCCCATGAGCTCAACAACCCGCTGGCCGGCATCCTCAACTACGCCAAGCTGGTCGACCGCTGTCTGGCGGAACGCGGGACGGAAGGGGCCTCGCCCGGGGAGGACCCGGAGGAGGTGCGGCGCTTCCTGCGCATCATCCAGCAGGAAGCCGGCCGCTGCGGCAAGATCGTGCGCGACTTCCTCCTCTTCTCCCGCCAGTCGGGCGGCGAGATGACCCTCCAGCCCTTGAATCCGGTCATCGAGCACGCCCTGGCCGTCGTCCGCCATCACCTGGAGATGGGCCGGGTGGAGCTGGTCTGGGAGCCGCTCGCCGGAGACGGCCAGATCGTCTGCGACGCCGGCCAGATCCAGCAGGCCCTGGTGGACCTCTTCGTCAACGCCGTGGAAGCCATGCCCGAAGGGGGGACGCTCACCGTGCGCGTGCGTACGGTGGAGGGAGCGCCGGACGGAGCGGTCGAGCTGGAGGTGGCCGACACCGGGATGGGGATTCCCCCCGAGGCCTTGCCGCGGATCTTCGAGCCGTTTTTCACCACGAAGGAGAAGGGGAGCGGCGCCGGGCTGGGGCTCTCCGTGGTCTACGGCATCGTCGAACGCCATGGCGGGCGGATCGACGTGGACTCCCGGGTGGGTGCGGGAACGGCCTTCCGGCTGACCTTCCCCCGCCGGCAAGGAGCGATCTCATGAGCGAAGCACCGGTCAGCATCCTGATCGTCGACGACGAATTTTCCGTGCGCGATTCCCTGGAGCATTGGTTCCGGCGCGACGGCTACCGCACCGCCGGTGCCAAGGACGGGGAGGAGGCGCTGCGCCGTCTGCGCGAGGACCGCTGGGACGTGGTCCTGCTCGACATGAAGATGCCGGGGATGGACGGGCTCGAGGTGCTGCGCCGGATCCATGCCTTGGAGCCGGGAATTCTCGTCATCATCATCACCGCCTTCGGATCGGTCGAAAGCGCCGTCTCCGCCTTGAAAGAAGGGGCGTTCGACTACATCAACAAACCGATCGATCCCGACGAGCTGTCACACGTGGTGCAGCGCGCCCTGGAGCAGCGGCGCCTGCGTTCGGAAAACGTGGCTTTGAAAGCCAAGCTGGAGGAGCTCTCCGCCGTGCCGCACATCGTGGGGGAGAGCAAGGAGATCCAGAAGGTGCTGGAGCTGGTGCGGGCGGTGGCGCCGATGGATGCCACGGTGCTGATCCGCGGCGAGAGCGGCACGGGCAAGGAGCTGATCGCCCAGGCGATCCATGCGCAGAGCCCGCGGCGCTATTTCGCCATCGTCCCGGTCAACTGCGGCGCGCTGACCGAGAGCCTGCTCGAAAGCGAGCTGTTCGGCCACGAGCGCGGAGCGTTCACCGGCGCCCAGTTCCGCCGCAAGGGGCGGTTCGAAATGGCGGACGGCGGCACGCTCTTCCTCGACGAGGTGGGGACCCTCTCCCCCAAGACGCAGGTCGAGCTGTTGCGCGTGCTGGAGAGCCACGAGGTCACCCGCCTGGGCGCTTCGAAACCGATCAAGGTGGATTTCCGGCTCGTCTGCGCGACGAATCAGGATCTGGAGCAGATGGTCTCCGAGGGGAAGTTCCGCGACGATCTCTATTACCGGATCAACGTGGTGACGATCCATCTGCCGCCGCTGCGCGAGCGGCGCGAGGACATTCCCCCGCTCGCCCGCCATTTCCTCGAGAAGTACAGCCTGCAGATGAACCGGCCGTTCCGCGACATCGCGCCGGAGGCGGTCGATCTGCTGATCCGCTATCCCTGGCCCGGCAACATCCGCGAGCTGGCGAACGCGATGGAGCGGGCCCTGGTGGTGGGGAAACCGCCGCTGGTGCGGGCCGAGGACCTCCCCGTCTCGCTCGCTCCGGGTGCCGAGGGTGTGCCGCGGGTGGGCGACTCGCTGGCGGAGATCGAGAAGGCCCACGTCCGGACGATCCTGGAGCGTACGGGGTGGAACATCAGCCGCGCGGCGCGCATCCTGGACATCGACCGGGTGACCCTCTACAACAAGATCAGGAAGTACGAGCTGTCACAGGCCACGCCGGCTGCCGTCGATGAGCGGTGAGCGATGAGCGGGATCGCTCTGGTGCCGATCTACCTGGCGGAGCGGCGGAGCCTCCTGCACCACCTGGAAGACCGCCTGGGTGCCGCGTTCGGTCTCGACGTCGAGGTGCACCACCCCTGGTTCGATCCGGACCGCGCCTACGATCCCTCCCGCGGCCAGTACAACTCGACCCTCCTCCTCGCCCAGCTCCAGGGGGGAGCCGGAGCGGCCTGGGACCGCGTGCTGGGGGTGGCGGGCGTCGATCTCTTCATCCCGGTGCTGAGCTATGTGTTCGGCGAGGCCCAGCTCCCCGGAAGGGCGGCCGTGATGTCGCTCCACCGCCTGGCACCCGAGATCTACGGCCTCCCCGCGGACGAGGCGCTCCTCCTCGAGCGGGCGGAAAAGGAGGCGATCCACGAGCTGGGGCACACCTTCGGCCTCATCCACTGCCGGCAGCCGGAGTGCGTCATGCGGTCGTCGACCTACGTCGAGGAGATCGACCTCAAGGGAGGGCGGTTCTGCGAGGAGTGCGGGACGGTGATCCTGCCGCGGGGAGAAGGAGCGCGCGGGTTCCGCTAGAATCCCTCGTCGGCGGACCGATGCGGGCGGCGCTGCCGTCTGCGCCGGGCTGCGAGGAGGATCGGCTCATATGTCGGAGAACGCTGTCGTCGCGACGCAGGAAAGCCCGCAGGAGGCGGGGCGCCGCCGGCCCTGGGTGATCTGGCCGCTGCAGATCGCCGCGGGCGCACTGGGAATGGTCCAGACGGGCCTCTATCTCGCCGGGTCGTTCGCGACCTACAAGCTCAACCTGGAGCGCTGGTACGAGCCGCGGGAGGACGACGTCTTCATCGCCAGCTATCCCAAGTCGGGGACGACGCTCCTGCAGATGCTCCTCTACCAGCTCACCACCGACGGAGAGATGAGCTTCTCCCACATCGAGGACGTCTCGCCCTGGTTCGAGGTGCAGATGGTCGAGGGGGACCCCACGATCCTCGCCCGGCGCCCGTCGCCGCGGATCTTCAAGAGCCATTACTGGTATGGGCTTCTGCCGCGCAACGGCAGGAAGATCTACATCGTGCGCAACCTGAGCGACGCGGCGCTCTCCGCCTACCACCAGACCCGGATGCTGGGCGGCGTGGACGAGGGCCTGGAGGCGCACTTCGACCGCTACATCGCGGGGCGGGTGCCGTACGGCTCCTGGTACAAGCACGTCAAGACCTGGTGGCCGCACCGCGAGGACCCGAACGTCCTCTTCCTGCGCTATGACGAGGTGACCCGCGACCTCGCGGGGACCGCCCGCCGGATCGCGGCGTTCCTCGGCCTGTCGCTCCCGGAGGACCAGATCCCCAGAATCGTCGAGCGCTGCGGCATCGCCTTCATGAAGCAGCACCACGAGAAGTTCGATCCCCGCTACTACCAGCTCTCCCGCGGCGGCGAGTTCATCCGCCAGGGGAAAACCGGCGGCGCCGCCAGCCAGCTCACCGCCGCGCAGAGAGAGCGCCTGGGGCAGAAGCTCGCGGCCCTCTCCCGCGCGATCGACTGCCCGCCCGACCACCCCTTCGCCGACCTCTTCCGGGCGCCGGAGGTGGGTTAGATTAGAGGGCTGGCGGTCGGTCACTCACCACACTTCATTCCCAAGGGCCGGACCGGTTGAGATCTCCCCATGGATGTTGTCGTCTGTGATTCCTTCCAGGAGCTGGTCGAGAGTGAAAGGACGGGGTGCGCTCGGCGCGATGATCAGATCCTTGCCGGCGATCGACTGCGGAGGCGTTGTTTGGCGCATAGTTGGGTCGTGAGGCTCAGACGGACGATGAAGAGGATTTGCAGTGAAGGACTCGGATTTCCAGCAGCTTCTCGCCAGTGTGAAAGAAGCGGGCCGTATCAAGCGCGGTGAGCAGGATCCTTCGCGCAAGTTTGACGCCGACGCCCTGCCTACCGTCCGCCCCCCAGCTCCACCGTCGGCAAAAACCGCGGCGGCTTGCGGGCCTGGGTGGCCTGCTCGAAGGCGTAGGCGAGACGGATCAGTGCCGGCTCGCTCCAGGCGAGACCCATGAAGGAGAGGCCCAGCGGCAGGCCGAAGGCCCAGCCGGAGGGCACGGTGATGTTCGGGTAGCCGGAGACCGCGGCGAAGGAGGAGCTGCCGCCGGTGCCGGAGTCGCCGTTGACCAGGTCGATGAGCCAGGCGGGGCCGCCGCTCGGGGCGACGAGGGCGTCCAGCTTGTGCTTGGCGAAGACCGCGTCGAGCCCGTCGGTCCTGGAGGAGCGGCGGCAGGTTTCGAGGGCCTTCGTGTAGGCCTCGTCGGTGAGCGGTCCCTTGGCCTGCGCCTTGAGGAAGGTCTCCTGGCCGAAGTAAGGCATCACCCGGTCGCGGTGCGTCTCGTTGAACTCGATCGCCTCCTGGAGGGAGTGGATGGGCGCGCCCGGTCCCAGCTCGGCGAGGTAGCGGTTCAAGTCCACCTTGAAGTCGTAGCGCAGCACCTCGCCTTCGGCGTCGCCGAATTTTCCGGCGGTGGCGATCTCCACGGGCTCGATGAGCACGGCGCCCCGGTCCTTCAACACCGCGAGGGCCTCCTTCATCGCGGCCTCGACCCAGGGATCTCCCTCGAGCGAGGCCGGGTGGAAGACGCCGATGCGGGCTCCCCGGATTCCGTCCGGGTCGAGGAATTTCGTGTAGTCCGGGGCGGCCTTGCCCTGGCTCGCCCGGGTCGCCTCGTCCCGCTCGTCCACCCCTGTCAGGGCGCCCAGCAGGATCGCGGCGTCGGCGACGGTGCGGGCCATCGGACCGGCGGTGTCCTGGTTGTGCGAGATGGGGATGATGCCGGAGCGGCTGAGCAGGCCGAGCGTGGGCTTGATGCCGACGATGCCGCAGCGCGAGGCGGGGGAGACGATGGAGCCGTCCGTCTCCGAGCCGAGGGCGGCGGTGCAGAGGTTGGCCGCGACCGCGACGGCCGAGCCCGAGCTGGAGCCCGAGGGGCAGCGGTCGAGAGCGTAGGGGTTCCGGCACTGGCCGCCCCGGCTGCTCCAGCCGCTGGTCGAGCGCTCGGAGCGGAAGTTGGCCCACTCGGAGAGGTTCGCCTTGCCGAGGAGGACGGCGCCGGCCGCCCGCAGCCGTGCGGCGATGAAGGCGTCGCGCGCCGGGATCGAGCCTTCGAGGGCGAGCGAGCCGGCCGTGGTGGTGGTCCGGTCCGCGGTGCCGATGTTGTCTTTGAGAAGGATCGGGATGCCGTGGAGCGGTCCGCGCGGGCCTTTCTCCTTGCGCTCGGCGTCGAGCGCGGCGGCGATCGCGGGGGCATCCGGATTGACCTCGATCACCGCGCGCAGCTCGGGACCCCGGCGGTTCAGCTCCTCAATGCGGGAGAGATAGGCCTCGACGAGCGCGGCCGACGTGTGGATTCCGAGCTGGAAACGCTCCTGGAGCTGGGCGATCGTCGCTTCTTCCAGCGCGAGGGGGGCGGGAGAGGGTGCCGTGGCTTCGCTCCGGGCGGAGGCGAGAGGTCCCGCCATCGCCAGGGCACCCCCGGCGGCGCCGGCTTTGAGCAGATCACGCCGTGTGAGACGTCCCATCAAGAGCCTCCTGAGGTGACTGCGGGGACCTCGCCCGGCGATGGATCGCCGGGCGGGGTGAGGGGCTACAGCCGGCCCTTGGGGCTCTCGTCGGTGCGCGGGATGCGGGGATTGGGGGTCCCCAGCTCCTGGCGCTGCGCCATCATCGTGGCGGCGCGGTCGAAGAGGTTCAAGGCGGCCTGGAGCTGCTTGTCGCCCTCGGAGAGCGTGCGGTGGCGCGCTTCCTGGCCGAAGGCGGCGTTCATGACCTCGGCGCGGATCTGGAGCTTCGCATAGT
>Ga0209682_10000229_pt1 | contig 19161 bp, 21 predicted proteins | sample DOMMetBare2Fresh_2_FD_187471 | JGI IMG/M metagenome (GOLD analysis project Ga0209682, IMG submission 187471) | Wetland sediment microbial communities from St. Louis River estuary, USA, under dissolved organic matter induced mercury methylation -... | ecosystem: Environmental > Aquatic >... | reverse complement strand
ACAGGCGAACAGGGAGAAGAGGAAGGTCATCAGCATGACGCTCCAGTGCTGGCCGGGGCCGTAGTGCAGGAGCATGAAGACGGTCGAGGTCAGCACGACGCCGAGGGTGATGTTGAGCTTGCGGGCGACCGCGGAGAGGAGCCAGCCGCGGAAGAGGATCTCCTCGACGCTCGACTGCACGGCGAAGCAGGCCAGCAGGATCCCGATCTTCAGCAGGGCGTCCGGTGCGGCGAAGGCTCTCGCGAAGCCCGCCGCGCGATAGCCCCCCGCCAGCCAGATCGCCGCCACGACGCCGCCGGAGGTCGCCAGCCCGATGCCCAACCCACGCAGGAAGGTCCGCACGCGCCGGCCGTCGACGAGGCCGAGGGTGGCCAGGGAGCGCCGTTCGACGAACCGCACCCAGGCCAGCAGGAGCAATCCGGTCGCGCTGAACTCGACGAGCAGCATGGAGCACAATCCCGGAAAGCCCACGGGATCGCCTTTCGCATCGGCCAGTTGAAAGTGTTGCTCCACGGAGGACAGCCCGACCATGGGCAGCGCCACGATCAGGACACAGAGGAACGGGGCCAGAGCGCCCCAGGGAAGCCAGCCCTTCGCAGGTTCCGGTGCATAGATCGAAGTCGGTTTCATGGCCGGAATCTAGAGCAGGCCGCCGCCTCCGTCTTGTACGAATGCAACCTGCGGCCGCGAACAGCGAGGCGTGGGGCGCCGGAGCACCCCACGCCCGCCGGCGAGCTCTCGGCAGGCGAAGGTGGCCGGCTACTGGCTGCCCCCACCGGGAGCTTCGCCGCACCGGCCATTGGGGTCTGAGCTCGCGCAGTGCTCCGTCAGCGCCCCTCCCGGTGTGCCCGAGATGGGGTCCGCAGCCAGTCCCCAAAGGCCCAGCAGATACGCGAAGGCAAGAGCGAAAGCGACTGTACGCACCATACGTCCTCCTGTCCAGAACAGGGGCCAGCCATTTGGCCCTTGCTGTCGGCGTACTCTAGCCGAGCCCTTCTTCTCCAACAGCCCGGAGGAGCCGCCTCTTTTCCGCGAGCTCCAGGGCGATCCGGGCATGCGCGAGGGCGTGAATCCCCGCTCCGCCGGCCCGGGTCTCCAGTTGCCGGACGAGACCCAGGGCCACGAGAGCCGAGATATCCGCTCCGAGCGAGGAGAAGATGTTCGCCGCTTCCAGGGCGTAGGCCTGCATCTCGCGCAGAGAGCCCTCTTCGAGGAGGGCGCCGAGCATGTCGAGGGTGATCGACGCGGCTTCGTACATGCCGGCGACGTCCGGTGCCGGCGCGAGGAACAGGGTGCGTGCCTCGTCCAGGTTCGCCTGCGCGGTCTCGCGCGCCCCTAGTGCCCAAGCGATCCGTCCTTTCCGCCAGCAGGCTCGCGCGCGGAGGCCCAGTGCGCCGTCACTGGCCATCTGCCGGCCCGTGACCGCGTAGAAGCACAACGCCTGCTCCGCGGACCCGGCTCCTCCCTCCCGCGCCAGGTTCGGCAGGACCTCCGCGGTCAAGTTCATGAACGCTCTGACGACGACAAGCTCGGACTGGCTCGTGGCGAACACCTCCTGGAGCACCTCCCTCGCCTCTTCCCATTGCCCCGCCTCGGTGTACATCAGGGCGAGGCCGACCTGAGCGTGGTCGGCCTGCGGCGGGTCCAGCCTTGTGTAGAGGTCGATGGCGCGGTCGAAGCGGTCGCGCGCCCCGCCGAAGTCGCGGAGCCGCAACCGCAGGTCACCCGCCTGGTGAAGTGCAAAGGCTCGCGCGGCCCTGTGCGGCGTGCCGTCGAGGCGGTCGACCGCCTTCATCCCCGCGTCGATTTCGCGGGCGGCCTCCCGCAGCTCGCCGCGGATGCCCCGGACGCGAGAGAGCCACGAGTGTGCGAACGCTCGGCCCCACGGGTCGCCGGAGACATCGGCCATAGTGGCGGCGAGCCGTGCATGGGCCAGCAGGCCGGGGGCTCCAGGATCGAAGCGCAGCGCGTAGCTCGCGAGGATCACCCCCGGGATGTCTCCCGGGTCACACGATCCGCGGCGGGCCTCGGCCCAATGCTCCCACCGCGCGAGCGTTCCGGCATCCGCGGCCTCACAGGCGAGGAGCTGGTTGAGAGGTCCCGGAGTCTTCTGGAGGCGCCTCTCCCGGAGGGCGCGCGCCGCGGCGACCTCCGGGTCGTCTGGCCTCGATTCGAGAAATCGGGCCGCGATGGTTTCGGGGCATACGGTGCATCCTGGAGCTTGGGGGGTTCCGATCAGGTGGGCGGCGGCATGCTTCAAGAGCTCCGCGGAGGCGCTCTGGCCGACCAGCGCGGCCACGGCGTCCTCATCCAGGCACGGTCCGGTCACAGACATTCCTTTCATCGGGTATTCCGTCCTTCAAGAGTACTGACTGCTTGAGGCGTTCATCGGGCTGTATGCGCATCGCCCCGGACGGTACCGTGGCGCTCTGGATATCGCGAGACTCGCGGGGCGGTAGCCCGCGGCACTCAAAGGGGACCGGCCGGAGCCTTTGAAGGATCGCCTTGCCGCCAACGCGGCCGGCGCAACAGGAAGAAGACGCTCCCTTCCGTGTCTCCTGCTGTCGAAACCAGGAAGAGGAGTATACCCGAAGAGAAGCGGAAGAGCGGTGGCCGGCATGCGCCATGCGAGCCACCCCGGTTTGGGCGGCCTGCCTCCCCGGTTCCCGGCGGGCCATTCCCGTGAGCCGAGCGAACCTCCCCGACCCCTGGCCCATCCTCCCCGGTTCCAATCACACCACCCCCGGTTCCGCGCCAATCATCCCCGGTTCCGCGCCCACAATACCCGGTTTGGGGCCCGCAATCCCCGGTTTGGGGCCGACCGGCCCCGGTTGGGCTCCGGGAATCCCCGCGGGGTGGAGCACGTTCCCCGCGGGGGGGAAAGGCCCCAAAGTGGGGAGCTCCGGTGCTCAACCGGGGACAGTCATTTCGGAACCGGGGATTATGGGTGCCCAACCGGGGCCAGTCGCCGCGGAACTGGGGATTGTAGGTGCCCAACCGGGGCCGGTCGGCCCGGAACCGGGGGGATTGGAGTGGCCCGCGAGGGCTTCTTGCGCCGATCTCGTCGCGCCCCCGCTCCGTAATGTGGACCGTAATGATCCGCGCCTAGGATATGTCTCAGGTAGCAACCGCGGTGCGGACCGAGGCGGGCGTAGCCCGGTCCCCAACGAGAACAGGTTGACACCCTCCATGAAAGGCTCCCGCGAAGGGAGTCTATTTTTTTGCCCAATAGCCTGGGCTCCGGGCTTCGGCCGTGAACCTCAATCCCGGATCCTCCGCCACTCCGTCACCCGGGCACCTCCCGGAGCTCGCACGACCGTCGCCTCGACCGTCCGCCGCTGGCCGGCGTAGACCCCGGTGGCGCGGATGAGGTAGAGGTTGGTCCCCAGGCTCTCGACCTCGCTCGCGATGGCGCCGGCTCCGAACGCGTGCTCGGGGCGGCCGGAGAACTCGCGGTCGTAGGTGAGGCTGTGGAGGGCCTCGGCGAGGGCGGCGTCGGAGAGGGCGCCGAGCTGGAGGGCTTCGGCTTCCTGGAGGACGAGGCGGAGGCGGATCTGGAGCGCCGTGGCGAGGAGGGCGAGGGCGATCGAGACGAGGAAGAGGACGAGGAGCGCGGTGAGCAGCGCGGCGCCCCGTTCCCCGCGGCGGGTGCTCACCAGCCCTCTCCCAGCCCGCCGCCGCGCGGCGCGACCAGCAGCTCCTCGGCGTGTGTCTCGGTGAGCGGCCCACGGGCGCCCGGCTCGACGATGAGTGGCGTCCGGCGCACCGCGCGGCGCCGCACGTTGAATTGGAGCCAGAGGAGGCCGGTGGCGGTGTTGCACGTCCAGGACTCGACGCCGCGCAGCACCAGGCTGTCCGCCGACGCCCCGTCCACCGCGCGGTGAAGCTCCTCGGCCTCCACCCGGTAGATCACGGTTCCCTCCGGATGCCGCAGGAGGCGGACCTCCTCCGGGGTGCCGTCCAGCCGCGGGATGCAGACCGCCTCGTGCGACGCCTGGATGTCGGCGCGCAGGCGCGCCCGCACCAGGGGGAGCGGAGCCTCGGTCTGCTCCGCCGCCACGTCGGTGAGCTGCTGGGCGGTCTCGCTGAGGAGCTGCGCGGCGAACCCGGCGGCGACCAGGAAGACCACCAGGGCGACCAGGACCTCGACGAGGGAAAAGCCTCTCTGCCGGTTTGGGGTGAGGGGCCTCTTCATCCCGGAGGCCTCCAGACCAGCGTCTCGAGCGAGCGTTCCTTCGGCTGTCCTTCGATCAGATAGGCGGCGTGCAGCTCGACGCGGTAGAGGCCTTCGGGGTATCCCTCGGGGGCGACGCGGAGGGAGACGGCGATCCGGTGCGGGCCGACCGGGGGGAGGTCCTGCGAAGCCAGGGGGAGGGCACCGGCGCGGACCGCCTCCAGCGTCGCCTCCAGAGCGTGCAGCGCCTCCCGCTGCGCGTCCAGCCGGCGGACGATCCGCGGGTGTTGCAGCACGAGACCCAACCCGAGCAGGAGAGCCAGGGTGAGAAGGACGAGCGCGACGAGCGTCTCGACCAGCGTGAAGCCGCGTGCGGAGCGCCTGTTCACGTTATTCGCGCACGAACAGGTACTCCTGGATGCCGTGGCGGAGGAGGAACGAGCGGTCCACGTGGAAGCCGCTCATCAACTGGCTGATCTCCGCCGGCTGGAAGCGCGGGCCGGGACGCTCCAGCGCGGTGCGGCGGTCGTAGACGAGCTCGTCGGTACCGCGGAACCGGAAGTGGATCGGCTGCGCCGGGATCGACTTGTGGATCCAGAGGAACGCCAGCACCTGGGCGCCCGGCTTGCAGGCCTGCCGCAGGCGCGCCGTCAGATGCGCCAGCTCCTTCCGGGAGAAGTAGTTGAACAGGTCCCAGGCGAAGACGACGTCGAACTGCGGCCCGCCGGGGAGCGGCAGCAGCTCGGCGAAGAGATCCGCGTTCAGGTCGCCCTCCGCCACCGAGGTCTTGGTGAGGAAGAGGTCCTCGATGGTCAGCCGGCAGCCGTAGGAGGAGAGGTGCTCCACGTTGGCGCCGAGCGCCGGACCGAGGTCCAGGATGTTCGCTTTCGGCAGCCGCGAGAGAGCCTCGAACACCGCCGGCAGGGCGAGGGAGCGGTGGACCTCCGGCGCGGCCACGGCCGGTGGCGGTGCGACCGGGTGGGCCGGAGCCTCCCGGCGGTCGGTGCGGAAGGAGAACCAGCTCATCCTGCCGCTGCCTGGGCCGCCGTGGCCTCGGGAGGTTTGGCCGGGCTCGGAGCCGGCGCCGGTCCCGCTCCCTGGGCACCCGGCCGTGCCGTCTCCTTGGTCTCCATGTCGATGCTCCCCTTGAAGCGGGAACCGTCTTCCAGCACCACCCGCGGCGCCGAGATGTTGCCGCGGATCGCGCCCGCCTGCCGCAACACGGCCTGCTCGTGAGCGTAGACGTTGCCGTCGACCTCCCCCTCCACGGTCACCACCCGGCCGTGGATGTCTGCCTTCACCCGGCCGTTCTTGCCGACGGTCACGTTGTTCTGTTTGAGGTCGACCTTGCCTTCGACGCGCCCTTCGATCACCAGGTCTTCGTCGCCGGTCAGGTCGCCTTTGATGAAGATCGAGGGGCCGATGGTGGCCCGTTCCCCCCGCCGGGCCGTTTCGGCCGGCGGTGCAGGGGCATGGGAGGAGGATGCAGGCGTCGCGGGCCGGGCGGCGGGCACCGGTTCCGCGGGACGGTGGGGGGCGGGCTCCTCTTTCTTGTTCGAAAACATGGACGTCTCCTTGCTGCAACAGCGTGAATTGCAGGGTACGGGGGCGGAGAGGCGGAAGTCAAGGATAAAATAGCCGCGCGGCTATGAATCCGCCCCGATGGGTATCCTCCACCCCTCTCCCGCCTGGGGGAGAGGGGCGGGGGGGTGAGGGTCTCGGGAAGGCTTCAGACCAGGCGGGCGGTGAGCGAGATCTCGACGCCGGCGAGGGCCTGGGAGACCGGGCAGCCGGCCTTGGCCTTCTCGGCGTGATCGCGGAAGGTGGCCTCGTCGATCCCCGGGATCTCGGACTCGTTGTCGAGCTCGATGCGGGTGATCTTGAACGCCTCGCCCACCTTCTCCAGATGGACTTTGGCGGAGGTGGCGACACGCTTCGGCGTGAAACCGGAGCGGCCGAGACCGGCGGACAGGGCCATGGAGAAGCAGCCGGCGTGCGCGGCGCCGATCAGCTCTTCGGGATTGGTGCCCCCGGCCTCTTCGAAGCGGGAGCCGAACGAATAACGCCCCTCGAAGGCGCCGCTCCCGAGAGCGACGGTCCCGTGGCCTTCCTTGAGACTTCCTTCCCAGACGGCACTGGCTTTGCGAACGGGCATGGGTGGTTCCCTCCTCTTACGGTTGGGGTTTGGCGTCGCGGAAGACGAGCCGGGTATCCCGCGGCAGCTTGCGCAGGCTGGTGATCTGGACCGCCAGGTCGGCGTCCCAGTCGACGTGAAGCTGGATCTCGACGACGTCTCCGTTCTGGATGCCCTCCAGCGAGACCTCCTTGGCGACCGGGAACGGCATGGACATCGAGCTCATCCCCTCGACCTTGCCGCTGCGCCCCACCCAGTCGTCGACCGCCTCGTGGGTCAGATAGAGGCTGCCCGGGGTGGGCGGCTCGTCGACCCGGGCGCGCAGGGTGTAGGTGTGTCCCTTGGGCGCCTCGGCGGCCCGCTCGGAGCAGCCGGCGGCGAGCCAGGGGAGCAGCGCGGAGAGCAGGACGAGACCGAGGACGTGGCGGGCGGAGACGGCGCTCGTCTTCATGGCAGGCGGATCGTAGCATGGGGCCCTGATAGAGTTCCCTCCGGAGGGGCGCAATGGCACAACGAGAGACGGACAGCTTGCACATGAGCCTCGGACGGTACGGCGAGGCCGTCGCGGCGCGGCTGCGCGCCTGGGATGCGGCCGGCTTCGGCCGCCGTCTGTGGGCGAAGGATCACACGCTCTGGACCGCGGAGCCGGTGCCGGAGCTGAGCGACCGGATGGGATGGCTGGAGCTTCCCGAGACGATGCAGGGGGAGGTCGCGGCGCTGGAGCGTTTCGCCGCGGAGGCGCGGCAGGAGGGGGTCGAGACGGTCTTCGTCCTCGGCATGGGCGGCTCCAGCCTGGCTCCCGAGGTCTACGCACACACCTTCGGTGCCCGTGCCGGTTTCCCGGAGCTGCGGGTGCTCGACACCACCCATCCCGAGGCCGTGGCGCGGGCCGGCCGCGGCGTCGATCCGGCGAAGTCGCTCTTCCTGGTCTCCAGCAAGTCGGGCGGCACGATCGAGACGCTCTCCTTCTTCCGCTTCTTCTGGAAGCTGTCCGGCGACCGCCTCCCGGCCGGTGAGGTGGGCCGCCGGTTCGTCGCGATCACCGATCCCGGCTCGTCGCTGGAGCGGTTGGCCAGGGAGCGCGGCTTCCGCGCCATCTTCCCGGGTCCGGTCGAGGTCGGCGGGCGCTACAGCGCGTTCACCCACTTCGGCCTGGTGCCGGCGGCGCTCCTCGGCGTCGATCTCTCCGGGCTCCTGGCGCGCGGGCGGGCGATGGCCACGGCCTGCGGTCCCGCGGTGCCGGCGGCGGAGAGCCCCGGGCTCGTCCTCGGCGCGGCGCTGGGGGAGCTCGCCCGCGCCGGCCGCGACAAGGTGACGTTCGTGACCAGCCGGTCGCTCGCCTCCTTCCCGGACTGGATCGAGCAGCTCGTCGCCGAGAGCACCGGCAAGCACGGCCAGGGGATCGTCCCGGTGGTGGGGGAGCGCCTGGAGCGGCCGGAGGTCTACGGCGACGACCGCGCCTTCGCCGCGCTTTTGCTCGACGGCGAGACGGCGGAGCTGGCGCCGCGGCTCGCCGCGCTGGAGGCGGCCGGCCACCCGGTGCTCCGCTTCGCCTTCGCCGACCGCCTCGACCTCGGCCGCGAGATCTTCCGCTGGGAGGCCGCCACGGCCGCGGCCGGCGCCGTCCTCGGGATCAATCCGTTCGATCAACCGGACGTGCAGCTCGCCAAGGAGCTGGCCGCCCGCGCCATGAAGGCCGAGGGGGGAGAGGCGGCCGGGGGGCCGGAGACGGTGGAGGCGTCCGGCGCCGCGGAGGTCGCCCGGGCTCTCGACGCCTGGCTCGCGGGGGCGGAGCCGGGCGACTACCTGGGGCTCCAGGCTTATCTGCTGCCGGGCTGGGAGGACCTGCCGGTCGTCCAGGCGGCTCTCCGCGACCGCACCCGTCTCGCGGTGACCGCCGGCTACGGCCCGCGCTTCCTCCATTCGACCGGCCAGCTCCACAAAGGCGGACCGGGGAGCGGCCGGTTCCTCCAGCTGGTCGACCGGCCGGGCCAGGATCTGCCGATCCCGGAGACCGACACGACCTTCGCGGCGCTCCTCCGCGCCCAGGTGAACGGCGACGGCCAGGCGCTCGTGCAGCGCGGCCGCAAGGTCCTGCGCCTGCAGCTCGGCGCGGACGCCGGAGCGGGTCTTCGCCGCCTGCGCGAGGCGCTCGGGGTGGGAGAGCCCGGGGACGACGACGACACCCTGCCGCCGGAGCCGGCGCGGTGATCCTGCGATGATCCTGGCGGGTGACGTCGGCGGCACCAAGACGAACGTCGGCCTCTTCGAGGCGGTGGACGGGGTCCCCCGCCTCGTCCGCACCGCGCGCTTCCGCAGCGCCGAGTACCCGGGGCTCGCCGCGCTCCTGGCCGATTTTCTCGTCCAGGGTCCGGCCGGACCGGTCGAAGCCGCCTGTTTCGGGGTGCCCGGCCCGGTCCTGGAGAACCGGGCGAGCACGCCGAACCTCGCGTGGGAGATCGACGGCGGCCGGGTGGCCCGGGAGCTGGATCTCCCCGGGCTCTTCCTGATCAACGACCTGGTGGCCACCGCCGAGGGGATTCCCCTCCTCGCGGAGGACGAGACGGTGGTGCTCCAGGACGGCGCCCCGGACGTCCCGGGTCACGCCGGCAACCGCGCTCTGATCGCCGCCGGCACCGGCCTCGGCATGGCGCTCCTGCCGCGCGTCGGCGACGGCTGGGTGCCGGTGCCCTCGGAAGGGGGGCACGCCGACTTCGCGCCGCGCAACGAGGAGGAGATCGAGCTGCTGCGCCACCTCCGCGAGCGTTTCGGCCGGGTGAGCATCGAGCGGGTGCTCTCGGGACCGGGGCTCGCCGGCATCTACGGCTACCTGCGGGACGTCCACGGCGTGCCGGAGACCCCGCGGGTGCGCGAGGCGCTCGGCCGCGGGGACGATCCCGCGCGGGTCATCGGCGAGAGCGGCCAGGCCGCCCCCGGCTCGGAAGCGCGCTGCGACCTCTGCGCGCGCTGTCTGGGGATCTTCGCCGCGGTCTATGGCGCCACGGCCGGCAACCTCGCCCTGACCGGTACCGCCACGGGCGGCGTCTGGCTCGGCGGCGGGATCGCGCCGAAGATCCTGGCGCGCCTCCAGGACGGCCTCTTCCAGCAGACCTTCGTCGCCAAGGGGCGCTTCGTCCCCTTCCTGGAGCGGATTCCGGTGCGGGTGATCCGGAACGACACCACGGCGATGCGGGGGGCGGCGCGCCGGGCGCTCCACTCGTATACTGAAGGCACATGAAGATTTTCCTGAAGTCTCTGGCCGCCCTGCTGTTCCTCGCCCTGGCGGTCTGGGCGATCCGCTCCGACACCCTGCCGGACCGGTCGGGAGCGGGTGGCGCCGGTGCGGCCTCGCTGGAGGACCGGATGCCCGCGCCAGGCGATCCGGCCTGGCGGACGTCCCCGTTGTGGGACGACGGACGGGCCGAGTACTGCGCCTACGACGTGACCTGGGCCCGCTACAAGCACCACTTCCCGGGCCGCGCTCTCCTCGTCGTCGTCAAGGAGCCGTGGGCGCCGGACCTCGAGGTGAAGGCCGATGAGCCGCGCAAGGACGGCTTCGACGTCCTGAAGCTCAACCACGTCCGCGACGTGCAGACCGGCATCTACGCCTACCACCAGATGGCGAGCGTCTTCGCCCGCCGCGACAACGGCGCGCTGCAGAAGATCGCGGCGGTGAGCACGGAGGCGTGCGGCGTCTCGACCGCCGAGATGACCGGCGGCCGGCTGGAGACCCATTCCTATTTCGACGGCCAGGGAGACCGCGAGATGGACTTCCCGGAGGGCGCCCTGCCGGAGGACGGCCTCCCCCTCTTCCTGCGCGGCTACGTGGACGGCCCGGTGCCGGAGACCCTCTCGATCTTCCCCTCGCTCCTGCACGGCGCCTTCCCGAAGCTCGTGCCGGCGCCGTACCGGGTGGAGAAAAAGAGCCTGCCGGCGGTCGAGACCGCCGCCGGCACCTTCCCCGGCGTCGAGATCCGGCTGACCGGGGAAGCCTCCACGCTCACCTACACCTTCGCCACCGAGCAGCCGCACCGCCTCCTCCGCTTCGAGCGGGAAGACGGCACGGTCTACCGGATGGCGAAATGCGAGCGCGTCCCCTACTGGTCGATGCACAACCCCGGGGACGAGGCCTGGTGGCCTACGCCCCCGTCAACACCCGCTCCAGCCGCTCCAACGCCCAATCGATCTCGTCCTTCGTGATGGTCAGCGGCGGCGCGATCCGGATCACGTGGTCGTGCGTCTCCTTGCAGAGGAGCCCTTCCTTCTGAAGGGCCTCGCAGAAGCGGCGGGCGCCGCCGGCTTCACGGTGCAGCTCGATGCCGATCCACAGCCCCTTGCCGCGCACCTCCTTGACGTGCGGCGAGGGGATCGCCCGCAGGCGGTCCATGAAGTACGGGCCGAGCTCCGCCGAGCGGTCGGCCAGCTTCTCCTCGACGAGGACGGAGAGGGCCGCGCGCGCCACCGCCGCGGCCATCGGATTGCCGCCGTAGGTCGAGCCGTGCTCTCCGGGGTGGAAGACCCCCATCACCGCGTCGTCGGCGAGGATGCCGGAGACCGGGTAGAAGCCGCCCGAGAGGGCCTTGCCGACGATCACCAGGTCGGGGCGGATCCCTTCGTGCTCATAGGCGAACAGCTTGCCGGTGCGGCCGAGGCCGGACTGGATCTCGTCGCAGATCAGGAGCGCGTTGTGCTCCTTGGTGATCTCGCGGAGGCGGCGCAGGTAGCCGTCCGGTGGCACCACGATCCCCGCCTCGCCCTGGATCGGCTCGACCAGGACCGCGGCCACGTTCGGGTGCATCGCCGCGGCCACCGCCTCGGCGTCGCCGTAGGGGAGGACGCGGAAGCCCGGGGTGAACGGCCCGAAGCCGGCGCGGTAGGCCTCCTCGGTCGAGAAGCTGACGATGGTGATGGTGCGGCCGTGGAAGTTGTTGGCGAAGACGAGGATCTCGGCCTGCCCGTCCGGGATTCCCTTCACCTGCCAGGCCCACTTGCGGGCGGCCTTGAGCGCGGTTTCGACCGCCTCGGCCCCGGTGTTCATGGGGAGGAACCTCTGGAAGCCGGCGAGCTCGCAGAGCTGCTTGTAGAAGAGGCCGAGCTGGTCGCTGCGGAAGGCCCGCGAGGTCAGGGTGACCGAGCGGGCCTGCTCCAGCAGGGCGGCGAGGATGCGGGGATGGCAGTGCCCCTGGTTGACGGCGGAGTAGGCGGCGAGGAAGTCGAGATACTTGTTCCCCTCCACGTCCCAGACCCAGACTCCCTCGGCGCGGCAGACGACGACGTCGAGCGGATGATAGTTGTGCGCCCCCCAGCGCTCTTCGAGAGCGATGTAGTCCTCTGTCTTCAAACCCGTCGTTTCGGACAGCGCGATGGTGCTCATGAGGGTACCTCCGATGACTTCCGGTCTCCGTGCATTCTGACATAAGGCTCCCTCCTGCTATCATCCTGGAGATCGATGGTCGACTACTCCAACATCCCCCGTGACTCCCGGCGCGTTCCCATCGCGACGAAGGTCCAGTTCAAGTTCGACCGCTTCAGCGGATTCATCAGCGAATACTCGTCCAACATCACGCCCACCGGGTTGTTCATCGTCACCGAGAACCCCGAGCCGTCCGGGCGCATCCTCGACCTGGAGTTCCGGCTGGGCGACGGTTTCGAGATCATCAAAGGACAGGGCGAGGTGGTCTGGACGCGGACCGCTCCGGACGGGCCGACCCGCCCGCCGGGGATGGGCATCCGTTTCATCGACCTGAGCTCCGGCAGCAAGGAGCTCATCTACCGGATCGTCGACCGTTTCGTCGCCCAGGGGGGGACCCCGTTCGACCTCACCGGGGTCGGGGCGGGGACGGCGCCGGCGCCGGCGCCGGCGATGACCGAGCCGGTGCTGCCGCCGCTTTCTCTGGAGCCGGATCCCTTCCCCGATCTGGAGGGGGACCCGGGGCGTGAGACGCCCGGAACCGTGCTACCCTGGTCTCCCTTTCAGAAGGAGACCCCGATGTCCGGTGGAGACGTGCTCCCTCCCTTGGAGCCGCTGGATGAGATCTTCCGCCTGGAAGAAGTGCCCTCTGCTCCGGCGCCCGGTCTGCTGATCCCGCCCGCGCCCGCGGCGAGCCCCTTGCCGTCCCTGGTACCGCTCGCACCGCCGGTGGCGCCGGCTGCGGCCGTTCCACCGGCCGCGACGGTGCAGACGGTTCTGCCGTTCCCCGGATCGGCCGCCCCTTCCGGCGGTCCGCGGCCGGGACCGGCGCCGGCACCTTTCCTGATTCCGGCGCACGATCCGTTTCCGCCGCTCGATGCGGACCTCGACCTGACCCAGGCCGGTCCGACGGTCGTCGGCTTCGACGAGCCGATCCCCGATCCGCCGTCCTACTCGTCCTCCACCTCCATTCCGGCCGCCGCCCCGGCAGCGTCCGCGGCGGATGACCTCTTCGCCTCCTATCTCCCGCAGCCGGCCGCCCCTCCGGCGGCGCCGCAGGTGCGCCCGCTCTCGACCCTCGCCGGCGGCGCCTCGGTGCAGCAACCCCCGCGTGCCTTCCCCTGGGTCCTGGTCGCGTCCCTCCTGGTGGTGGCCGTGGCCGTGTTCTTCCTGAAGGACCGGGTGGCGGGCTGGATCGGCCTGGGCGGCGGCGGCGAAGAAGAGGTCGTCAATGCCGGGGAGCAGCGGCTCCCCTTGCCCCGGGCCGCGGCACCGCCGCCCGACGCCACCCTCCACGAAGAGATGGGGCTCACCTCGGACGCCGCGTCCGCTTCCACGGAGCCGGCGGAGCCCGAGCCGTCCTCACCTCCGGTGGAGGCGGCGGCACCGCCTCCGGTGGCGGCGAAGGCGGCGCCGGCTCCCGCGCCGGTCCAGCCCGCGGCCCGGCCGCTGCCCGAGGTCGTCCAGCGCAAACCGGCTCCGGCCGGCCCCGCGGTGACCGCGATCGAGCGGATCACGTTCGAGGAAGCTCCGGGCGGCACCGCGGTGATCCTGTGGGGCAACGGTGCCATGCGGGCGGAGAGCTACTCGCAGCAGGCCCTGGGTGCGCCGCCGCGCGCCCTGGTCAAGATCCTGGGGGTCCGCCAGCCGTTCTCTCCCAAGGAGATCAAGGTGGGGACCGCCGAGGTCAAGAAGATCCGCGTCGGCTACCACGAGAGCCCGGGCGGCAATGAGCTGCACGTGGTCATCGACCTGGCCGGAGCGCGGGTCCGGATCGCCCGCGTCGAGCCGGACGGTCAGCGCCTGCGCATCACCCTGCAGGCGCAATAAGACCCGAAAGGCGGAGCCGGCCGGCGGCAGGAGTACAATGCCAGGCTCTGGAGCATCCTTTCGTGCCGAAACGTAGAGACGTGAGCCCTCTCAAGCGCCGGCTCCTCCGCGAGGTGGTGCGCGAGAACGTGGACCTGAAAGACAACCGGCTGCCGCGGTCGTTGCGCCGCGGCACCCACCGGCTGCGCACCACCCTGCGCGTCCTGGCGCTGGTCCTCTTCCCCGCCGTCCTGCTCGGCTCGACCCGGCTGATCTCCTCGCTCCAGAAGCCTCCTGCGTCCCCGCCGGCCGCGGCGGCGGCGGCGGCGGTTCCGGCGCGCCCCGGCGCTCCCGGCCCCCGTTTCGGCGCACCGGCACCGATCAACGCGGACGTCCTCCCTCTCGCGGTGCGCAAGGTGGCGATCGATCCCGGCCACGGCGGCGACAACCTGGGGACCCATATCCCGCAGGGGCTCCAGGAGAAGGAGCTGACGCTCGACATCTCGAACCGCCTCGCACGCCTGCTCGCGGCGGACGGTTTCGAGATCGTCCTCACCCGCAAGACCGACAAGGACCTGAGCCTCGCCGAGCGCGGCACCCTCGCCAACCACGAGGGCGCCGACGTCTTCGTTTCCATCCACGTGAACTGGATCGAGGACCGCCGGTCGCGCGGCGTCGAGACCTACTACCTGGGGTCCACCCAGGACCCCTTCCTCAACCGTCTGGCGGCCGAGGAGAACCGCGACTCCGGCTACTCCATGGCGGACATGCGCGGGCTCCTCGACCGCATCTACGCCGACGTGCGCCAGGACAACTCGCGCAAGCTGGCCGCGGTGGTCCAGTCGTCGCTGTATCATTCGCTCCGCGGCGTCAATCCCGGGCTCGAGGACCGGGGTGTCAAAGCGGCGCCGTTCATCGTGCTGTTGACCACGGAGATGCCGGCCATCCTCGCCGAGGTCTCCTGCCTGTCGAACGGCCAGGAGGCCGACCTGCTGGCCAAGCCGCTCTACCGGCAATTCATCGCCGAGGCGCTGGCCGCGGGGGTCCGCTCCTACGCCGATTCCGTCGCGGGGAAACCGCAGGGTGAGAAAGGAACCTGACCGGATATGAGCGAGAAGAGAGAAGTCCTCCACGTGGGGATCGACCTGGGAACCTCCCGCAGCTCGATCTCCGCTTCCAACGGCCAGCGCCACGTCATCGAGAGCTACGTCGGCTGGCCGCTCGACATGGTGGCCCGCAAGGTCCTGAAAAAGCCGGTGCTGATCGGGCGCGACGCGCTGGAGAACCGCACCATGCTCGACCTGCACCGGCCGCTGGAGCAGGGGCTGATCAAGGAGGGCTCGGAGAAGGACGAGGCCGCTGTACGCGAGCTCCTCTGGCACCTGCTCTCGCTGGTCGGCGTCAAGCGCGAGGAGCGGAGCGGCGCGCGGGTGCACGCCGTCGTCGGCGTCCCCGCGGAGGCGCTCCGGGTCAACAAGCAGCACGTGCGCAAGGCGCTCCATGGTGCGGTCGAGAGCCTGATGATCGTCTCCGAGCCGTTCGCCGTGGCCTACGGCATGGAGGCCCTCGTCCACTCCCTGATCATCGACCTCGGCGCCGGCACCACCGACTTCTGCGTGATGAACGGCCGCCTGCCCACCGAGGAGGACCAGCGGACCCTGCCGCAGGCCGGCGACTGGATCGACGAGCAGCTCATCCGCTACGTCCGCGACCGGCACCCGCAGGCGAGTGTGTCGATCCACATGGTCCGCACCTGGAAGGAAGAGGGGAGCTTCGTCGGCCAGACCAAGACCCCGGTCCTGGTGACCGCCCCGGTCAACGGCAAGCCCACCGAGCTCGACATCACCAACGAGATGCGCCAGGCCTGCGAGGGAATCCTGCCGCCGATCGTCGAATCGATGCTCGACTTGCTCTCCAAGGTGCAGCCCGACTACCAGGAGCGCGTGCGCAACAACATCGTTGTCTCGGGAGGCACCGGCCTCATCCGCGGCCTCGGGCCCCGCCTGGAGCAGGAGCTGCTGGCGGTGGGCGGCGGCAAGGTCCGGGTGGTCAAGGACCCCGTCTTCGTCGGCTCCGACGGCGGCTTGGCCATCGCCCTCGACGCCCCCGAGGACGACTGGGAGCGGCTCAGCTCCTGAGAGAAACCCGCCTGGGGATCGGCCTCTGCCCGAGCAGCCGGGCCACCATTCCGCCTGCCTGGCAGGTCAGAATGGCCCAGGCGATCCCCAGGAGAGCCGCCAGCACGAACCCGCCCCAGGGAGCCCGCGGCAGAGCCGCCAGCTCCTGCGCCTTTTTGAACACGTCGTCGCCGCGCAGCACCTCGCCCCAGGGGGGGAGCTGCGTCACCAGGATCGAGCCGATCTCGTAGGCGTCGCCGGTCAGGGAGAGGAAGGGGGCGAGGGCGAAGGGGAGGGCGAGGCCGAACTGGACCGGCCACCCGGCCGTGCCGGCCCGGCGCAGCAGCCAGACGCCGGGAAAGAGGGTCAGCAGGAACGGTCCCAGGTCGGTGGCCAGGTAGATGAGGTCGTTGCCGTGCGTCTCGAATCCCGAGAGGCGCCCGGCATACTCGCTGCCCGAGGTCACGAAGGGGAGGACGCGGGCCAGCAGCTCCCCGCCGTATTGCGGGGCGATCTCCAGCCGCGAGATCTCGCCGCCGGCTGCGACACATGCCGCCGCGTGGAGCAGCTCATGAAGCGGCACGTACACCCACCAGCCGGCGGCCAGCCCGAGCAGAGCGAAAACGAGCCCCCGGAACCCACGGTCGAGGCACCGGTCCAACCCATGGAAGGCGTCGAGGAAGATGCGCATGGCGGGGGAAGAGTACCCTGAAAGACCGGGGCTGCCTCGCGTGCCCTGATGCTATGATCCGAGCATGGTGTTGTCTTCCGATGAGCGGCGGATGTCCGCCCTGTTGCGCGAGCTGATCGAGCGGAGTGGAACGGCGTTGGTGTCCATCGACGAGCGCCTGGGCTGGGCGCCCGGGCGGCTGGGCGCCCTGCTCGACGGCCCCGAAGGTGTGAGCTTCGAGGTCCTCCTCGAGGTGCTCCCGGCGCTGGACGAGACGCCCGGCGACTTCTTCGCCCGCCTCTGCGGCTTCAACCCCGAGTCGCGCGGCGAGGCCAACGCCCAGGGCTCCCGCTCCGACCACCGGTTCGAGGAGAGCCGCCGCGTCGTCAAGGCGGCGATCGCCCGGCGCTCGGCCTGGAAGCAGGAACACTTCGCCGAGTGAGGGCCCGGCCTTCCCGCAAACAGTGAAGGCGGCCTTCGCAGGCCGCCTTCGTCGTTCTTGGAGTTGTCTGGGCTCCGAGGCGCGGGGCCTCAGGGCATTTGCCGGTGGGGGAGCTGCTCGAGCCGGGAGCTCAGGTACTTGATCAGCTCGAGCCCCTGACGGCTCTGATGGTGGGCCTGCTGGAGCTGGAGCAGCGCGGCGAGAGCCTCGCGGTCCACGCCGAGCGACTTGAAGATCGGCACCATCTCGGCGACGGCCTCCTGCAGCTTGACCGCTTCGCCGCGCCGCACGTAGACATCGGAGAGGTCCAGCGAGACGAGGGCGACCTCATAGAGGAGCTCGCGCTCCAGGAATCCATGGCGGGCGGTCGCGAGAGCGGCCTCGGCGGCCGCCAGGTGACCCAGGTCGCGCAGGATCTGCCCTTCCTGCCAGCCGGTCCGCAGCGCGATGAGGGGATCCTGAAAGTCCCGGTAGAGGCCCCGGATCTCGAAGTAGAGAGACAGGGCCTGCTCCGGCTGCCCCAGATCGGTGTAGCAGCGGATCAGGTTGTGGCAGGCCGCGAGCAACAGGTGCGGATCGCCCTCGTGGTCGATGAGGGGGATCGCCCGGTTGAGCGTCGGCACGGCGGCGTCGAGCTCGCCCGCATAGATCTGCGCGATCGCCTTCTGGACCATGGTGCTGGCCACCGAGCGGCTCTCGCCGATCTCGCTGTAGAGCCGCCCCGCGTCGTCCGCCAGCTCGATCGCCTCCTCGAAGCGGCGCTGGAAGTAACGCAACGAGACCAGCCGCTCGAGGATCGCGGCGCGCAGCAGGGGGTCGCCGGTCCCCTCGGAACAGAACCGCTGCGCCATCTCGAACGCGTCCTCCGCTTCCGGGAGCCGGCCGGAGACGCGCAACGCGTTGGCATACTGGCGCCAACCCAGAGCGCGCAGATCGGCGAGCTTGGCCGCGTTGCCGGCGTGCGGCACCGTGCAGGCCTCGGCCGCCAGCATGGCCAGATGGCTGAGATGGAGCATGCGCGCCGCATTCTCGTAGCGGACGGCATGGCTCATCTCGGCCAGCTTGCGCACGAGCTCCGGATGGGCGAACCGGCTGGCGGTCCGTACCCGGCGCTCCTGCTCCTCCTGGGGTAGCGGTGCGAGCTCCACCAGGAGCTCCTCCGCCGTGGCCTCGGCCGGCTTCTCGGTCGCGAAGAAAGCGGCGAGCGCCTGCTCGACCGCGGCGAAGGTCCGGTTGTACGGAGAGGCCGCCGCCGTCTGCTCGACGGGCTCCTCCTGCCGGTCGACCGGAAAGCGGAAAAGCCTCTCGAGGCGCTGGTCGCTCCATCCCATTGTGTGCAACTGGCTCCGGCAGGGGGAGCAATCCGCGAGAAGGTGGCGCAGGACGCGCGCATTCCGCGCTGCCGCCCCGGGCCCCGAGACACCTCGCAAGAACCCCTCGAATTCCTCGGCCGTTGGATGATTCCTCAACATGACACACCTCCCAAGGTCTGGCCACGAACCCGTAATTCAAGGCCGGAGACGGACCAACCTTACTTCTGTCTACCAGCTAAGTGTACCTCCCGGGTGAAAGCGGGACAGAACTGAGGAGCGGCGTTGGAAGATCGCAGAGGGGGAAGGAGCCAGCGGGAAGAGCAGGGAGAACAACGGGGGAGAGAGGGGGATCGGGCGGCCCGGAGGCCGCCCCGCATCCGTGCGGCCGGCTCTTACATGGAGCCGCCACCTCCGCCGGGGCGGCAACCGCCCATCGGATCGATGCACGACCCGGACAGCGTTCCCGAGGTCGGCGGTGTCGTCATCCCCGAGGCGGCGGTCATGCTCCGGACCTGCGCCCCTTCATCTCCAACCAGCAGACCCTGCAGCCAACTGAAGGCCGCATCGAGCCACGAGGTGTCGAGAGTGAGGGCCGAGGAACCGGTGTCGAGCGGCAGCGCCTGGGCGGGGACCGTGGTGAGAACGAGAGCGAGGACGAAAGCAGTAGCTACGGTGATACGGAACAGAGAACGGCACATGACACTTCCCTCCAACAGAATGCGGTTACGCCACTGAGGCAGCACCGCGAATGGACCAGCAAAAGAAGCAATACAACCCAGTTGTCTAAGGAGTGCGTCGGCGAGGCGAAAGAGGGACAACCAGGAAGCCACAACCTTGGCGGCGCAAGCCACCAGGCGAAGAGTATAGGGCCCCGTCGCGGAAAAGAAAAATAGATGGTTGCGGATTTGATGGGGTCCGACGAAAAGAGAAGTCTCTTGGGGCGTGGCTGCCGGGGGGAGGAGGCCGAGGTGCGCGCCGGGAGATCGCCGGCGCGCACAGGACGAGGCACCAGGGGGCTACGGATTGTCGATGCAGGGGACGACCGGTTGGCCCATCGGATCGATGCAGGAGCCCGATGCCGGGATGTAGCGC
>Ga0209682_10000227_pt1 | contig 19228 bp, 22 predicted proteins | sample DOMMetBare2Fresh_2_FD_187471 | JGI IMG/M metagenome (GOLD analysis project Ga0209682, IMG submission 187471) | Wetland sediment microbial communities from St. Louis River estuary, USA, under dissolved organic matter induced mercury methylation -... | ecosystem: Environmental > Aquatic >... | reverse complement strand
GGATGCTGAGCTTCCGCTGGGACCCGGCCAAGGACACTGCCAACCGCCGGAAGCACGGCGTGGGATTCGAGGAGGCGGCGTCGGTGTTCTACGATGACGATGCTCTCCTCACGGCCGACCCGGAACACTCCGAGGAGGAGGACCGGTTCCTCCTGCTTGGTTTGAGCTCGCGGCTTCGTACCCTGGTCGTGTGCCACTGCTAAGGAGGAGCCGCTCATGAGAAAGAGCTACGACTTCACTGGGGCTCGCCGGAATCCGTACGCCAAGCGCCTGAAGAAGCAGGTTACGATTCGGCTGGATGTCCCAACCCTTGATTATTTCAAGGAGCTTTCGGAGGATCTGGCGATCCCTTACCAGACTCTCATCAATCACTATCTTCAGGAGTGCGCCGCCGCGGGCAAGCGGCCAGCCATGACGTGGAAGAAGAAGTCCGCCGGCCGGAATCGGATGGCAGAGGCGGCATCGCCGCGTTGATTGCCGCGGCCGGCGTCGCCGTCCTCCCTACCCCCGCCCCACCCCCGCGCACCGCAACAGATATTCGTCCGCCAGCAGCCGGTACGCCTCCGCGCCGGTGGCGCGGGGGTCGTATTGGAAGATGGTCTGGCCGTGCTCGGGGGCTTCGGCGAGGCGGGTGTTGGTGCGGATTTCGATCGCGAAGAGCTGGCGGCCGTATTCTTGTCGGAGCTGGTCGACGGAGCGGCGGGTGAGCTTGGTGCGGTAGTCCACCATGGTGAGCAGGATGCCCAGGGGACGGATGCGGTTTCCGGCGTCCCAGGCCATGCGCTCGGCGGCATCGATCAGGTTTTTGAGGCCGGACATGGAAAGGAAGTGCGGCGTGGTCGGAACGATGAAGGTGTCGGCGGCGGCGATGGCGTTGCCGGGGACGACGGAGAGGCCGGCGGGGCAATCGAGAAGAATGTGATCGTAGGCATCCGAGACCGCGGTGAGCGTCGCGCGCAGGCGCAGGTGGCGGCCGCGGAAGGCTCCGAGCTGGACGTCGGCGTCCAGGAGGTCGACGGAGGCGGTGATCAGGTCGAGGTTGGGGAGTCCGCTCGGCCGGATGACTTCCGTCGCCCGGGCGGTCTTCAAGAGGACGTCGGCCGAGGAAGGGGAGAGGTTCTCCGGCTTGACACCGAGCGACAAGGAGGCCGAGGCCTGGCTGTCCAGGTCGACGAGGAGGACTTTCTGGTCCTGCTCGGCCAGCGCCGCCGCCAGGTTCACGGTGGTGGTGGTCTTGCCCACCCCGCCCTTGCGGCTGATCATCGCGGTGATCATCTGGATGATCGGCGGCCGGCACGGATGAAGATCGGCCAGGCGACGGTCCGTTCCTCCTCCGGATCGCCCCAGGCGGTGGTGAGGCCGTCGCGGATCTCGTCGAGCGGATCGCGGCCGGTCTCTTTCTGGTACCGCTGGAAGGACGACCAGGTGCGCAGATAGCGGGTGAGGCGGTCGAGGTCCCAGCTCTCCTCGTGGCGGAGCGGCGCGATCTCGATCTCGTCGAAGGGGAAGGGGATGGTCTGGTATTCCTCGTCCACCCAGCGGCGCTCGGGGGGCCACCACGGGCCGACGATCTGGCGCGCCAGCCGGTCGGTCCACTCGTCGACCCCGGGAGTGACGCGGGCCAGGTTGTAGGTCCAGACCGCCACGGCGCCTCCGGGGGCGAGGACGCGCCGGACCTCCGCGAAGTAGCGGTCGAAGTCGTACCAATGGAAGGCCTGGGCCGCGGTGGCGAGATCGACGCCGCCGGCCGGGAGGCCGGACTCTTCCGCGCGGCCCACCCGGTAGCCGACGTTCGGGTGTGGCAGAGCATGGGCGAGCTGCTCCGCGCTCGGATCGGTGGCGACGACCTGCTCGAAATGAGCGGCCAGGGCGACCGCGGCCTGGCCGTTGCCGGTGCCGCTGTCCCAGGCGAGGCGCCGCTCCCGGGGGAGGCCGGCGAGAATCTCGAAGAGCTCCGGGGGATAGCCGGGCCGGTAGGCGGCGTAGCTCGCCGCATGGCCCGAGAAGTGGTCCTTGAACGGCATGGCCGTCTCCTCAGCGCACCGTATGGCCGGCCGTGGCGAGGGCGGCGCGCGCCGTGTCCAGGTCCTTCGCGCGGACGAGCAGGTAGTCGGTGTCGAAGGTCGAGACCGCGAAGAGGCTCACTCCGGCCGCCGCGAGGGGTGCGGCCAGGGAGGCGAGGACGCCGGTCAGCGCGAAGTCGAGCGTCCCGTCGACCCGCAAGGCACACCAGCCGGTCTCGGCCAGACCCTCCGCCGGCCGTGCCGCCTCGGGGAGGACGACCGAGAGCTCGTCCGCGGTGCGGGTGACCGACCAGAGCCCGCCTTCCGCCGGGGGAGCCGGCACGGCCGATCCGGGCGGCAGGCGGCAGATGGCCAGGCGGTCGGGCAGGACGGTGAGAGAGAGCCGGTGCATACGGAACGCGTCCAGGCGCGCTCAGGGTAGCGCACTGGGAACATCGGCGCCACCCCGGGGGCCTTGTGCTACGATCCCGCCGCCACGCCGTTGTCACTCCAGTGTGACCGTCGTGTGTCGATCAGGAGCCCCCATGAACGTGGATGCGATCATCAAGTGGTTCATGCCGCGGGAAGAGCGGTTTCAGAACCTGCTGACGCGGGACACCGAGAATCTGGTGGCCGCGGCACGTCTGTTCAACGACATCGCCCATGCCGCGGATTTCGAGCGGCGCCGGGTTCTCACGGTCGAGCTCAAGGCGATCGAGCACCAGGGGGACGAGATCACCCGCCAGGTCTTCGAGGCCCTCAACTCGACCTTCATCACGCCGTTCGACCGCGAGGACATCCGGGCCATCGTCACCGACCTGGACGACGTCCTCGATGCCCTGGAGAGCGTCGCGCAGCATCTGATCCTCTTCGAGCTGTCCGATGCGCCGGAGGGCCTCTGCCAGTTCGCCCGCATCCTCACGGAGATGGCGGGCGAGATCCACCGGCTGACCGGCCTCATCTGGGACCTCTCCCACGACAAGCAGCTCCTCGCGGGGATCGTCCGCATCTCGGACCTGGAGAACCAGGCCGACCAGCTCTACAACACGGTGATCGCCGATCTGTTCCGGGAAGACGGACGGCCACCGATCCGCATCCTCAAGTGGAAAGAGGTCTATCAGGGGCTGGAGGATGCGTGCGACCATTGCCGGGACTACTCCTACGTGATCGGCAATCTTCTGGTCAAGAACTCCTAGCGCGGGAGAACGGACGGACATGACCGGCGTCTCCTGGCTCGTCGTCTTCATCATCCTCGTCGCGCTGACCTTCGATTTTCTCAACGGCTTTCACGACGCGGCGAACTCCATCGCCACCGTGGTGTCGACGCGCGTGCTGTCGCCGCAGCGCGCCGTCCTCTGGGCCGCGTTTTTCAACTTCGTGGCTGCGTTCGTCCTCGGGACCGGCGTCGCGAAGACGATCGGCAAGGGGATGATCGATCCGGCGGTGGTGAGCCAGGAAGTGGTGCTCGCCGGCCTGCTCGGGGCGATCTTCTGGAACCTGTTCACCTGGTATTACGGCCTGCCGGTCTCCTCGTCCCATGCCCTGATCGGCGGCTACGCGGGGGCCGCCGTGGCCAAGGCGGGAATGGGCGCGATCCTCTTTTCGGGGTGGACCAAGACGTTGGTGTTCATCGTCCTCGCACCTCTCATCGGACTGATCCTCGCCTTTTTCCTCATGGTGGGGGTGACCTGGATCTTCCGCCGGTGGCGCCCGACGCGCCTGGACCACCTCTTTCGCCGGTTGCAGCTCCTCTCGGCCGGGCTCTACAGCCTCGGCCATGGGGGCAACGACGCGCAGAAGACGATGGGGATCATCACCGGCCTGCTGGTCGCCTCGGGCTATATGAAAACGTTCCACGTGCCGCTCTGGGTGGTGTTGATCAGCCATGCGGCCATTGCCCTGGGCACCATGTTCGGCGGCTGGCGGATCGTCAAGACGATGGGGACCAAGATCACGAAGCTGCAGCCCTTCGGCGGCTTCTGCGCCGAGACGGCGGGCGCCTTGACCCTCCTCGGTGCCACGCTCGGCGGCATTCCGGTCTCGACGACGCACACGATCACCGGGGCGATCGTCGGTGTCGGGGCGACCAAGCGGCTGTCCGCGGTGAAGTGGGGGGTCGCCGGCCGCATCATCTGGGCCTGGGTGCTGACCATCCCGATCGCGGCGACGGCGTCGTGGGTGGCGTACTTGTTGATTCAGCCGTTGTTTTAGGCAAGGCTGCGGCGCCGGCGGGACGTTGACCATGCCCTGGGGGAGAGGGTTACCCTGAGAGGGGTCGGTGGTGTATCGTCCCCCCGGGCGGCCGATTCGAGAGAGAGTCCTGCATGAAACTATCTGAAGCCAGAGCGATCGTCACCGGGGCCGCGGGTGGCCTGGGAGGTGCGTTCGCCCTGGAGCTGGCCCGCGAGGGCGCCCTGGTGGCCGCGGGGGATACGAACGCGGCCGGCTTGCGCAAGCTCACGGCGGATGCCGAGGGATTGCCGGGCCAGATCTTCGTCGCCAAGCTCGACATCACGGACGAGGAGTCCGTGTCCCAGTTCATCGCCACCGCCGCCGAGCGGATGGGTGGCTTGAACGCCCTGCTCAACAGCGCGGGCATCGCGCGCGACGGCCTGCTGGTCAGCCAGGGCGACGACGGCGAGCTCAAGAAGCTCCCCCTCGCCCAGTGGCGCAAGGTGGTGGACGTGAACCTGACCGGCCAGTTCCTGATGGCCCGGGAGTTCGCGGCCCACATCGTCCGCCATCCGGTCGGCGAGGCTGTCATCGTCAATCTTTCCTCCATCGCCCGGGCGGGCAACCCCGGGCAGTCCAACTACGCCGCGTCCAAGGCGGGGCTCGACGCCTGCACCCGCACCTGGGCTCTGGAGCTCGCCCGCTACGGAATCCGGGTCGGCGGCGTAGCCCCCGGCGTCACCGCAACCGGCTTCCTCGAAGGGTTCTCCGAGGAAGCGCTCGCCAAGCTCCGGGCGGCGATCCCGCTCGGCCGTCTCGGCCAGCCCGAGAACATCTGGCGCGCTGTCCGCTTCGTACTGGAAGATGACTTCTTCACCGGGCGGACCGTCGAGATCGACGGCGGCGCGGCGATGGGAGTGCTCTGACCGGGTAGCCGTCGATCTGCTGTTTTCTTGCGGTAGAAAACATCGGAAGTGTGTGACGTCTCGCTTTCGGGCGTGACGCGCACCTCCAATCTATGAGGATGTTTCTATGGCTCGATGCCCTGGTGAGGGGATCGAGACCAAGAGCCCGTTCCTTCAACGTGATGAATGCGACGCTGACGACACCCCAATTCGAGCTGACCCCGACGCAGCGCCAGACCCTGGTGGCCCGCCTCCGCCAGAAGTGGGAGCGCGAGCGGGCCGCGGCGGATGCCGCGCCTCTGGTGCGCCTGGGCGGAGCGGAGGGGAGCCGGACGCCCTTCTTCTGCGTCCATGCCATCGGCGGTTCGGTCTTCTCCTACGTCGAGCTGGCGCAGGCCCTGGGACCCGAACAGCCGTTCTACGCCTTGCAGGCGCCCGGTCTCGACGGGCGCCGCGCACCGTTCACGGACGTGCGGGAGATGGCGGCGGCGTATGTGCGCGCCCTGCGGACGGTGCAGCCCGAGGGGCCATACCGCCTGGGCGGCTGGTCGTTCGGCGGCGCGGTGTCCTTCGAGATGGCGCGCCAGCTCCGCGCCGAGGGAGCCCGGGTCGATCTCCTCGCCCTTCTGGATAGCTGGTCGCCGCGGCTGAGCGGAGAGGCGGAGCCGACCGAAGACGAGGTGCGCGACGTGCTGGCGCGCGATCTGGGGCCGGCGCTCCGGACGATCGCGCCGGAGCAGTATGGGCGCATCCAGGGCGTCTACCGGGCGCATCTGGAGGCGCTCCACCGCTACCGTCCCGAGCCCTGGCTCGACGACACCCTCTTCGTGACCCTCTTCCGCGCCGAGCCCGCCGCCGGCCTGCCCGACGCTCCGGCGAACGGCTGGGAAGAGCTCCTCCTCGGCGAGATCGAAGTCTGCGCCGTGCCCGGCGACCACTACAGCATGCTGGCCAAGCCCCGCGTCCACGTCCTCGCCGAACGGCTGGCCACCCGCCTGGGGGCGTGACCTCACCCCCCCGTCCCCCTCTCCCATCGCCCCCCCGCCAGCCGGGAGAGGGGGCGCCACCACCCGAAGGCACCACCACCCGAAGGCACCACCACCCGAAGGCACCACCGCCCAAAGACATCACCGCCCGAAGAGATGGAGCTTCAGAGGACGCGGGCGGGCCTCCCCCTCTCCCGGTCGGTGGGGGGGCGATGGGAGAGGGGGACTGAGGGGGTGAGGTCCAAGGCCGCGCCGGCCACGGGGGCTCCGGGAGGGCCCTCCACCTGAGGCTTCCGTCCGCCCCCGGCACGAGAAGGATAGAATCCCCCTCTCATGTTCTTCGCACACTCCGGCCCGTCGAGAGACCGGTGGGAACCCCTCGCCGAGCACCTCCGGGACGTGGCGGACCGCGCCGCGGGATTCGCGTCTGCGTTCGGGGCAGGGGAAGAGGCCCGCCTCGCCGGTCTGCTGCATGACCTCGGCAAGTACAGTGAGCTGTTCACCCACCGGCTGGAAGGGACGGAGCGCGGCCTCGATCACTGGTCGTTGGGCGCCTGGGCGGCGCTGACCCGGTATGGCCCGCAGGGCGCCGGCACGGCGCTCGCCGTTCAAGGGCATCACATCGGGTTGCAGCGCTGGGACTCCCTGCGCGACCTGCAACCGGCACAGCTCGCCAAGCGCCATCCGCTGGGCCTGCGCCTCACCGAGGCGGACCCGGCCGTGCTGCTGGAGCGGCTGACGCAGGATGGGCTGACCCTTCCGGAAACGTCCTGGGGCGATCTGCGCACGGTTCTTCCCGGCGGGCGCCAGCTCGACGTCCGGATGCTCTTCTCGGCGCTCGTCGATGCGGACTTCCTGGAGACCGAGGCGCATTTTCGTCGCCTTGACGACGGCCGCAAGTGGCGGCGGCCGGACGGCTTACCTCTTCAGGCGGCCGCGGCGCTGCGGCTGCTCGAAGAGAGAATCGCCCACCTGGAGCGCACGAGCCTGGCCGCTCCCGAGGTCGGCCGGCTGCGCGCTGATCTCTTCCGCGCCTGCCTGGAGGCGGGTGACCTTCCCCTCGGTCCCTTCACCCTTACGGCCCCGACGGGCGCCGGCAAGACGCTCGCCATGCTCGCCTTTGCTCTGCGCCATGCCGTGCGGCACGGCCTGCGCCGGATCGTCGTCGCCATCCCTTTCTTGAGCATCCTGGAGCAGACCGCCCGGACCTACCGCGAGCTCCTGGACCCGGTCTTCGGCGAAGGTTACGTCCTCGAGCATCACAGCCTGGCGGGGACGGGTGCGGGCGGAGACGGGGATCCGGTGGGGGAGGCCGGCCGGCGGGCGGCCTGGCTGCGGGAGAACTGGGACGCGCCGCTCGTCGTCACCACCAGCGTGCAGCTTCTCGAATCCCTCTTTTCGAACCGCCCCTCGGTCTGCCGCAAGCTCCACCGGCTCGCCGGCAGCGTGATCCTCTTCGACGAGGTTCAGACGCTTCCCCCCGGGCTCGCGGTGCCGACGCTCGCCGCCCTTTCCCGGCTGGCCGAGCGCTACGGCGCGAGCGTCGTCTTCGCCACCGCCACCCAGCCGGCCTTCGAGAGCCTCGACGGCAAGGTGGGGAAGCTCGTCGCCCCGGGCTGGCAGCCCAAGGAGATCGCCCGGCCGGAGCTGGGTCTCTTCGAGCGGGCGCGGCGGACCTGCGTGTCCTGGGAGATCGAGACGCCGCGCTCCTGGGAGTTGCTCGCGGACGAGCTGGCCGGCCTCGGCTCCGCCCTTTGCATCGTCAACCTCAAGCGGCATGCCCAGGAGCTGGCCGGGCTGCTCGAGGAGCGCGGCGTCCCCGGTCTGTTCCATCTGTCCACCAACCTCTGCCCGGCGCACCGCGAGGTCGTCCTCGCCGAGGTCCGCACGCGGCTCGATGCCGGCGAGCCCTGCCTCCTCCTGTCCACCCAGTGCATCGAAGCCGGCGTCGACGTCGACTTCCCCCTCGTCCTGCGCGCCTTCGGCCCCCTCGAAGCCATCGCCCAGGCCGCCGGCCGCTGCAACCGTAACGGCCGCCTGGCGGAAGGAGGCCTCGTCCGCGTCTTTCTCCCCGAAGACGCGCGCTATCCGGGCGGCGGCTATCAGCAGGCCGCGGATGTCACGCGCAGCCTGCTCAACAGCCGGGGACCGGACGGGATGGACCTCCAGTCGCCGGACCTCTTCCGTGCCTACTACCAGATGTTCTACGAGCTGACCGGTGCCGCCGCCGGAGAGCGCGGCAAGAGCAAGGAGCTGCTTCTCGCTCTGGAAGCCCTCGACTTCGTGCGGATGGCCGAGCTCTACCGCCTGATCGACCAGGACGCCATCAGCGTGCTCGTCCCCTATGACCTGGAGGTCTGGCAGGACCTGCGAGCCGCGCTGCGGGACGAAGGCCGGCTGACCGGCGATTGGATCCGCCGTGCCCGCCTGCACGCCGTCAATCTGTACCGGCCGAAGAGGGACGACCTCGTGTGGCGCTTTCTCGAGCCGGCCCCCCTCGGCCGCGGGGAGGCCTCGGAGGACTGGTTCGTCTACCTGGAGCGGGACCACTACGACCGGGAGCTTCTCGGCCTCGTCGGAGATACGGCGGGGCTGTGGATCGCGTGAGGATGTCATGATACTTTTTCAAAATGGAATGGAGAGAAATCCGAAAGCACTACCCGCACCAATGGCTCCTGGTGGAGGCCCTTTCGGCCCATTCGGAAGCCGGCCAGCGGATCCTCGATGATCTTGCCGTCCTGGAGACCTACTCGGACGGGCTGACGGCCATGGCGGGATACAAGACCGTGCATCGCCGCGACCCGCAGCGGGAGCTCTACGTCCTGCACACGGATCGGGAGGATCTCGAGATTGAGGAGCTCCACTGGTTGGGAATCCGGGCCGCCTCGTGAGAATCCGGCTTGAAGACCGCCTCCCGTTCGTCACGGTCTCGATCGGTCAGGGTGCCCGGGAGATCGTGCTCGACAAAGTTCTGCTGGATACGGGCTCAGCGGCGACGATGTTCGCCGGCGATGAGGTCGCGAAGCTTGGAATCGTCCCTGAGCCAACAGACCGGATTCGGCGGGTCGTTGGGGTGGGCGGTTCCGAGTTCGTCATCACCAAACGCCTGGAAAGACTCGTCCTGGCCGGTGTTGAGGTCCTTGACGTTCCGATCCATGTGGGTGCCATGGAGTACGGGTTTCCGATTCAAGGGCTCCTCGGCGTTGATTTCTTCGTCCGAGCTGCCATGGTCATTGACCTGAGCCGGATGGAAATCTATGCCGGCGTCTCCGCGACTTGACTCGGCCCTCACCTCCTGTCTCTCTCCTGCAAGCGGGCGTTGGGCTGGAGCCTCCTCGAACCGGCCTCCCCTCGGCCGTGGCGCGACCTCGGGCGACGGGTTCGTCTACCTGGAGCCGGGCCACTACGACTGCCGGTGGCCCAGAGAGGGCCGGCGCGCGCCCCCTGGGAGCGCTGGCGTCTCGCCGGCATTCAAGTGAACGGGCCGAAGGCCCGGCCCGATTTGGGAAGAGTGGGGGAGGCAAGGCGTGACTGCGGAGCCGATGGACGAGGAGTCCGGGAATGAACGAGATCGAAGTACTGGCAGATCTTCTGCCGGCCGCTCTTCCAGGCCTTGGGTTGAGCTTGGACCCGCCGCTCAGCCCGGGCAACTCTGAGGAAGACAAAAGGGAGGGATTGGCGGCTGCCAGTCCCTCAGTCAAGGCCAAAGACGCAAGAGTGTTTCAATCCACTCCCGCCCGTGTAGGGCATAGAGGTCCAACTCTAACATGGCTTACCTTCACTCTGCGTCTTTGAACTTGACTCACCTTCACTCTGTGTCGTTGTGTTGACTAGGGACTGAGCTTGACGCCACCTGGTATCCTCATGCTAACCTGGACTCGGCGATCGGGCCACGTAAGCCTTGAGAGGAGGGTGTTCAGTGGTAGGCAGCCCCAGTCAAGACCAGGGAGCCTTCGGCGACTATATCGTCTATATCGACGAAAGCGGCGATCACGGGTTGGTGTTCAACGATCCTCAGTACCCGGTCTTCGTCCTGGCATTTTGTATCTTCGCGAAGAGTCAGTATCGACTCGAGGTGGTTCCTGCGTTGCAGAATCTGAAGTTCCAGTACTTCGGCCACGACATGGTCGTTCTTCATGAGCGGGACATTCGGAAAGCCTCCGGCGACTTTTCCTTCTTGGTGGATCGTGGTGTGCGCAATAAGTTCATGGATGACATGAGCCGCCTCATCGACAACATGAGCTTCACGCTCATCGCCTCTGTCATTCTGAAGCGCAAGCTCTGCGAGAAGTACGTCAAACCCCACAACCCCTATCATTTAGCTCTCGGATTCGGGCTTGAGCGCACATTTAGCTTTCTGAAGCGAGTGGGCCAAGGAGGCAAGGTGACTCACCTTGTCGTCGAGAGCCGAGGAAAGAGGGAAGACGAAGACCTCGCGGCCGAATTCAAGAGAGTTTGTGGCGGTGACAACTTCAGAAGAGAAAAATTACCCTTCAGTATGAGATTTGCTGACAAGCGCTGCAATTGCAGCGGCCTCCAACTGGCCGACCTCATCGCGCGGCCGATCGGACGCAAGATGTTGAACGTGGCTGAAGAGAATCGAGCCTACGAGATCATCGAGAAGAAGTTCTTCCGGAACGGGGAGGCGCTCAATGGCTGGGGATTGAAGGTCTTCCCATAAAAGCAAAAGGCCCCGGCTTTTGCCGAGACCAATGCCGACCGGGGTTCCCCAATCCAAGGAGACAATACAACTGCCCGCTGCAGTTGTCAAGACCCCATGTACCCGGCTTCCACTCCTTCGCAACGTGCTTCCAGGAAAAAGAATCTTGTATCCCCAGCCTCCGACGACGTCGGAGGCGAGCCGGGTGCGGGAGGTTCGCCCCACCCGGGGTGGCAACAGCTTTGGATGGAGGCATTCCCCCTCTCCCGGGCGGGCGTGAGTGCGTGTGGGAGAGGGTCAGGGGGTGAAGGTCCCGGCGAAGCCGGCTTCCGAAGCTCTCGAAGCCGCCACCCTCCCGAGCGGAAGCCCTGTCTCAACCTTCCGCAACCCATGGTGTCCAACTCAATGACGAGTTTCTGCAATGGAGACCCCTATGCCCCCCAATCGCCAGGTCCTCGAAGTCTGGGGTGACTTCGCCTGCTTCAGCCGTCCGGAGCTCAAGGTGGAGCGCTTCAGCTACCCATGCATCACGCCCTCGGCCGCGCGCGGCATCTTCGACGCCATCTATGCCAAGCCCGTGGAGTTCGTCTGGCAGGTGGTGGCGATCGAGGTGCTCGTGCCTCCTTCGTTCATCGCCTTGCGGCGCAACGAGGTCAAGGACAAGGTCAACGTCAACGCCGTCTTCGACTGGATGGCCGGCAAGCGCGATCCCGAGCCGTTGTGGGCGGACGGGGACCGCGAGCTGCTGGGGTCCGATGAGAAGGGACGGACACAGCGGCAGACCATGGCGTTGAAGGACGTCCACTACCGGCTGCATGCCGAGATCCGCCCCTGGCCCGTGCATCGCGGCCGGCAGGCGGCGCTCGAAGCGCAGTTCCGCCGCCGGGCCGAACGCGGCAAGTGCTTCTATCAGCCCTACTTCGGCTGCCGCGAGTTCCCCGCCTGGTTCCGGCTCGTGGAGGAGGCCGCTCCGGACCGGCCCGCCGATCCTGCACCGGTTTCCCTCGATCTCGACCTCGGCTTCATGCTGTACGACGTCTTCGATCTCTCCCGCCCCGGCACTTCCTCCGATGCGCCGGCCGTCAGCCTGTTCCGCGCCAACCTGCGCGGCGGCGTTCTGGAGGTCCCCGAGTATTCCAGCCCCGAGGTCTTCAAGGCGGGAGGAGCGGCCTGATGCTCGCACAGCTCGTCCAGTATGCCCGCTCTCACCATCTGGTCGCCGAGCCGGGTTTCGCTCCCAAGACCGCGCGCTGGGCCCTCGTCTTCGATCCGGCGAGCGGCTCCGTCCAGGTCCTCGACCTGGCGGACGAGGACAGCCCAGGCACGACGTTCGCCAAATGCCCCGTCCTGTCGCAGCCGGAGATCAAGCGGGGCGGTGCGGGTTGCCGCCACTTCCTGGTCGATTCGGCCGACGTGGTCGTCCTTCTCGCCGACGAGCCGGACGATCCCAAGCTGCTCGCCAAGCACAAGTACTTCACCGGGCTACTGCGCCAGGCTTCGACGGTTCTTCCCCGCCTCGCGGAGATGGCCGGCGTTCTCGAAGACGAGGTGCGGCTCGAACGGCTGCGCGAGGACCTGCGCAGTCGCAAGGCGAAACCGACCGACAAGATGACCTTCGCGATCGTCGGCGAGACGCCGCTCTATCCGGTCGACTCCGACGCCTGGCACGACTGGTGGCGAGCTTTCCGGCGGACTCTCGGCAGTGACAGCCCGGGCAAGCCGGCGAAGCGGGCCGCCCCGGACGCCCATCTCGTCCGCTGCCTGGCGAGCGGCGAGCTGGTGGAGCCCGTGCCGACCCAGCCCAAGATCGCCGGCCTGTCCGACGTCGGCGGCCTCTCCATGGGGGACGTCCTCGCCTCCTTCAAGCAGGAATCGTTCTGCTCGTACGGCCTCAGCCAGGCGGCCAACGCTCCGGTCTCCGAGGAGCTCGCGGCCGAATACGGTGCGGCGTTGAACCACTTGATCGCAGAGCACTCGCAGCGCCTCACCAAGAGCAAGGTGGTCCATTGGTTCAAGGAGCGCGTCCTGCCCGCGGACGACCCATTGCCCTGGCTCCTCGAAGGGGAGGAGGCGGAGGAGCGGGCCGCCCAGGGCCGTGCCCGTGAGCTTCTCACAGCGATCCAGGCCGGGCGGCGGACCGACCTCCAGGACAACCGGTACTACGCGCTCACCCTCTCCGGTGCCTCGGGGCGGGTCATGGTCCGTGACTGGATGGAAGGGCCGTTCACCGAGCTCGTCGAGAAGATCGACGCCTGGTTCGAGCATCTGTCCATCGTCCGCCGGGACGGCACGGGCCTCGCCCGGCCGCCGAAATTCCTGGCGGTCCTCGGCGCCCTGGTGCGCGACCTGAAAGAGCTCCCGGCCCCCTGGGAAGCCACGATGTGGCACGTGGCCTTGCGCGGCGACGACGTCCCCCGGCAGGCCCTCGCCGCGGCTCTCGCCCGCATGAAGATCGACATCCTGCAAGACGAACCTTTCAACCATGCCCGCGTGGGATTGCTCAAGGCGTTCCATGTGCGGCAAGGAGACTCCGCGATGCAGCCGAATCTGAACGTAGAGCACCCGTCGCCCGCCTACCACTGCGGGCGTCTGATGGCCGTGTTCGCGGCCTTGCAGTACAGCGCCCTCGGTGACGTCGGCGCCGGCGTCGTGCAGCGCTATTACGCCGCGGCGAGCAGCACGCCGGCCCTCGTGCTCGGCCGGCTCAACCGCACCGCCATGTTCCATCTCAACAAGCTCGACCCGGGTCTCGCCCGCTGGTTCGAGATCCGCCTCGCCGGGATCTGGAATCAGATCCGCGACAAGGTTCCTCCGACCCTGACCCTCGAAGAGCAGAGCCTCTTTGCCCTCGGCTATTACCAGCAGATCGCCGCCGACCGGCACAAGCCCCAGAAGCCCGAAGCCGGCGCCCCCGAGACCGCGACCCAGGAGACCGCCTCATGAGCGAGCCCATCCAGAACCGTTACGAATTCCTCTTCCTGTTCGACTGCGAGAACGGCAATCCCAACGGTGACCCCGACGCGGGCAACGCGCCGCGCGTCGATCCGCAAGACATGCGCGGGCTGGTCTCCGACGTCGCGATCAAGCGCCGCATCCGCAACTACGTGCAGCTCGCCCGCGGCAATCAGATGCCCGACGCGATCTTCGTCGAGCACGCCACCAACCTGAACCGGCCGATCGCGCAGGCCCACGAGGCGACCGGCGGCCTGCCCGATGCCAAGAAGGGAGCTTCCAAAGGCAAGGTCGACGCGGCGAAGCACTGGATCTGTTCCAATTTCTACGACGTCCGCGCCTTCGGCGCCGTGATGAGCACCGGCGCCAACGCGGGCCAGGTGCGCGGCCCGGTCCAGATCGCTTTCGCGCGATCCGTCGATCCCGTCCTGCCGCTCGATCTCTCGGTGACCCGCATGGCCGTCGCTGAAAATGTCAAAGGGATTTCGTCCTCGGCGGACATCGCGCAATGGGAAGCCGACCAGGCTGAAGACTCCTTGCGCACCATGGGCCGTAAATCGCTCATCCCGTACGGCCTCTTCCTCGGAAAAGGGTTCATCAGCGCACACCTCGCCCAGGGGACCGGTTTCAGCGACGCCGACCTCTCGTTGCTCTGGGAGGCCTTGCTCAACATGTACGAGCACGACCGCTCCGCCAGCAAGGGTTTGATGACCGTGCAGCGGCCGCTCTACGTCTTCAAGCACGAGGGGACGGACGAGGACCCGGTGCAGCGCCGCCGCCAGGCCATGCTCGGCTGCGCGCCGGCGCACGATCTCTTCGGGCTCATCGACGTACAGAAACGGAAGGACGTCGAGGGGCCCGCCCGCCGCTTCGCCGACTACGACGTGACGGTCGCCCGCGACCGCCTGCCGGCTGGAGTGAGCCTGCTCGAAATCCGGTGACGGCCATGTTCGACGAAGCCGACCTCCTCCCGCTCTCGGCGCTGCAACATCTGCTCTTCTGTGAGCGGCAATGCGCGCTGATCCACGTCGAGCAGGTGTGGGCGGACAACCGGTTGACCGTCGAAGGCACGCATCTCCATGAGCAGGCGGACAGTGGTGTGCAGGAGTCCCGTGGCGATCTGCGGATCGCCCGGGCCCTGCCGCTGCGGAGCCTCCGCCTCGGCCTTTCCGGCCGGTCGGACGTCGTCGAGTTTCATCAGGTGGGGGAGAGCGTCTGGCGGCCTTTTCCGGTCGAATACAAACGGGGGCGGCCGAAGAGCCACCGGGCGGATGAGGTCCAGCTCTGTGCCCAGGCGCTCTGCCTGGAGGAGATGCTGGACGTCGCGGTGCCGGCTGGTGCTCTTTTCTATGGTGAGACCCGCCGCCGCCTCGACGTGCCGTTCGATGCCGAGCTCCGCCGCATCACGGAAGAGGCGGCGGAGCGGCTCCACCGGCTGATCGCCGCCGGGATCACGCCCACCGCCGCCCGCGAGCCGAAATGCGATCAATGCTCTCTCCTCGAGATCTGCATGCCCGCCGCGCCGGCCACCTCTGCGCACCAATATCTCGAACGATCCCTGCGCGCGGCGCAACAGCCGGACGCGGAGTGAAAGGCTCGCCATGAAGCGACTCCAGAATACCCTCTACGTCACCACACAGGGCGCCTACCTGGCCAAGGAGGGCGAGGCCGTCGTGGTCCGCGTCGAAAAGGAATCCAGGCTCCACGTGCCGATTCACATGCTCGGGAGCATCGTCTGTTTCGGCCAGGTCACGGCGAGCCCGTTTCTCCTCGGCTTCTGCGGCGAACGCGGCGTCGGCGTCTCCTTTCTCTCCGCCAATGGCCGGTTTCTGGCGCGGGTGGAAGGTCCGGTCTCGGGCAATGTCCTGCTGCGCCGGGCGCAATACCGCCGGTCGGACGACCCGCGGGCTTCCGCCGATCTCGCACGGAGCATCGTCGGCGCCAAGATCGCCAACAGCCGCACCGTTCTCCTGCGTGCCGTGCGCGACCGGCCGCAGTCGGCCGGCGCCGACGCACTGCGCGGCGCCGCGGCGGCCCTGGCTCAGCACGTCACCAGCCTCCCGGAAGGCCTCCCTCTGGACGCCGTCCGTGGCATCGAAGGCTCTGCCGCGCGGGCCTACTTTGAGGTTTTCGACCATCTCGTCACCCAGCAGAAGGAGCATTTCTTTTTCCGCGAGCGGAGCCGCCGCCCACCGCTCGACAATCTCAACGCTCTCCTCAGCTTCCTCTATACGCTCCTCTGCCATGACGTCGAAGCGGCCCTGGAAACCGTCGGTCTCGATCCGGCTGCCGGCTTCCTCCACCGCGACCGGCCCGGCCGCCCGAGCCTCGCCCTCGACCTCATGGAAGAGCTGCGTGCCTTCCTCGCCGACCGGCTCGCCTTGTCGCTCATCAACCTGCAACAGGTCCGCCCCGCGGACTTCGAGAAAAAGGAATCGGGCGGCGTCGTGATGAACGACGAAGCCCGCAAGACCGTCCTCGTCGCCTATCAGAAGAGGAAGCAGGAGGAGATCGTCCATCCATTTCTCGGCGAAAAGGCGGCGGTCGGCCTCCTGCCGCACCTCCAGGCCGCGCTCCTGGCCCGCCACCTGCGCGGCGACCTGGACGGATATCCCCCCTTCTTCTGGAAGTGAGGAGGCCCCGCCATGATGGTCCTCGTCAGCTACGACGTCGCCACCACCACCGCGGCCGGCCGGCGGCGCCTGCGCCGTGTCGCCAAGACCTGTCTCGACTTCGGCCAACGGGTGCAGAACTCGGTCTTCGAATGCGTCGTCGATCCCACGCAGTGGACCCAGCTCCGTTTGCGCCTGCTGCAGATCATCGACGATGGGGAAGACAGCCTGCGTGTCTACTACCTCGGCGCCAAATGGAAGGGGAAGATCGAGCACTATGGAGCGAAGTCCGTGCCGGCGCTCGACGAGCCGTTGGTCGTGTGAGGCGGCGGCAGCCGCCCCACGGGCGAGCTCTCGGGAACGCGAGGAGTCGAGACGGGCAGGCCGCGCGAGCCGGCGGACCCCGGGAGGATTGACACCTTCCCCCCTGTACTCTTGTTGGGAACCGAGGGGAACGTCGACTTCCCCGCGGTATTCTTGACGGGCACCCGGGGGAACGTCTCCTTCCCCACGGTACTCTCGACGGGCACCCGGGGGAACGTCTCCTTCCCCACGGTACTCTGGACGGGCATCCGGGGGAACGTCTCCTTCCCCACGGTACTCTCGACGGGTACCCGGGGGAACGTCTCCTTCCCCGCGGTACTCTCGACGGGCACCCGGGGGAACGTCTCCTTCCCCACGGGGCGTGTCACGCGGGCGTCGGGGAAGGAGACGTTGAAGAAGGTCCCCAAGGCGATCCCCCGGGGGTGCGCGATGGGCGCCGTTTCCGCCGCGAACTCGAAGCGCCCAGACCTCGCCCCGAGAGGTTCGCGCTCCCCGTAAGTCACTGAGAGGAAAGCAACGAAGCTTGCGAGGCCCGCCGCCTCCCGCCGTTCCGGCTCCCACCCCGCGGCCGGTTCGCGCCAAGGGTGCGGAAAGCGGTTGAATCGAATAGACTTATGGGGTCGGCGTCGCCCTCCGTGCGGGGGCGTGGATTGAAACGCCGAGCTGCGCGGCTACCTCGCCGCCATGCTGTCGCCCTCCGTGCGGGGGCGTGGATTGAAACACGTGCGAGGCCACGCAAAGAGCCAGCTTTGCCGTCGCCCTCCGTGCGGGGGCGTGGATTGAAACTTCCTGGAGAGGGGGAGGTGGCCCGAGGGATGCCGTCGCCCTCCGTGCGGGGGCGTGGATTGAAACACGTGCGAGGCCACGCAAAGAGCCAGCTTTGCCGTCGCCCTCCGTGCGGGGGCGTGGATTGAAACATCTCCCCCGGGTTGGCCCGGCTTCGAGCTCGCTGTCGCCCTCCGTGCGGGGGCGTGGATTGAAACCCCCGCTTCCTCCGGTCTTGCCGCCGATGCCGAGTCGCCCTCCGTGCGGGGGCGTGGATTGAAACCACGGGAAACGTCTGGACGCTCCCGAAGCACCGGTCGCCCTCCGTGCGGGGGCGTGGATTGAAACATCCCTGGGCGTCGCGAGCTGGCGGCGGCGCGGGTCGCCCTCCGTGCGGGGGCGTGGATTGAAACGACGTGGCGATCGTCCCGCTGTCGGCCGCCCTGGTCGCCCTCCGTGCGGGGGCGTGGATTGAAACAGCGGCAAGCGACCATTCGGAAATAGCGGCTGGGGTCGCCCTCCGTGCGGGGGCGTGGATTGAAACTCGTGCTCCGGCTGACTCAGTGCGCGGATCGTCGTCGCCCTCCGTGCGGGGGCGTGGATTGAAACGCCTCCTGCGCCCGGATCGTCTCGAAATCCGCCCGTCGCCCTCCGTGCGGGGGCGTGGATTGAAACTAGAGCGCGCCGCTCGGGGTCGCGTGGAGGGTAGACGTCGCCCTCCGTGCGGGGGCGTGGATTGAAACCGTGAGGCATCGCCCCTATCTCCCTCTCTACCCGGTCGCCCTCCGTGCGGGGGCGTGGATTGAAACCCCTCACTCCAGTCAGCAGGCCCCGTCCCCACCGGTCGCCCTCCGTGCGGGGGCGTGGATTGAAACACGGAGTTGAAACATCTCGCACAGGGGGTGTTCGTCGCCCTCCGTGCGGGGGCGTGGATTGAAACCGGTCACCGCTGAAATCAGCAGCGACGGGGTTGTGTCGCCCTCCGTGCGGGGGCGTGGATTGAAACTCCCGCTGATCAAGGGGTTGAGAGTCAAATACACGTCGCCCTCCGTGCGGGGGCGTGGATTGAAACATCTACACCGCCACGCGGGCGTAATCTCGGACTAGTCGCCCTCCGTGCGGGGGCGTGGATTGAAACCCGAGAGTCGGCTCACTCTCCTCCTGCGGCTGCTCGTCGCCCTCCGTGCGGGGGCGTGGATTGAAACCCTCCTCCCGGATCAAATCACAACCTGGGCAGCCGTCGCCCTCCGTGCGGGGGCGTGGATTGAAACCTGGTCCCCATCACCGGGGAGGTCATCTTCCATCGTCGCCCTCCGTGCGGGGGCGTGGATTGAAACCAGGGTCATCCCGCGCGGCCAGCGGCGTCGATAGGTCGCCCTCCGTGCGGGGGCGTGGATTGAAACTCGGGAGTGTCCGCGAAGCGGGCGAGGCGGTCGTCGCCCTCCGTGCGGGGGCGTGGATTGAAACGCCACCAGCCGAGGGGAGCGCAGGCGCGCGCCGTCGTCGCCCTCCGTGCGGGGGCGTGGATTGAAACGTGCGCAAGCCCGGCGGCCGACTCCTGATCCACGTCGCCCTCCGTGCGGGGGCGTGGATTGAAACCTCGGCCAACAAGCCCGCCTCGCGTAGCGCGGGGGTCGCCCTCCGTGCGGGGGCGTGGATTGAAACAAGGGACGGGAGTGCGAGGCGAACGGCCGCTCGAGTCGCCCTCCGTGCGGGGGCGTGGATTGAAACGCATCATGCGATCACCTCGTTCGGGGGTAACATGGTCGCCCTCCGTGCGGGGGCGTGGATTGAAACGGTATCGTCGTCTCGGGCGCGCTGACGGCCGGCAGTCGCCCTCCGTGCGGGG
>Ga0209682_10000226_pt1 | contig 19262 bp, 10 predicted proteins | sample DOMMetBare2Fresh_2_FD_187471 | JGI IMG/M metagenome (GOLD analysis project Ga0209682, IMG submission 187471) | Wetland sediment microbial communities from St. Louis River estuary, USA, under dissolved organic matter induced mercury methylation -... | ecosystem: Environmental > Aquatic >... | reverse complement strand
CCGTTGACGCTCTTGAAGACACCTCGCAGAGTGGAGGCATAGACGATCCCTGGATGGTGCGGATCGACGTCGAGATCGAGCGTCTGCACGAGCCGCGCGCACCCGGTCCCCGAAATCGGATGCGGCGGGCAGGAGAGCACGGCGGTCCAGCTCATCCCGCCATCGGTGCTCCGGAACACGGAGGTCTGCGCTCCCGACGGAGGAAGCGCGGCGGCATAGAGGGTGTCCGGGTCGCTCGGCGCCACCGCCAGGGCGCGGACGTTCCAGTTGGCGAGCCCCTGGACGGTCCGGGTCCAGGTCGTACCGCCGTCGGTGCTCTTGAACACACCGGCGTTCCAGGTGCCGGCCCAGAGGATCTTCGGGTTGCCGGGATGGATCACCAGGCGCTGCGGAAGGCCGCCGGGCGGACCCGCGGGCGCCCAGGATTCCTGGGCGGCGAGGGGGAGCGCGGCCGGACCGAGCCCGAGACAGAGGACGACGGGGAGAAGCGCGACAGCCCGGTTCATTGGAAACCCTCCAACCCGCCCACGTGCCGGAAGAGCCCGCCCGAGATCTTGCCGGCCAGGAAGAGCGACGCGGCGGCGTAGACGGTCGACGGATGGTGCGGATCGGCTTCGAGCCGGAGGATCACCGGATCGAGCCCGGGCAGAACCGTCCAGCCCGAGGTCCCGTCAGGGCTCATGTACACCCCGGCGTCGCGGCCGCCGGCCCACACGTCGCCCTCCGGCCCCACGGCGATGTCTCCGGACCCGGTGATCCGGAGCTCCCGGACCTGTTCCCAGCTCTGCCCGCCGTCCGCGCTCCGGAACACACCGGCTCCCCCCGCCGCGTACAGCAGGCCGGGATCGCGCGGATCGGCCGCCACCTTGTGCACCGCCTGCTCGCCGCTCCCCGCCAGCGCGGCCGCCCAGGTGGCCCCGCCGTCCAGGCTCTTCCAGAGGCTCCCGCGAGTGGCGAAGAGCACGTCCGGGTCGCGTGGATCGACCAGCAGGTCCTCCACGTTGAACGTGTTCGGCAGATCGGGCGGCGGGAGTGGAACCTTGGTCCAGTGCGCTCCGGAGTCGGCCGTCCGGAAGAGATCGTTGAACGTCACCGCATAGGCGAACGACGGATCGGAGGGAGCGAGCCGCAGGAGCCGGACCGACGGAAAGGCGGCGGAGCCCCCGGTCAGCCCCTCGCGGCGCGGCTCCCAGGTCACGCCCCCATCCTCGGTGACGAAGACCCCGCGCGTCGTGCCGGCCCAGAGGGTCCGGGAATCATCGGGATCGGCGGCCAGCTCCTGCGCGAAGAATCCGTCGAACACCGGCAGATCGCCACTGCGGTCCGCCCAGGTGGCGCCGCCGTCCGCGCTGCGGAAGACGCCGCCGTGTGCCGTCGCCCAGAGAGCTCCGGGGGTGGCCGGGTCGAACACCACCGAGGTCGCCTCCAGGAGCGGGATGCCGCGGCTCGCGAAGCTCCAGGAGCCGCCGCGGTTCACGCTCTTGTAGATTCCGCCAGGAAAGCGCAACTGGTTGAAGGCGGTGCCGACCCACAGGGTGGCCGCCTGGCCGGGGTGGACCGCGATCGTGGTCACCGGACGGTTGAGGAGCGTGGGCTTCCAGTGGAGGCCGCCGTCCAGGCTGCGATAGAGGCCGAGCGTGGTGCCGGCCCAGACCGTCCCCGGAGAGAGGTCCACGGTGGTCGCATAGGCAAATTCGGCCAGACCGGACCTGCTGAGGCTCCAATGGGCGCCGCCATCCGTGCTGCGATACACGTTGAAGGATCCGACGGCCCACATCCGGCGGGAGTCGCGAGGATCGATCCGCAGGGTGGAGAAGGTGACATCCGCGACACCACCCCACCGGCGCCACGAGCGCCCGCCATTCGTGCTCTTGAAGAGCCCCTCGACGGCCCCTGCATACAGGACGTCCGCGTCCCGGGGATCGAAGGCCAGCGCGTAGGTGGAGCTGAACGCCTGCGTGACGCTGCGCCACACGGCGCCGCCGTCGACGCTCTTGAACAGGCCGCGGCCCGTCGCGGCAAAGACGGTCTGCGGATGGCGCGGGTCCACCACGAGCTCGTCGAGCCGCGCGATCGGCACGCACCCGCAGCACGGCGGCGGCTGATCGCCGCAGGGAAGCACGGCGGTCCAGCTCTCTCCTCCGTTGGAGCTTCGATAGATGCGGATGGGGCCGTCGCCGGCCGCGACATAGAGGACGTCGGGATTGCCGGGTGCCACGGCCAGGGAGCGGATGGTCTTCTGGTCCAGCCTCCGGTTGACCGCTCTCCATGAGGCGCCACCGTCGACACTTTTGTAGATTCCGAAGGAGAACGTGCCCGCCCAGAGAACCTGGGGATTTCGCGGGTGGACGGCGAGCTGCGCAATCTCGCCACCGGGCGGCCCCGCCGGCTCCCAGCCCTCCGCCGCCAGCACCGGGCGGGTGGCCGGCAGAATCAACAGAGCAAACACGCCGAGGATCCGGGAGAGAGGATTCATATCCGGTATACGGAGGACCCGCGGCGCTTGTCCGTCCCCCAGGACGCCACCCCGCACAGGTGCCGGCGAAAGACTGCGGAGCCGATCGCCAGACAGAGCCGCAACCACGGTGCGGACATGGTTTTCGCCAAGCCAGCACGACAGGATACGGCGGAAACTACACCGAGGAGCCGAACCGCCCTGCGGTGCGAATGTGTCTGATTCACCATGACACATCTCTTCTCTCGCGCGGCAAATATCTCTCATGGATTCTGTTGTTTACGTCGCATCGGCCCGGTTGCCCGGTTTGGGGTCTTGCGCTTCTCGGGGGACTCTGTTCTCCACCCGGCGCCATGCAGGCGCCGGGACGACCGGGGCGGCCAGGATGCCCCCCGCAGGAGACACCACATGCCACGCAAGACCACCACCCAACCAGAGACCCGGGACGACTGGCAGCGGCTGATCCCGACCCTGATGGCCAACTCCGCGGACCTCCCCCACCTGGAGGCGCCGCGCCTCCAGCTCGAGGCGATCAACACCGAGACGGGAGCTCTCCTCCTCCAGCAGTCCGCCCTGGCGGCGAGCCGGCAGGAGGTCTCCCGGCGGCTCCAGACCCTGGTCGCCGAAGGGCGCCAGCTCGCCGCCTTCCTGCGCGCCGGGGTGAAGCAGAAGTATGGGCGCCGGTCGGAGAAGCTGGCCGAGTTCAACCTCCTGCCCTTCCGCGGCCGCAAGACGGCGAAGTCCGAGGAGGCGGCTCGCAAGAAGGCGGCGCCCCCTGCCGGCGCCGCGCCCGGGACCGCCACGTAGAGCGGCACACGAAGGACCATCGACTCCGATCGGGCGTGGCATCGGCCACGCCCTTTTTTTTGCGCCCCCACGAAGACTCGTAGCGGTACATGGCCTCATCGCACCGGTACATCGCGACGATGCCCCGGGGTATTGCATCAATGTACCGGTACATCGCTCCGCTTCCCCGGTACATTGCGATGATGCCCCGGGGCATCGCCCTATTGCACCGGTACAACGCGCTCGTGGACGGGTGCGATGCGCCGATGTACCGGGGCATTGCAACAGTGCACCGGTACATCGCGACGCTGCCCCGGTACATTGCGACGATGTCCCGGGGCAGCTCCTCCCGCCGTTGGTGCTGCGATAGATCCGGCAGGCCGGGCGCGCGCCGCAGCGCCTGCTTTTCCGTCCCAAAGAAAAAGCGGGAGAGGGATCTGCTCCCTCCCCCGCTTCCGTGTGGTCCGAGCGTCCGGTTACGCGGTCCGCCGGCGGAGCCGGAGGAGCGCTGCGCCGGCCAGGAGCGCCATCAGCGCCACGAGGCCGAGCTCGCCCAGGGTCGGGATCTGCGCAACACCCTGGACCGTGATGCTCGTCGGGTCGGTCGCACCCGGCAAGGCGGTGTTGTCGGTGACGGCGGTCGCCTCGTTGAGGCCGTCGCCGTTCGCGTCGTAGTTGATGGTGGCCTGGTTGGAGATCGTCAGCCCGCCGGAGGAGCTGTCGAGCTGGGCCGTGATGGTGATGGTCACCGAGCCGTTGGCAGCGATCTGGCCGTTCCAGGTCACGGTGTTGGTGGCGATCGTCGCGACCGCGGTGCCCGAGGTCGCCGAGGCGCTCACCAGGACGAGGTGAGCGGGCAGGACGTCGACGAGCTCATCGGTCGGGTTGTCGATCTGCGGCTGGGCGCTGCTGTTGGTGAGGACGATCGTGTAGGTGACCGTTCCACCCGGCACGAAGTTGCCGGAGACGCTCTTGGTGCCCGTCACCGCGGAGGGAGACTGCACCATCGTGGTGGCGCTCGCCGTGTTGTCGGCGTTGTCCGGATCGTTCGTGGTGGCGGCCGCGGTGCTCTGGTTGGTCAGCGGACCCGCGATGGCGGGGGCCGCCAGCGTGATGTCCAGGCTCGCCGACTGGCCCGGCGTGAGGCTGGCCAGGTTCCACAGGCCGGTCGAGGGGTCGTAGGAACCGTGCGAGGCCGCGAAGGAGGCCGGGTTGAGCAGCGGGTAGGCCGGGAAGGCCTCCTGGACGTCGAGGGCGTAGGCCTGGTCGCTGCCGTTGTTGGTCACGCCGATGGTGAAGGTGACGTTCTGGCCCACCAGCACGGTGGGCGCGCTGACGCTCATCGCGACCGCCAGGTCCGCCGAGAGCGGCGCCGCGATGCAGACCGTCGACTGGTTGTTCGCCGGATTCGGATCGAGTGGCGTGCCCGAGGTGATCTGCGCCAGGCTGCAGGCCTGGTCGGTGCTCGCCACCGTGGCGGTGATGTTGAGCGTGGCCGAGGCGCCGTTGGCGAGTGTCCCCGGAACGGTCCACAACCCCGTGGCGGAGTTGTAGGCGCCGGCCCCGTCGTCGGAGACGTAGGTGACCCCGGCGGGCAGGAGGTCATTCACGATGACACCGGAGGCCGTGTTCGGCCCGTTGTTGGTGACCGTGACGGTGTAGATGACGTTCTGGCCGAGGACCGGAGCCGCCAGGGCATCGGACTCGGAGTTGGTGACCGACAGGTCGGAATACTGGGAGCCCTCGAGGAGCACCACCTCGGCGCGCTGGCCGGCCTTGTTGTGATGGTGCAGCAAGAGGGCGCCCAACGAGCCGTTGGTGGTCATGTTGGCGGTGTTCCAGGACACCGGCAAGCTGTTGCCGTTCAGGTCCTCGTCGAGGAAGTTGCCGCCGAAGTTGAGCCCCTGGGCCCCCCAGTTGTAGAAGAAGGGACCGACCGCCTGGTCGAAGAAGGTTCCGGCCGCCGGCGTACACCGGTCGCCGGTGGTCGTCCGGGCACAGGCGGGGTTGGTGGCCGGGCAGGTGTAGATCTTGTAGCGGAACGTGGTGTCGGCCGTCGTGGTGAAGCCGAGCATCGTCGGCGTGGCCCCGAGGACCATCACGTTGTTCAGGTGGAGCGCCGAATCGATGACGTTGGGGCCGACGAGGTTGACGAAGGACCCCAGGCCGAGAATGGTGTTGTTGGTGGTGGGAGTGTCCCGCACGATGCGGACGAAGTTGTCATTGGCCGAGGCGCCGGCGACGAAGACCGACGGGTTGGTGTTGATGACGATCTTGTCGTAGACGCCGTCCTCGTTGTTGTCGACACAGATGTCATAGGCGACCTCGTCCGGCGTCGACCAGTCCCCCCAGCTCGACATGCCGAACAGGATGAGGTCGTTGGCGAGGCTCGGGCTGCCCGCTCCCGGCAGGAAGGAGACGCCCACGTACTGGATGTCGGCGTAGTCGGTGAAGCCGGTGCCCACCGGATCGATCCCCGAAACCACCTGGAGCTCGAAAGGCGAAACCAGCGATTCGATGTCGGTGGGCAGGGTCATCCCGGTACAGGTCCCCACGCCGAGAGTGGCCGTGCAGACGCCGGCTCCCGACAGCGGGACGGTGGTCGAACCGGTGGGCGCGCCGCCGGTCACGATGGTCGGCGGGGCGGACATCAGAGAGGCCGGCCGCTCGGCCATGTAGACCGGCAGGCGGAGCTTGAGCGTGGCGCCCTGGCTGAACGTGAGGTACGAGCCCTCCTCGGTCAGGAAGTTGCGCGGCTGGTCGCCGTAGTTCGCCTGCACGCCCTGGGTGGCGAAGAGGGCGGGGTCGCGCGTGTGGTCCATCTGCGAGGTGTCGGCCGACATCTGGACGTCGATCTCGACGGAGTCGCCCGCCGGCACGGTCACCGAATTGCCACCCGGCAGGGAGAACGAGACGCCCGGCGCATCGACGACGTTGTCGAAGCCGAGGGTGTAGGTCTGGGAGGTGAGCCCACGGTTGACGATGCGGACCTTCTTGACCTGCGAGGTGACACCGTGCACTTCAGGATTGAAGGTGACGGAGACCAGACCCGCGTCCTCGGCGTTCATGGCGATGACGTCGCCCACCGCCGATTTCGACGGATCGACGCGCCCGCCGCCGACGCGCGACAGGCCGAGCCGCGGCGGCGTGCCGTTCGCGAAGAACGTCGGGTCGTGCAGCGCATAGTTCATCGCCAGCGCCTTGAGCTCTTCGACGGACCAGTCGGGCTTGAGCTCGCGCAGCAGGGCCATGATGCCGGCCATGTGCGGGCTGGCCATCGAGGTGCCGGAGATGGTGAGTGTGCGCGTCCCCACCTGGATGCCGGAGGGATCGAAGGCACCCGTGCAGCTCGAGCCGCCCGAGGAGGCCGCGGTGCAGACGATGCCGGTCTCGACCGAGGTGATGTTCAGGCCCGGCGCCGCGATGTCGGGCTTCAGGCGCAGCGGCGCACCGAAGATGCGGCGCGGGCCGCGGGACGAGAAGCTCGCCATGGTATCGCCGCCGGACGGGCCGAGCAGGCTCGCGTTGACGGTGCCGGCGATCAGGCCGGCCTTCAGGGCGTTGGTGTCGACCAGCGTGATGCTGGTGGCCGGGATGGTGATCGTCGCATCGACGCCCGCCATGCCCGGCGGGGTGGAGCCCGGGGCGTTGTTGCCGATGATCACGCCGATGGCGCCATTGAGCTGGGCGTTCTTGGTCTTGACCGCGAAGCCGCAGGTGCCGCGATCGATCAGCGCGATCTTGCCGGCGACGGCGGCGGCATTGGTGAAGACGGTGTCGCAGCCGTCGGTGGTCGAGGGCCCTGCGCCGTTGGCCAGGTCGAGCGCCAGGACGACGTCGCCGGTCGTTCCGGTGGGCGTGAGCGGAGGGCCGAAGGCGGCAGTTCCCCCGGTATAGCCGCTGCCGAGGGTTCCCGGCGAGTTGATGCGGACGAACGGAGCCGGCACGCCGTCGTCGACCGAAGCCGCCGTGGCGATGACGCGCGAGCCGGAGCCCGGGGAGCCCCCGATGAAGAAGGTGTCGCCGTTGTTGCCCGCCGAGGTGACCACGATCACGCCGGCCAGAGCCGCGTTGTCGGAGGCGACCGAGGAGGAGCTCACCGCGCTGCCGAAGGCCGAGCCCAGCGACATGTTGATCACGTCGAGGTGGTCCGAAAGGTCGGAGTCGCCGTTGGGGTCCATCGACCAGTCGATGGCGAGCGTGGTCAGGCCGGTGCCGCCGAAGCAGCCGAACACCCGCAGGCCGTAGAGCAGCGCCTTGGGCGCCGTGCCGGGGCCGATGAGGAGACCGCTGTAGGTCGAAGGATTGGCGTCGTACGGGCCGGTGAAGGTGGCGCCGCCCGCGGTCATGCCGAAACCGGCCGCGGTGCCGGAGACGTGGCTGCCGTGGCCATTGCAGTCCATCGGGTTCGGGTCGGGGACCGGCACGGTGGAGCCGTTGTAGGCGTCACCCGCGAAGTCCGTCCCGCCGACGACCTTCGCCGTCGGATAGGAACCGCCGGTCGCGGTCCCCACCGTCGTGAACGCCGCGGTGTCGGTCCGCTCGGTGGAATAGTCCGTCGCCGTGGCTCCGGGGCCGCCGAAGTCCGGGTGTACGTAGTCGATCCCGGTGTCGATGATGCCGATCCGGATGCCGGTCCCGTCGGCGCCCGCCGGCAGGCCGATCGTGTTCGCCCAGACGTTGGGTGTCCCGATGAAGGAAACGCTCGTCGAGTTGGTCGTGTATTCCATCAGGATCGGCAGGATCCGCTTGACCCCGGCGATCTTCAGGATCTCCCGGAGCTTGGACGGCTCGACCGCGACCGCGATGCCGTTGAGCGCCTTGGTGACACGGTAGATCTCCCGCGCGCCGACCGGCGACGCCGCGAGCGCCCCGGCGACACCCGCCTGGGCGGCCTGGATCTTGAGCACCTGCGCCTTGGACGCGGCGCCCGCCCGCGCCCGGGCCTGCAGGTCGGAGGCCCGGGAATCTCCCATGGCCTCGGCGTAGACGACGGCGGCCGGCGGATCGTTGAGCTCGACCATCACCTGGATGCGGCCGTCGTCGGTCCGCGCGGCACCGTCGAACCCGGAAAGCCCCAGATTCGTAGAGGCCGGGACGTTGATCGCGCCGGCATCCGCCAACGTCCACCGGCTCGCCCCGCCCGCCGCCGCGGCAACCAGCGGGCTGAGCCCCACGGCCGCCAGCATGCACAGCAACACCGCCGGCACGACACGCCGGCTCCTGCGTTCACCCCGAAGCAGCGAAAACATACGGTCCCTCCTTGAGGAAGTCTCGGACACAGACACGCGTGAGCATTCGGACCAAGCTGGAGGCGCCCGTGACGATCCACCGGGGGCGCCTGAAGCGGGACTCTGATTTGGGACTGATCCTATCCGAACGGGTGCACATGTCAACCGTACATCAAGGCCACCCCGGCGGCCACCCAGGTCACCCTTCGACCACCCGCTTCACCAGAGAGCCCGCCGGGAGACGGTCCCCGGGGTGGACGTGGTTGATCAAGGCCAGCAGATCCAACGAGATGACCGAGGGATACTTCTTGTTGAAATCCTCCAACGTGGTCTCTTTCGCCAGCTTGACGAGGCGGAGATGCCGCGGCTTGACGTTCAGCGCCTTCGGGTCGTCCAGCCGGGAGAAGCTGGCCAGCGACCTCTCCAGACCCTGCCGCTCGCCGTCCCAGGCGTCCCGGCTCGCGACGGCGAGGAGCTGGAAGACCTGCCCGTTGTGGCGGACGAAGGCCACCGTGCCGCGCAGCGCGGAGTCTTCGTCCGCGTAGTCGAAACGGTTCCAGGAAGCCGGCAGGCCGTGGATCCCCTTCTCCCAGCGGTCCCCTTGGCTCAAGCCGTCCTCGTCGAAGAAGGCCTCGGCGGCCTCCTCCGGCGTGTCCGCCGCGGCCAGCGAGACCTGCACCATGGCGTCCTCGGAGGGGGAAGCGGCCGACACCGAGGCCTTCTCGTTGCTCGTCTCCCAGCCGCCGGGGAGCTCGATACGGAAGCGCAGGTCGGGATGCAGGAAGGCGTTCCCCTCGAAGAACCCCTCGCGCGGGTTCTCTCCGAAGACCATGCCGTCGAGTTGGCGCAGGTAACCCTCCCGGTTCACCGTGGCGCTCGAAAAGTCGCCCGGGAGCGCCGCCACCTCCTTCTCGATCCGGTCGTGGCGCGCGCCCGGGTCGGGATGGGTCGACAACCAGTTGGGCAGCCGCCCCGCCCCCTCGACCGTGGCCACCCCCTGGAGCACGGTGAAGACCTCGGGCATCTGCCGCGGGTCGTACCCGGAGCGGCTCATGTAGCGCAGCCCGAGGTCGTCCGCCTGCCGCTCGTCGTCGCGGCTGTATTTGAGGAAGAGAAGGCCCAAGCCGAGGCTCGCCGCCCCGGCCAGGTCCCCCAGGTCCTCATCGACCACCGCGATGAGGCCGACGCCGAGGAGGGCGAGCATCTGCTTGCTGGCCTGGTTGACCCCATGGCGCGCCGTGACGTGCCCGATCTCGTGCCCGATCACTCCGCTCAGCTCCGCCTCGGACCCCATGTGGGTGAGGAGGCCGCGGGTCACATAGACGTAGCCGCCCGGCAGGGCGAAGGCATTGACCGCCGGATCGTCCACCACCTTGAAGCTCCACGGCAGGTTCGGGCGCTCGGAACGGGCGGCGAGCTTCTGGCCGAGCCCCGCGACGTACGCCTGCAGCTCCGGGTCGTCGTACAGGCCGACGGAGCCCATGATCTCCTCGTCCGTCTCCCGGCCGAGCTGGATCTCTTCCTCTTCGTTGTAGAAGGCGAGCTGCTGCTTGCCCGTCGCCGGGTTGACCGAACAGGAGACGTTGAGCAGGAGCGCGGACAGGGCGACGAGGGCCGCGAGCCCCCGCCCCAGGGAACGGCGTTGAACCATGGCAAACCTCTCTCCAGGAAGAACGGCGGATCGGGGAAAGTCTACTCCGGGACGGCTGCCTCCGCGAGACCCCCAGCGTTTTGCCCGCGCCGTCCGTAGAACAGAAGGAACAAGCAGCCAGACCTGTCCGCCCTCCGGCCGGAGGCGAACCCGTAGAATCGCCTCGACCTGCACCTGGTTCAGGAAAGGAAGAAAAGATGCATATCCAAAAGACTCTCCCCCTGGCGCTCCTCGCCGCCTGCGCCTCCCTGACGGCCGCCACCGCCCAGACGCCCCTCGAGATCGACCGCTTGCAGGGTCCCGGCTCGATCTTCGCGCCCGCCGGCCCGACCTGCACCGGCGGCGTGAAGATGGATGATGGCACCTTCGAGACCGGCTATGTCTTGAACTTCACCAGCAGCGCGCAGATCGTCCAGCGCCTGACCCCGGCGACCTACCCGTCGCTCCTGACCCGCGCCTGCCTCTGCTGGGTCTCGGGCGATCCCGCCGCCACCCTCCTCCCCTACAACCTGATGGTCTACGACGACAACGGGCCCGGCGGCCAGCCCGGCACGCTCCTGGGCACACGGGCGGTGACGGCGAACAGCGTTTCGAGCACCGCATACACCTTCTTCGGCTACGACTGCTCGCTCCTCGACGTGGGGGTCAGCTCCGGCTCCGTCTACATCGGAGCCAACTGGAATCCGATCGCGAATCCCAATTTCTTTCTCTGCGCCGACGAGAGCCTGACCACTCCTCGGGCGAAGGTCTATGGATCGGCCAACGGCGGCACGAACTGGACCGCGTTCGAGGACGTGGACGCGAGCTCCCGGGCGGTGGGCGTCCGCGCCGAGTTCTTCGCCAACGGCTGCATCCCCGACGACTTCACCCTCTGCCTGCTCAACGGCCGTTTCTCCGTGCAGGCCACCTTCCAGACCGAAGGCGGAGCGACCACCCCCGCCCACGTGGCGAAGCTCACCGACCAGACCGGCTACCTCTGGTTCTTCGACGAGGCCAACGTGGAAGCCGTGATCAAGGTCATCGACGGCTGCAGCTTCAACGACCGCTACTGGGTGTTCGCGGGAGGCCTGACCAACGTCCGCACGGTGATCACCGTCACCGACAAGCAGGAGAGCAACACGAAGGTCTACATCAACCCCCAGAGCACTCCCTTCAAGCCGCTCCAGGACACCACCGCCTTCGCCACCTGCGGCGGATGAGGTGAGGGCCTTTCCGAGAGCCGGAGCGCCTGAGGCGCGACGCAGACTGACGCGCAAAGCTCCCCCAGGCTGACCGCCAAGACCCCCGGCGAGGGGTGCCGTGCCCCTGGCGAGAGATGTCGCAGCCCCCACGAGGGGCATGGCCCCCCCGGCGAGGGGCGCTCCGCGGCGGTCGAGGATGCCGGCTCCGCCGCGACGGCCCACCCGCACCAACCTGCCGGCGCGCGCCCCCCTGGGAACGCTGGCGTCTCGCCGGCATTCAAGTGAACGGGCCGAAGGCCCGGCCTTCCTGGGGACGGGCCGCGGGAGACGAGACGGGAGGGATTGCCGAAAAACGGTGCGCCCACTTATTCGGTCGCCGTTCGGTGATTGCCCACCGTGAGGTCGCCCGCCGTTCCTGCCGTTTCGCCACCGCGGCGAACAGCGCCGGCAGGTGCTAGACTCAAGGCGACGGAGGAATCATGGCAGAGCAACTCATTGGCCGGCACATTGTCACCGATCCCGGGATCTGCCACGGCAAGCCCACCTTCCGCTGCACCCGCATCCTCGTCTCCGACGTCCTGGAGCAGATCTCCGACGGCATGGCCTGGGAGACCGTGATCCAGGAGTGGCACGGAAGCATCTCGCGAGAGGCCATCGCCGAGGCCCTGCAACTGGCGACCCGCGCGCTTCTCGAGCACGTCGGCGACTACGTCTTGCAGCCCAGCCAGGCCTGAGCCTCCGCCGGATCCGTGATCATCCTGCCCGTTGCAAAAGAACGCGAGCGGAAGGGGCGGAAAGGCCCCAGAGGGGCCAGAAGCATGTAGCCCGGGGCCAGAGCGTAGCGTCGGCCCCGGGTCAGGGCGACAGAAAGATTTCAAGCCCCAGCGGGGCGGCAGCAGGCTCGGCAGGGCAAGGAGTTGCTGTCGCCCCTCCGGGGCTCAGGAGAAAATATGGACTTCTTACCCGGGGTCGCCGCGCCTGACGGCGCTCTGACCCCGGGCTACATGCTTGGGCCTCTCCGAGGCCCTACTTTTGCAACAACCGGGATCATCCTGGACGAGAACGTACCTGAAAGCCAGGTGCAACTGCTGCGCAGTTGGCGCATCAGGGCTCTCCGCCGGGCGGCGGTCGAGATGAGAAGCTCCACTCACGACGACGGCCGTCATCACAGAGGCGATGCACCTCTGCCTCTCTTCGTTTCGCACTGCGAGCCACTTATTCGGTCCAGCGTTCAGGCCGAGAGCTCCAGAGGCCAACGGCCTGTGGCCCGCAGATGGCGCTCGATGATCCGCGCGGTCACCGGGCAGAGGCCGTACTGTGTGCCCTCTTCGATGCTGGTCTGAAGCTGGGAAGTCTCCTCCGGAGTCCGGAAACTTCGGACATGTTCCTGGAAGCGCAGTAGAACGTCATCGATCGTCTTGCCGTCAGTGCCGTCGTACTTCTGAGCATCGAAAAAGAACAGATCGGGCCTGAACGTCGTTTTTTCTTCGCGAAGCAGTTGATCGAATTTTTCGGTGTCAAACAGAGCCACGGGCGAGTTGACAAGCACGGCGCCTTCCAACTCGCCGTCAAAGAGGGTGACGCTGTGCGGGAGGTGGATGGTGGCGATACGGTCCACCTCGATTCCAAAGTCTTCCCCGTTGATGTTGAGGTAGAAACCCCGCCGGACGATTGGCTCGTCGCGGCCGACTTGGATATGCAGCGAATCCGGTCCGGTGTGCCATTCGATGGGCACCTGCCTCGTTCTCAGGGTGGTCAGGTCCAGGACCTTGTGCGCGGTGCTCCACAGGCGGCGGGCGACGTTGTGAGCGGGATCGCTGTCGGCTCCGAAGACGTATCGCGTGTCCTCCTCGAAATCGGCAATGATGACCTCCTCGCGCAGCTCCCGCTCGATGGTGAGCTGAGGATCCAAGAGCTCGGCGCGATTGTCGCAGCCGCCGTTGGCGATGTTCCAGCCGATCGGGTACACGTCACGATAAAACATGCAATAGTAGCGGGTAGCGTAGCCAGCGGCATCGGTGAGGGTGATGATCGGCAGCGTTCCTCCGCTCGCATAGCGAAACCAAAAGTGGGCGTCACGGAAGCGATACTCTTTGCCGTGGCCCTTGAGCAGGAAATCGTCAAGCTCCTTTTGATAGCGGTGGCGTGCGGTTTCGGGCGTCTTGGCGAGAAGATACCGCTTGCCTGGTGAGCTCCAGATCGAGGAAGTCTCGTCGTCGAAGCAGAGGCGCAGCTCGACTCCTCCCTTCGCGCCTCGGCGTAGGGAGAAGTCGGACAGGAGGACCTGCAGGAAGCGATCCTCCGTCACGTGAAGTGGCTGTACGAGCCCCTCTTCAGGTGGATGCGGAGAGCACACCGCGAGCAGTTCGAGGAGCGCCGTCTCGCTCTCGGTTCGATAATCCAGATATTTGAAGCTCAGAAAGGTGTCGGGCGGCTTGCAGTCGGCTAGCATCACGGGGATGTAGCGGAGATCGTCGTTGTTCGGATCGAGGGACAACACGCGGCTCCTCTCCGCGCGGGTCCAGTGGGACGTCCAATACGTGGGCGACCAGCAGGCGACGACGCGGCGAGAAGAAGCCAACCCATGATCGATGGCGCTGTGGAACTCCTGCCCAGGCTTGATGGACCAGTCGGCCCAGATGCGGAGGCCCCTCTCCTTCAAGCGCTCTGCCAATCTGCGAGCACGGTCCTCTTCCACGTGGCTGTAGCTCAGAAAAACGTCGAAGTCGAATTGACTTTTGGCCATATCTCGTCACCTAGATCCGGTCGTACCCGGCGAGCGGCTCGTCGACAATCACCTCGAGGCCCGCCACCCGGCACCGTGCGATGAGCGCTTCGAGGTTCTGGACGAGCAGCGCAGGATGTGCTTTTCGCGCCGGACGGAAGTCCGCTTCGACGCCGAGGTGGAGGCGGAGGTCGCCGCCGGTGAACCAGACGCCGCCGCGCCGGGCGAGGTTGGGGGGCTTGGGAACTTCGGCCAAGCCGAGGAGGCCGGTGTAGAACTCCCGGGCCTTTTCTTCCTGCCCGGCAGGCATCGCGAGCTGGACGTGGTCCAGGCCGATCAACCGAAACCCGTCGCTTTCCATCGCCCGGCACCTGCTACGGCAGCACCACCAGCGTCGTGCGGGCGAATCCGGCATTCGTCTCGTTCGCCTGCACCGCCACCACCCAGACGTCATATTCCCCGGGCGGCACGTTGACCGAGCCGGTGAACGTGCTCGTGCCTGTGCAGGCCAGCGGAAACGCGTACACCTGCAACCCGCCGTTCGCGCGAAGCTGGGCCGTCACCTCGAATTCGTTCGACGGCCAGTACGGCTCCGTGTTCGGCGGCAGGGTCTTCGCGGGTTGCTCCGTGATCGGACAGCCGCACATCATCGTTACGTTCGCGCTGACGTTCGCCGTGCCGTTCGACGCGGACGCGTCGACCGTCGCGTACAGCCCCGCGATCGTCAGCACCAGGCCCGGATCGGCGAGGAGCTGCATGCCCGGCATCACCCACATCGTCGCCGATGCGTACACCGGATCGGGGGCGTAGGCAGTGGCCCGGAACTCCAGCAACGACGGTTCGTGGATGGCCAGTTGCACGATCAGCTCGCCCTCGCCGTCCGGCGGCTGCAGCCAGTACGGACCCGGCGCCGGATACGAGGGACTGATGGCCGGCGGCTGCACGACGATCGCGTTGCGCGAAACGCCGTCGCTGAACTGCGACGCCGGCACGACCATGCCCGAGGAGGCGTTGTTCATCGGTGCGTCGCAGAGCAACGACTCTCCCGTCCGGACGTTCCGGACCGAAAGCAGCGGCTGCCTGACCGTGGACGCCGGTCCGAGGATCTTCCCGCCGCGCGCCTGAACGCGCACCTTCACCTGTGTGGATGCTGGCGGCATACAAAATCTCCTTCGAGCGGCCCTACTGCTTCAAGAACACCACTCCGAGCGGCGGCAGCGTCAACGTCAGCGAATGCGTGCGACCGTGGAGGGGCACCGCCTCCGCGTCCACACCTCCCAGGTTTCCGTGGTTCGTCCCGCCGTAGGGCGCGCCGTCGCTGTTCAGGATTTCCCGCCAATGGCCGGCGGCCGGGACGCCGATGCGGTAGTTGTCGCGGGGGTTGGGGGTGCAGTTGAAGACGGCGACCACCGGGCCTCCTTCTCTCGGGTTGCGCAGGAAGGAGAAGATGCTGTTTTCGGCGTCGTTGGCGTCGATCCATTCGAAACCTTCGGGCTCGACGTCGCGCTCCCAGAAGGCCGGGTCTTCGCGGTAGAGGCGGTTCAGGTCCCCCAGCCAGCGGAGGACGCCGGCGTGGGCTTCGTCGTCGAGGAGATGCCAGTCGAGGCTCGCGTCGTGGTTCCATTCGCGGTATTGCGCCAGCTCACCGCCCATGAACAGGAGCTTCTTGCCGGGCTGCGCCCACATGTAGCCGTAGAGGAGGCGCAGGGTGGCGAGCTTCCTCCAGGCGTCTCCCGGCATCTTGCCGGCGAGCGAGCCCTTGCCGTGCACCACCTCGTCGTGCGAGAGGGGCAGCACGAAGTTTTCGGTGAAGGCGTACATCCCCCGGAAGGTCATCTCGTTGTGGTGATACTTGCGATGGATCGGATCGCGCGCCATGTATTTGAGCGTGTCGTGCATCCACCCCATGTCCCACTTGAGGCCGAAGCCGAGCCCTCCCACGTAGGCCGGCCGCGAGACCATGGGCCAGGCGGTCGACTCCTCGGCGATCGTCTGGACGTCGGGGAAGCTCTCGTACACCTCCGTGTTCAGAGCGCGGAGGAAAGCGATCGCTTCCAGGTTCTCGCGCCCGCCATGTTTGTTGGGGATCCACTCGCCGGCCTTGCGCGAGTAGTCCAGGTAGAGCATGGAGGCCACCGCGTCCACCCGCAGGCCGTCGGCGTGGTACTTCTCCAGCCAGAAGAGGGCGCTGCTGATGAGGAACGCCCGCACTTCGTTGCGGCCATAGTTGAAGATGTAGCTCCCCCAGTCGGGATGGAAACCCTGGCGCGGATCGGCGTGCTCGTAGAGATGCGTGCCGTCGAAGTAGCCGAGGGCGAACTCGTCGGTGGGGAAATGCGAGGGGACCCAGTCGAGGATCACGCCGATTCCGTTCTGATGGAGATGATCAATCAGATACATGAAGTCCTGCGGCGTGCCGTGGCGGCTGGTCGGTGCGAAAAAACCGGTCGATTGATAGCCCCAGGAGCCGAAGAACGGGTGCTCCATGACCGGCAGGAGCTCGACGTGGGTGAAGCCGGCCGTCTTCATGTGCTCGGCGAGGAGCGGCGCGATCTCCCGGTAGGTCAGGGAGCGGTTCCCCTCCTCGGGTACCCGGCGCCAGGAGCCCAGATGGACCTCGTAGATGGACATCGGCGCGTTGAGCGATTGTGCCGCGCCGCGCGCCGCCATCCACTCGGCGTCCCCCCAGGTGTAGTCCAGGTCCCAGAGGACCGATGCCTGTCCCGGCGCGACCTCGGCATAGAGGGCGTAGGGGTCGGCCTTGTCGGCCCGGTAGCCGCCGAAGCGCGAGGCGACGTGGAACTTGTAGCGCGCTCCCTTCTCCACTCCCGGCACGAAGCCTTCCCAGAGGCCGGAGCCGCTGCGCGCGGCGAGCGGATGCACCCGCAGGTCCCAGGCGTTCCAGTCACCGATCACCGCGACGCGCTCGGCGTTCGGCGCCCAGACGGAGAACCAGACCCCGGGCCTCCCGGCGGCATCGGTCCCCGCGTGGGCCCCCAGCTTCTCCCACAGGCGGAAGTGGGTCCCTTCGTTGAAGAGGTAGATATCCTGCTCGGTGATCGGGCTCGCCATCAGCGTCTCCTCCGCAGCTCATCCACCCGCCGGAGCGCGTCGACCACCTCGGGCCGCTCGCTGAATTCCTCGAACGAGTAACGGGCCTTGCGCCGCCAGTTGGGGCGCTCGAGGTGGGTGCCGGGAACGTTCTGCGGCGCGGTCTCGCCCCAGAGGTCCTCGAGGTTGACCAGCACCATCCGCGCCGGGCTGGCGGCCAGATGGTCCAGGAGGAGCCGGAGAACCGCGCGGTCGATCCGCGCCTGATCTCCTCCCAGGCTGTCCCGGGTCTCCGGCGGCAGCCATCCCTCCACCTGGCGGTGCAGCCGCTCGCGCTTCTCCCGCTCGGCGCGGGCCTGGTCCGCGTCGAAGAAGCCCAGGCTCTCCAGGTCGTCCGTGTCTTTCGCCTCCAGGAAGCCGCTGAAGGTGGGCATGTCGTGCGTGTTGAGGCTCGCCGCCGTGCTCACCGGGGGCTCGCGCAGGCCCTGGTCCGGCTGGATCTCGTACTGTGCCACGAACATCCCCATCACGTCGTGCCGGTCCATCGAGTCATAGACCGCGGGGGGGACGGTGCCCAGGTTTTCGCCGACGATCATCGCCTGGTGGCGGTGCGACTCCAGGCAGAGCACGGCGTAGAGCTCCTCGGCCGGATAGTCCACGTAACAGCCGTGCGCGGCCTCCATCCCCTCGGGGATCCAGAACAGGCGGTGGAGCTGCATGACGTGATCGATGCGCAGCAGGCCGGCGTGCTCCAGGTGATGGCGGACGCTGTCGATCAGGTAGTCGTAGCCGCGCTCGCGGAGGCGCTCGGGCTGGAGCGGCGGGAAGCCCCAGTTCTGCCCCTTGGTGAAGAAGGAATCGGGGGGCGCGCCCGCCGCCACCTTCTGGACGAAGAGGTCGCGCTCGCGCCAGACGTCGAAAGAGCTGCCGTGGACGCCGAGCGGCAGGTCGAGATAGAGGCCCGGACCGCGCCGGCGCGCCTGGCGGGCCAGACCGCCGATCTGCCGGTCGCAGGCCCACTGGCACCAGAGGTGGTAGCGGTAGTCCTCCTCGTCGAAGTCGGCCGGAGCGAGCGTGCCGCTCTGCAGGCGCTCGGGCCAGAGCTGCCACGGCTCGCCGCGGCGGTCGCCCACGGCGCGGAAGGCGGCGTACATCTCCAGGTCCGGCTTGCGGTGCACGAAGGCGTCGAGCTCGTCGTAGCGGTCGCCGGGGCGGGCGAAGAAGCGGTGCGCCATCTCTTCGAGCACCCGGCGCTTCAGGGCGGCCGAGCGCGCGTAGTCCACCTGTGGCTCGTTCTGGAGCGCCGCGATCTCGCTCTGGAAGTCGGGCGATTCCAGGAGGCGGCGCGCCGCCGGATGGTCGTCGAACTCCGGCAGGCGCCGCGGATCGAGATAGAGCTCGTTCCAGAACAGGCGGCTCGCCGGTGCGTAGGGGCTCGGCTCGAATGGCTCGTCGAGGAAGGTGGCGAGGAGCGGGAGCGTCGCCACCACGCCGCCGCCCAGGCCGGCGGTCCACTCCGCGAGGGTCTCCAGATCCGAGAAGTCGCCGGCCCCCCAGCTCCGCGCGGTGCGCAGGGCATAGAGAGGAAGGAAGACGCCCCAGAGCGGCCGATGGTCGGTGTAGGCGCGGGTGGGGGCGGAGATCACCAGCGACTCCAGCAACTGGCCGCCGGTCTCGATCCGCAGCCGGCGGTCGATCTCGTTGGCGTCGAGAGCGGCGAGCGCATCGAAGAACGCGGTTTCGAAGAGGGCGACCTGGAGCAGCGACGGGGCGAGCCGCCGGAAGGCCCGCATCGCCGCGACGTAGGGCGGGTTGTGGGCCGGGGCGACGAACGCGAACTCCTCCATCGCGGCGAGGACCGCCTCGTCGAGCGACTCGACGCTCCAGTCGTCGTGCAGCGCGTCGACGGCCAGATCCTCGAGGCGCTGCAGCCAGCCCAGCAGTGCCTCGAACTCGGCTGCGGAGTGCGGCAGCTCGGGCAGCCGTGCGACCAATGTCAGCGGGAAGTAGCGCCCGACGCTGTCGCAACTGGGCATCAGCAGCCCGAACCACCACTGATCGTCGGCCACCTGCGGCCCCCAGGCAAAGCGCCAGACCGGCGCGGCCAGGTAGGTGGGCAGCCAGCGTGCCCCCTGCCGTGACTGGCTGTGGCTGACACAGCGCGAGAGCCACTCGTCGCACC
>Ga0209682_10000225_pt1 | contig 19321 bp, 7 predicted proteins | sample DOMMetBare2Fresh_2_FD_187471 | JGI IMG/M metagenome (GOLD analysis project Ga0209682, IMG submission 187471) | Wetland sediment microbial communities from St. Louis River estuary, USA, under dissolved organic matter induced mercury methylation -... | ecosystem: Environmental > Aquatic >... | reverse complement strand
CTCCACCGGCGATCAGACGGCCGAGAGCGCGGATCGTGCGCGCCCGCCACAGGTCGCCCAGGGTGAAGGCCGTGCCGAAGCCCTCCTTGATCAGGGCGAAGATGCGGATGGCGTCGAACGACTGCCCGCCGAGGTCGAAGAAGTCGTCGGTGACCCCGATGCCGGGGATGCGCAGGATGCTCTCCCAGATCGCCTGCAAACGGCTTTCGACGGCATTGGCGGGCGCCGCGTGCTCACGCTTCTCCGCCGTCGCCGCCTCCCCGGTGCGCAGCGCCGCCAGGGTCTTGCGGTCGACCTTGCCGTTGCCGGTCAGCGGCAGTTGTGCCAGGACGTGCCAGGCCGCCGGCACCATGTAGGCGGGGAGCTTCTCCCGCAGGAACGCCTCGAGCTGCCGCGGCTCCACCGCGGCCCCCGCGGCGGGGACGACGTAGCCGGCGAGGCGCCGCGGCTGCGGGGCCGGAGCGTCCGCGACCGCGACCACGGCCTGCCGCACGGCGGGGTGCTCCGCGAGCGCCGCCTCGATCTCGCCCAGCTCGATACGGTGCCCCTGGATCTTCACCTGGAAGTCGGCGCGGCCCAGCCATTCGATGCAGCCGCCGGGCAGGTAGCGCCCGAGGTCGCCGGTCCTGTAGAGCCGGCCGCCGGTCTGCGGATCGGGGAGGAAGCTCCGCGCCGTCTTCTCCGCATCGTTCCAGTAGCCCAGGGCGAGGCCGATGCCGCCGATGAACAGCTCGCCCGGCACCCAGGTGGGGCAGGGATCGCCGTTCCTGTCGCGCACCTCCCAGGGCTGGTTGCTCAGCGGGTAGCCGTAGGGGATGGTGGCCCAGGCCGGATCCACCTCCTCGACCGGATAGAAGATCGACCAGATCGAGGCCTCGGTCGCGCCGCCGAGGCTGACGATGCGCGCCCCGGGCGCCACCCGCCGGATCGCGGCCGGCAGGTCGAGCGGGATCTTGTCGCCGCTCAGGAGGACCAGCCGCAGCGCGGGGAGGAGGACGCCCCGCCGCTCCGCCGCCTCGGCGAGCAGGCTCATCAGCGCCGGCACCGAGCTCCAGACGGTGACGCTCTCGCCGAGCATCCGGTCGAGCCAGTGCCCGGGATCGAGCGACGCCTCCGGGTCCGGATAGATCAGGCAGGCGCCGGCCGCGACGGTGCCGAAGACGTCGTAGACCGACAGGTCGAAATTGAACGCGGAGACGCCGAAGATCCGGTCGGACGCTCCGATGCCGAACCGCTCGTTGATCTCGGCGATCGTGTTCATCGCGCCGCGGTGATCGATCATCACCCCCTTGGGCCGGCCCGTCGAGCCCGAGGTATAGATCACATAGGCGAGGTCCGCCGCCGCGACGTCCACCGTGGGATCTCCCGGCGTGCCCGCCGCACCCGTACCATCCGGCACGACGCTGAGGGGTGTCACCCGGTCCGGCCAGTCGATCGCCGCGCGGTACCGCGGCTGGGTCAGCACCACGGAGGCCCCGACGTCTTCCAGCAGCAGCGCGAGGCGCTCGCGCGGCAGGCGGGGATCGATCGGCACATAGGCGGCCCCGGTCTGCAACACGGCCATCACCGCGGCGAGGACCTCGCGGTCGCGGTCCATCATCACGGGCACCAGGCTCCCCCTCCCCACGCCGCGCGCCGCGAGATCGGCCGCGAGCGCAGCACTCCACGATACGAGCTCGCCGTAGCTCAACGAGCCTTGTGCGCCGATGAGGACCGTGCCGCCCCCGGCCTGCCCGCGCAGAGGATCGTGCAGACAGGCGCCGGTGACCGGCCGCGCGGTCCTGTTGCGCTCCCGCCGCTCGCCGAGATCCCGCTCGGCGACCAGAGAGAAGTCCCACCGGTGCCACGCCTCCTCTTCGGTCGCCAGCCGCCGCAACAGGCCATGGAAGGCGTCCCACATGCCATCGATCACACCGGCGGGGAAAAACTCTTCCAGCAGGTCCCAGACGTAGTGGTAGCCGCCGTCCGGGCGCTCGAAGAACTGGTGGTCGAGGAGGGTCTGCGAGGTCTCCAGGACGCCGTAGTCGGCCTTCTTGTACGTCTTCATCACCAGGCCGCTGCCGACCACGAACGGGCTCGGCGCCGTGCCGAAATCCCCCTTCATCCGGTTGAGCTCCTGGAGGACGCGCATGCCGCCGATCTGGAGGTGCAGCACGTCCTCCAGGACCCGGCTCTGGATCCGCTTCGCGTTCTCCACGAACGAGGCCGCGGGGAGGAGCCGGACCTCCAAGGGATAGAGCGAGACGAAGTTCCCCATCATCCGCGGCAGGTCGGGATGCAGCTCGGGAAAGCGCCGCGTGATCATCTGGCTGAAGATGAAATGACCGGAATTGCTCCACGTCGCGATGACATACGCGTAGGCCGCGGTGACCGCGTTCGTCGGCGTGATCCCCAGCGCGCTCGCGCGGCTCTTGAACGCGTCCCAGAGCGGCTTGTCGAGCTTCCGCTCCCGCCCCCGGAGGCGCGAGCGGCGGCGGCGGTCGAGCCCGGTCTGCGGCACGGCCGGCGGCGGCGGCAGGCCGGGCAGGCGGGAGAACCAGTACTCCCGCGCCCGCTCGCCCGCCGCCGAGGCGGCCAGGCGCTCGAGCCCGAGGATCGCGTCGCGGTAGGAGAGGCCGAGCGGCGGTTGCGTGAGATCCGGATTCCGGTAATAGCCGTCGATCTCCGCCAGGAGCTGCATGGTGCCGACGCCGTCGACGAAATAATTGTTGTGGTTGTAGTGGACCCGCGCCCGCTCCTCCCCGTCCTCCCGCCAGAGCGAGACGCGCAGGTCGAGCCACGGCCAGCGGTCGAGCGGCAGCTCCTGCCGCTCCATCCCCGCGCGGACGGCGAGCAGCCTCTCCCGCGCCTCGCCGGGAGGCAGCCCGCGCAGGTCGTAGACCGCGCACGAAATCCGGGGCATCTCCGCCACGAGCTGGAGCTCCACGTCGGCGTTCACGTAGCAGACCTCGCGGCGGTGGCGCTCCAGGGCCTTGTTCCAGGCTCCCTCGTACGCCGCGAGGTCGAAACCGGCGTGATCGAACTCCATGTAGAAGTGCGGCCGGACGTGGAATTCCATGTACGGGTCGTTCGCCACGTAGAAGCCCAGCTGGAGGTCGGAGAGCGGGAACGGGAGATGGTCCGACGCGGGGTCGGGCACGATGCGGGCCGGGTCGCGGCCCGCGCTCTCCTCCGCGCGGCGCTCCTCCAGCCGGCGGACGATCTCGTCCTTGCTCTGCGCCAGGCGGCGCTGCAGCGCGGCGGTCAGCACGCCTTTCGGCGCGCTGATCCTCAGCCGCCCGTCCTCTGCGGCGACGCTGACGCCGAGCTCCGCGAGCTCCGCCAACAGGCTCATGACCTCATCCATCGATCGTGTCCGCCCGCCTCAAAAGACGAAGGTTTCCGTTTCCGCATCGACCTCGTGCCGCGGCTCCCGGCTGACCTGCCGGAGCAGGAGCTGCTCGTAGAGCGCGCCGACGATGCTCTCCACTTTTTCACCGATGATCAGATGGACCGGGACGTCCACGCCGAGCTCCCGCCGCAGCGTGTTGCGCAGGCTGTTCGAGGAGAGGGAGTCCATCCCGAACTCGCCGAGCAGCGCCTCGGTGAACGGCCGCGACGGCGCATCGAGGATCGCCGCATCCACGCCGAGGGTCTCGGCGACCCGCAGCCGAAGGTCGGCGGTGAGCTGCTCGGGAGTGATCTCGCGTGGTTGCTCCGGGCTCCCGGTCCGCACCGCCGCCGGCGCCTCGCGCGTCTCCCGCCCGGCCTGCCGCGCCTCCGCCTCGCCGGGCGTCCACTCGGTGGCGCGGAGGCTCGCCCCGTCGAGCGCCGCGGGACCGAGCGCCGCGAGGTAGGCGAGCTGGCGAACCGGCCCGGTGAGCAGGGCGTCGAGCATCCGCATCGCGCCGGGCAGCCCGATCGAGGCGAGCCCCTTCCTCGCCATGATCGTGCGGTACCGCTCGGCGTCGAGCGCGCCGACGCTCCAGAAGCCCCAGTTGATCACCCGCACCCGGCACGGCCAGGCCGCCGCCAGGCGGCTCGCGAAGGCGTCCTCGAACGTACCGCCGGCCACGTAGTTGCTCTGCCCCGGCCACTTGAGGAAGGAGGCGACCGAGGAGAAGAAGAGCACGAAGTCGAGCGGCTCCCCGGCGAAAACCTGCGCCAGGCGGACGCAGACGTCGACCTTCGGCGCGAGGCCGGTCAGGAATTCGGTCTCCGTCATGTTCGCCAGGCTCTTGTCCTGGAGGACCATGGCGGCATGGATCACGCCGTCGATCCGCCCGAGCTCGTGGTGGATCGTGTCGCGCGCGGCTTCGAGCGCGCCGCGGTCGGTCGCATCGGCGGCGATGTAGAGCGGCGCCGGGCCGAGCGCGGCCAGGCGGTCGATCCGCGCCTGGATGGCCGCGTCCTTGGGCCGCCGGCCGATCCAGACGAGCCGCGCCGGTACGCGGCGCAGCACGGCTTCGCTCCACGCCTCGCCGATGCCGCCGGCGCCGCCGAGGACGACGTAGACACCGCCGGCGCGGTAGGGCGATGAGCCGTCCACGGCGGGACGGAAGGGCGCGAGCTGCTGCCGGTACCAGTGGCGGTCGCGGAAGGCCCAGGCGTTGCCGTCGGGGTCGGCGGCGAGCCCGGCGAGATCGCGCCACGGCCACTCGCCGGTGGCCGGCAGGTCGACCAGCCGCACCTGCCAGTGGGAGTGCTCCTTGGCGAGCGTCCCGAGGAGGCCGTGCACGGCCGCGTGCACCGGGCTCGCCAGCTCCTCGGGATGGACAGCCTGGGCCTCGGTGGTGACGACCGACCAGGTCAGCGGTTTCTCCCCGTAGCCCTCGGCGAGCAGCGCCTTGATCAGCCGGAAGCCGAACAGCGCTCCCCCCGCCTGCCCGGCGAGGAGCGCGTCGTCCGCCGGGGAGTCCGGCCGGTGCGGCGGCACGATCCAGACGACGTGCCCCACCTCGCCCCAGGCGGCGATCGCCTGGCGCATCCGCTCGATGCCGTCGCCGGGCGCGAGCGGCAGGAGCCGGGCGTCCGGTTGCCGCTCCAGGAGGTCGGCCCGCTGCTCCTCCGTCCCGCCGACGATCGCCACACCCCCGGCCTGCCCCGGAGCGCTCTGGCGCTCGATCGCCGCCGGCTCCCAGACAGGGGTGAGGACCATCTCGTACGGCTCGGGATCAACCGCGGGAACAGAAGCCACCGCCGCGGCGGCGGACATCTCGCGCTGCGCTCCTCCCTTCGCCCCCTTCGCCCAATACCGTTCGCGGGCGAACGGATAGGTCGGCAGGCTCATCCGGCGCGGCTTCTCCTCGCCATAGAAGCGCTCCCAGTCGACCTCGAGCCCCTTGACCCACAGATCGAGCACCTTGCCCACCCGCCCCTGATCGATCCACTTGTCGACCACCTCGCGGAAGTCCTCGTCCGCGGTCAGCATCGTCAGCGCTTCCGCGTTGCGCCGCGCCGCGCCGCGGTAGACACCCTCCGGGCCGGCACCGGCGAGGAAGCCGCGGAGCTTCTCCTCCAGCTCGGCGGCGGAGCGGACGGCGGTGGCGAAGCGCGCATCCATCGGTTCGCGGCCCACCTGGAGGGTGTAGGCGATGTCGAGGAGGTCGCCGTCGTCCCAGCGGTGCCGGCAGAGCGCCGCGAGCAGCCCCTCCGCGCGCTCGCGCAGCCGCTCCTCGTTGCGCGCCGAAAGCACCACGGCGACCGGCCGTTCGGGGGAGGCCGGCCGCGGCTGCCGGCGCGCCCGCGGCACGTACTCCTCGATCACCACGTGCGCGTTGGCCCCGGAGACGCTGAACGAGCTCACGCCGGCGCGGCGCGGGTAGGAGCCGCCGCGCCCGTCGGCCCGCGTCCGCCACTCCATCGCCTCGCGCACCACGAAGAACGGGCTGCCGTCGAGCTGGACGTAGGGGTTCGGCGGATCGCAGTGCAGGCTCGGCGCGAGCGTCCGGTGCTTCATCTGGAGCAGAACCTTGACGATCCCGGCGACGCCGGCCGCCACCTCGAGGTGGCCGATGTTCGTCTTCACCGAGCCCAGGCCGCAGGACGCGGCGGCCGGCTCGACGCCCCGCTCCCGGTAGAGCTCGCGGAATGCCGCCTTCAGGCCGTCGACCTCGATCGGATCGCCCAACTCGGTGCCGGTGCCGTGCGCCTCGATGTAGCTGACGCTCTCCGGCTCGACGCCCGCCTCGCGGTACGCGCGCTTCAGCAGCTCGGCCTGGGCCTTCGGGTTCGGCGCGGTCAGCGAGTTGGCCCGCCCGCCATGGTTTTCGGAGCTCCCCCGGATCACGCCCCAGATGTGATCGCCCGCCGCCTCGGCGGCGCCGAGCTTCTTGAGGAACAGCATGCCGACGCCCTCGCCGCGCACGTAGCCGTTGGCGCGGCTGGAGAAGGTCTTGCACCGGCCGTCGGGGGAGAGCATCCCCGCCTTGCTGTAGGCGATCTGCCGGTGCGGCGTGAGGAGGGTGCCGACGCCGCCGACGATCGCCATCTCGCACTGGCCGCTGCGCATCGCGCAGACGGCGCGGTGCACCGCGACGAGCGAGCTGGAGCACGCCGTCTCGATCGGCTCGCTCGCGCCGTGGAGGTCGAGGAAATAGCTCATCCGGTGCGGACCGACCGAGGGCGCCGTGCCGATCGCCATGTAGTCTTCGATGGTGACCGAAGGCTCCGCGAGGACGAAGTCGTAGTCGGTCAGGCCCGCCCCGACGAAGATCGCGGTGTTGCTGCCGGCGAGGCTGGAGGCGGCGTACCCGGCGTCCTCGATCGCCTTCCAGACGTGGAGCATCAGCAGCCGCTGCTGCGGATCCATCAACCGCGCCTCGCGCGGCGAGATGTTGAAGAACAGCGGATCGAACTCGTCGACGCCTTCGATGAACCCGCCCCACTTGACGTTCGTCCGGTTCCCCTCCTCGCGCGGATCGCCATGGATCTCGCGCCAGTCCCAGCGCTCCGGCGGGATCTCGGTGATGCAGTCCCTGCCGTTCACCAGGTTCTCCCAGAATTCGTCGACGTCGCGGGCCATCGGAAAACGTCCGCTCACGCCGACGATCGCGATCGGCTCCTGAGAGCCGGCGGAGACCGCCTGCGGTGCGGCCGGCCGCGGCGGCGCGGCGAAGCGGGAGCGGCGGCTGCGCGCCGCGGCCGGCGGACGGACGGCGGGAGCGGGAGCCGCCTCCGGGCGCGGCGCGAGGCGCGCCGCCAGCACCTCCCGGTGCTCCTCAGCCAGATGGAGGGAAAACCGTTCCAACGTCGGATATTCGAAGAACACCGTCGGCGTCAGGGCGAGGCCGTAGTCGCGGTTGAGCGCGCGGGCGAAGTCGGCGAAAGTGATCGAATCGAAGCCGAGGCTGCTGAACATCGCGTCGGGCGGGACGTGGCTGTCGCGGAGCTTGAGGAGCGCGATGATCGCCGGCGCCAGCGCCGCCTGCACCCGCCGGTGCAGGTCGCCCGTCTCCGCCAACACGGAGGCGGCCGGCACCGCGCGCGCCACCGGCCTCTCCTCGGCCTCGCGCCGCGTCGAGCGCGTGGAGAGGCCGCGGAAGCGCACGGCGACGCTCCCCTCCTCGTCGCAGAGGTCGATGTCGAAGCGGTCGATCTGCGCACCGCCGGCCGCGGCGGCGCTGCGCCGCACGACCGCCCGCATCCGCGGCACGGAGGGAGCGAAGATCTCGACGTCGCGCACCTCGAAGGGGAGGAAGCGCCGCGGGGCTCCCCCATGTCCCTCCGACAGGGTGAAGCCGATCAAGGCCTGCACCGCCGCGTCCATCAGGCTGGGATGGAGGACGAACCCGCCGCGCGCCTCCCGCACCGCGGCCGGCAGGGCGAGCTCCGCCAGCACCTCGCCCGGCCCCACCTGCAAGGCCGTGATGGCACGGTGCGCGGCCCCGTACTCCAGGCCCAGCGCGGCATAGGCCGCGTAGCAGGCGTCCGCCGTATACGCGCCGTCGCGGCAGCGCGCCGCGATCGCCGCGAGGTCCAGCCGCGGCGGCACCCCGGCCGCGCCGAGCGCGATGGCGCCCTGCGCGTGGACGGTCTCCCCGCCCTCGCCGCCGGGCGACCCGCTGTAAGCCTCGAATTCGATCTCTCCCGCTTTCTCCGGATAGAGGCCCAGGTGGATCTCGGCGGGCTCCTTCGCGACCACGAAGGGACGGAGCCAGACCACGTTCCGCAGCCGCACCGAGCCGGCGCCGGCGGCGCTCTGCACGGCCGCCTCGCGCGCCATCTCCAGATAGGCGACCCCCGGCAGCAGGCGCCGCCCCTCGAAGCGGTGGTCGGCCAGGAAGGGCTCCTCCCCGGTGAACCGCGAGCTGAAGCGCTGCTCTGCCAGGTTCGAGGTGTTCCGGTGGAGCAGCGGATGCAGGTGCTCCGCCACGGCGGCGGACGGCGGCGCGGCGGCGCGCGACGCCCAGAAGCTCTCGCGGACGAAGGGATAGGTGGGCAGGTGGACGCGCCGCGGCCGGATCGCCGGATCGAGCGGCGGCACGCCGGCTCCGGCCGCTGGCGGCGCGCCCCCTGCGAGGAAGCTGCGCAGCGCCGCCGCGAGCTCATCCCAGCTCGCGGCCACGAAATCGGCGCGCTCCGGCATCGGCTCCCGTCCTGCCTGCAGGGTGAAGGCGACGTCCTCCAGGCGCGGCCCCGCGGCACGCTGCGCCGGTAGAACGGAGGCGGTTTCACCGGAGATGTGCGCGGCGAGCGCCCGGAGGGTGGAATGGTCGATCAGGGCGCGGGTCGGGAGCCGCACACCTCGCTCTTCTTCGAGAGCGGCCAGGAACAGCCGGGTCTCCACGGCGCCCCACCCCAGGTCCTCCCACTCGAGGTCCGGGGTGATGAGCTCCGCACCCAGGCCGAAGCGGCGTTGCAGCAGGACGCTCAGCTCCTCCACGGCGCCGGTGCCCCGGGAGGCCGCCTCGCCGCCGAGCCGCTCGACGAACGCGAGGAGCTGGCGCGCCCGCTCGGTCAGCTCCTCGCGGCTCCGCGCCGAGAGCGGGAAGTGGCACGGCCCGGCGGTTTCTGCGGCGGCCTCCGCGCAGGGTTGCGCAAGCTCCTCGACGACGGCATGCGCGTTGGCGCCGCCGAACCCGAAGGAGCTCACGCCGGCCCGCCGCGGCAGCTCCCGCCCCTCCGCGTCGCGGAAGCGGGACCAGGCCGCGCTGCGCCCGGCGATGAAGAACGGCGTGCCGTCGAGCTCGATCTCGGGATTCAGGCGCTCGACGTGGAGGGTCCGGGGAATCTGCCCGTGCCCGATCGCGAGTAGGATCTTGAGCAGGCCCACCAATCCCGCCGCGCCTTCCAGATGCCCGAGGTTGCTCTTGACCGAGCCGAGCGCGCAATGCGGACGCGGCGGCCAGCTCATCTCCTCTGCCTGGTAGAGGCGGCGGAAGGCCGCGGTCAGGCCGCTCACCTCGATCGGATCGCCCAGCGGCGTACCGGTGCCGTGTGCCTCGACGTAGCCGGCGGAATCGGCCGGCACCCCCGCCTGGCGCCAGGCGGACTCGACGACCGCGGCCTGCGCTTCCGGCTTCGGCGCGGTGAGCGATGCCGCCTGTCCGCCATGGTTCACCGCCGTGCCGCGCACCAGGCCGTAGACCGCATCCCCGTCGGCGAGCGCGCGGGCGAGCGGCTTGAGCAGCAGCATCACACCCCCCTCGCCACGCACGTAGCCGTCCGCCGCGGCGTCGAACGTCCGGCACCGGCCGCCGGGCGACAGCATGCCCGCCTGGTAGTAGGAGATGCTGATCGCCGGGCTGCAGAGGAGATTGATCCCGCCCACCAGGGCCTCTGTGCAGTCGCCGCGCCGCAGCGCGGCCACCGCCTCGTGCAGCGCGACGAGGGAGCTGGAGCAGGCGGTGTCGACCGTCAGGCTCGGCCCCTTCAAGTCGAAGAAGTAGGAGAGGCGGTTGGCGAGCATCGCGTAGGAGGTACCCGACCCGACGTACGCCTCGGCCGAGGTGGACGCGGCGACAAGGACGTCGCGGTAGTCGCCCTGGCAGACCCCCACGAAGACGCCGACCTTCCCCCCCGCCAGCGCGGACGGCCGGTGCCCGGCGTCTTCCAGGGCCTCCCAGCTCAGCTCCAGCAGCAGGCGCTGCTGCGGGTCCATCAGCTCCGCCTCCCGCGGGGAGATGCGGAAGAAGCGCGCGGCGAATTCGTCGATCCGCGGCAGGAAGGCGCCCTGGTCGATCCCCCTGTGCGTCCCCGCGGCGTCGATGAAAGAAGGCCACTCCCAACGGCCCGGCGGCAGCGGGCCGACGGCGTCACCGCCGCGCTCGAGGAGCTGCCAGAAAGCCTCCGGCGAGCTCGCACCGCCGGCGAGCCGGCAGGCGGCCCCGACGATGGCGATCGCCTCCGGCCCGGCCCCGGAGGCGGCCGTGGAGGCGGCCGCCGGGCGCTCCGGCGCAGGGTTCGGGGGGAGCGGCGCCCCGGCGGGCGCCAGCTCGCCGAGAGCGCTGTCGGCCACCATCGGCTCCAGGGCCTGGACGATCTTCGCCTGGGTCGCGTGCTCGAAGAGGAACGCGGGGGGGAGCTTCACCCCGTAGCGCCCGCGCAGGGAGGACTTCAATTCGACCAGCTCGATCGAATCGAGCCCCATCTCCATCAGCGGGCGCTCCGCGGAGTAGGCGGCGGCGCGCTCCTCGCCGAGGAGGGCGAGGATGTCGTGCTCGACGTGCCGGCCGATGATCCCGCTCTTTTCCGGACGGGCCCCGGCGGCCTCCCCGATGGCTTCGCAGAGCATCACGCTCTGGCTGTGCTCGCCGTCCAGGCTCTGCGTCGGCAGGACGAACGCCTCGTGGAGCGCGAAGCCGGTGCGCTCCAGGACCCGCTTCCAGCGCGGCACGTCGAGCAGGCAACTGTCGGCGAGCCGCCGGTCCGGGTCCTCGAACAGCCAGTAGCCATGCAGCAGGGCACCGCTGAAGAAGAGGCAGTCCTTGACCGCGGTGAACTCGTTCAGCACCAGGAGGCCACCCGGCTTCAGGAGCCTCTTCACATGCTCTAGCGTTTTTTCGATATCTCGGGTATCGTGCAAGACATTGGCGGCGACGACGACGTCGAAGCCCTGGAGGTCGAAGCCTTGCAGCACGGGGTCCTTCTCGATGTTGAGCGTCCGGTAGTCGAGCCCGGGGTACTGCGCCGCGAAGCGCCGTTTGCCGTACCGGAGGAAGGAGGGCGAGATGTCGGTGAAGCAGAATGCGACGCCGTCCGCCACCGGCTCGAGAGCCGCCAGGATCACCGCGGTCGTGCCGCCGGTGCCTGCCCCGATCTCCAGGATGCGGACCTTCGGCGCCCCGCCGGCTCGGAGCCGCACGGCGGTGGCGCGCACCGCCTCTGCGGCGGCGCGATTGAAATGATCGGCCACCACGTCGCCGCGGAACACGTCCGCGAAGACGTCCATGTTTCCGTCTTGAAACAGGACATCGGCAGCGTCCACCCGGCCGGTGAGGATGTCGTCGAAACGGCCCAGGCAGCACACCATGAAGCCGAGCAGGCCGGCGCAGGCGGGAAACCGCTTCGCGAATTTCGCCGAGAACGCCGCGACCTGCGCCGCGAGGTCCTCGCGGCTGCCGAGAGCGCTCTCGCGCACCCGGTCCGTGGCCGTAATGGAGGCTCCGTCGACGGTCACCAGGCCGCGCTCTTCCAGGTGCCGGACCAGCGCCGCGAAATACCGGCTGTACTTCGGCGCGATGCCCAGGCGCCGTTCGAGCTCCCCCGGCGCGCACACCTCTCCCGGCTCGCGCAACGCACCCATCTTCTGCAGGGTCGCGAGCACCCACGAGTCGGCAAACCGGCCCAGCTCGCGCTCCGCGCGGCGCGGATCGTCCTTTTTCGCGAACGGGTACACGGCGACCAGGGCGGCCACGTCCCGGGCCACCGAGCGCGCGACCGCCACCTCGCGGCCGTCAGCGTGTCCTGGCTTCGACATCCTGGGTGTCCTTTCTCCTGAATGCGGGTGGCCCCCGCGGCCGTGCAGGCTGGATCACGGGCCGCGCCACACCCGGCAGCACGCAGGTCGACACGACGGACACCGTAACCGCCAGAGGCACGAGCAGCACGCCAACGCCGGTCGGCTGGAACAGGGCCGGAGCCAGCGTGACGGTGGCAGGGTTGTGCAGCGGCTTGCCGCGGTGCGGGACCGGGACCGGTGCCTTGTGAGGATGGTCCGCCGTATGGGGATGCTCGTGCGCCCCGAAGAAGAGGTGATGGTGATAGAAGGCGTGCCCGCCCGCCAGATGCTCGTGGCCGCAGGAGACCCACTCCCAACCCGCGGCCGCCAGCCCGGCCAAGCCGAGCAGCATCCCCACCCACCCCAAGGCAAGGAAGGATGACACTCGGCGTCCCTGCTTCACACCTGGCATTCCTGGCATCGCAAGTCCATACGTCACTGACGAAAACAGTGCGGCGACACCCTCAAATCGGGTCAAGCCCGCCCTTCGCCACGTCCGCGTCGAAGACGCCGGTCAGGACCCGGCCCCCGCTCTTCACCTGCACCCACAGCCGGTAGTGGCCGGGCTGCGGGAACTCGTACGGAAAGGAGAGGACGCTCCCGCCGCCGGCGTGGTCCATCCCCGGCATTCCCGGCATCCCTGCCATGGCGGAGTGGTCCATCCCCGGCATGGCCGGCTTCTCCGCGCCCTCCGCGAAGACCTCCTGCGCCGCCATGTTGACGGTGCCCATCGGGTGCAGGTGGACGAACACCTGCCCGTCGTCGCGGGTGATCGCGGCATGGCTCAGCATCCCCATGTACGGCTCGAGCGGGGCGGGGTGTCCATCCGGGCCGCGGACCTCGAAGCGCAGCGTCGTCTCCCGGTTGGCCACCAGGGGCTCCTGGTGCCAGAGCAGAGTTCCGCCATCCGCGAGCCGGCTGACCTTCGGGCCGGCGGCCGTCGAAGGCGGCCGCAGCGGCTCGGACGCGAGCCAGGAGTCGTCCGGGTCCGGGGCGAGGCCGTCTTGGGCCTCGCCGGGGGGCGTGGCCGGGATCGCCACACGGGCGACCAGGGTCTGCGCGAAGCCGTTCTCGTCGACGACGTCGCCGTAGACCCGGTACGTCCCGGCCGGCAGCGGCGGCAGGGCAGCCCTGTAGCTCTTCTGCCCCTTGTCCCGGGCCACCGGGTGCAGGTGGGCGAAGGCGTCGAGGCCGGGCTCGCGCAGCACGAACAGGTGCATCAGCTTGCCGTGGTCCGGGATGAGCGGCACCCACTCCTTGGCGCCCGCGTCGTCGATCGCCAGGGTGAGGACGGGACGGCCGGCTTCGATCCGCGTCGCGGTGTGCAGCACGAACGGCTTGAAGAGCTTCTGCCGCACCTGCCGGTCGACGGCGTTCCACCAGGAGTTGCCTCCCCAGACGATGAGGGCGAAGAGGAGCGCCGCGACCGCCGCGACCGCCCGCGCCCGGTTGCGGCGCCGACGGTCGATCTCCTCCCCCGGCGGGAGCGATGCCTCGCGCACCGCGACGCCGACGATCGAGACGGCCCCGGCGATCAGGAACAGCCCCAGCACCGCCAGGAGCGCGCCCAGGCCCTTGTCCATGCCGAGGACCTGGCGGCGGACGGCGGGGACCGGCACCAGCACCGACCCTTCTCCATCGGGGCCCCGGACGTGCACCCGGACGCTGAAGGAGCCGCTGCTCATCAGCCAGAGCGCTCCGCTCCAGACGTCCGGCGCGCCGGGGACCGGTTTGGCCGGGTCCGGCGACGGAGCGCCCTGGAGCCCGGACTTGTACTGCAGCGGCTGGAGGGTGACCTGATCGGCCTTGCGGCCGTCGCGGACGCGCACGGTGACCTCCGCGAGCGCCGGGATCACCCCCGGCGGGCGCACGATGACGCGAACCGGATACGGCCCGGCGTCGCCGTCGTAGAAGATGTTCGGACTGCCCACGTGCGCCCGCGCCGGCGTGGCGGCGAGGACGAGGAAGAAGAGGCCGAGCAGCGGCCGTCGCAGCGCGCTCATCGCTGCACCTTGGCCATCCATTGCCCCCACCAGAGGCCGACACGGGTGGAGAGGATCGACCAGAGCACCGCGAGCCCGAAGATCCCCGGCGTCATCGGGTCTTCCTTCGGCCACCAGAACTGGTAGTGGTGCGGACCGGGGCGGTGGGCGTAGGAGAAGAAGCGGTCGCCCGCGAAGAACCAGTTGCGCGCCGCCGGCGAGAGCTGGAACACGGCGAAATACCAGTGGACGACGAAGAAGATGGCGAAAAACGACGCGCCGATCGCCACTGCATCGAGCCATCCCGCGCGCTTTCCCTCCCGCCGCTGCAGAAAAAAGTCGACGGCCAGCGCCGGAAACACCACCAGCAGCGGGAACGGCGACGCCGCCATGTGGGTGATCGGCATGGTCACCGGCCCGAGCTTGGGGTGGGCCGGGAAGAGCGGGATGACCCAGACCGCGGTGATCGCGATGACCAGCATGTAGATGGCCGAGAGGATCGTCGCCGCCCAGCGCATACGCGAGGAGCGCGCCATGGAGACGACCAGGAAGGGCAGATAGGCGGCGAAGGCCTGATAGAAGAAGCCTCCATGCCGGCGGTTCGGCTCGATGATGTGGACGGGGATGAGCATCGCCAGCACGAGCCCGGCCGCGAACAGATGGGCGAGGCCCAGCTTCATCATCTCTCCCGGCGTCGCCCGGTTCTGGGAGGACAGGGTGACCAGCATCACGCCGAGCTGGATGCAGACGATGCCGGAGATGAGCAGCAGGTGGGGCGGCGTCATGTCCCCGATGTCCAGGCCGTAGGCGTTGTGCCACCAGTTGTCGTAAGGCGCCGAGACGAGCATGGCAAACGCGCCCCAGATCGCCACCCAGGCACCGAACGGCGCGCGGAACCCCCACAGGCGGACCGCCACCGCCCGCTCCGCCGCGCTGCCGGAGAACGTCGTCCGGAGCGCGACCATGCCGCTCGACAGGCCGGCGAGCAGGCCGCCGAGATAGACCGCCGCGTGCGGCGGCGACCAGAACGTGTCGCGGCCGATCGAGATGTGCCATGAGATGTCCCACATGATCCCGACCATGATGCTGGTCGAGCTGAAGATCATGGTGAACAGGTACCACGGCAGACCCGCGGCGCTTTCCACCCGCGGACGGATGACGGCCGCGTGGGCAACGGATTCCATGGTGCGTCTCCTCCCACTGATCAGATCAACGGAGAGGGTGTGCCAAGCCGCACACCCCCGCGATCGATACCGTCCAACGAGCTATTTGAGCGCCTCGACCGGTTTGAGCTTCGCGGCCCGCCGGGCCGGCAGCACTCCGCCCAGGAGCCCCGTCGCCAGGGCCGCGCCGACCGCGATGAGCAGCACGAGAGCCGACGGATTCTGCTGCCGGACACCCAGCTTCTCCAGGAGGATGGGGGCCGCTATGGCGGTGATGCCGAGCTGGGCCAGAAGGATTCCGGTCACGGAGGCGATCACCGAGACGAGCAGGACCTCCAGGACGACCTGGATCTGGATGTCGCGGGCGCGCGCTCCCAGAGCCTTGCGCAACCCGATCTCCTGGATCCGCCCCTTGATGCTGATCTGCATGATGCTGAGGATGACCAGCGCCGAGATCAGGAAGGCGGTTCCCGCGATCAGGGGGATGAAAATGTTGAACGTCCGGAACGACCGCTCGAACATCTGGTGCATGACGACCGAGGTGATCACCACGAAATCGTCCTTCTGTCCCGTGGCGATCTGGTGCCGCTCGCGCAGGATCCGGGTGACCTCCTGGCTGACGGACTCCGCCTGGCTCCGGTCTTCGAGAAGCAGGGTGACGCCGGAGACGTGATTGACCCGCAGCATGGTGTCCATCAGGGTCGTATACGGCACCCAGATGGCGTTGTCCTGGTCGTCTCCGTGGACGCCGACCCCGACCGATTCGAGCACGCCCTTCACCTGGAAAGGCACGTTGTCGATGAAGAGCTGCGAACCGACCGGGGATTCGCCGGGAAACAGCGTCGCCGCGGTCGTCGAGCCGATGAGCGCGACGTGCGCCCGGTCCCGCACCTCTTCGGCAGTGAAGAACTCGCCCTCCTGGACGGACTGGCCACGCACGCTCTCCGCCTTGTCCGAATATCCGGTGATGCCGACGCGCACGCTGTTGCCGGCCCGCTTGACGTCGCGGCCGCCGGCGACGAGCATCGGATCCCACTCGGTGATCCCGAGCGAGGCGACGACCGTCTCGACGTCCGCCAGCTTGAGGCTGTTGCGTCCGGAGCTCCCGCCGCTCATCGGCCCTCCTCCGCCCATCACCACCACGCCGTTCGACGGATAGGCGTTCTCGATGAACGCCAGGAACCGCGCCTTCACGCTGTCGATGACCGTCAGGAGCAGCACCGTGGCGAGAACGGCGATCATGACCCCCAGCCCCATGAACAGCGACTTCGCCTTGTAGCGCCAGAGGCGTGCCAGGATCGAGCGGATCAGCAGGGACAGGTTCATTCGGTCCTCCCCGCGGCCCGGACGTTGGGCTCGTCCGCCTCGATGGCGCCGTCGCGGATGCGGATGATCCGGTTGGTCTCGCGCGCGACCTCCTGATCATGGGTGATCAGGACGATGGTGGTGCCCTTCGCGTTCAGCGTCTTGAGCAGGTCGATGATCTCTCCCGAGACGACGGAGTCGAGGTTGCCCGTCGGCTCGTCCGCCAGGAGGACGGAGGGCTCGTTGACGATGGCGCGGGCGATCGCGACGCGCTGCTGCTGGCCGCCCGACAGCTCCTCGGCGTAGTGATTCATCCGCTGGGAGAGCCCCACCGCGGCGAGCGCGGCCTCGCTCCTCTCCTGATAGTCCTTGCGGTTTGCATAGAGCAGGGGAAGCTGCACGTTCTCGATCGCCGTCGTGCGCGGCAGCAGGTGATAGGCCTGGAAGACGAAGCCGAGGAAACGGTTTCTGACCCCGGCCAGCTCGTCGTCGCTCAGGGTGTGCACCGCCTGGCCATTCAGCAGGTACTCGCCGCTGTCCGGGCGGTCGAGGAGCCCCATCACGTTCATCAGCGTGCTCTTGCCGGAGCCCGAGGGCCCGAGGATCGACACGAGCTCTCCCGGCTCGATCTTGAGCGACACGTGATCGATCGCTTTCACCGGCGGCTCGTTGGCCTTCCTGTAGGTCTTGGCCAGGTCCCTGAGCTCGATCATGAAGACTTCTCCAGATACGTTTTCCAAGCCTGCTTGTCCGCCACGATGGTCTCTCCCTCCGCGAGGCCGGAGACGATCTCGATCCTCTGCGTGGTCTGCAGTCCGGTCTTGACCGCCCGCTTCTTCCACTCTTCCCCCGCCCGCACGACGACGAAGGTCTTTCCCCCCTCCCGCAACAGAGCGCTGCGCGGGACGCTGATCACGCCGTCCCTCTGCTCCAGGATGAAGGTCACGTGGGTCGTCATCTCGGGCCGGATCAACAGGCCGAGGTTGTCCTCGATGTCGATGATCACGACATAGTTGACGACGTTGTTGATGAGCTGTGCCTTGGGATAGATCGCCTGGACCACGCCGGTGAGCTCCTTGCCCGGAAAGGAGTCGACGCGAAAGGTGACTCGCTGTCCGGCGTGGACCTTGCCGATGTCGGTCTCGTCGACGAACGACTGCACCTCCAGCCGGTTCAAGTCGACGATGGTGACGAAGGTCGGCGCCGCGAAGCTCGCCGCGACGGTCTCCCCTTCGTAGGTCGATACGGAGGCGATGGTCCCGGAAACGGGCGCCCGGATGACGGTGTAGCCGAGAAGGATCCGCGCCTCCGACAACCTCTCCCGCGTCTGCTCCACCTGGGCCTCGCGGACCTTCAGATTTTTCCGGTTGGTGTCGATCTGCGTCTGCGGCACGACGTCGGAGAGCCGCTCCGCCCGCTCGAGCTCACTCCGGGCGTACTCCATCTCCGCGGTCGCAGCGGCGAGCTCGGCCTCCAGCGTCTCCACCCGGGCGCGCCACTCCTCGTCCTTGAGCAGGGCGAGGGGATCTCCCTTCGCGACCCGGTCTCCGATGTTGACCCGCAGCTTCGCGACGACGCCGGAGAGCTGCGAGCCAACCTTCACCTCGGCGCCGACCTTCGGCTTGATGGTGCCGACGGCGACCGTGGATTCCGTGAGGGCCTCCCGGCTGGCGCGGAGCGTGGGCAGGGCATCCTGCTCTGGATTGCGGAAAAACGACCGGCCATAGCCGTACGCCAAGGCTCCAGCAAACAGAAAAGCCGCAATGATGACGACCTTGCGCATATACCCCTTGAGGGCTCTCGGGAACGCCGTCGCTGGCCGCGATTTCCTTAGACTATCCGCAAGTTACGAATTATACTCGGCTGCCGAGTGCCCGCGCTTTGTACCACCCGCAGGCCCACTGCGTCAACTCTGCCTAGCGGTCGCGCAAAGCCTCGACGGGCATCACCCTTGCCGCCTTCATCGCAGGAAGGACGCCGAACAGCAACCCGAGGAGCAGCGAGACGGCGAGAGAGACGCTCAAGCCGCGCAGATCGACGGCCATCTGCCAGCCGGTCGTCTGTTGCAGGATGAGCACCGCCACCCACCCCACGAGGAGCCCGGCGAGCCCGCCGAGCAGGCTCAGGAGGCAGGCTTCCGCGACGAACAGACCGGCGATGTCCTTCCGGCGCGCCCCGATCGCCATCCGCAGGCCGATCTCGGGCGTCCGGTCCTTGACGTTGAGAAACGTGACCGCCAGCACCCCGGCGCCGCCGATGGCGAGCGTGATCGCGGCGAAGAGCTGGGACATCCCCTGCAGGAACGCGGAGTTCATGCGCCGGATCTGGTTGGCCCGGAGCAGGGCGAGGATCTCGAAATCGTCCTTGACGTCCGCGTCGAGGTCGTGGCTCGCGCGGAGCACTTCGCGGGCTCCGTCTTCCGCGGCGGCCATCTGGTCCTTGTCCTCCACCTGCACCAGCAGACGCGACAGGAAATCCACGTTGAACAACCGGAGGCGGGCCGTCTCCAACGGGATCAGGATCTGATCGTCCTCGTTCTGCCCTTCGCTGCTGACCCCCTTCTCCGCGAGCTGGCCGATCACCTCGAAGGGAACGCCGCCGATCCAGATCCTCTCGCCGACCATGCTGAACCCATCGTTCAGTTGTTTCGCCACGAAGGAGCCCACCACCGCGACGCGGCTCCGCGAGACGCCGTCCTGGTCGTCGATCGACCGGCCCTCGTCGATCCGGAAGTTGCGCACCGCGAGGAACTCGGGCGTGACGCCGCGGACCGAGGTCACCATCTCCTCGCGGTCGAGCTTCACCTGAAAGCTGTCTTCGAGGATCGGCACGACCGTGCGAATGCCGCGGATCTGCTCGTCGAGAAGGGCCACGTCCGTCTCCTTGAGCCGGGTGGAGGTGAACCAGCCGGTCCCGCGGCCGGGCAGGGCCAGAAGCTGGCCGGCCCGCAC
>Ga0209682_10000224_pt1 | contig 19413 bp, 14 predicted proteins | sample DOMMetBare2Fresh_2_FD_187471 | JGI IMG/M metagenome (GOLD analysis project Ga0209682, IMG submission 187471) | Wetland sediment microbial communities from St. Louis River estuary, USA, under dissolved organic matter induced mercury methylation -... | ecosystem: Environmental > Aquatic >... | reverse complement strand
ATCAAGCACGAGAACAGCCTGCGAGCCCGAAGAACATCCAAGACGATAAGGACAAGTTGGGAGAGCCCGGTGGCGCCGGTCCGGATATCCCGCTCCCACTGCAGAGCCAATTCCGCCTGCCGAGATTGGTCCTGGCTGAGCCATGATGCCAGGGCCGAACAAAGACGGCTCAAAGGGTCGCCGCCCGGCCATACTGTCACAAAGACCCACTCCCTCTGCTTGCTCTCCCCTTCCGCCCGCAGCCGCGGGAGCAGACCGGCCTGGACGAGCGATGTCTTGCCGCACCCGGATGGTCCCATCAGAGCAGTAAAGGACTGAACGCGAACCAGCGCCTCCAGACGCTTGACGAGCTCTTGCTGGCCGAAGAAGGCAAGGGCATCTTCCTCGCGATAGGGTTGCAAGTCACGGTAAGGGGAGATCTCTCCCTGGGCCGGATGGGGCTCGTCTTCGGCCAGGGGCTCGACTCTCTTCGGTGCTAATGCGGAAGCAAGACCCTCAAGAAGGGTGACGTCTTCCAGGCCGGCCCTCAGGTCGATCCAGTTCCTGACCTCCAGGAAGCTCAAGGCAGGATCAGCGCCCGGAAGAAGGACCGGGATCACTCTGAAGCCGCGCTTCTTCTTCTCGCAGAGTAGGGCGAGGTCGATTTCTTCCTTCTGCCATGGGCCAAACTCCTCTCGGCCCTGAAACACCACGACCGTTTTGCAGGCAGGGATGACTTCCTGAATAAATCTCAGCCAGCGATCCCCGGCTTCGAGCGATGAGCGGTCGAAGAAAACCCGCAATTTCTTCCCGCTGAGGAATGCCGCAATTCTCGCTACATCCTCGTGCTCGTGGGAGTTGTAGCTTAGAAAGACGTCATACTTCTTTCTACTTTTGCTCACCGGACCTCCCGAAGCTCTCATGGCAGATGACTTCGGTCAGACCCTCGCCTTCTGGCCGCGGAAGTCTCGGGTCTGTTTGACCCGCTTCTCACGAAAAGGTTGAGAGCCCACCTTTCTGTCCCGGCGATCCCACGGTCCCCTGACCTCCTCCACGCCCTGTGCAGCCCTCGCAAAAGCCATTGAGGCCATGGCGGCAGAGGTGGTACCCTCACGCCCCCAACCCCCTCCCCACCTCCCGCACCACCAACTCCTCCAACCCCGGAAACTCATTGTGGCTCGCCACCGGCACCTCCACGAACGTTCCGCCCGGCACCGCCGCAGCCAGGGCTCTCCCCATGGTGACCGGGATGACCTCGTCGCGGGTGCCGTGGAGGATGGTCACCGGGCAGCGCACGCGGGCGATCTTGGCGAGGTTGTCGTACCGGTCGGGGACCGCGAGGGGGGCGGCGGGGCCGGCGAGGCTTCTTCCCATGTCCACCATGGAGGTGTAGGGGGAGATGAGGACGAGGAGCGCCGGCGGGTGGCGCAGCGCCAGCTCGGTCGCCACTCCCGTACCGAGGGAGCGGCCGATCAGGACGAGCCTCTCCGGCGAGATGCCCGCCGCCTCGACCGCCTCGACGGCGGCGGCGCCGTCCGCATAGAGGCCGTCTTCGGTGGGGCTCCCCTCCAGGCCGCCGAAACCCCGGTACTCGGCGAGGAAGACGCCGATCCCACGGCTCGCGAGAATCTCCGCGAAGGGGAGATTCTGGGCTGCCGATTCGGCGTTGCCGTGGAAGTAGACGGCCACCGGCGCCTGCGGATCCGCGGCCGGGACCAGGGCTCCCCGCAAGGCGATGCCGTCGGCGGAGCGGTAGTCGATCAGGCGGGCGGAGGGGAGGCGCCGGGCGAGCTGCTCCGCCCGCGGAAAGGGAACCGGCGAGCCGGGATAGATCATGGAGCGGGCGAGGTGGCGGAGGAATCCGAACATGAGGGCGGCTCCCAGGACGAGCGTGAGGGCGAGGAGGAGCTTGCGTTTCATCGGCACCTCAGCCTCCCAGTGTATCCCGCACCAGCTCCCACGCCCCCGCCACGTCCAAGACCCGGCTGGCGTAGTCGAGCGTCAGGAGCCGGTCGCTCAGCCAGAGGTGGAACTTCTCCGTCTTCTTGTTGACGACCTCGGCCGCCAGCTCCACCGGGTCCGGCGCCGGCTCGGCGGCGAGGCGGGTGCATTCCTCGCGGAGCCGTTCCGGGTTTGCACTCCCGAAGACCAGGGCGGCTCCTTCCCGGGCGACGCCGATCCCGATCGTGCTCAGCCAGACGACGAGGGTGTCCAGGACCCGGTCCCCCTTCCAGGGGAAGAGGAGCGATCCTCCCGCCCAGGGGAGGAGTTGGTTCTCCCCCAGCTCGTAGCGGGCGAAGGTCTCCCTCCCTTCCTCCAGGAGGTCCAGCGCGCGGGCGTCGAGGAACGGGGGGATCTCGGAGGAGCGGTAGATGGCCAGCATCTCCTGCCGCACGCGGTCGTGGACCGGAGCTGCCCGGCCTCCTTCGAAACCGGGGAGCCGGCCGCCTTGCGCCGGTTTCAGGTCCACGAGCTTTTTCTCTTCGTCGACCGCCACCACGGCCCAGCGGCGCCCTCCGAAGATGAGGAAGAGACCCGGAAAGAGGGGGTAGGAGATGGGCAGGGTGCCGAGGGATTTGCCGCCGCTCATCAGCCGGTACTCTTCCGGGGTCTGGAAGGCGGCGTAGAAGCTGTGGTGGTTGACGATCCTCTCGCCCTTCAGATCCAGGATCAGCTCGCCGGCCGGCTCCTGGCGGATCAGCTCGTGGCCCCCCAGGCTGTGGAGCAGCTCGGCGAAGAGGTCCGGCGTCACCGCGGCGAACGGGCCGTCGCGGCAGAGGGCGCGCCAGGCCTGATTCGCCTGGACGCCTCCGTGTTGCACGATGAGCGAGAGGAGCTGCTGGACCAGGGTCGAGAGGTGGAGCGCTCCGGCGTGCGGCGGCTCGCACCAGCCCGCCACCAGGAGACGCACGGCGGCGATGCATTCGACCAGGTCCGACCGCAACGACCCATGCGGCGGAGTGCGGACGTCGATCTCCGGCTCGCGGACGTAGCCGCGCAGGATGGCCGGGCCTCCCTGCCGGCCGGACCGGCCCAGCCGCTGGCGCAGGCTTGCCACCGAGGGAGGCGGGCCGATCTGGGCGACGCTCTCGATGGCTCCGACGTCGATGCCCAGCTCCAGGGTGGTGGTGCAGACGGCGCTCGCCGGCCGCGAGCGGTCCTTGATCGCGGCCTCGGCTTCTTCCCGCAGGTCGCGCGAGAGGCTGCCGTGGTGCGGCCAGAATTCGTTGGCGAGCTTCGCCCGCTCACACTGCCGCCGCAGGAGGTCGGCGTACAGCTCGACGTCTTTCCGCGTGTTGGCGAAGATCAGGTGGTGACCTCCCCGCAGGCGCTCGAAGAGATGGCCGGCGATCTCCAGGGTGTCACCCGGCGCCAGGTCTTCCGGCTGGATTTCCTCGCCCTGCGCCTCCTTCTGCTCCGCCTGTTGCGGTGTATAGCGCGGCGGCAGCTCGCGGTAGCCCCGGATCTGGACCCGCAGCTCCTGGCTGCTCTCCGCGGACTCGATCCGGCAGACGGCGTCACCTCCTCCGGGGCGCAGGAAGCCGGCCGCGAGCGACAGATCGCCCAGGGTGGCGGATAGGGCGATCCGCGGCACCCTCCGCCGCACCGCCAGCTCGACGCGATGGAGGAGCGACTGGAGCTGCTGGCCGCGCTCGGTCCCCAGGAAGGCGTGCAGCTCGTCGACCACCACGAACACCAGCCGCTCGAACAAGCGCCGGATTTTCGGTCCTTGCAGGATGAATAGCGCTTCCAGCGACTCGGGAGTGATGATCAGCACGCCGGCCGGATGGTCCAGGACCTGTTTCTTGCGCGAGGCCGGCACGTCGCCGTGCCAGCGATGGACCGGGATCTCCAACTCGCCACAGAGCAGCTCCAGGCGGTCGAACTGGTCGTTGATCAGCGCCTTCAGGGGGCTCACGTAGAGCACCCGGATGCTCCCTCCGGAATCGTCACCGATGGCGGTGAGGACGGGCAAGAAGGCCGCCTCGGTCTTGCCGGAGGCGGTGGCCGCGGCGATGACCACGTCGGCCTCCCCTTCCAGAATCACCGGGATCGCGGCTTCCTGGACGTCCCTGAGCGTGGCCCAGCCCTGCCGCCAGAGCCAACGCTGGAGGCGCGGGTGGAGGCGGGGAAAGGCGGTGGAGGGGCCCCTCACCCCCTGGCCCCCTCTCCCATCCCCTCCCACCCTGCCGGGAGAGGGGGAACGTCCCCGGACCCACCGCGGGCGACGAGCGGGTCTCGCGAAAGGGTTGTTTCTCGCGTCCCCCCTCTCCCGGTGGAAGGGAGGGGATGGGAGAGGGGGCCAGGGGGTGAGGGGCTCACAGCTTGAACGAAGCCAGCTCGTCGCCGTCCGTGGTGGCGGCCAAGGGTTCCAGATCGGGATTGGTGTCCGGCTTCACCTCGATCGTCCCGAGCAGATCCTTCCAGGAGACCTCCGGGTTCTGTTCCAGGACGGCCAGCAGCTCCAGGAAGGCGCGGATGGTGCTGCGCGGCGTGCGGAAGTAGGCTTCGCCGAGCCGCTTCGCGCAGTGCTCCATGAAGGCGACGAGCGCCTCGTCGGGGAGGAGGTATCGCTCCGGCTCGCCTCCGGCCTGCACGTGGCGCAGGTTGCGCAGGAGGACGAACATCTCCTCCGGGCTCAGGTTGGCGAGATGGAGGACCGGGCCGGTGTAGTCCCTGAGCCCCTCGCCGAGGAAGCGGTTCTGCGCCAGGCGCGAGCGCAGGGCCTCGTAGCTGTAGAGGCCGCGCCGGGTGTCCATCAGGAATTCGGGCGTGCCTCCCAGCAGGAAGCCGAGCCCGACGCTCGCTCCTTGCAGGCTGTCGTTCAGGATGCGCAGGATCTGCTCGTAGTTGCTGTTGCGCGCCTGGGTGTTCGAGAGCTTGTAGAGATTGACCAGCTCGTCGAGGCCGATGAGAAGGCCGCCATAGCCGGCCAGGCGCACGAAGTGGGCGAAGAGCTTGAGCTGGTCGTAGAGGTTGTCGTCGTCGATGATGGTGCGCACACCGAGCGCCTTGCGGGCGTCGGTCCTGGTGGTGAATTCGCCGCGCAGCCAGCGCACGGCGTCGGATTTGAGCTGGTCGTTCCCCTCGTCGTGCCCGCGCCAATAGCCGGCGATCACTTCGGCGAAATCGTAGCCGCCGGTCATCTCGGCGAGGCTCCCCAACCGCTCCTGGAGGACGGCCGCGGGCGCCTCGCCCTTCTCGCGGGCCTCCTGGAGGGCGGAGGTCACGAAGCGCTCGACGACGCTCGCCATGGCACCGCCATCCGGCCGGGTGCGGGTCGCCAGGTTCGCCATCAGCTCGGCATAGAGGGAGCGCGCCTGCCCGCCCGTCGCATGGAGGCGCCGGTCGGGGTTCAGATCGGCATGGGTCCCCACCAGCCCTTTTTCCAGGGCGATGGAACGGATCAGGAAGAGGAAGAACGTCTTGCCGGACCCGTACTCGCCGATCACGAAGCGGAACGACGAGCCGCCGTCGCGGATGCGGTCGAGGTCGGAGAGGAGGGCCGCGATCTCCTCGGCCCGCCCCACCTGGATGTATTGATGGCCGCGGCGGGGCACGACGCCGGCGCGGAGCGATTGCAGGATGGCGTCGCGGTCGCGCGGGCGGATCTTCTGCGGAGTGGTGTCTGCGGCCGGCGCGACAGGGGACAGCGGCTCGGTCATGCGAGCAATTCCTCCAGAATTTCAGGATCGACGTCGAGGGTCTCATCGCCCTCGAGCAGGGGGGCACCGCAGCGCGCGAACGCCGCTTCGTTGAGGATCTCCAGGGCTCCGTCGGGGAGGAGGCCCAGCGCCGTAGCCCGCCGGTCAAAGTCCTCGCGCGGCCAGGTGGACCGGGCCGCCAGCTCGCGGAGGAGGGCCGCGTGGGTGGCGTCGAGGCCGTCGGGAGCCCGGCGGGCCGGCGCGGCGGGCTCGTCCTCCTGGAAGATCTCTCCCAGGAGGGTGGAGACCTGCTCGGTCTCGGCGAGCTTGGTCTCGACCTGCGCAAGGTCGAGGGCGAGGCGGCGTGGCCGCGTTCCGCCCGTCTTGCCGATCACGGGGAGGGGGGAGCCGGCGGCGAGCGCATGGACGTCCGCATAGAGCGCTTCGGGTTCGCGCCCGAGGAGGCGGTAGATCTTCTTGAGCTGGCGGATCTCGCCGGGGCTCACCTGTCCGTCCGCACCGGCCACCAGGAGGAGAAAATGGACCACGGCCTGCCGCTGCGGCTCGGTGAGCGCGGCGCACCGCTCCTTGCAGCCGGCCAGGCCCTGGGGCTCGACGAGGAGCCAGGCGAGGCGGACCTGGAGGCGCTCCCGCTCGGCCGGGTCGAGATGAGCCGCCTCCAACACATGGGCCAGGAGACGCTCTTCCTGCCGCGGATCCGGCGGACCCTCGGCGGCGGCCACGGCGACGGCCAGCCGGAGGATCAGCTCGGCGACGGTCCACCCCGGGCTCGGCGTCCAGGTCCAGCCGGCCTCGGGGTCGGCCAGGCGGAAAAGAAAGAAGCCGCGCGGGGCCACGGAGCCGGAAAAACGCGGGTCGGGCTCGATGCCATAGCCGGAACGGCCCAGGAAGGTGGCGAAGTCCGCGAGATCCCGCGCGGTGAGCTGCTTCGCGCTCGTCACCCAATGGCTCGCGACGTCCTCGCGGGAGATGGCGGCGGCCTCCTCTCCGGCGAGCGTTGTCTCGATCCACCGCACCAGGCGCCGCGACTCCTCGCTCTCCCAACCGCGGGCGAGCTCGGCCGGCAGCCAGACGAGAGCGGCCGGGCTCGACGGATTGCCGGATTTCCGGACCCAGCGGCTGTAGGGGGCGAGCTCGGAGAAGACCCGGTCGGCCACTTGCTGGAGCTTCTCCATCTGATCCCGAGTGCGCCGGACCCCGTGAAGGCCGGCGAGCCGCAGAGACACCTCGGCGCGAAGGCTCGGATTCTGCGGGAGATAGCTGAAGCCGAGCATCTCCTGTCTCCGCGGCAACCGGATCCCGGCGGGAAACGCCTCGGAGAAACGGAGCAGAAACAGGTCGCGGACCTCGCGGGGACAGTTGAAGAACGGTGCCGCCCGGTACGCCTGGTCCCAGGTGGCCCAGAGGGAGAAGGCCCAAGGGGCTGAGAGCGGCCTGCCGTCCCGGGCGAGAAGGGCCGCTCCGATTTCCGCCGCGGCTGCGTTGCGCGAGCCGGCCGCTGCGAGGAGCGGCTCCAGGGCTTCGGCGCTCACGCCTCCGGCGAAGAGGTGGCCCAGGACGGCGAGATAGGAGGCGCTTTCAACGAACCCGGCAGACCGGCGGTAGACCGTCATGAGGCGCACCAGTTCGCCCAGCAACAGCGGAAGCTCCGGGCGGTCCCCCGGCGCATTCCGGAGGTCGATGAGAATTCTCCGCTCGATCCCGCAGAAGAAGAGATAGAGGTAGACCTGGGGGATGTCGGGAGCCGAGCGCCCACCGGCCAGCCACCGCAGATAGCCGGCCCGGAGCGGCGGCGTCAGATCGCGATAGGTCATCCAACTCGAGAAAGAGCCTCCCAAACGGCCGGCCACCGGCGCCAACGGCAGGTGGGGATGGATCAGGGAGGGCTCCGATGACAGCCGGCCGGCCGTAGCCGCCGGGCTCGGCAGGACATAGACCATGCCGCCGGGGATCAAGTAATCGCCGACCGTCACCGCCTCCCCGGGCGGCACCCAGGCGGCTTTCAGAGCCCGGCGCCTCCCCATCATGCCCGCAGGCTCTCCAGGATTTCCGTGTCGATCTCGATCATCTCGTCCTCTTCGAGAAGCGGAGCGCCGCAGCGGGCAAAGGCGGCCTCGTTGAGCGCTTCGAGGGCTCCGTCGGGAAGGAGCCCCAGGTCCGCGGCCAGCCGCTCGACGTCCGCACGGTCCCAGGTGGGAGACACGGCCAGCTCGCGGAGGAGCGCCGCGTGGGCGGCGTCGAGGCCGGCCGGGGTCTCGGGGACGGGTGCCGCGACGCTCGCGCCCTCCCCGGTGAAGACCTCGTCCAGCAGGGAAGCCACCCGCTCGGTCTCGGCGAGCTTGGCTTCGATCTTCCGCAGGTCGAGCACGAGGCCCGCGGGCACCGGCTCGTCCGGCAGCGCGAAGCCGGCGGGGCCGGCGGTTGCGAGACGCACGGTGACCGGATCGGCGGCGGATGGGCCCGCGCTCCCCCGGCTCTGCCGAAGCGCGGGCGGCAGGCGGCCGAGGGCGGCGGGGCTCGATCCTTCGCCGGTCATCCCCACCCGGCGGCTGTAGGGGTCGAGCTCATCGCAGACGCGGTCGGCCACCTCCTGGAGGCGGCGGAGGGTCTGTCCGTACCTGAAGACATCCGGCAGAGCCCGCGCCGTATGGCGCAGCAACCCGCCGAAGGTGGAGCTCACCGGGAGGTACTGAAGGGTCAACGGCCGCCGCGGACTCTTCGGCCTCCATTTGAGCCGCAGCCCGTCCGGCGGGAACGCCTCCCGATAGCGGATCGCGAAGAGCTCGCGAAACTCCTCGGGATACCGCCTCTCCTGGGTGCGCAGCCGGGCCTCCGGCAAGCTCTGGAACCATTCCAGTGCCCAGCGGGGAGGGATGGGGCGTTTCGCGGCGGCCAGGATGGCCAGCCCGGCGCGTAGCGCGAACAGATCCGCGTCCCCGGCCTGAAAGGCGAAAAGCGGCTCCAGCGCCTCGATCTCCACCGCCGGCTGCATCAACAGGCGCGCCAGCACGAGAAACGAGGCCAGGCGGCGGCCGAGCTCGGGATGGTGGCCATAGATGCCGAGAAGGCGCTCGACCTCGGCGAGCAACTCCCCCACCTCCCCGCGGGCCGCCGCGGACCGGCCGGCGTCGTAGAGGACGCGCCGCTCGATCCCGGAGAAGAAGAAAGCGACGTAGCCGAGATAGGCGTCCGGAGCGCACCGGCCGCCCGCGAGCCACTCCAGCAAGGCGGCCCGGCTGGCCGGTGGCAGGGCGTGGTACGGGTTGAGTCCTCCGGCGAGGGCTCCCGTGCGGTCCGGGTTCTTCACCCTGCACGGCAGCCCGGGGTCGACCAGGGCGGGCTCCAGGCCTCTCCACAGCGCGGCCTGCAGCGTCGATCCGACGTAGAGCATGCCACCGGGAATCCGCCGGCCGCCGACGGTCACCTCCCGCCCCGCCGGCACCCAGCAGCGGTCCCAGGGCTCCAGAGGAGCCCCGATCTCTGGAAAAAGGTTGCCCGATCGCTCTGCCATGGCAGGCGAATGTTATCGCAGACGATCGCGGCGGTCGAGAAGAAAACCGCCAGGGCCGAACCTTTTCCCGCATGACCGTACGGAGCACCTCGCCCGGCTGCGGAAGAGATCGGACGGATCGGACCGATCGGACGGATCCGTCCGATCTCTTCGCCGGGGCCCGGGCGAGAGATAGACTCCCCGTGGAGGCCACCGCCATGGATTTCGCCCTGCCCGAGAAGGTCCAGCAGATCGCCGCGACGCTCCGGCCGTTCGTCGAGGAGGAGATCGTCCCCCTGGAGCGCCGGATGTTCGCGGAGGGGTTCCGCTCCCTCCAGGACGACCTGGCGCGGTTGCGGGGCCGCGCGCGGGAGATGGGCCTCCTCGCGCCCCACCTCCCGGTCGCGTGGGGCGGGGCGGGTCTCTCGCTCCTGGAGCTTGCGCACGTCGGCGAGATCCTCGGCAGGAGCCCGCTCGGCCACTACGTCTTCAACTGCCAGGCGCCCGATTCGGGCAACATGGAGCTGCTCCACCAGCACGGCACCGAGGAGCAGAAGGAGCGCTGGCTGCGGCCCCTGGCGCGCGGGGAGATCCGGAGCTGCTTCGGCATGACCGAGCCAGAATTCGCGGGCTCGAATCCGGTCTGGCTCGGCACCTCGGCCCGCCGCGAGGGGGAGGAGTACGTCCTCGACGGCCACAAGTGGTTCACCAGCTCGTGCGAAGGCTCCACCTTCTGCGTGGTGATGGCGGTGACCGCGCCGGAGGCCCGGCCGCACGAACGGGCGAGCATGATCGTGGTCCCCACCGATGCGCCCGGGTTCGAGCTGGTGCGCAACCTCCCGGTGATGGGTGAGGCCGGGGAGGACTGGCTGAGCCATGGCGAGGTGCGGCTGACCGGAGTGCGCGTGCCCGTGGCGCACCGCATCGGCGCCGAGGGGGCGGGATTCGCGCTCGCCCAGGAGCGGCTCGGCCCGGGGCGCATCCACCACTGCATGCGCTGGATCGGCATCTGCGAGCGGGCGTTCGACCTGATGTGCCGGCGCGCCGCCCTGCGCGAGATCTCGCCCGGCGAGCCGCTGGGCACGCAGCAGACCGTCCACGCCTGGGTCGCCGAGAGCCGCGCCGCCATAGACGCCGCCCGCCTGATGGTGCTGCGCACCGCCTGGCGCATCGACCGCGAGGGAGCGCGCGCGGCGCGCGAGGACGTCTCACTCATCAAGTTCCAGGTGGCCGGCGTGCTCCAGACCGTCCTCGACCGGGCCATCCAGGTCCACGGCGCCTACGGCCTGGTCGACGAGTCCCCCTTGGGCTTCTGGTGGCGCCACGAGCGCGGTGCCCGCATCTACGACGGCCCCGACGAGGTCCACAAGACCTCGGTGGCGCGGCGCATCCTGGCGCGCTACGGGTTGAAACGGTAGGGGTTCAATCCTCGTCCCGCAGGTACCAGCGCAGCCTCCGGCCGGCGGCCATCTCTTCGAGCTCCGCGGCGACGCCGGCGGCGTCGGAGCGCCGTTTCTCCGGGTCCGGCTCCAGCAGCTCCTCAATGAGCCGGCCGAGAGACGCGGGGAGGTCAGGGACCTGGGGATCGAGGGGTGCCACCTCGCCGCGGAGCGTGGCGCCGACGATCTCCGCCAGGGTCGGGCGGCTGAACGGGCCGCGGCCGGCCAGGCAGGCGTACATCACGACACCGAGCGAGAACACGTCCCCCTCTTCCTGGTGGCCTTCGCCGCGCAGGCTCTCGGGCGGGAGAAAGCCCGGCGTGCCGACCGGATGGCCGGTGTCTCCCGCGGCGAGAGAGACGAACCCGGCGATGCCGAAATCGGTGACCTTGATCGAGCTGTCGCGGCCCAGGAGGACATTGGCGGGCTTGATGTCGCGGTGGATGATCCCGTGGGCATGCGCCGCGGCGAGCCCGCTCGCGATGCCCGCGGCCAGGGGGATCACCTCGGGCGGCTCCAGCCGGCTCCGCCGGCGCAGGAGGACGTCGAGGCTCATCCCTTCGACCAGCTCCATGGCGATGAAGGCGGCGTCCGGCGCATCGGCGAGGTCGTAGATCGCGACGACGTTGGGGTGGCTGAGCTGGGCCAGCGCCACGGCCTCGCGCCGCAGCGTCTCGATCAGGCTCCGCTTCTTCTCCGGCTCCAGTTGGCGGCCCAGGTGCACGGTTTTCAGGGCCACGGAGCGCTGCAGCCGGGGGTCCCGGCCGCGGAAGACGGTCCCCATCGCGCCCATGCCGAGGACGTCGAGGACCTGGTAGCGGCCGAGGAAGACGTTGTCCAGAGCGCGGCGCTCGGCCACGGAAGCCTCGAGGGACTCCAGGCTCCGCCGGACCGCGTCCGCGTCCTCGGCGGCGGGAGCCGCGCTCCGCGCGGCGTCGCGGATCCGCCGCGACAGGCGGTCGACCCGGGCCACCATCTCGCGCGGCTTGAAGGGCTTGCGGATGTAGTCCTCGGCGAACTCCTGGATCGCCCCGGCGACCGTCTCCTCCTCGTCCACCGAGGTCAGCATGATCACGGGAATCCCGTTCTCCTGGCGCAGCCGCCGCGCCAGGCTCAGGCCGTCCAGCCCCGGCAGCACGATGTCCACCAGGGCGAGATGGGGGGAGCCCCGGAGCGCGACCAGGTCCAGCGCCTCTTCGGCCGAAGCGGCCGGCCAGACCTCGAAGCCCGCGGCCTTCAAGACGCCTTCGGTCAGGAGGCGGAGATCGGGGTCGTCCTCGACGAGGAGGACTCTGCGGGGAGGACTCTCGTCGGGCTTGGCGAAGACGGTCGAATCCAAGGGGTACTCCAGAATCCGTTGTATCTTACCGAAGGCGGAGGAGATCCGCGCGAAATGACCCCCTTTCCCCTCGACGCCACCCGCCCGCCCCGCTCCGGCGAAGAGCTCGACGCCGGAGCGCTCCGGGCGTGGCTGGTGGGCCACGTGCCCGATCTGGCCGGGAGCACCGAGCCGCTCGCCGTCGAGCAGTTCCCGGGCGGGCACTCGAATCTGACCTACCTCGTCCGCTCTGGCGCGCGCGAGCTCGTGCTCCGCCGGCCGCCGTTCGGCTCGCAGGTGAAGACGGCGCACGACATGGGGCGCGAGCACCTCGTCCTCTCCCGCCTCTGGACGGTCTATCCCAAGGCCCCGCGGGCGTTCGCCGGCTGCGACGACCCGGCGGTGATCGGCGCGCCGTTCTACGTGATGGAGCGGGTCAACGGCGTGATCCTGCGCCACCAGAAGCTGCCGCCGGGGGTGGAGCTGCCGCCCGCGACGATGCGGCGGTTGAGCGAGGCGGCGGTGGACGGCCTGGCCGAGCTGCACGCGGTGGACGCCGCCGCCGCCGGGCTCGGCGATCTCGGCCGGCCGCAAGGGTACGTGGAACGGCAGGTGACCGGCTGGCACGGGCGCTGGCAGAAGGCCCGCACGGACGACGTCCCCGAGGTGGACCGCGCGTTCGCCTGGCTGGCCGGCCATCTTCCCCGGGAGAGCGGAGCGGCGCTCATCCACAACGACTACAAGTACGACAACCTCGTCCTCGCTGCGGACGACCTGACGCGGATCGCCGCCGTCCTCGACTGGGAGATGGCGACCCTCGGCGATCCCTTGATGGATCTGGGGACGAGCCTCGGCTACTGGATGAACGCGGACGACGAGCCGGGCCTCCGGGCGCTGCCGGCCGGCCCCACCACCCTTCCCGGCAATCTGACCCGCGCCGAGGTGGCGGAGCGGTATGCCGCGCGGAGCGGGCGGGACGTCTCGCAGATCCTCTTCTATTACGCCTACGGCCTCCTCAAGATCGCGGTGATCGCCCAGCAGATCTACTTTCGCTACAAGCAGGGGCTCACCCACGACGAGCGCTTCGCGGGGATGATCCACGCGGTCCGCCTGCTCGGACGGCAGGCGGCGCGGGCGATCGAGCGGGGACGGATTTGAGCCTCTCCGCTCTTCTGCGTTTTCATCTCCACGTCGGCGCCCGCCTGGCTCTGCGGGCGCTGATGCCGGTGGTGGCGGCGGCCGGCGGTGGGCTGTTCTTCCTGGGAGACGATTTCTTCCTCTCGTTTTCCCGGCTGCTGTTCGGGCCGGGCTCCCGGGGCGGCTCGGGATCGCTGATGGCTCTCGCGGCGGTGGGGTTCGCGGCGGCCGCGGCGCCGCGGGTCTGCCGCGGGCTCGGCGGCTGGATGCGCCATCTGCCGATCGATGGCCGGGAACAGCGCCGGGCGGCCCTGGTGGCGATCGCCGTGGCCCAGGCCCCTCTCTTCATCGGTTTCGCCCTCTGCTCCTGGGTGGCCACGGACTTCGCGCGCCACCTGGGGGCCTTCCTGGTGGACCTCCTCTCTCTCCTCGTCTGCGCTCCAGCCGCGGCTCTCGCGGTGATGCCGGTGGAGCGCCCGCTGGCGGCCCGCCCCCTGGCTCTCGCCTCGGCGATGGCCGCGGTCTCCGGAGGCACCTGGCCGGTCCTGGCCGCCCTCCTCCTCCTCTTCGCCGCCGATGCGGTGGCCGGCGAGCTGCCGCGCCATGCCACCGCCGGCACGCCGATTCCGGAGCCCAGGGACGGGGGATGGATTCCGGGGATCGGAGAGCTCTTCGAGGTCCGCATCGTCTGGCGGGCGCTCAAGTGGCGGCTGCTCAGCTCCTGGACGGCCGGCTTTCTCCCTCTGGGCGCGGCCTTCCTGTTCGTGACCAACAACGAGCTCGCGCCGCCGCACGTGCGGCTCGCCGGCCTCCTCGACGGTGCCTGCGCCGTGGTCTTCCTGTTCGCCGACCTCGCGGAGGCTCTGGGAGTGCGCCGGCCGGCCTGGCCCTGGGCGCGCTCCCTCCCCTGGTCGGCCGGCCACCGGGTGCGGACCGACGCGCTTCTCCTGGCCGCCCATGCGCTGCCACTGATCCTGCTGACCGCGAAGATCGACCTCCTGGCGGCCCTGGCGGTGCTCGCGGTCACCCCCTGGCTCGCCGCCCGGGCGGCGGGTGCGGTGCGGCGGGCACCGGAACGGCGGACCGGGGCCTCCGGCGAGGTCCTCCTCGAAGGGACCCTCCTCGCCGCCGCTCTCGCCCTCCTCCCCTGGCTCGTGGTCCCCCTCGCTCTCGCCGGTGCCCCGTGGGCCTTGCGCGCCGCGGCCGAGCGGGAACGGGAGCAGAAGGTCAGCCGCTGGCTGGAGCTGCACCATCTCGCCGTCGGCGATCCCCAATCCTGGAGCGCCGGATGATCCGCCTGCTTGGAGCCGCCTTCGCCTACCGGCCTGCCGAGCCGGTCCTCGCCGGAATCGACCTCGAGATCCCGGCCGGCCTCACCCTGCTCCTGGGACCGAACGGCTGCGGCAAGAGCACTCTCCTCAAGCTGGTGGCCGGCGTCGAGCGCCCGGACGGCGGCCGGGTGGAGATCGACGGTCACGACCTGTGGACCGACGAGGTGGCGGCGCGCCGCGGCCTCGCCTATGTGCCGGAGCAGCCCGATCTCACGCCCTATGCCACGGTGCGCGAGATCCTCGGGCTGGTCTGCCGCCTGCGCGGCGAGCCACGGAGCGCGGCCGAAACGGCGCTCGATTTCGTCGGGCTGCGCGATCTGGCCCACCGCTCCGTCCGCGAGCTGTCGATGGGGCAGCGCCGCCGCTCCGTGCTCGCCGCCGCCCTGATCGGCACACCGCGCCACGTGCTCCTCGACGAGCCGCTGGAGGCCATGGACCGCGGCTCCCGCGAGTCGATCCTCGCCTGGATCGACCGCCTCCTCGCGGCCGGCGCCACCGTGGTCGCCGTCTCGCACGACCTGGCGCCATTCGCCCCACGGGCCGACCGCGCCTTCACCGTCCGCGACGGGCTCTGCCTGGCCGCCGATCCACTCCCGGAAGATCCCACCGCGCGGCTCGCCCTGCTGGAGCACCTGGCCCGCGGCGAGCCGATCCCGTGAAGCGCCGTTCCGTCCTTCTCCTCACTGTCCTTGTTGTCCTTGCCGTCCTTTTTGTCCTTTGGCTCCGGCCGCCCCCCCGCGCCGCCGGTCCCCTCCCGCAGGAGGCCTACGTCTGGCAACGGACCTGGGGACCGGAGGTGCCGGACGCCCTGGAGCACGCCTCCGGCCTCGACCGGATCGTGATCCTCGCCGCCGAGGTCGACCTCTCCACCCAGCCACCGCGGGTCGCGCGCGCCATCTATGACCCGGACGCGCTGCGGAAGACAGGCCGGCCGGTGGGGCTGGCGGTGCGCATCGGGCGCTTCAGGAGGCCCGGCGGAGGGACGGAGCGGTTTGCCGAGAAGCCGGACCGGACGGAGCACCTCGCCGGTCTCGCGCGGCGCCTGGTGGACGAAGCACGGGCCGGCGGCCTCTCGATCGCCGAATTCCAGCTCGACTACGACTGCCCGGAGTCGCGGCTCGACGACTATCCCGTGCTCGTCCGCGCCGTGCGGAAAGCCCTGGCCCCGCTGCCGGTGACGATCACCGCGCTCCCGAGCTGGCTGCCGCACCGCCGCGAACTGAAGCGGCTCCTCGCGGCGGCGGACGGCTGGGTCCTCCAGGTCCATGCTCTCGATCCTCCGCGCCACACGCAGACCGTGATCGCGCTCTGCGATCCGGAGGAAGCCCGGCGTGCCGTCGAGGCGGCCGGCCGGTTCCGCCAGCCGTTCCGGGTGGCGCTGCCGACCTATTCCTATCTCGTCGCCTACACCCCGGAGGGCGATCTCCTCGGCGTCTCGGCCGAAGGGCCGCTCCCCTCCTGGCCCCCCGGCGTCGAGGTGCGCCTGGCGCAGAGTGATCCCGACGCCCTCGCGGCCCTCCTCCACGCCTGGACAACGGACCGTCCGGCGGCATTGGCGGGGGTCATCTGGTACCGCATGCCCGTCGCGGGCGACCGCCTCAACTGGCCCTGGCCGACCTTCGACGCGGTGCGGGCCGGCCGGCCGCCGCGGCGCGACCTGCGGGTGGTCTCCCGCGCGGCCTCGCAGACCCCGAGTCTCCTCGAAATCGACCTGGTCAACGCGGGCGAGGCGGATGCGCGCTGGCCGGTGCGGGTCGAAGTTTCCTGGCCCGCCGGAGACTTCCTCGCCGCCGACGGCCTCGCCGGGTATCAGGTCCTCCGCACCGGCCCGCGAACGCTCCGCCTGGAGCGGTCGGCGACTCCCTGGGACCGGCCGATCCGGCCCGGAGAGCGGCGGCGGGTGGGGTGGGTGAGGGTTGCCGGTGCATAGGTGGTTCGACATCGCCTGCTATGCTTGTCACTGCTTCCGGAGGAATCCCCATGGACCGTGACGACCTTCTCGCCAGAATCACCATCGACCCGGAGATCTGCAACGGGAAGCCGACGCTCCGGCGCAAGAGAATCACCGCCCAGACCATCCTCGAGTTCCTGAGCGCAGGCGAGAGCCGCGAGGAGATTCTCCGACAGTATCCCTCCCTCGAGCCCGAGGATATCGATGCCTGCCTGGCCTTCGCAGCCTGGTTGATGGGGCGCAGCTACGTCGTCAAGATGACCGCCTAGATGGCCAGATTTGTCATCGACGTGAACCTGCCGTACTTCTTCTCGGTCTGGAGAGGGCCAGACTTCGTACACATCCGGGATCTCGATGATGAGTGGTCCGACAGCCAGGTCTGGAGCTACGCGCGCCAGGAGAGTGCCACGATCGTCACCAAGGATACCGACTTTTCGGACAGGATCCTTCTGACGGTTCCCCCACCGCGAGTCATTCATATCCGGCTCGGCAACCTGAAGATGCGGGAGTTCCATCAGGCGATCGCCGCCCGCTGGGAAGACATCTGCGACCTGAGCCGGAGGTGCAAGCTCGTCCGCGTGTTCGAGGACCGGATCGAAGGCATCGACTAGTAAACCCGGTGTCTAGAAGGTAACTTCTGGGCACTTGGCAAGTCCTTGCCGTCCTTCTCGTCCTTTCGTGTCGATTGAAGTGGTATCCTGCCCCATACTGCGTACCGACTCACCATGGCCTCCGATCCGCCCTACGATGTCTTCCTGAGCTACGCCACCCCTGACAAGCCGGCGGTGGAAGACTTGGCCCTACGGCTCAAGCGCAGGAAGCTCAAGCCTTTCTTCGACAAGTGGCACCTGGTGCCGGGAGAGCCCTGGCAGGAGGCGCTCGAAGAGGCTCTGGATCGAAGCCAGACCTTCGCCGTCTTTCTCGGGCCTGGGGGTGTCGGGCCGTGGCAGAACGAGGAGATGCGGGCCGCTCTCGACACCAGGGTTCGGGACAAGAGTCGGCGGGTGATCCCCGTGCTCTTGCCCGGGGCCTCGAGGCCGGACGAGAAGGCACTCCCTCGTTTCTTGAAGCGCCTGACCTGGGTGGACTTCCGCAGTGGGCTCGCTGATCCAAAGGTCTTCCATCGCTTGGTCTGCGGGATCAAGGGCATTCCACCAGAGGCCGGGCCGGCGGGCTCTGAACCCCTTCTGCCCCCGCCCGCCCGGCCCACCATGATCGGCGTCCCCCACCGCAACCCCTTCTTCACCGGCCGCGAGATCCTCCTCTCGCAGCTACACCAGCAGCTCCAGAAAGCCGGCATCACCGCGCTCGCACAGGCGGCGATCCATGGCCTGGGTGGGATCGGCAAGACACAGACAGCGATTGAGTATGCACATCGCTTCGGAGAGACCTATCGCTTCGTACTATGGGTTGTGGCAGAAAGCGCGCCTGCGATCCAAGCGGCCTACTTGTCGATCGCTCGCGAGCTCGGGCTCGTCGATGCCCGGGCCGATCTCGAGACGGCCGTCCTGGCGATGAAGACCTGGCTCTCCCGCGAGGTCGGCTGGCTCCTGATCTTCGACAACGCGGACGATCCAGCGCTGGTTCGCCCCTATCTGCCGCCGACGCGGACAGGCGGTAGTAAGGTCCTGTTGACTTCGCGGGCAAAATCCTTCGTCAAGGTCGGCATCCGAGAACCGTTCCGGGTCGAGACTCTCGATCCCGAGGACGCGGTGAAGTTCCTGATCGAGAGGTCGGGCAACGCGGGCGCCGGGGCTGCCGCCGAACTGGCTGCCGAGTTGGGCCATCTGCCGCTCGCTCTCGAGCAGGCGGCGGCGTATATCGATACGGTGGGCGGTGGCTTTGGCGACTACCTCGCCAAGTATCGGCGCCAGGGCGTGGCGTTGTTCGCGAAGGGTGAACCGAGCACGGACTACCCCAAGACCGTCGCGACGACCTGGACGTTGAGCTTCGAAGCCGTGACCAAGGCCTCGCCCGCTTCCGCCGAGCTGATGGCCGCCGCTGCTTTTCTGATGCCGGATTCGGTCCCGATCGAGATCTTCATCCGGGGAGGCTCGGAGCTCGGCGATCTGTTGGCTCAGGGGCTGAAAGGCGCGGCCGAGGACCCACTCGTCTTCTGGGAGCTGATCGAGCCTCTGGAGCGCTACTCACTCATCGAGCGCTTGCCGGATAATTCCTTCAAATTGCACCGTCTGACACAGGAGGTCCTCAAGGATTCGTTGGGCGAGGAGGGCCGGCGGGCTTGGGCGGAGCGGGTGGTGCGAGCGTTGAATGCAGCGTATCCGCCGATCGAGTTTGCGAACTGGAAGCTCTGCGAGAGGCTACAGCCAAACGCGATGCCGGCTTTTGAGCTGACACGCACATACAACCTGGCGTCCGCCGAGGCAGGTCGGCTGTTCAGTGTGGTTGGCGGTTTTGAAAGCGAACGAGGAAACTACCACGGCGCAAAGTTCTTCGAGGAGCTGTCCCTGGGATTTCGAGAGCGCGTGCTGGGTTACGAGGACCCAGACACCTTGCGGTCGAGGAACGACTTGGCCGCAACCCTCCGGGTTCTTGGCGATCTCGCCGGTGCCAGGAAGCTCCACGAACAAACCGTGGGGACCTTTGAGCGCGTTCTGGGTAGAGAGCACCCCAGTACCTTAATTGCGAAGAACAACCTGGCTGCAACCCTCGACGCTCTTGGAGACTTTGCAGGTGCAAGGAAGCTCGTAGAGGAGAGCCTGGAGATCCAGGAGCGCGTGCTGGGAGTCGAGCACCGTCACACCTTGGGGTCGAGGAACAACTTGGCGGAAATCCTCCGGACTCTTGGTGATCTCGCCGGCGCGAGGAAGCTCCATGAGCAGAACCTGGAGATCCTTGAGCGCACTCTCGGCGGCAACCACCCCACCACCACGGTTACCATCTGGAACCTTGTCCCGATCGTCCGCCAACTTAACGACTCCGGCGCCGAATCCAAGTTAATAAACAAACTCCGCTGGCTCCTCGACCGCGATGAGGGCTCGATTCTCTCAGCCCATCAGCGGGGCATCCGCCAGTGGCTGCTCAAGTTCCTCAACCTCGCCTGATCCTCGAACCACTCCAACCGCTGCGCCCCCCGACCCA
>Ga0209682_10000223_pt1 | contig 19509 bp, 14 predicted proteins | sample DOMMetBare2Fresh_2_FD_187471 | JGI IMG/M metagenome (GOLD analysis project Ga0209682, IMG submission 187471) | Wetland sediment microbial communities from St. Louis River estuary, USA, under dissolved organic matter induced mercury methylation -... | ecosystem: Environmental > Aquatic >... | reverse complement strand
GTCGGCGATGGTGCAGTTGAGCAGCGTGCCGGTGGGGTCGTTGCCGAGCCAGAGGCCGCCGCCGTTCGAGCCGGTGGCCACGTTCCCCGCCACCGTCACGTTGGCCAGGTTGGACTGGCCGGCGTTGATCCAGAGGCCGCCGTTGAAGAAGGCCCGGTTGCGCGAGACGGTGCTGGCGGTGACGGTGAGCGCCAGCCCCTCCAGGTAGAGGCCGCCGGCGTTGCCCGAGCCGGTCGGCGTGACGGTGTTCCCGTCGACGGTGGTCCGGTCCATCGCGAAGCTGCCGGTGTGGTCGTTGGAGACGCGGAAGACGCCGCCGCCGATGGCGCCGGCCGTCGAGCCGCGGATGGTGACGCCGCACAGCTCGGTCCGCTCGTCGCCCCCGTCCTGGTAGAGGGCGCCGCCGCAGCCGCCACCGGGCGTGCCGGGCGCGGCCGGGTTGCCGCCCGTGCCGCGCGCCTGGTTGCCGGTGAAGGTGGAGTTGGCGATGAGGAGGTCGCCGTTGAGGCTCCCCACCGCCCCGCCGTCGGAGGCCGAGTTGCCGATGAAGATGGAGCCGACGATGACGGTGTCGCCGCCGCCGAAGGCGTAGATGGCGCCGCCCGCCAGGTCCTGGCCCGTGTCCGGCGCGTGGTTGCCGAGGAAGGCGCAGTCGATGACGGTGAGGCTGCCGCCGTCGCGGTAGATGGCGGCGCCGCCCCCGGCGGTGTCGTCGGCGCCGCGCGGGCTCTTGCCGTCCTGGAAGGTGAGCCGCTGCACGGTGAGGCGCGGCGAGGTGACGTCGTAGCCCGAGTCGAGGAGGAGGATGCGGGCCGCCCCCTCGCCGGAGAGCGTGACGAGGCCGCCGCCGTCGATGACCGTCTCCTTCTTCGCGACGATGGTGCTGGTCACCGGGATGACCACCGGCGCCGCGCCGCAGTCGAAGACCACGATGCCGCCGGCGGTGACGGCCTTCTGCAGCTCGGCCGCGGTGCAGGAGGCCGGCGTGCCGGTGCCGACCGTGGCGGTGGGGCTGGAGACGTCGCGCAGCGTCGGCGGGGGCAGGCAGGCGCCTGCGGGGAGCGTGCCGTCCCAGTGAGGCACCGGCTGGCGCGGCGGCGAGCCCGAACCCGAGCCCGAGCAGCCGGCGGCGAGGGTGGCGAGCGACGCGAGGCGGAGGGCGGTGGCGAGCGAGCGCATGCGGAACCCGGTGAGGCCCCGAGTGTACCAGCCCCGGCCCCGGCGCCCCGTCCAGCCTGGCCGGCCGACCTCCCACCTCGGCCCACCCGGGCCCGGTGCGCCCTCGCGCAGGGGGGCCAACCCCGACGGTCGGTTGCCGGGTGAACCCGGGGTGTGGTGTCACGTGAGGTGGAGCCCGCCGGTGTCGGACTCACGCAGGGGAGGACGCGCCATGCCCATCACCTTCATCCCCAACGATCCGCTGGCGGCGAAGCCCGCGCCGACGCTCCGCACCCAGAAGGCGCGCCAGGATCGCACCGGTGCCGTGGCCCGGTTCACCTGGCACGACGCGGTCCCGGAGGCGCCCCACGATCCGCATGGGCCGGAGTTCCTCTTCTGGCAGGTCCGGCAGGCCGCCCTCTCGGCGGTGGCGGCCTGGGAGAAGGGGGCGGCCCCGCTCACCTCCTGGCAGGGCGGGCGCACGCTCGACGTCTGGCAGAACGAGGTGGCCCAGCGCGGCGCCGCGCCCGAGCTCAACGCCTACTACGACCGGACCAGCCTCTCCTTCTTCGAGTACGGCGACGGCACCAGGACGACCTTCTCCGGCGCCAGCACCGACGTGGTGGCCCACGAGACCGGCCACGGCATCCTCGACGCCCTGCGCCCGGACCTCTGGGGCTCGCCCTACCTGGAGGCCGCGGCGCTCCACGAGGCCTTCGGCGACTGCCTCTCCATCCTCACGGCGCTGGCCGATCCGGCCTCGGCGAAGGCGCTCGCCGCGGTCGGGCTGGAGAAGCGCAACTTCGTCGAGACCACCGCCGAGGAGCTCTCCGAGGCCGTGCGGCGCCTCGACGCCGCCCACAACGCCGCCGAGCCGCGCCACGCCCTCAACGCGCTCCGCTGGCAGCTCCCCACCACGCTGCCGGCCAGCGGCGGCCCGGGCGTGCTCATCAACGAGAGCCACAGCTTCGCGCAGGTCTTCACCGGCTGCGTCTGGAGCCTGCTGCAGGCCCTGGCGGCCGGGGCGAAGACCCCGGCCGAGCTGAGGAAGGCCGGCGTCACCCTGGTGCGGCTGCTGGAGGCCGGCATCCTCGGTGCGTCGGCCGGCCCCCGCATGTTCCAGGCGGTGGGACGCGCCATGGTGCTGGCGGACGGCGACCTCTTCGGCGGCGCCAACCGGGTCGCCATCAGCGACGCCTTCCAGGCGCACGGCATCGGCCTCGGCTCCAACTCCGTGCTCGCCCCCAGCGCCGCGCTGGCGGGGGCGGCGCCGGCCATGGGCGGGGTCGGGCGGGTGGCCCTCGCCAGGTCGGCGGTGCGGGACCTCTCGGGCCGGCTCGGCGTGGTGTCGGGCGGGCGCCTCCAGGTGCGCCGGCGCCGCATCGCCGGGCACGACGTGGCCGAGGCGCTGCACCAGCGGGCCGTCTCACTGACCGACCTCGCCCCGGGGCTGAAGGGGGTGGTGGCGATGGCGCCCGAGTCGGTGCTGGTCGGCGGCTCGGGCGGGCGCGCCGCCATGCTGGGGGCGTTCCCCGAGGCCGGCACCACCGGCGACGAGGTGCGCAGCTACGTGGCCGGCCTGGTGGAGCGCGGCCGCATCCGCCTCGACCGGCGCGAGGTGGTCCGCCGCGGCGGCGCCAAGGTGCCGGCCTGGCACAGCCACGCCGTGGAGACGGTGGGCGGCCAGAAGACGCTGGTCCGGATCCGCTTCTCCTGTGGCGGGCGGGGCTAGCTCGAGAAGCGCGCCCGCCGGAGCCGCGGGCGTCCCTGCGGGTCGGTCTCGACCACGTGGGTGGCGCCCGGGGCCGGTGGGCGCGCGCCCGCGGTCACCTCGCCGCGGGCGAAGAGGCCGGCCACCGACGCGGCCGCCTCGGCGAGCGCCTCGGGCTCCGGCGTGGACGTCTGCACCTCGGCCGGCCGCCCCGCCGGGTCGAGCCGCACCGTCACCTCGACCGGGACCTTGGTGAGCAGGCCTCGCGGCACCTCCGGTCCGGCGGCGGGCAGGGGGAGCCAGCGCATGGCGTGGGCCTGCACCAGGCCCGGGGCGGCGCGCGCCACCACCACGTCCTCCAGCTCGGGGCCGAGCCGCACCGCCAGGGCCGCCGCCAGGTTGCGCCGGTTCCCGGCGTCGACGCGCGGGGCGAGCAGCACCGGCAGGTCGCGCCAGTCGGAGAAGTCGAGCCCCAGGGCGAGCGCGGTCACGCCCAGCGAGGCGCAGGCCGCCCGGTGGGGCGCCGCCGCCAGCACCAGGGCGCAGCGGTCGAGCGGCGTGCGCAGGCCGAGCCGGCGCAGCGCGGCCTGGAGGAGCCGCCGGTCGGGCAGGGGCGCGCCGGCCTCGGCCGCGGTGGTGAGCGTGTTGCCGGCCGCGGCGGGGAAGCCGGCAGCGCGCAGCTGCTCGGCGGCCGCCGCCAGGGGGACGTCACCGCCCAGGAGCCCCACCGGCAGCGGCGTGCCCGCCGGCAGCTCCAGCCCCCGCAGCGCCGCCAGCGCCTCGGCCGCGCCGGGCCGGGCGCGCCCCGCCTCCAGCAGTGCGTCGAGCTCGATGAGGAGCGCCTCGACCATGGCTCACCTTGCGCGCCGCGCCGCGCCGGCGTCAACGGCCCCGCCCGCTCGCGGGACCCCGCTAGAAGGCCGTGAGCAGCGCCTGCAGCGCCGCGCGCCGCTCGCCGCGTCCCAGCCGGGCGAGGCAGGGCTTGCAGAACCGCAGCGCCCCGGCGTTCCAGCGGATGTCGCTCTCGTCGTTGTAGTAGAGCGGGCAGTCCTTGGCGCCGCGCTGGTGCTCGTCGAGCTGGGCCAGCGCGAAGGCCAGCATGTTGGCCACCAGCCGCTCCAGGGTGGTCTCGGGCGGCGACAGCCGCGCCAGGGCGTTGGCGGTCGAGACCAGCGAGATGGCGCCGTCCTCGGTGGAGTGGGCCGAGAGCTCCGCCTTGCCGTCGTGCAGCGGCATGCTGGTGACGCAGAAGAGGTGCGACACGCCGAGCGAGGCCAGGGTGGGGCGGAGCTTGCGCTCCACCTCCACGGCGTAGAGGAAGGCGCCGGCCCGCTTGCGGCTGGTGGAGCGGCGCCAGGTGCCGAGCGGCGCCGCGATCTCGGCCGGCTCGAAGAGGAAGTGGCGCTGCACGGCGTTGAGCCGGTCCACCATCCGGTCGAGCTGCGGCAGCACGTAGTTGACGTCCCAGACGGCCACCCGGTCTCGCCGCGCCCCGCCGGCCGCCCGCCGGCGCGCCACCGCCGCGGCGCGCAGCTCGGCCGGGGCGGCGCCCGGGGAGGACGCCCGCGACACCAGCCGGTCGTCGGGGTTGCGGGCGAAGAGCACCGGCACGGCCCAGTCGATGGCCTCGCCGGCGATGGAGTAGTTGACCGCCACGCGCGCCTCGCGCGCCGCGTCGCCCAGCGTCCGGCCCACCGCCAGGGCCCAGTAGAAGTGCTGCGCGAAGGCGGTGGCCGCCACGTCCAGCACCTTGAACTGGTTGGCCACGATGGCGGGCACGCCGCCGCTCGCCAGCATGGGGGCCACCCCCCGCGAGAAGTCGAAGGGGCGCTCCGGCCGGGTCCGCTCGCCGAAGCCCACCCCGGTCTCGCAGGCGTTGAGGAAGACCAGCCGGATGTCCCGCCGCGCCACCATCTGGCGGAAGGTGTCGGCGCGCAGCTCCTGCGAGCGGCCGTCGGCGTCCTCGAAGAGGAGGTAGCCGAAGCCGCTGGCCACGTCGTACTCGCCGTGGCCGATGAAGTGGAGCACGTCGTAGGGCTGGTCGTCGACGTCGGCCACGGTGAGCAGCTCGTGCAGCCGGCGCGGCGTCACCTTCACCTCGACGCGCACCTCGGCCAGCCCGGTCTCCTCCAGCGCGGCGAAGGCGCTGCGGATCTTGGCCTCCTCGTCGGCGGCGGAGAGCTCGCCGGCGCCGATGGGCTGGGCCGCCACCACCAGGATGCGCAGCTTGCCCGCCCGCGGCCCCAGCGCGTCGGCGGGCACGGCGGTGAGCGAGTTGCGGATGAAGTTGACCTCCTCGGTGCAGAGGAAGGTGCGCCGCGAGGAGTCGAAGGCGAACTCCCACGGCTTCTCCGCCACCCAGCCGATGGTGGAGGTGAGGCAGACGTTGAGCCGGCGGTCCTTGAGCTCGCTGCGCGCCGAGTCGTAGAGCCGGCGCACCTGGCCGGGGAAGAGGGTGTCGAAGAGCAGGGCGCCGTACTCGCGCAGCTTCTCCTCGCTGGGCAGCTGCCGCACCCGGGGGTCGCCGTCCACGTACCCCTTGATGCGCTGGTGGAAGGCCTCGATGCGGTCGAAGCGCTCGTCCTGGTTGGCGCGGAAGGGCTCGATGACGCGCGCGTTGCGGAAGCTGGCGATGAGCAGGGCGGTCCGGCTCCGGCCGCTGCGCGCCGCCCGCCGCGCGGCGACCTGCTCGTCGCCGTCGCCCGTGCCGGCGGCCTCGGCGTCCTCGGGCGAGACCACCAGCAGGTGGAAGACCTCGTCGAGCTCGGTGTGGGGCCCGAGCGGCCGGGGCGCGGACGGACCGCCCTCGGCGCTGGCCGCCGTGCCCTGGGTGCCAGCGGCCGCGGTGGCGCCCGCGCGCCCCGGCGCGGGGCTGGAGGGTCCCCCCTGCCCTCCCGCCTGGGCCGACCTCGCCTGCGCCGGCCCGCGTCCCCGCCGCCCCGCCTCGTCGGCGCCCGGCGGCAGCCTGGGGGCCGCGAGCGGCTGCGGCTGGCCCAGCACGCCGCGCACCAGGAAGTCCACCGACTCCGGCTGGCGGAGGAGGTTGAGGTGGTGCACCTCGCCGGTCCGGCCCGGGCGCAGGTTCCCCTCCGGCCCGAACCAGCCGACCCGCCCCGACGGGATGGTCCCGGCCGGCGCCGCGCCGACGCGCCAGCCTCCCGCGGTCGGCACCACCAGGTCGTTCTCCTCGCCGAAGAAGCGGTCCACCCCGGCGTCGGCCAGCCGCGCCAGCAGCCCCTCGCGCGGCTCGTAGCTCGCCACCAGCGCCGAGAAGGTCCCGGCCGGCGGCGGCGCGCCCTTGAGCGCCCGCACGAACGGGCCGGCCGGGTTCATGGCCGCCAGCCCGGGCACCTCGCCGCCCACCCGGCGCGCCAGCCAGGCCACCGCGTGGGCCAGGAAGTCGAGCCCCAGCGTGAAGGGGGTGTCGGGGAAGAGGTCGAGCAGGTTGGCGAGCAGGGTGGTGAAGGAGGACCAGCGGTCGGGGGAGGCCAGCGCCGTGCCCTCGTTGGGGCCGGCCACCAGCACGGCGCGCCCCAGCCGCAGCCGCGAGGTGGCCGGACCGAGCGCCGCGGCGGCCCGCAGCACCAGCGCCCCGCGCGAGTGGGTGATGACGTCGAGGTCGGCGCCGCCGGCCGGGAGGGCCTCCGCCAGCTCGCGGGCGTTCTCCGTCGGCGTCTTGCTGACGGTGAAGTGGTCGAAGGCGTAGAGCCGGTCGCCGTAGGTCTCGCGGACCGCCTCGAGGAAGCCCTGGCCCCCCGGGCCCTGCGTCCGGAAGAGGTCGGCGAAGGCCCCCTGGAAGTCGGAGAAGGTGCCGTGGAGGAAGAGCAGCCCCCGCCCGCCGGCCAGCGCCGGGGCGTCGGCCACCGGCTCCAGCGCGAGCGCGCCGTCGGCCCCCACCCGCACGCGCCGCAGCCCCGGCGCGAGGCCGCGCCGCTTCCAGGCCGCCTCCTCCCAGCGCGCCGCCAGCCAGGGGATGGCCCGGCCCGCCAGCGTGTCGAGCACCTTGCCGATGACGAAGCGGATCACCGCGCCGGCCGCGCCGCGGCGCCGGCCGGCCGGTCCCGCCGTCGCGCCCGAGCCGGGCTGGACGCGGAAGCGGAGGGTGAGGGGGCCTGCGGTGGCCCTGGCCGGCCGGGCCTTGCCCCGGCCCTTGCCCCGGCCGGCGCGCCGTTTCCCCGCCGGCGCGCCGAAGGCGAAGACGATGGCCCCCGACGCCAGCGTCACCACCGCCACGTAGGCCGCCTCGTCGTGGACGGTGAGGTCGAACTCCAGCGGCGCGACGGCGCCGCGCCGGGCCGGCAGCTCGGCCTGGTGCCGGCTCACCAGCGCGAGCGGCGCGGAGGTGACCAGCCGCTCGGCGAAGGCCGACCCACCCGCGGCGCCGCCGCCCAGGGCCCGCCGCGCCCCGCCGGCCCGCAGGGTCCGGATGCGCCAGGCGCCGGTGGCGCGGACGGTCGGCTTCGGCGGCGGGCGCGTGGACGGGGCCATGGGGTCCTCCCGGCGGGGCCGGCGGTGTGGCGGGCCGACCGTAGCACCGGGGTGCGACTGCCAGCGGCTTCAATGGTGCTGGGGCGGGCGGGGGTGGTCTCAGCCGAGCCGCTTCACCGCGTCCGTCCAGCCGAGCCGGTCGCCGAGCGGCGCGAGCAGCTCCGGCCGCAGCCCGCGCCAGCGCAGGTCGTCGAGCCCCTCTTCGAGCGGCACGTCGGTGCGCACCGTGGCGAGCGTCCGGTAGAGCGCCGCCGCCTCGCGCGACCGCCGCAGGCTCTCGGCGAGGCGGGCCGCGCCGCGCACGGGCACCGGCAGCTCCCAGTCGGACTCCGCGTCGGGGATGGCCTCCAGGTGGCCGTAGCGCGCCAGCACCGCCGAGGCCGACTTCTCGCCCCAGCGCGCCACGCCCGGGATGCCGTCGGCGGTGTCGCCCACCAGCGCCAGCCAGTCGGGGATGGAGGCCGGGCCGACGCCGAACTTCTCCCGCACGCCCGCCTCGTCGAGCAGCCGCCGGCGCAGCCGGTCGAAGCCCACCACCCGGTCGCCGCGGACGCACTGGGCCAGGTCCTTGTCGGGCGTGCAGAGGAGCACGCGCTCCACGCCCGGGGCCCCGGCGAAGCGGGCCGCCGCGCTGGCGAGGGCGTCGTCGGCCTCGAACTCGACCATGGGCCAGACCGTGAGCCCGAGCGCCCGGGCCGCCTCCTCGGCCAGCGGGAACTGCGCCAGCAGCTCGGGCGGCACCCCCTCGGCCGTCTTGTAGCCGGGGAAGAGCCGGTTGCGGAACGACTCCACCACGTGGTCGAAGGCGACCGCCACGTGGGTCACGCCCTCCTCGCGCAGGAGCGCGCGCAGCGAGCGGAGCAGCCCGCGCGTGGCCCCCACCTCGGAGCCGTCCGGGCCGGTGGCGGCGGGGGCGCCGAAGTGGGCCCGGAAGAGCTCGTAGGTGCCGTCGACGAGGTGAAGGTTCACGAGGGGCTCACGGGCGGGGCCGCGCGGCGTGGCGCGGGGCGGTGCACGGCCCGGCAGCATGGCACCCGCCGTGGCCCCGCGCCCGGCCTCGAAGGGGGCGGGGACGCTGCGCCGGGCCCCATCAGAGCCCGCGGGAACGGGTGACGCCCGTGACGGGCGCCGGACAGATCGAACAGCCGCGCCGCTGCCTCCGCCCCGGAGGCGCAGGCCTGCGCCCCCTCAGGAGGACGCCATGAGACCCCCACAGCGCTCCACCTCGGCGCCGGCCTCGCGCCGCGCCGCGCCCCGGCCGCGGCGCTCGTCGCAGGAGGACTTCCTCGCCGACGTCCTCGCCGGCCTGGCGCGCCGCCCGCCCTCGCTCCCGTCGCGGTACTTCTACGACGGCCGCGGCAGCCGGCTCTTCCAGTGGATCACCAACCTGCCCGGCTACTACCTGACGCGGGTGGAGCGGGAGATCCTCGAGGCCCACGCCGACGAGGTGGTGGCGCCGCTCCGCGGCCGGCCCTGCACGGTGGTCGACCTCGGCGCCGGCGACGGCCACAAGACGGTGCTGATCCTGCGGGCGCTGGCGGGGCCCGGCGCCGCCCTCGTCTACGCCCCGGTGGACGTCTCGCCCGCGGCGCTCGCCGAGGCCTGCCGGGGCGTGGCGGCGGCGGTGCCGGGCGTGGCGGCGCGCCCGGTGCGGGCCACCTGGGCCACCGCGCTCGAGCGCCTCGCCGCAGACGGCGGGGACGAGGCGGCCCGCCTGGTCCTCTTCCTCGGCTCCTCCATCGGCAACCTGGAGCACGAGGAGGCGCGCGGCGTCCTGCGCGGGCTGCGCCGGGCGCTCCGGCCGGGCGACCACGTCCTCGTCGGCTTCGATCTCGTGAAGCCGCTCGAGGTGCTGCGCGGCGCCTACGACGACCCGCAGGGCCTGACGCGCGCCTTCAACCTGAACCTGCTGGCGCGCATGAACCGCGAGCTGGGCGCCGACTTCGACCTGGGCGCCTACCGGCACGTGGCCACCTGGGACCCGGAACGCCCCGCCATGGAGTCCTGGCTCGAGTCGACGCGGGCGCAGTCGGTCCACCTCGGGCCGCGGACGGTGCGCCTCGCCGAGGGAGAGCGGATCCAGACCGAGATCAGCTGCAAGTACACGCCGGCGCAGCTCGGCGCCTTCGCCGCGGACGCCGGCTTCGCCGAGGTGGCGCGCTACGCGGACGCCCGCGGCTGGTTCGTCGACGCGCTGTGGCGGGTGGCGCCGTGAGCGCCCCGCAGCGCTGCACCCACCTGGCCGGGGTGAAGGACCCGCCGCCCCGCACGCCGGGGGGGTGCGAGGAGTGCCTGGCGAGCGGGAGCCGCTGGGTCCACCTGCGGCTCTGCCGGAGCTGCGGCCACGTCGGCTGCTGCGACTCCTCGCCGGGGAAGCACGCCACCGGCCACTTCCACGCCACCCACCACCCCGTCATGCGCTCCTTCGAGCCGGGCGAGTCCTGGAGCTGGTGCTATGTCGACGCGACGGTCGTCGGCTGAGGCGCCGCGGGGGGCCGACCCGGCGCCCGGCCAGCCGCGCGCGCCGGAGGAGCTGGAGGCGCGCTTCACGCGCGTGCGCGCCGAGACCGAGGCGCGCTGCGCACCGCTCGTCACCGAGGACTACGTCGTCCAGTCGATGCCGGACGCCAGCCCGGTCGCGTGGCACCTCGCCCACACCACCTGGTTCTTCGAGACCTTCGTGCTCGGACCGCACCAGCCCGGCTTCGCGCCCTGGCGCGCCGCCTGGGGGCCGCTCTTCAACTCGTACTACGTGAGCGTCGGCCCGCGGCACCCGCGGCCGGAGCGCGGGCTGCTGACGCGCCCCACCGTGGCCGAGGTGTACGCCTACCGCGCCCGCGTCGACGGGCAGGTGCGGGCCTTCCTCGACGCGCCGGCGGGGCGGCGCCCCGAGGTGGCGGCGCTGGTGGAGCTCGGCCTGCAGCACGAGCAGCAGCACCAGGAGCTCATCCTCACCGACCTCCACCACGCCTTCTCGCGCAACCCGCTGGCGCCCACCTACCTCGACCGGGCGCCGCCCCCCTCGGTGGCCACGCCGCTGGCCTGGCTCGCGCGGCCGGGCGGGCTCGTGACGGTCGGCCATCGCGGCGGCGGCTTCGCCTTCGACAACGAGGGGCCGGCCCACCGCGTCCACCTCGAGCCCTGGGCGCTGGCCTCGCGCCCGGTGAGCTGCGGCGAGTACGCCGGGTTCATGGCCGAGGGCGGCTACCGCCGGGCCGAGCTCTGGCTGAGCGACGGGCTGGCCGCGGCGCAGGCCGGCGGCTGGGAGGCGCCGCTTTACTGGGAGCGGCGCGACGGGGGCTGGTGGCGCTTCACGCTCCACGGGCTCCGGCCGGTCGACCCGGCCGCGCCGGTGACGCACCTCTCCTATTACGAGGCCGACGCCTATGCCCGCTGGGCCGGGGCGCGGCTGCCCACCGAGGCCGAGTGGGAGCAGGCGGCGGCGGGCGCGCCGGTCGAGGGGCAGTTCGTGGAGGGCGGCGTCCTCGCGGCGGTGGCGGGCGCCGGGCCCGGCGGGACGCCCGGCCCCGCCTCGCCCTTCGGCGGCGCGTGGACCTGGACGGCCAGCCCCTACGTGGCCTACCCGGGCTTCCGCCCCGCGGCCGGCGCGGTCGGCGAGTACAACGGCAAGTTCATGGTGAACCAGCTGGTGCTGCGCGGCGGCTCCTGCCTCTCCCCGCGCGACCACCTGCGGGCCACCTACCGCAACTTCTTCCCGCCGCACGCCCGCTGGCAGATGAGCGGGATCCGTCTGGCGCGCTAAACCAGGCGCCGCAGCGCCGCCACCACCTCCACCATGGCCCGGGTGTCCTGCTCGCAGTAGGCGAGGAGCTGCCGCCGCACGGTCTCGCGCTCGCCCGCCGGCACGGCCTGGTCGCCCTCGCCGAGCAGCAGCGCCTCCAGCACCGCCGACGCCGTGCCGCCCTCGCCGATGTCGAGGCCGGCGTAGGAGAGCCCCGGCACCAGGGCCGGCGCCACCGCCTTCATGCCGAAGCTGCCGCCGAAGGCCGGGTGGTAGACGTGGTCGCGCACCAGGGGGAGGAGATCCACCAGCCTCGCCGCCACCTCGAGCAGCGCCTCGCGCCGGCCCGGCACGTGCTCCGCCAGGTGCGTGAGGCAGCGCCGCTCGAAGGGGGCGTTGTAGGCGACCACCGTGCGGGCGCCCGCGCAGGCGCGGAGCACCGCCTCGGCCATGGCCGGCCGGGGGTCGCCCGGGCCGTCGGCCAGGTGCTCGTGGTGGACGAGGCCGCCGCGCCCGTCGTCGACGTGGCAGGAGAGCTGCACCGGCACCTGCTCGTAGGGGTGACAGCCGTCCCAGGCCGGCACCGCCGGCATGACGGTCTCGAAGTCGAGGTAGGCCACCGGCGGCGCCAGCCGACCGAGCGCGCGCGCCAGGCCGGGCTCGACGACGGTGCGCCCCTCCTTCACGGCCCGGATCTGCCGGGCCGCCACCGCCGAGAGCTTCACGCCGTCGGGGACGTCGCCGAGCCGCTCCACCCCGCGCGCCAGCAGGGCCTCGACCGTCTTGCCGCCGCGGTAGAGCGTGGAGACGTGGTCCGCCGGGAGCGCCGGCCAGCAGCGCGCCATGAACGGGCACTCGTAGGGGTCGCGGCAGTGCGGCCCCACCGGCACCACCGGCAGCGGGCCGGCCAGCGCCGCCTGCATGCGCCGGAGGTGGCCCGGCACCTCGGGCAGGAAGGGCTCGGCGAGGGCCGTCACCTCCTCGCGCGCGAAGAGGTTGGAGAGGTCCGGGTAGGTGCAGGCGCGGTCGAGGTGCATCAGCTCGGCGCGCGGCGCGACGAGGCCGCTCGCCCGCACCACGTGGAGCTGCACCGCCACGTCGGGCACGTGCTGCGGCTTCACGTCGAGCGTCGACTTCACCTCGACCACGGTCCACGACGATCCCTCGCGCGCCAGCACGTCCACCGCCACGAAGACGCCGTCGGCCACGAAGGCCGCCTCGAAGACGGCCGGTGCCCCCTCCGCCACGGCCCTGGCGGTCGCGGCGCAGCGCGCCGGCGCCTCGCCCCGCCCGGACTCGACGAGGACACCGCCGGGGAAGCGCGCCCGGGCGAGCGAGCCCACCCGGTGGCCGCGGTCGAAGAGCACCTGCTGCGCCGGCGAGGGGGTCAGCTCGGGCGCGTCCGGCTCATGGACGCGCCACCAGAGCTGCTTCAGGCACTGCAGGCCGGCGCAGAAGCGGGACTTGGAGAGGCCGCGTGGGTGGACGGGCACGGGTCGAGGCTATCCCCCGGCCCGGACACCGACAGTCCCCCGCCGGGGTGAAGTCGACCCATCCACCTCGAGGCGCAGGCCTGGGATAGGCTACGGCCTGCCTGCCGGGAGGGAATGGCGTGAGCGGCGACGTCGGCACCAGGGTGCGCGGGGAGTCGGGCCCAGCCGGAGGCGCCGCGTCAGCGCCGCCCCGGACCGACGACGCCGGCCCCGACGACGGCCCCGACGACGGCCCGGTGGCCCGCCGCGCGACCATCGTGCTGCAGGTGGTCGCCGGGCTCACCTCCCTGGTGCTCTTCCTGGCCCTGGTGCCCTGGCTGGCCAAGGGCCGGCTCCCCGGCCTGCAGGCCCTGGGCAGCGTCGCGGCGATCCTGCTGGGGCTCTGCTCCATCTGGCTGCACCGCCACCATCGCTACCGGGCCGGGGTGCTCACGCTCGCCGCGGCCGTCTGGGCGCACGTCGCCTGGCCCATGCTGACCCTGGGGCTGAGCCACGCCCTCATGGGCACGCGCTTCGCGGTGCTGCCCTTCGTCCTGGTGGCGCTGCTGCTCGGCCGGCGGGAGATCTGGCTCACCTTCGTCGCCTTCGGGGCGGCGGCCATGGTGGGCGCGGCGCGCGACGCGGGCTGGCTGGGCGGCGTGCCCCTGCCGACGCTCATGCCGACCAGCCCGCTCCTCAGCACGGTGCTGCTCTACCTGGTGGTGGCGCTGGTGCTCGATCGGCTGGCCGGGGCGCTGCGGAGCGCGCTCGGCGAGGCCCTGCGCGGGAACCAGGCGCTCCGCGACCGCGAGGAGCTGCGCGAGCAGCTCCGCCAGGCCCAGAAGCTGGAGGCCATCGGTCGCCTCGCGGGCGGGGTGGCCCACGACTTCAACAACATCCTCACCTCCATCCTGTCCACCGCCGGCCTGGCCGCGGAGGAGCTCCCGGCCGGCCACCCGCTACGAGCCGACCTCGAGCAGATCAGCGCGGACGGACGCCGCGCCGCCGACCTGACGCGCCAGCTCCTCGCCTTCGCGCGCAAGGAGGTGGTGGCGCCGAAGCTCATCCTCGTCGACGAGCGCGTCGCGGCCATGGCCAAGATGCTCCGGCGGGTCCTCGGGGAGAACGTCCTGCTGGAGACCCACCTCTCCGCCGCGGGCGCCATGGTCCGGCTCGATCCAGGCCAGCTCGAGCAGGTGGTCCTCAACATCGCCGTGAACGCCCGCGACGCCATGCCCGGCGGCGGGCGCCTGGTCATCACCACCGCGGCGCTCGCCGCAGGTGAGGCCGGCGCCTCCGGTCGGCCTGCCGCCCCGGTCGGGCAGGTCGTCCTGTCGGCCCGCGACTCGGGGGTCGGGATCCCCGCCGAGGTGCTCCCGCACATCTTCGAGCCCTTCTTCACCACCAAGGGGCCGGGGCGTGGCACGGGGCTCGGGCTGGCCACCTGCCACGGCATCGTGGCGCAGGCCGGAGGGGAGCTCTTCGTCGAGAGCCGGCCCGGTGAGGGGACCTGCATCGAGGTGCACCTGCCGCGAGCGTGGGGAGAGGTGGGGAGCGACACGGCGGCCGCCGACGACGCCGTGGGTGGCTGCGAGACCATCCTGCTGGTGGACGACCAGGCGCCCGTCCGGAGCGTGACGGCCCGCGTCCTGCGCTCCCGCCGCTACCGGGTGCTCGAGGCGAGCAGCGTCGCCAGCGCCATCGAGGTGGCCTCGGCGCACCCCGGGACCATCGAGCTGGCCCTGCTCGACGTCGGGCTCCCCGACGGCAGCGGCCGCGAGGTCGCGGAGGCCCTGCGCCTGTCGCGGCCCGGGGTGCGGGTGCTCTACACCTCCGGTCACCCGCAGGACGAGGTGGTCCGGCGCGGCGTGGCGGAGGCCAGCGTCCAGTACCTCCACAAGCCCTTCGCCGGTGAGGAGCTGGCCCGGACGGTCCGCAGGGTCCTCGACGAGGTCTGAGGGCGTCCTGGCCCGTCAGTGCCCGCCGCCGGCGCTCTGCAGCGTCAGCGCGAACCGCGGGCTCCCGTCCGGCGCGACGCTGGCGTCGATCCGGCCGCCCCAGCGCCCGGCCAGCTCCCGGCAGATGGCCAGGCACAGCTCGGAGCGGGCGCGGGCGACTCCGGGCGCGCCGGTCCGCCGCTCGCCGCCTTCGACGGAGATGCGGACCGTGCTGCCTTCCACGCCCACCGAGACGGTGACCGGCCCGGGCTCCACCGGGATCCGCTCGCTCGGCCCCGAGGGCTGGCGGTCGCCGGCGGCGCTCACGAGGAGGCCGAGGACCTGCTTGAGGTGAGGCAGGCTGGCCCGGACCGGCGGCACGGAGCGCGGGATGCTCCAGTCCGTCACCCCCGCCGGCCCGAGCCGGGAGGCCGCCAGCCCGCAGGCCTGGTCCAGCGCCTCCTCGACGTCCACGCTCGCCACCTCGTCCACCCCCTCGACCCTCAGCGACCGGAGGTCGGCGACCAGCCGCCGGATCCGCTCGAGCGCCTCGTCGGTGTCGGCGAGGGCCGCCTGCACCTCCGGATCGACCCGGGTCCGGGCGAGCTCGCCCTGGATGAAGGTGAGGTTGGCGGTGGCCGAGGCGAGCGGGTTGTTCACCTCGTGGCTGAACCCGGCCGAGAGGCGGCCGATGGCCGCGAGCCGCTCGGCCTCGAGCCTCCGCCGCTCGCTGCGTGCCAGGTCGGCCATGGCGGCGGCGCGGGCGGCGGCCGCGTCGTGCTCCCGGAGCCGCATCCGGCGGTAGAGGAGGGCGCTGACCGTGCCGTAGAAGGCGCAGCTCCCGAAGGCCACCAGGGTGAAGCCGAGCTGGGAGGCAGACTGCCCGGCGGCGATCCCGAAGGCCAGCCCCGTGCCGGTCGCGGCCACCCCCGCGGCGAGCGTCACGGCCGGCTCGTCCGGGATGCCGATGGTGAGCACGATCGGGACGAACGCAAGGAAGGCGAGGTAGGGGCTCGCCAGCCCGCCGGAGCCGGAGGCCAGGAGGCCGAACCCGCCGACCAGGGCCAGGACCGACCCGACGAGCGCCGCGCGGAGCGCCCGCGGGTCCTCGACCCTCGAGAGCGCCACGTCGACGGCGAGCAGTCCGAGGGTGACGAGGAGCCTTCCACCCACCACGGCGTAGTTGCGGGTCCCGTAGAGGGCCACGTCCACGACGAGGAAGGCGAGGTTCAAGACCTCGACGACGCGCACGACGCGCCGGCGATCGGGCGTCGAGCCCTCGGTTCGATCCGCTCGACCCTCGCCGGCCATCAGCGCGTCACCACTCCTCCACGCCCCAATCTGGCACCGACGAGCGGGGGTGGGAATCCAGCATTTGTCCCGGGCCCCGGATGTGACGTGGAGGTCGGGGAGATCCACGGCCCGCCCGTCTGGCGCGCCGGGCTGGGGGGGCTAGGCCGTCGCCGCGACGAACGCCTGCACGTCGAGGAGGTCGCGGCAGCCGTGCGGCGCCAGCACCGGCGTCAGCGCCGCGGCGAGGTCGAGCGCCCTGCGGTAGGTCGTCCAGTTGAGCGCGCTCTGGTACTGGAGGTCGAGCTTGAGCCGCTCGGCGGCGGCCTGGGTCGCGATGGGCTTCAGGAAGAAGTGGCGCTCCGGCTGCGCCAGGAAGGGGAGGGCCGTGGCGGCGGGCCAGGTGTCGATGCGCTGCTTCGACCCTTCGCTGAGCGCCCCGACCGCCTTCGCGTACGGACCGAAGGTCGCCTCGGTGATCTCGGGCGCGTCGAGCAGGTCGGCCAGCGCGCCGAGGTAGGCGAGGGCGCTCGCCTCGACCTGCAGCACCTTCCGCAGGCGGGCCTTCTCGAAGACCGAGAGCAGCTTGATCTTCTCGAGCACCTGCGCGGCGCGGCTGGCCGCCTCCGTGGCCTGGCCCTCGTCGAGGAGGCGCCGGAGGGTGCCGCCGCCGAGGAGCTCCACGAACGCCTGGTGCGCCGCCACCCTGGTGGCGCGCTGCTCGTCGGTGAACTTCGGGCCGGCGAAGCCGCCGGGGAAGTCGGCCAGGAACTTGGCGAGGGCCTGCTCCTGGTTGGTGGTGGCGTACTTGCGCGCGGCGCGCTGCGCCGTGCTCGCCCTGGCGGGGGGACGCTCCGCCCGCTCGTTCACGGCGGCGGCCGCCTCGACCCACTTGCCGGCGCGGACGACCGTGAGCGCCTTGATCGGCACCAGCACCGGCTTGCGCGCCGGGTGGGCCGTGAAGAGCACGCGGACGTCGGCCCCTTGAGCGGAGAGGACCATGCCCTGGCCCCACGCCTGGTTGAACTTGTGCGTCACGTGCATGCCCGGCCCAGGCCGGACGCCCTCATCAGTGCCACCGCTCGTCATTCACGTCTCCTCGGCTGGGCCCCCGGGGACGATGCGTCCCTGGTGACGGGCCGCGCAGACTACAGCTTGTGGAGGAAAACTGCGATCTCGCGGGCCGCCGCCTCCATCGCCACCAGGATCTGTCGCAGCCACCCGGGTCGCACGGTTCGGGGGGTTTCGCTTGGGTCGCCGATGACTACCCTCTAGGGCATATAGTCAGTTGAGGGGCCAGGTCGTCGCTGGCCTCACCTCGTGCGACCGGAGCAACCCGATGCCTCACATCGATGTCGAGACACTCGTCCCCTTCACGACCAGGTACCTGAACGGTTCGAGCCTGACCCCCGCCGAGCGGACCGAGGTGCTGCGCCTGGCGCAGGGGTTCGCCTGCAAGGACTCTGCGGCCGCTGCCAACGTCTCTCCCGAGACCATCCGCGCGCGCCGCAAGCGCATCTACCGCAAGCTCGGCGTGCCTGGCTCGGGCGAGCTCATCGCCACGCTGCTCGGGTTCTCACTCCAGATGATCGCCAACGGGGAGCGGCTGGAGCTGCAGGCCCCGGCGACGCAGCCTCAGCAGGGTGCCGGCGCCGCGGCCGGCGTCGCCGGCTGACCTCGAGTCGGCGCTCGAGCCGGGGCGAGCCGTGGCTCCCGCTCGCCGATCCTGGGAAGGCGATCGCCTGCGCCGGGTCGAGCGTGCCTGCCGCCCCGGCGCCCCGCGAGCCCGGACGCCATGGGCTCGCCCGGGTGCTCGTCAGGGCCCGGGCGATGCTCCGGCGGTGCGGCGCAGCAGCTTCACCAGGGCCTCGACCCAGGCGGCGCTGGCGTTGAGCGACGGGACCAGGGTGACGCGCTCACCTCCGGCCGCCGCGAACTGCTCCTGGGCGCGCAGGCCGATCTCCTCCAACGTCTCCAGGCAATCGGCCACGAAGGCCGGGCAGAAGACGCAGAGCCGCTTCGTCCCCGCGCGCGCCAGCTCGTCGAGCCGGAGGTCCGTGTAGGGCTTGATCCACGGGGTCCGTCCCAGGCGCGACTGGAAGCAGACGCTCCAGCGCCCGGGCTGCAGCCCGAGGCTGGCCGAGAGCGCCCGCGCCGTGGCGAAGCACTGGGCCCGGTAGCAGTCGCGGTTGGCCTCGCCCACCGCATCGCAGCAGCCGGCCGACTGGAGGCAGTGGCGGCCGGAGTGGTCGGACGCCCGGACGTGCCGCTCGGGCAGGCCGTGGAAGCTGAAGAGCACGTGGTCCGGCTGCTCCCGCTCCAGCACCGGCGCGCCCACCGCGGCGAAGGCCGAGATGAACCCCGGGTCGTCGTAGAAGGGGGGCAGGACCGAGACCGGCGGCACCACGTGCTGGCGGGCCAGCGCCGCGAAGACCGCCTCGAGCGAGGAGCCGGTGGCCGCCGAGGAGTACTGCGGGTAGAGAGGCGCCACCACCAGCCGGCTGGCGCCGCCGGCCCGCAGCCGCGCCAGCGCCTCGGCGATGGACGGGCGGCCGTAGCGCATGGCCAGCTCGACGAGGTGCCCGGGCCCGAGCGCCTCCCGCACCTTGCCCTCCAGCGCTCGCGAGAAGCCGAGCAGCGGCGATCCCTCGCCAGTCCAGACCTTGGCGTAGGCGGCCGCGCTCGTCCTCGGGCGGGTGGGCAGGATCACCAGCTCCAGCAGGAGCTTCCGGGCCACCGGGTGGATGTCGATGACCCGCGGGTCGGAGAGGAACTCGCGCAGGTAGCGGCGCACCGCCCCGGGCGTGGGCGCGTCCGGGGTGCCGAGGTTCACGAGCAGGACGCCGAGCATCCGCCACCTGTATCGGGCGGCCCCCGGCGCCGCAAGCCGCTCAGCGCACGACGGACTCGAGGGCGCTCTTCGCCTTGAGCGCCTGCAGCTCCGCGAGCTCGAGCTCGAGCGTCCCGTCGGCGAAGTAGTCCGCCTTGCGGATCGCGCCCGTCGTGACCGCCTTGCTCGCGCCGGAGGCGCGGTCGTAGACGATGTTCGGGACGCGCACCTGCACCCGGCCGTCCTCGACCGCGGCCACCTCGAGCACGCCGTAGGGGTAGCTCCTGTCGGCCTTGGGGAAGAGGTCCGGCAGCCGCACGACGTAGTGATCGTTGACGGCGGGTGCGGCGAGCCACGCCGCCTCGAGCTTGCTCCGCTGCCCCGAGGAGACCGCGCCGAACCCGACCAGGCCGGCGACGAGGACGAGCCCGGCGAAGAGCGGGGCCATCTTGCCCGCGCCGAGGAGGGTCCTGCGGATCTCGCTCCGCGCCGGCTCCGGGACGTCCTTGCCCACCCGCGCCGCCTTGCTCACCGGGCGCTACCCGCAGCGTTTCGGCATCGAGGACAACCGTCCGCTCGACGGTCCGCGCGATGGCTTGGACCGCTCGGAAATCCTGCTGCCGCTGAAACTTCGGGAAGCCGGTTACGCCACGAAACTCGTCGGCAAGTGGCATCTCGGCAAAGGCAGCCAGTCCGAGTTTGCCCCGCGCAATCGGGGCTTCGACGATTTCTTCGGCTACTTCGGCGCGGCGGGCACTTACGTGAATCCCGTGTTCTCACGCGATGGCGCGGAGAAGCAGCATGAAGGCTACAACACCGACCTGCTCACCGACGAAGCCTGCCGCATCATCAAGGCGGCCGCCGGGAAGCCTTTTTTTCTG
>Ga0209682_10000222_pt1 | contig 19515 bp, 16 predicted proteins | sample DOMMetBare2Fresh_2_FD_187471 | JGI IMG/M metagenome (GOLD analysis project Ga0209682, IMG submission 187471) | Wetland sediment microbial communities from St. Louis River estuary, USA, under dissolved organic matter induced mercury methylation -... | ecosystem: Environmental > Aquatic >... | reverse complement strand
GCGGGCATGTTGATGGTTTCGTGTCAGGGTCCGGTGATAGAGTCCGCCCGGTTTTGAACTGGTCCTTCCCCGTCCCCTTGCTGGCTGAGACAACAGCAAGGCGGGTCGCAATCCGCCAACCGGTGCAGCCGGGTCGCGGAAGGTTGTGCAACCCATCGAAGTCCCGGAAACCGGGGCGAAAGGTGAGCGAGAGATGATGCAGCAATACAGGTCCAACTCGTACCTGTTCGGAGGCAATGCGCCCTACGTCGAGGAGTTGTACGAGGCTTACCTCGACAACCCGGCGAGCGTGCCCGACAACTGGCGCACCTATTTCGACAACCTCCAGAACGTGCCCGCGGTCGACGGCTCCGAGAATCGCGACGTGGCCCACGCACCGGTCATCGAATCCTTCGCCCAGCGTGCCAAGGCCAACGCGTTCGCGCTCAAGGCCAGCGAGGCCGACCTGGCCGTCGCGCGCAAGCAGGTCCATGTCCAGTCGCTGATCGCCGCCTACCGCTTCCTGGGCTCGCGCTGGGCTGATCTCGACCCGCTCAAGCGCACCGAGCGGCCCAAGATCCCCGAACTCGAGCCGACGTTCTACGACCTGACCGAGTCCGACATGGACATCACGTTCAGCGCCGCGAACACGTATTTCGGCAAGTCCGAGAACATGACGCTGCGCGAGATCGTGCAGGCCTTGCGCGAGACCTACTGCGGCACCGTCGGCGCCGAGTTCATGCACTGCACGGATCCTGCCGAGAAGCGCTGGTGGCAGGAGCGCTTGGAGAGCATCCGCAGCAAGCCGACCTTCACGGCCGATGAAAAGAAGCACATCCTCGATCGCCTCACGGCATCCGAAGGACTGGAGCGCTTCCTCCACACCAAGTACGTCGGGCAGAAGCGCTTCTCGCTCGAGGGCGGCGAGAGTTTCATCGCATCGATGGACGAAGTGGTGCAGCGCGCCGGCGAGCGCGGCGTGCAGGAGATCGTCATCGGCATGGCCCACCGAGGCCGCCTGAACGTGCTGGTCAACACCCTGGGCAAGATGCCCAAGGACCTGTTCGCCGAGTTCGACCACACGGCGCCCGAGGCCCTGCCGGCCGGCGACGTCAAGTACCACCAGGGTTTCTCGAGCGACGTCACGACGCCCGGTGGCCCGGTCCACCTGAGCCTCGCGTTCAACCCGAGCCATCTCGAGATCGTCAACCCGGTTGTCGAGGGCTCGGTCAAGGCCCGCATGGACCGCCGCGGCGACAAGACCGGGGCCCAGGTGCTGCCGGTGCTGGTGCACGGCGATGCGGCCTTTGCCGGCCAGGGTGTCGTCATGGAGACGCTGGCGCTGGCGCAGACACGCGGCTACTACACCGGCGGCACGGTGCACCTGGTCATCAACAACCAGATCGGCTTCACCACCAGCGACCCGCGCGACAGCCGCTCGACGCTGTATTGCTCCGACGTCGTCAAGATGATCGAGGCGCCGGTGCTGCACGTGAACGGCGACGATCCCGAGGCCGTGGTCCTGTGCACGCAGCTGGCGATGGACTACCGCCAGCAGTTCAACAAGGATGTCGTGGTCGACATCATCTGCTTCCGCAAGCTGGGCCACAACGAGCAGGACACGCCGTCGCTGACCCAGCCGCTGATGTACAAGAAGATCGCGCAGCACCCCGGCACCCGCAAGCTGTACGGCGAGAAGCTGGTCGCGCAAGGTGTGCTGCCTGCCGACGGCCCGGACCAGATGGTCAAGGACTTCCGTGCCGCGATGGACGCCGGCAAGCATACGGCCGATCCCGTGCTGACCAACTTCAAGAGCAAGTACGCAGTCGACTGGTCGCCCTTCCTCGGCAGGAAGTGGACCGACGCCGCCGATACCGCGCTGCCGCTGGCCGAGATCAAGCGTCTGGCCGAGCGCCTGACGACGATCCCGTCGACCTTCAAGGTCCACCCTCTGGTCGAGAAGGTCATCGCCGACCGCGCGGCCATGGGCCGCGGCGAGATCAACGTCGACTGGGGCATGGGGGAGACGCTGGCCTACGCGTCGCTGGTGGCCAGCGGCTATGCTGTGCGACTGTCGGGCGAGGACTGCGGACGCGGCACCTTCGTGCACCGCCACGCCGTGCTGCACGACCAGAACCGCGAGAAGTGGGACGAGGGCATCTACGTGCCTCTGCAGCACGTGGCCGACGGCCAGGCGCCGTACGTCGTCATCGACTCGCTGCTGTCGGAAGAGGCGGTGCTCGGCTTCGAGTACGGCTATGCCAGCGCCGAGCCGAATACATTGACGATCTGGGAAGCGCAGTTCGGCGACTTCGTCAACGGCGCGCAGGTCGTGATCGACCAGTTCATCGCCTCGGGCGAAGTCAAGTGGGGTCGCGCCAACGGCCTGACGCTGATGCTGCCGCACGGCTACGAAGGCCAGGGCCCCGAGCACAGCTCGGCGCGGCTGGAGCGCTTCATGCAGTTGGCCGCGGACAACAACATGCAGATCGTGCAGCCGACCTCGGCGAGCCAGATCTTTCACCTCCTGCGCCGCCAGATGGTGCGCCAGTTCCGCAAGCCGTTGATCATCTTCACGCCCAAGAGCCTGCTGCGCAACAAGGACGCGACCTCGCCGCTGACCGAGTTCGTCAAGGGCGAGTTCCGCACCGTGATCGGCCCTCAGCGCGAGGAAGTCGAGCCGGAGAAGGTCAAGCGCGTGATCGCCTGCTCGGGCAAGGTCGCCTACGACCTGATCAAGAAGCGCGACGAGAAGAAGGCCTGGGACGTCGCGATCCTGCGCGTGGAGCAGCTTTATCCGTTCCCGCACAAGGCCTTCAGCGCCGAGATGAAGCGCTTCCCGAATGCCACCGAGGTCGTGTGGTGCCAGGACGAGCCGCAGAACCAGGGCGCGTGGTTCTTCGTGCAGCACTACGTGCACGAGAACATGCTCGAAGGGCAGAAGCTCGGTTATGCCGGGCGCCCGGCCTCGGCCTCGCCGGCGGTGGGCTACTCGCACCTGCACCAGGAGCAGCAGAAGGCGCTGCTCGACCAGGCCTTCGGCAAGCTCAAGGGCTTCGTCCTGTCCAAGTGACGCGGCAACACCCGAACACGCTTTAGAGAACAAACATGGCAATCGTAGAAGTCAAGGTTCCGCAGCTCTCAGAATCAGTGGCCGAGGCCACGCTGCTGCAGTGGAAGAAGAAGCCCGGCGACGCCGTGGCGATCGACGAGATCCTGATCGAGATCGAGACCGACAAGGTCGTGCTGGAAGTGCCGGCGCCCGCCGCCGGCGTGCTGGCCGAACTCGTCCAGACCGACGGTGCGACGGTCGTCTCGGACCAGGTGATCGCGAAGATCGACACCGAGGCCAAGGCCGGCGCGGCCGCACCGGCCGCAGCACCTGTGGCGCCAGCCGCGGCTTCGGTACCTGCTGCCGCCGCGGCACCGGCCTCGACCAGCAAGGCCGGCGTGGCGATGCCCGCTGCCGCCAAGCTGATGGCCGACAACAGCTTGGCGGCCGGCTCGGTGGCCGGCACCGGCAAGGACGGCCGCGTCACCAAGGGCGATGTACTGGGCGCGATGACGGCACCCAAGGCCGCCCCCGCGGTGGCCGTGGCTGCTGCGCCTGCCGTGGCCAAGCCGCTGCCGGCGGTGGCTGCGCCGGCAGCGCAGAACCTGGGTGACCGCCCGGAGCAACGCGTGCCGATGTCGCGCCTGCGCGCCCGTGTCGCCGAGCGCCTGCTGCAGTCTCAGGCCACCAATGCCATCCTGACGACCTTCAACGAGGTCAACATGGCGCCGGTGATGGAGATGCGCAAGCGCTTCCAGGAGAAGTTCGAGAAGGAGCACGGTGTCAAGATCGGCTTCATGAGCTTCTTCGTGAAGGCCGCGGTTGCCGCGCTGAAGAAGTACCCGGTGCTCAACGCCAGCGTCGATGGCACCGACATCGTCTATCACGGCTTCTTCGACATCGGCATCGCCGTGGGATCGCCGCGCGGCCTGGTGGTGCCGATCCTTCGCAATGCCGACCAGATGAGCTTTGCCGACATCGAGAAGAAGATCGCCGAGTTCGGCACCAAGGCGCGCGACGGCAAGCTGTCGATCGACGAGCTCTCGGGCGGCACGTTCTCGATCTCCAACGGCGGGGTCTTCGGCTCGATGCTGTCGACGCCGATCATCAACCCGCCGCAGAGCGCGATCCTGGGCGTGCACGCCACCAAGGACCGTGCCGTCGTCGAGAACGGTCAGGTCGTGGTGCGACCGATCAACTACCTCGCGATGTCGTACGACCACCGGATCGTCGACGGCCGCGAGGCCGTGCTGGGCCTGGTCGCGATGAAGGAAGCGCTGGAAGACCCGGCGCGCCTGCTGTTCGATATCTGATCCACCCCCAAAGCGGCTGCGCCGCACCCCCTCGAGGGGGCGCCGCCAGCGGACCGGCAACGCCGGATCCGCGGCGGCCGCTTGAACGACGGAGCATCTTTCCATGAGCACCAAGAACTTCGACGTCGTCGTCATCGGCGGCGGCCCAGGCGGCTACATCGCCGCGATCCGTGCGGCGCAGCTCGGCTTCAACACGGCCTGCATCGACGACTGGAAGAACGCCAAGGGCGGCCCGGCGCCCGGCGGCACCTGCACCAACGTCGGCTGCATCCCGAGCAAGGCGCTGCTTCAGAGCAGCGAGCACTTCGAGCATGCCGGCCATTCCTTTGCCGACCATGGCATCGCGTTGAAGGACCTGTCGATCGACGTGACGAAGATGATCGCCCGCAAGGATGCGATCGTGAAGCAGAACAACGACGGCATCCTCTACCTGTTCAAGAAGAACAAGGTCAGCTTCTTCCACGGCCGCGGCTCGTTCGTGAAGGCGGTGGAGGGCGGCTACGAAGTCGCAGTCGGCGACGAGCTGCTGGTGGCCAAGCAGGTCATCGTCGCCACGGGTTCGAACGCCCGCGCGCTGCCCGGCGTACCGTTCGACGAGGAGAACATTCTCAGCAACGACGGCGCGCTGCGGGTTGGCGCGGTGCCCAAGAAGCTGGGGCTGATCGGCTCGGGGGTGATCGGCCTCGAGATGGGCTCGGTCTGGCGCCGCCTCGGCGCCGAGGTGACCGTGCTCGAAGCGCTGCCGACATTCCTGGGCGCCGTGGACGAACAGATCGCCAAGGAGGCGCACAAGGCCTTCACCAGGCAGGGCCTGAAGATCGAGCTCGGGGTCAAGGTAGGCGAGATCAAGAACGGCAAGAAGGGCGTCACCGTTGCCTACGCCAATGCGAAGGGCGATGAACTGCAACTTGTCGTGGACAAGCTGATCGTCTCGATCGGCCGCGTGCCGAACACAAACGGCCTGAACGCGGAAGCGGTGGGCCTCAAGCTCGACGAGCGCGGTGCGATCGTGGTCGACGCCGAATGCCGCACCAACCTGCCGGGCGTGTGGGCCGTGGGCGACGTCGTGCGCGGACCGATGCTCGCCCACAAGGCGGAGGAAGAGGGCGTCGCGGTGGCCGAGCGCATCGCCGGCCAGCATGGCCACGTCAACTTCAACACCATCCCCTGGGTCATCTATACCAGCCCCGAGATCGCCTGGGTCGGCCAGACCGAGCAGCAGCTCAAGGCCGAGGGCCGCGCCTACAAGGCCGGCAGCTTTCCGTTCATGGCCAACGGCCGTGCGCGGGCGCTGGGTGACACGACCGGCATGGTCAAGATGATCGCGGACGCCGCAACCGACGAAATACTGGGTGTGCACATCGTCGGGCCGATGGCCAGCGAACTGATCGCCGAGGCCGTGGTCGCGATGGAGTTCAAGGCCAGCGCCGAGGACATCGCACGCATCTGCCACGCCCACCCGTCCTTGAGCGAATCGACCAAGGAAGCCGCGCTCGCGGTCGACAAGCGCACGCTGAACTTCTGAACGCGTGGCAGGCGTCCGCGAGCTGTACGAAGCCACGCTCGTCGAGCGTGGCTACCTGAGCGACCCGGCACAACAGCGCGCCATCGAAGCACTCGAGCGCTGCGAGCGCGAGTGGGCCAACTACAAGGCCCGGCGCGGCAATGCGCTGACCAAGTTGATCGCGCGCCCGCCGATCCCGCGCGGCGTCTACATGTACGGTGGTGTCGGCCGCGGGAAAAGCTTCCTGATGGACTGCTTCTTCCAGGCCGTGCCACTGACCCGCAAGACACGCCTGCATTTCCACGAGTTCATGCGCGAAGTGCACCGCGAGCTGCAGGAGCTCAAGGGCACGGTCAACCCGCTCGAAGAACTGGGCAAGCGCATCGCGCGGCGCTTCCGTCTCATCTGTTTCGACGAGTTTCACGTCGCCGATGTCACGGATGCCATGATCCTGCATCGGCTGCTCGAGGCCATGTTCGCCAACCGCGTGAGTATCGTGACGACGTCGAACTTCCATCCCGACGGCCTCTACCCCAACGGCCTTCACCGCGACCGCATCCTGCCGGCGATCGAGCTGCTGAAGAAGAACCTGGAAGTGATCAACGTCGACGCCGGCACCGACTACCGCCGACGCACCATGGAGCACCTGCGCCTGTACCACTGGCCGCTCGGTGCCGGAGCCGATGGCGCGATGGCTCAGGCCTTCGACGAACTGGCCGAGGCGCGCGACGAGAGCCCGGTGCTGCACATCGAGCACCGCGAGTTGCGGGCTTTGCGGCGCGCCGGCGGTGTCGTCTGGTTCGACTTCCGCACACTGTGCGGAGGCCCGCGCTCGCAGAACGACTACCTCGAACTGGCCTCGCGGTTCCACACCTTGCTGCTGTCCAACGTGCCGCAGATGCCGCCGCGTCTGGCCAGCGAGGCGCGGCGTTTCACCTGGCTCGTCGACGTGCTGTACGACCGGCGTGTCAAGCTGATCCTGTCCGCCGCCGTGCCGGCAGAGGCCCTGTACCTCGAAGGCCCGCTCGCGCACGAGTTTCCGCGCACGGTCTCGCGCCTGCACGAGATGCAGTCGGCCGAGTTCATGGCGCTGGAGCGGCGTGACGTCGACACCTCTCTGACATGAGCCGGACGATGCGTGACCTCGTGGCAACCGTGCTCGCGGGGGCGATCGCCTGCAGCGTCGCGGCAACTCCGCCGAGCAACGAGCGCATACAACTTGCCGAGCAGCGGCAGGCGATCGAGCGCCGGTTCGCGGCCGAGCAGGCCGAGTGCGGGAACCGCTTTGCCGTCACGTCGTGCACGGAGGCGGCACGACTGAAGCGCCGCGATGCACTGGCGGTACTGCAACAGGAGGAGGCCGCCCAGGCAATGAATGATCGGCAGGCGACGGCCGAACGGCGCCGCGCTGCGATCCAGAGCCGAGCCGTTGCCGACGCGAAGCGGCCTGCGGAATCGGCCTCGGCCGCGGCGGCGCCAGCGTCTGCCACCCGCGTGGAGCGTGCCGTGGCGACGCCGAAGCGCAGCCCGGTCGAATCCAGGACAGCCTCCCCCGTCGACATCGAAAGCCGTCAGGCACGCGCGCGCCGCGCGCGCGCTGACTACGAGAAGCGCCAGCGCAACGCCGAGGCCCACCGCCTGGAGGTCGAGCGGCGCAATGCAAAGCGTGCGGCCAGGGGGCTGAAGTCGGCTGCGCCCTTGCCGACGCCGGCAAGCGCAGCGTCCAGATAGGCCGGCCCGAGCTGCCGTGGACGCGTCAGGCGATCGGGTCGACGCGCACGATCGCAGCCGACAGGTTGTCGCCACCTCCCCGTGCCCGTTGGCGCGCCTTGGTCACCAGCATTTCCGCCGCTTCACGCGGCGCCAGCGCATTCAGGATCGCCCCGAGCTCGCGTGGTGTGAAGTAGTGCCACATGCCGTCGCTGCAGGCCATCAACGTGTCGCCGATCTCGAGCTGGTCGATGTGCCACAGCGTCACCGGCGGATCCTGTTCCGTGCCCAGGCAACCGGTCAGCAGATTGGACTGCGGGTGCGTGGCGGCGGTCTCCTCTGTCAGCTTGCCTTCATCGATCAGGCGCTGCACGTAGGAGTGGTCGCTGGTGCGCTGGACCATGTTGGCCCCACGGAAGTGATAGACCCGCGAATCGCCGGCATGCACGACCTCGCACGAACGGTCGGGCTGGATCAGGAAGGCAGCGATCGTGCTGTGCGGCTCCTCCTCTGCCGAGATGGCCGTCAACTTGATCATGAGGTGCGCTTCCATCACGAGGCGCGTCAGCGTCTCGCCGGCCGCGTCGAGCGCAGGCACGAAGCGCTCGAAGACCTGCTGTGCCGTGAGCACGACCTGATCGGCGGCCTTGCGCCCGCCGCTCTTGCCGCCCATGCCATCGGCCACGACCGCAAGTGCACAGCCTTCGACGCGCTCGTGTGGCATCACGACGACCTGATCCTGCTGGTAGGCGCGGTCGCCGCGGTGCAGCGCCGTGGCTGCAACGAGCTTGAACGACACGGCTGGTGCTGGCATGGTCGGGGACTATAAACTCGCAGGCGCTGCGGCCCCGTGAGTTAATGGACGACAACCTACATTCCCCGTCGCGTCAGCTGATCGAACTTCGTATCGAACATGCCGACCTGGACAGCCTGATCGACCGCGCCAGCGAGGAGCGGCCGGCCGACGACTTGGTCCTGCGGCGGCTCAAGAAGCGGCGGCTGCTGCTGCGCGACCAGATCGCGCGCCTCGAAATCGAACTCGATCCGCCGGAGCCCGCCTGAACGACGACCTCGTGTCGCGTGTCGCCGAGGTCCTGGCGACCCATGGGCCACTGGCGGCCAGCGACCCCGGCCACCGCCCCCGTGCAGCGCAGGACTTGATGGCCCAGGCCGTCGCGCGCGCCATCGAGTCGCGCCAGTCGCTCGTGGTCGAGGCCGGCACGGGCGTGGGCAAGACCTTTGCCTACCTCGTGCCGCTGCTCCTGTCGGGTGGGCGCGCGATCGTCAGCACGGCAACCAAGAGCCTGCAGGACCAGCTGTTCCTGCGCGACCTGCCGCGCCTGAAGGCCGCCCTGCAGGTGCCGGCGCGGCTGGCGTTGCTCAAGGGCCGGGCGAGCTACCTGTGCCTGCACCGGTTGGAGCTGGCGCGCGAGAGCGCCGAGCTTCCCGATCGCTGGGCGGTGCGAACCCTGGCACGTGTGGAGTCCTGGGCCCAGGGCACGCGCACCGGCGACCTGGCCGAGATCGAAGGGTTGGACGACCGCTCGCCGGTGATCCCGCTCGTGACGTCGACGCGCGACAACTGCCTGGGGACCGAGTGCCCGCAGTACGCCGCCTGCCACGTGGTGAAGGCTCGGCGCGAGGCGATGGCGGCCGATCTGGTCGTGATCAACCACCACCTCTTCTTCGCCGACCTGGCGCTGCGCGACAGCGGCGTGGCCGAGTTGCTGCCGACCGTGGACGCCGCGGTATTCGACGAGGCGCACCAGCTGGTCGACGCCGGGTTGCAGTTCCTCGGCACGATGCTCGGCACCGGGCAGGTGATCGATCTCGCGCGCGATGTCGTTGCGGCGGGATTGCAGCACGCACGCGGTCTGCGGCCATGGCAGGATCTCGCCGGGACGCTGGACCGCGCGGCACGCGAACTGCGCCTGGCCTGTGCCGGGCCATTGCGCGAGGTGCGCGGGATCGTCAAGGTCCGCTGGACCGACCGCAGCACGGGCGAAGGTTTCGGCGCTGCGCTGCGCACGCTCGACGAAGCGGCCTTGGCAGTGGCCGAGGCCCTCGACGACCTCGACGGCGCGAGCCCGGACCTCGGCAAGCTGGCGCAGCGCGCGACCCAGCTGCACACGTTGTGTACGCTCTTTGCCGCTGAGGCTGCGGCCGGCCGCGTACGCTGGATCGACCTGTCGACACAGGCGGCGCGCCTGGTCGAGTCGCCACTGGACATCCGCGACATGCTCGGCGAACAACGCCGGTCATCGGCCAAGGCCTGGATCTTCACCTCGGCGACTCTCGGTGACGACGAACGCCTGAGCTGGTTCACTGCCGGCACCGGCCTCGAGGATGCCGAGGTATTGCGCGTGGGGAGTCCGTTCGACTATCCGGCACAGGCACGGCTGTGGGTGCCACGGCGCTTTCCCAAGCCCAACGAACCCGGGCATCCGCGCGCGGTGGGCGAGCTGGCGGCGCGCTGCGCGCACGCACTGGGCGGCCGTACCTTCGTGCTGACGACGACGCTGCGCGTATTGCCGTTGATTGCCGACGCCCTGCGCGAAGCCTTGGCGCGCACGGGCGAGGACTACCAGGTGCTGGTCCAGGGCGCGCAGCCGCGGCGTACGCTGCTGCAGCAGTTCCAGGACGGGCGGCGGCGAGTGCTGGTGGGCTCGGCCAGCTTCTGGGAAGGCATCGACGTTCCAGGCGACGCACTTCAGTGCGTGCTGATCGACAAGCTGCCGTTCCCGCCGCCCAACGATCCGCTGGTCGAGGCCCGGGTGCGCCAGATCGAGGAGCGTGGCGGCCAGCCTTTCAACGAGTTCTTCGTCTCCGAGGCCGCGATCGCGCTCAAACAGGGGGGCGGCCGGTTGATCCGCACCGAGACCGACCGCGGGCTGCTGGTCGTTTGCGACCCGCGGATCGTGCAGATGAACTACGGAGCGCGACTGCGTGCTGCGTTGCCGCCGATGACGCCACTGGACGCGGAGGCGCAGGCCCTGGCGTGGCTCGCCGACCTGTCAGCGCAGCACTGACGAGCCTTGCCTACCAGAGCTGCCACCAGGCGCGCTCGGGCATGCCGATGCCGGTGGTGGGATAGCGCGAGTTCGGGAAGTTCTTGCGCAGCACCCGGTCGGCGGCGTCACGCAGGTCACCCAGACCGAGCTTGTCGTAGCTCTGCGCCATGATGTAGAGGGCTTCCTCGGTGGCCGGCGTGCGCTCATACTGGGTCACGGCCTGTTTGGCGCGGTTGGCGGCAGCCAGGTAGGCGCCGCGCCGGTAGTAGTAGCGCGCCACATGCACCTCGTAGTCGGCCAGTGCATTGACGATGTAGTCCATGCGGACCCGGGCATCGGCGCTGTACTTCGAGGCCGGGAACTGCTCGACCAACTGGCGGAAGGACTGGTAGGCGTCGCGCGAGGCACGCTGGTCCCGCTCCGAGAGGTTCTGCCGCGCCAGCGCCCCGAGGATGCCCAGGTTGTCGTTGAAATTGATGATGCCGCGCAGGTAGTAGCCGTAGTCGAGCGCCGGGCTGGAAGGGTGCAGCTTGATGAAGCGCTCCACCGTAGCCAGGGCCTGGGCACGCTCGCCGCTGCGCCACTGCGCGTAGCCGAGGTCCAGCAGCGCCTGCTGGCCCATCAACGTGCCGCTGGCGCGCGCCTCGATGCGCTCGAGCGACTTGATGGCGCGATCATAGGAACCGTTGCTCAGGTCGTCCTTGGCCTCTGCATACAATTTGTCGAGGTCATTCGCAGCCGACTTGGGGTCGGTGGGCGATGAACCACAGGCCACCAGCAGCCCTGCGGCAGCGGCACAAAGCGCCGCGCGGCGCCAGGCTCTCGAGAACGTCATCGCAACGGGCCGGCGACCGCAAGGGCGCCGACAAAGGTGAATCAATCGCCAAATTATAGGGACGGCGCCGATTCGGCCCCGGCCGAGGACGAACTCGGCGATGTCGAGGGTGGCGGGCCGGAGGGCCAAGCCGAGTGGCGGCGCGACCGGGTGGGGGCCGCGCAGCACGGTGCGCGCCTGGACAAGATGCTGGTCGCGATGGCGCCGGAGTTCTCGCGCAGCCACCTGCAGGGGCTGATCGAGCGCGGCCACGTGCGCATCGACGCCAAGCCGGCCACGATCGCCTCGCGCCGTCTGCGGGCGGGGCAATCGGTCGAGGTCGAACTGGTACCGACCGCCGAGAGCCTGGCCTTCCGACCGGAGCCGGTACCCATCCACGTCGTGTACGAAGACGATGACCTGCTGGTGGTCGACAAGCCCGCCGGCCTGGTCGTGCATCCGGCGGCCGGCAACTGGTCGGGTACCTTGCTCAATGGCCTGCTGGCCAGGACTCCGGCGTCTGCCATGCTGGCGCGTGCCGGCATCGTGCACCGGCTCGACAAGGACACTTCGGGGCTGATGGTCGTCGGCAAGACGCTGCCTGCGGTCACGGCCCTGGTGCGGGCCATCGCCGCGCGCGAGGTCCGTCGTGAGTACCTGGCCCTGGCCCACGGGACCCTGACGGCGGGCGTGAGGACGGTCGAGGCGCCGATCGGCCGCGACCCGTCGTCACGCATCCGCATGGCGGTGGTGGCCTCGGGCCGCCCGGCACGCACCGACATCGAAAGCCTGGCAAATGCACGGGGCTGCTGCGCGGTGCGATGCACGCTGCACACGGGGCGCACACACCAGATCCGGGTCCACATGGCCTCGATCGGCCATCCGCTGGTGGCCGATGCGGTCTACGGTGGCAAACCGACGCTCGGCATGACGCGCCAGGCCCTGCACGCCTACCGGCTCGGCCTGCTGCACCCGATCAGCGGCCGGCCGCTGGAGTTTCGCGCGCCGCTGCCGCCTGACCTGGCTGCGGCCTGGATCCAGGTGCTGCCCGCAGGCGAACCCGCGTAGGGCGGCGCCGCGGCGCTACAATACTGTCCAGCAAGTTGCGCCCCCACCGTCGGATGAGCGGCGCGACGACTTCGCTGCAGTGCCCCCCGTGGCCGTCAAAGGGCGCCATGGAGTGAGAGCCCGGTGGCGATTCCCGGTCCACGATCCCAAGACCAGTGCGCACGCGTCCGTGGCGCCACCCCTGCAAGGCCGTTTGATGTACCTGCCTGTCGCCGTCACCATCGTGTGCCGGCCCCGATGAACGGATGTCCATGAATACGCACGAGGCCAAGCGCGTCCTCGAAACCGCGCTCATCTGCGCGCAGCAGCCGCTGCCGCTGCGCGACATGCGCGCGCTGTTCGACGACCAGATCGGCCCCGACACGCTGCGCAGCCTGCTCGATGAACTGGTGCGCGACTGGGATGGCCGCGGTGTCGAACTGGTGCCCCTGGCCAGCGGCTGGCGTTTCCAGAGCCGGCCCGAGATGCGCCAGTTCCTCGATCGCCTGCACCCGGAGAAGCCGCCGAAGTACTCGCGTGCGGTGCTGGAGACACTGGCGATCGTCGCGTACCGCCAGCCCGTCACGCGTGGCGATATCGAAGACATCCGTGGCGTGACGGTCACGAGCCAGATCGTCAAGCAGCTCGAAGACCGTGGCTGGATCGAGGCCATCGGCTACCGCGAATCGCCCGGCCGACCGGCGTTGTATGCGACGACGCGCCAGTTCCTCGACGACCTGGGCATAGCGAGCCTGGAGCAACTGCCCGAACTCGACGCGATGGGCCAGGGCCTGGCCGCTGTGATCGCCGAGGCGGCGCAGCCGGCATTGATCGAGGACGCGCAACCCTCGTTGCTGGCCGATGCGGATGCCGCGCTCGACAACGCGGTGGCTGCGACCGACGACCCCGCGCCTGTGGTTGCGGCGCCAGGCGACGACGCTCGGCAAGATTCGGCACCATCGACGGTCGCCGACGACTCCAGTTCCCCCCCGCCGGCCGAGCCCGGCGCAGCGATCCCCGAGGGCGATGCCAAACATGAATCCGAACGAGCCTGATACCGCCGAGACCCCGGCTCCCGAGGCCGCAACGGACGCGGCACCGGTGCCCAAGCCGCGCCGCCGCCGGACGACGAAGGTCGCTCCCGCCGAGGCCGGCTCGCCCGAGGCGGTCATGCTGCCGCTGGCCACCGAAGCGGCCGTCGATGCTGCACCCGAGCACGAGCCGGCTCCGTCGGCCCGGAACGGCGACGAGGGCAGCGCAGTCGCGTCGGTGGAAGCCGCCGATCCGGGGCGCGACGCAGCCGGGCCTGCCGCCGAGGAATCGGGTGATGAAGGTCCTGGCGGCGAAGGTCGGCGTCGGCGTCGCAATCGCCGTCGTGGCCGCCGCGGCGCCGACAGGGAAGGGGGTGCCGCCGAAGGCGCGTCCGCCGAGAATCCTGTGGCCGACGGCGCGGCTCTGGCGGGCGAGGTGGCGGAGGTGCCGTCGCTGCCGCCCACCGATGTCAACGAAGTCTTTGCCGAGGTCGTCTCCGGCGCCTACGACTCCGCTGCTGAACCGGCCGAGGCGGAGGCGGCGGCGCCTGCCGAACCACCCAAGCGCGTGCTCGCGGCCGAACCCGACGCGCCCAAGCTGCACAAGGTGCTGGCGCAGTCGGGCGTCGGCTCGCGGCGCGACCTCGAGCAGATGATCACCGAAGGCCGCGTGGCGGTGAATGGCCAGGTGGCCCACATCGGGCAGCGCATCTCGTTCGGCGACCGCATCGCCATCGACGGCAAGCCGGTGCGCGTTCGCATCGCGCCGCCGCTGCCTCGTGTGCTGGCCTATCACAAGCCGGTCGGGGAGGTCGTTTCGCATGACGACCCGCAGCAGCGTCCGACGGTCTTCCGTCGCCTGCCGCGGCTGCAGCAGGGCAAGTGGCAGTCGGTCGGACGCCTGGACATCAACACCGAGGGCCTGCTGCTGTTCACGAACTCTGGCGATCTTGCCAACCGGCTGATGCATCCGCGTTTCGGCGTTGAGCGCGAATACGCCGTGCGAGTCCTCGGCACGTTGACCGAAGACGAACGCGACAAGCTGCTCGCGGGTGTCGAGATCGAGGGCCAGACGGCCGCATTCAAGAGCATCGAGGACGGTGGTGGCGAAGGCGCGAACCACTGGTACCGCGTCGTCATCACCGAAGGCCGCAACCGCGAGGTGCGCAAGCTGATGGACTCGGTGGGCAAGGCCGTGAGTCGGCTGATCCGCATCCGCTACGGCTCGGTGGTGTTGCCACGCGGCTTGAAGCGCGGAGTCTGGGTCGACCTGTCGAACGACGACGTGAAGACGTTGCGCAACGTCACCGGCATGGTGCGCCGCGAGGACGGCGCCGGCCCGCAGCAGGACGACAAGCGAGGCCGCCGCAGTGGCCGGCGCGGTCGCGGCGGACGTCGCGAGGGCGAAGAACGTGTGGCGACCGGTCTGCCGCAGGGGCCTGGCCCGGACTTCGATGACGACCACGAGATCGAGCATGTCGGCCCGATCCCCAATCCGCTGCAGCAGACCTACGACAAGCGCGCGATCCAGCAGGCACGCAAGCAACGCGAATATTCCGAGGACGGCCCGATCCCGAATCCGTTGCAGCAGACGTACGACAAGCGCGCCATCCAGGGCGAGCGCACCGTACGGCGCGAGATCGACGACGACGGCCCGATCCCGAACCCGCTGCAGCAGACCTACGACAAGCGGTTTGCCAAGGACAGCGGGCCCAAGGGTGGTGTCGGTGGCGGCGGTGGCGGAGCGAACCGTCCCCGTCGCAAGGCCGGCGGTGGCGGGGGTGGCCAGCGCGCCGGTGGTGCCGGCGGCGGGCAACCCGACCCGATGCGCACTGCGGTCGGATACATCGGCGGTGACGCTTTCCACAACAAGGGCCGCGGCGGGCGCGGCGGCAAGGGTGGCGGGCGCGGCGGCAAGGGCGGCCCACGCCGCTGAGGCCGATTGCCCGCAGGGTGTCGGTTGGCGCGCCGCCGGGCTAGAATGCAAAGCTTTGCCAAGTCATTGATTCAGGAGAATTTTTCATGGCCATCGAACGCACGTTGTCGATCATCAAGCCCGACGCCGTGGCGAAGAATGTCATCGGTCAGATCTATGCCCGCTTCGAAGGATCGGGCCTGAAGATCGCGGCCGCCCGGATGGCGCATCTGTCGCGGGGCGAAGCCGAGGCGTTTTACGCCGTGCACAAGGCGCGGCCGTTCTTCAACGACCTCGTGAAATTCATGATCTCCGGCCCGGTGATGATCCAGGTGCTCGAAGGCGAAGGCGCGATCGCCAAGAACCGCGAGCTCATGGGCGCGACCGATCCGAAGAAGGCCGAAAAAGGCACGATCCGCGCCGATTTCGCCGACAGCATCGACGCCAACGCGGTGCACGGCTCGGACGCCGCCGAGACCGCCGCGGTCGAGATTGCCTTCTTCTTCCCGGGCATGAACGTCTACAGCCGCTGAGGCGGCTGCAGACTCGCGCATGGTGGTCAATCTCCTCGGGTTCGATCTCGACGGGCTGACTGCCTTCTGCCAGGGGCTGGGCGAGAAGCGCTTCCGCGCCGTCCAGCTCTACCGCTGGATTCACCAGAAGGGCGAATCGGACTTCGAGCAGATGTCCGACTTGGCCAAGTCGCTGCGCACCAAGCTCGCCGGCCAGGCTTGCGTGCGCGCCTTGCCGCTGGTGACCGAGCAGGTGTCGAGCGATGGCACGATCAAGTGGCTGTTCGATGTCGGCGACGGCAATGCCGTCGAGACGGTCTTCATCCCCGAGGCCGACCGCGGCACGCTGTGCGTGTCGTCGCAGGCCGGCTGTGCCGTGGGCTGCCGGTTCTGCTCGACCGGCCACCAGGGCTTCAGTCGCAACCTCGGCACGGCCGAGATCGTGGCCCAGCTCTGGTTTGCCGAACATCGTCTGCGCAGGCACCTGAAGCTGCCGCAAGGCGAGCGGGCTGTCGACAACGTCGTGATGATGGGCATGGGCGAGCCGCTGCAGAACTACGCGGCGCTGATCCCGGCGCTGCGCACGATGCTGGACGATCACGCCTACGGCCTGTCGCGCCGCCGCGTGACGGTGTCGACCTCGGGCGTCGTGCCGATGATCGACCGCCTGCGCGAGGACTGCCCGGTGGCCCTGGCGGTGTCGCTGCACGCACCGAACAACGTGCTGCGCGACGAACTGGTGCCAATGAACCGCAAATACCCGCTGGCCGACCTGATGGCGGCCTGCGCGCGCTACCTCGACGCGGCGCCCCGGGACTTCATCACCTTCGAGTACTGCATGCTCGACGGCGTCAACGACAGCCCCGAACAAGCCAGCGAGCTGGTGCGGCTGGTGCGTGGGCAGGGGCCGGAGTCCTCAGTCGTCGTGCCGTGCAAGCTCAATCTGATCCCGTTCAACCCGTTCCCGGCGTCGGGGTTGCAGCGCTCGCCGGAGCACCGGGTGCAGGCCTTTGCACGGGTTCTCCTGGATGCCGGTATCGTGACCACGGTGCGCAAGACCCGCGGCGGCGATATCGATGCCGCCTGCGGCCAGCTCGCTGGTGAAGTGCTTGACCGCACCGATGCGGCCACCCGCATGACACGCGCGCCGATCCGTATTCAACCCTTGCCAGCGGAGACGCCGCGATGACCCGTCTGTTCGATCGGATCGTGCCGAGGTGGCTCGCAATGACAGCGTGTGCCGTGCTGGTGCTCGCCGGGTGCAGCGGTATGCCGGTCGCCCCTGCAGAGTCGGCGGATCTGCGCACGTCCTCCGACCAGACCGATGCCGACCGCCGGGCCAGCGCGCGCATGCAGCTGGCTTCGGCCTATTTCGGCCGTGGCCAGCTCGCCACGGCGCTCGACGAAGTCAAGCTGGCACTCGCCGCGCGCCCCGACCTGCCGGAGGGCCTGAATCTGCGTGGGTTGATCTACGCCGCGATGGACGAGACACGCCTGGCCGACGAGAGCTTCCGGCGTGCGCTCGCGGTGGCGCCGCGCGACGGCGACACGATGCACAACTATGGCTGGTTCCTTTGCCAGCAGGGCCAGTTCGCTGAGGCCGATGCCCAGTTCGCGCTGGCGGTGCAGCAAGCGCAGTACCGCGGCCTGACGCGCACGCTGCTCACACGCGGTGTGTGCCAGGCACGTGCCGGCCGCTGGCTCGAGGCCGAAGGCACGCTGAGCCGGGCTTACGAACTGGATCCGGCCAATCCTGCCACCGCCTACAACCTGAGCGACGTCCTGTTCCGTCGCGGCGATTACGAGCGTGCGCGTTTCTACATGCGCCGTGTCAATGCCCAGCAGGAGACGACGAACGCGCAGAGCCTGTGGCTGGCCGCACGCATCGAGCACCGCCTGGGCAACAACGTTGGGGCAAGAGAAATGGGCAACCGCCTGCGCGACCGCTTCCCGCAGTCGCCCGAGGCGCTGCTGGTCGAGAAGGGGCGATTTGATGAGTGAGCCGATGGCCGACGGCGGCCGGTCGCAGGAGGCGCCGTCAGAACCGGCGAACCACGGCGCGCAGTCTGCCGGGGCGATCCTTCGCGCGGCGCGTGAGCGTCAGGGCGTGCACATCGCGATGCTGGCCGCGGCGATCAAGGTGTCGCCGCGCAAGCTCGATGCACTCGAGAACGATCGCTACGACGAACTGCCCGACGCGACGTTCACCCGGGCCCTGGCCCAGACGGTGTGCCGCGCACTCAAGATCGATGTCGCACCGGTGCTCGCCAAGTTGCCGCAGGGTGGCACGACGACGTTGGAGCAGGTCAGCGCTGGACTGAATACACCGTTTCGCGAGCGGCCGGGCCGCGTCGATGTCGGCACCAACCTGCCGCCGATGCCGCTGGTTTGGGGCGGCGTCGCCCTGCTCGCGGCAGCAGCGGCGATCCTGCTCTGGCCGGCCGGCGGCATTCGATGGCTTTCGGATGCAAAGTCGGTGGCTGCCCCGGCGCCGGCGGCTGCGGTCAATACGGCGGCTGTGCCGGCGCCGGCGTCGGCCCCGGCTTCGGCGGGCGCCTCCGCGCCTGCGCCGGTGGAGGCGGCCAGCGCCGCCAGCGCGGCGATTGCCGCGGACGCCGCCAGTGCCGCCACACCGGCAATCGAGACCGTGCACTCGGCGCCGCCGGGCGATGCGGCCCAGACGGCGTCCAAGGGCGCGACCTTGGTGACCTCCGAAGCGTCGTGGGTCGAGATCGTCGACGCCAATGGCCAGACTCTGTTGTCTCGCGTGGTGCCCCCGGGCGAGACCGTCAACGTCGACGGCGCCTTGCCGATGCGGCTGAAGATCGGCAATGCCAGCTCGACGCAACTCGTGTTCAAGGGCCAGGCGGTCGACCTGGCGGCCGTCACTCGCGACAATGTGGCCCGCATCGAACTCAAGTGACCAGGGGGGCCCGCCAGCCATGACATCCGACATCGATCCCGACCTCGTCGAATTGGCGGCGCCATTGGCGCGGCGCTCGCGCCAGGCGCGCGCGGTCTGGGGTGACCGTGTCGTCACGATCGGCGGCGATGCACCGGTGCGACTGCAGTCGATGACCAACACCGACACGGTCGAGGTGATCGAGACCGCAATCCAGGTCAAGGAACTTGCGCAGGCGGGGTCGGAGCTGGTGCGCATCACGGTCAACACACCCGAGGCGGCCAAGGCTGTGCCGCACATCCGCGAGCAGCTCGACCGCATGGGCATCGACGTGCCGCTGATCGGCGACTTCCACTACAACGGCCACACGCTGCTGACCGAGTATCCGGACTGTGCGGCCGCGCTCAGCAAATACCGGATCAACCCGGGCAACGTTGGCAAGGGCAGAAAGCGCGATGCCCAGTTCGCGCAGATGATCGAGGCGGCGATGCGGTACGACAAGGTCGTGCGCATCGGCGTCAACTGGGGCAGCCTGGACCAGGAACTGCTGGCCACGCTGATGGACGAGAACGCCCAGCGCAGCCGCCCTTGGGATGCCAAGCAGGTGATGTACCAGGCGCTCGTGCAATCTGCGCTCGGCAGCGCGGCCGAAGCGCGCGACCTCGGCATGAACCCCGATCAGATCGTCATCAGCTGCAAGGTCAGCGGCGTGCAGGACCTGATCA
>Ga0209682_10000221_pt1 | contig 19548 bp, 13 predicted proteins | sample DOMMetBare2Fresh_2_FD_187471 | JGI IMG/M metagenome (GOLD analysis project Ga0209682, IMG submission 187471) | Wetland sediment microbial communities from St. Louis River estuary, USA, under dissolved organic matter induced mercury methylation -... | ecosystem: Environmental > Aquatic >... | reverse complement strand
GCCTCCCCGAGCCCGCCTGGCGCCCGGATGTCGGCTGGGACGGCCTGCGTCCGCAGGCGACCAATCCCGGCGTCGTGCGCCCGGCGGACGACGTGCTGGTCTCGGCCAATGAGGACAGCCGGACACCAGGATATGCCTTGCCGTGGTCAGGAGACTTCGACCTGCCCGATCGGGCGATGCGCATCCGGGAGATCCTCCTCGCCCGCAAGGGATGGACGGCGGACGATTGCGCCGCGATGCAGACGGACGTGGTCTCCCTGTTTGCCCGGCGCATCGTGCGTCTCCTGGCGGGCACCTATACCGGGGACGCCGCCCGGGCGTACAAGGCCTTGGAACCGTGGGACGGGAGCATGGCGCCGCAGGGGCCCTCGGCGCTCTATGCGCTCGTCGAGCGCGAGCTCGGTTCAGCCCTCTTCGGTGACGAAGCCGAGAAGCTCCACCTCGCCCCGGTCTTTTCGCGCGAGCGGGTGCTCCGGGCGCTCGAAGGCGGGATGAGCCCCACCTGGCTCGACGACGTCTCCACGCCCGGCATCGAGGATCGCCAGGCGATCCTGGCGAGGGCGCTCGGCCGGGCCTGGGGCGTCGGCGCTACGCGATGGGGCTCCGACGTCGGGCAGTGGCGCTACGGTGATCTCCATTCGTTGGTGTTGCAACATCCCCTGGGACGGGTCCCTTACGTCGGCCGCCTCTTCAATCGTGGATTCTTTCCGGTGGGGGGCTCCGCGACGACGATCGCCGCCTTCAACGGAGTCTGGCGGCAGGAGACCCAGCCGGTCCTCTTCGGCCCGTCCATGCGCTGGGTGGCCGATACCGCGAACCCGGACCGCTCCCTGGCCATCGTCCTGGGAGGGCAGTCGGAGCATCTGAACGACGCGCATTACGACGATCAGATCGCGCCGTTCCTCCGTGGCGAGCTCCATGCCGTGCAATGGAGCGAAGCGGCGATCGAACAGGCCACGGTCTCGCGCCTGCGCCTGCGTCCTTGAGGAGAAGGAAGGGCGAGCCGCCGCACTTCTTGTCGCCGCGCGGCGAGGCGCTGCAGGTGGTGAAGACGCAATGCGCCGCGGTCAGCAGGTGGCGCTCACCGATCTTCGTCGCCGAGCAGACGACCGGGGGCACGTTGCCCGTGTTGCTGGCGTCCGGCACCAGCACCCCGAGCGCCCGCCAGGGGTAGGCCGTCATGTCGAAGCCGTTGTCGATGCTGCGCAGGATGCGGTTGTCCGTCCCGCCCAGGATGCTCCGGGTCGGCGGGATCCGCGGAGAGCGACGGCGGCACCGTGGGGGCCTGGCCGGTCCGCTCGAAGGCGGCCCGCCGTTCGGCGAAGAAGCTCTGGTCTTGCGTTTGCGCGGCGAGCTGGATGCCGGCCAACAACAGGAAGCCGGCGAGAGCGGTGATCGTGCGGTGGGAAATCAGATTCATGATCCACATCTCCTTCAGGTTGATTCGAGGCGGCGCAACGTGCGCTGCGCCACTCCACAAGGGCAGGTTCGGTGCCAGCCGCGGCCGGCCGCCGGAGGGTGGACTTAAATCACTGCGGGAGAAAGGTTTGAAGGACCTGGAGGAGGTTCCGGGGAGGTCTCTCCGATCGGAGAGAGTCTCTCCGGAGAGAGGGATCGGTGGGTTGAAGCCGTTCGCGCGGCCCCGGAGCCTCGATTCCCTCTCGGCCGCCAAACGGAAGCTCCTCGCGAAGCGCATCCGCGGCGAGAGGTGAAGCACTCACGCCCGCCGGGAGAGGGGGAAGCGCCGCCGTTTCATCATGATCACACGGCGGCTCATGGAGAACCGGCCGCAGTTCTCCATGAGCTCGGTCCGGATCATGAAGAACTGGCCCGCGTTCTCCATGAACTGGCGGCGGATCATGGAGAACCGGCCGCAGTTCTCCAAGAGCTCGGTCCGGATCATGAAGAACTGGCCCGCGTTCTCCATGAACTGGCGGCGGATCACGGAGAACCGGCCCGCGTTCTCCGAGAACGCTGCCCGATTCATGGTGTCCCAGCAGTCTAGCTGAGCTAGCGGTGATTACCGTCCGGCGAGTCGGGAGATTGGGCAGGAACATAGGTCAACCGGATCAGCCCCGGCCGGAGGTGGGGCCTCCGGCGGGGACAGGTTGCATGGCAGGGAAGCCGCTCGCGCAGCCGGCCTATCCTGCTTCCCGCCAGTTGATGGAAATCCCACGAATCTGGAACGTGTCGGTTCCTGCCTGCTTGAAAATCTGAAGCGTGTTCTTGCCCTGCCCGAGGACGCCGGATGGAATGCGGTCCATCCAGGTCTGCCAGACGTTCCTGGCGGGATGTGGGGCGATATCCGTGCCGGCCAGGTCCTTGTCGTTGATGACGATGCGGTGGTCGGGAGGTCTCTCCGATCGGAGAGAGTCTCTCCGGAGAGAGGGATCGGTGCGGCGATGCCGTTCGCGTGGCCCTTTGTTCCCGGGAGGGGCGGGTGTATTATCAAGGCATGCGCTGAAGAAGCAGAGGGCTATGTAGATATTGAAAGCTGGTCAAGAGACGGCCCACCCCATGGTCGAGCGGGCGCCAGCGCACTTCGCACGGCCAACTCTCTGGAAGGAGGGCTCGATGCGTAGCTACGTCCTCGCCGTTGTTCTCGCTCTTCTCGCTCCAATCTCTGCCCGCGCCGCCTCCTGTTCGACTCCGGCCTGCAAGTCCGCCGCGGCCGGCATCGCACATCTGGCCCAGGTGATGGACGAATTCCACAACCGGTTCCCGGTCTATGACGACCTCGGCTCGCCGGGCAATCACTTCCACGCCTGGGCGGCGATCCCGAACGAGAGGGCGCTGGTGCGCATCTCGGGAGGTTCCACGGAGAATCCTCACTCCGGAGCCACGGCGATCCGTGCCGAGCTGGACCCGGCGACCCCGGATGGATACGCTGGCTTCTATTTCCTCAATGGTGTGATGCCGGCAGGCGAAACCTCACCCCAGTTGAACTTCGGGACGGTGCCCGACGCGGGGGCCGACTTGCGGGGCGCCACTGCGCTGACTTTCTGGGCTCGCGGCTCGCGGGGCAGGGAACGGGTCCAATTCTTTCTCGCGGGCGTCGGCCGGAATCCCGACACCGGAAAGCGGATCGCTCCGTACCCGGACTCGAGCCCGGTGATCAAGAAGTCGGTCATCCTGAGCCGGCGGTGGACCAAGTACCGGATCGATCTGGCCGGCAAGAACCTTTCCTATGTGCTCGGTGGCTTCGGCTGGGTGGCCTCGAGCAATGAGAATCCGGCGGGGGTTGTCCTCTTCCTCGATGACATCCAGTACGAGCTCGGGCCGGCCCGCCTCGCGGCCCGCCTGAACGAGCCCCGCTTGTTGCGCAGCTTCAGGACCTTGCCTTTTCAACATTTGCCCGATCCGGTCGGCGACTTCGACTTCATCCTCCGCAACAACGCGTTTACCTATGACAATGCTCTGGCGATCCTCGCCTTTCTTGCCCATGGCAGCCCTGACAGCTTGCGCCGCGCCCGGCTGATTGGAGATGCCCTTCTGTACGCCTCGTGGCATGACCGGAGCTACGCCGACGGCCGTCTACGTGACGCCTACGCGGCCGGCGACATCGCTCTGCCTCCGGGATGGACGCCCAACGGGAAAGTCGGGACCGTGCCGATCCCCGGCTTCTTCGACGAGGAGCAGCAGGAGTTTTTCGAGATCGAGCAGGCAGGCCTGAGCACCGGCAACAATGCCTGGGGCATGCTGGCTCTGCTCGCGCTACATCGGAAGACTGGAGAGCCCCGCTATCTCACCGGCGCCCTCCGGATTGGCCGATTCATTCGCGCATTCAAGGCCGTCGACGGCACCTATCGAGGATTCCGAGGCGGTCTCGACGATCCAGAAGCCGTTCCCAAGCCGCGCCTGTGGGCCAGCACCGAGCACAACCTCGACACCTTCGCCGCCTTTTCGACACTTGCCACGCTGGACTCCGACCCGGCCTGGCAGGACGGCGCCGAACACACCAATCGTTTCGTCGAGGCCATGTGGGACGAAGGCCTCGGCTGCATGCTGACCGGAACGCTCGATCCCGATCACCGCAACCAGAACGCAGGCCAGCTCCCGGTGGACACCCAGGCCTGGAGCGTTCTGGCGATCCCCGGCACCCTGGCACGGCATCCCGGCCTCCTCGCGTGCGCCGAGCGCAACCACCGGACGACCGATCAGGGTTTCACCGGCTTCGACTTCAACGAGGACCGCGACGGCGTGTGGTTCGAAGGGACGGCCCACATGGCGGTGGCCTACGCCTTGGCCGGCCGGGAGGCGGATGCCGAGACGCTCCGTGCCGTCCTGCGCCGGGCGCAGGCCACTCCGCCCTTCGGGGACGGCAAGGGGATCGCCGCCGCCACCCACGATGGTCTTACTTCAGGCTTCGATTTTCTTTTCTTTCGACGTCTCCACGTCGGGGCCACTGCTTGGAACGTGTTCGCCCAGCTTCGATTCAATCCGTTCTACGGAGCTCCGATCGCGCGGTGAAGGGGAGGTCATGCCGCGGGCACGTCCGGCCCAACGGGCGACCGCGACCCGCAAGGGTGCGCCGGACGGCCCCTTCAGGAAGACGGCCGCGGCCACCAACGCAGCGAGCAGCGCCGCCCCGGTTCCCGCCGCCAGCCAGAGCCGGCGCCGGGGAGACCGCCGCGGAGCCGCCTCTGGCGGGCTCGGCAGCATCTGCGCCGTCGGCAGATCGCTCACGCTGGCTTCGCCCGCGAGCTGGAGGGGGCCGGACGCGGAGCCGCTGCGCAACCGGTCGAGGACCGCCACCACCTCCGCCGCGCTCGCCGGCCGGTCCCGGCGGTCCTTGGCCAGCAGCCGGCCGAGCAGGACATCGACCTCCACGGGAAGGTCCGGACGGAGCGTCCGGAGGTCCGGCGGCGGCTCCTGGGCGATCCGCCGCAAGGTCTCGACCGGATCGTCCGTGCGGAACGGCGCGCGGCCGGTGAGCATCTCGTAGAGCAGGATGCCGAGCGAGAAGAGGTCCGAGCGTTCGTCCACCTCCTCCCCCCGCGCCTGCTCGGGCGACATGGCATGCAGAGTGCCGATCACGAAGCCCTGCCGGGTCAGAGGCGCCTTGTCCGACTTGCCGACCGGCCGGGCGAGGCCGAAGTCGAGGATCTTGGCGTGTCCCGCCGGAGTGACGATGACGTTGGCGGCTTTCAGGTCGCGGTGGATCAGGCCGGCCGCATGCGCCGCGGCGAGTCCCTGAGCGATCTCGTGAGCGAGGCGGAGCGCCTCCGCGAGGTCCAGCGGCCCGCCCGCCAGCCGTTCCGCCAGGGTGCACCCCTCGACGTACTCCATGACGATGGCATCGCCGGAGCCGTCCGCGTCGCCGGTCACCAGGTCATGGATCTGGACGACCGCGAAGTGGCTGAGGCGCGCGGCCAGCCGGGCCTCGCGCCGGAAGCGCTCCCGCCGCTCGGGAGACAGCCCGGCGTCCGGGCGGATGCGCTTGATGGCGACGCGGCGCTCCAGCCGGTCGTCCCAGGCGAGGAGGACCTCGCCCATGCCGCCCCGCCCGATCGGGCGTTCCACCCGGTAGATGCCGATGCGCTCGGTCATGCGGTGGACTGTACAACGCGGGCGGCTTCCCCCGGCGGATATCACCGGCGGGACGTTCCGCCGGGGAGCCTTGCTTCTGGTCTCAGCGAGTCAGCGCGTGGATGATCGTGGTCCAGCCGGTCGACCAGGTGGTGCGGAGCTTCTCCTCGGTCCCCTGGGCTCCGGCTTTCACCTTGTCGAGTGCCACCGTGCCGTCGGCCTTGTACATGAAGATGAAGACGTCGCCGCCGACCATGAACGGAGTCATGATCTCCCAGCCCTTCGACCACTTGCCGGTCCAGACTGTATCCATGCCGTCGAGGTCAGGCCGGATCTTCTTGATGTGAACGGTGCCCTCCGCGGACTTGTATCCGAAGGCGTACGCGTCCGCGTCGCTATTGAGGGTAAAGGGAAAGACGCTCGTCCAGCCGGTCTTCCATGGTTCACGGTGCTTCTCTTGCGTACCTTGAAAGTTGGCGGCAAACCCGTCGATGGCGGCCGTTCCGTCCTGATGATAGCTCAGCAGGCAGGTCTCGGCGTTATGGGGGAACGCCGCGATGTTCTGCCACTCCGGTTTCCAATGCCCGCGAAACACCTCGTCGATGCCTTGCAGGTCGCTGTGAACGCTGTCGATGACGAACGTGCCGTCCGCTTTCTTGTACTTGAACAAGAGGACATCACCCCAGGCTTCGAACGGTACGATGTTCGTCCACCCCGGGCTCCATGATTCCCGAAAACGTTCCTCCACGCCGTTGAGGTCGGACCTGATGGCGTCGATCACCGCCGTGCCGTCGGCCCACTTGTACTCGAGCAGGCAGTCCGTCGTGCCCATGCGAAAGGGTGCGATGGAGGTCCAGCCGACGGACCACGAGTCGCGCCACACCTCGGAGGTCCCGTCCATCGTGGGGTGGACGTGGTCCAGAGCCACAGTCCCGGCGGAAGCCTTGTATTCGAGGAGAAAGGCGCCCTCCAGGGGGTGGTCTGCGATACAGGTGGTGAGCTCCTGTTGCTTCTTGTTGATCTGCTTGTTGAGATCGTTGATCTGTGCGACGATCGGAGGCTTTTGGTTGGGCGCGGCGCTCTTCAATTGTTCGGACAGATCGTTCTTCTTTGTTTGCAGGGCTTTGATTTTGTCGGCGATATTTTGACAAGCGGGCGGTATGTACATGAGCGGTCTCCTTTCGGTTCTGGATCGGACCTGGCGATGAATCGCCGGGCTAGCAGCAGCGCCCCATGAATGGGGCTTGAGGCCGGGTTCATCCGGCGCCGCTGCTAGCACAGGCATTCACGCCCGGGTGGCAGAGTGGCTAAGGCGAACGGTATTACCTTTAGCTCTGCACCCTCCAGTGGATGGTCACATTGTTGATGAGGAAGTTGTCTCCTCCTGGGGCTCGAACGATCTGAATGGTGTTATTCCCGCTTTTGAGCACGCCGGATTCTATGCCGTCCATCCAGGTCTGCCATTTGTTCCCGGTCGGATGGGGGCGGACATCGGCTCCGCCCAAGTCTTTTCCGTTGATCTTGATGCGGTGATCCTCTGATTGTACATCGTAGGTCTGGATGAGCAAGTACCCGAGCCCCGTAGGCACGCCGTCGATCGTGAAATTCCTGACTGTCGTCGCATTCCCGACGAAGGTTCCCCAGGGAAAGCCGAGATCACTTTCGTTGTCGCCAAGGTGCTCGTTGAACGTGATGACTGCAAAGTCTGCGCGTGCCATTTCCTTTTCTCCTTTGTGTCGAGCGGCCTCCAGCGGCCCCTCTCTTGTGCCGCTGGGAGAGGGCAGGAACGGTGCCAGCCGCGGCCGGCCCCCGAAAGGGCTACGCAAACCGTTGAAGAGACGGAGCTCGAGCGACTTTTGCCCGCCAGGCTGGAGGGGCAGGGCGTCTATCCGGTCGGATAGGGCATATCCGATCCGCTGGATAGATGGAGGAAAGGGGCGCTAGCCTTTGATCCGGCCGCGCAGATCGAGATTGCTGATCAACCGGTGCAGGTAATTGGGGTGGAGGCCGAGCAGCTCCGCCGCTCTCGTGACGTTGCCGCCGGCCTTCTCGACGGCACCGAGGATGGATCGTTTTTTCGCCTCGTTGACCGTGTCGTGGTACGGGGTCACGGGAGCCCTTTCGGCCGCGGGCACGGCTTCGAGGATCGTCTCGGGCAGGTCTTCGGGGTGGATCAGATCGTTCTCCCCGAGCACCACCGCGCGCTCGATGGCGTTCGAAAGCTCGCGCACGTTGCCGGGCCAGGCATAGCGCTTGAGGCAGGCGCGCGCCTCGGGTGTGAAGCCGAGGACCCTCCTGCCGAGCTGGCGGCTGAAGCGGACGGCGAAGTGGCTGGCGAGGAGCGGGACGTCCTCGCTCCGCTCGCGCAGAGGAGGCAGGGTGCAGGAGATCACGTTCAGCCGGTAGAAGAGGTCTTCCCGGAAGGTGCCCTCGTGGATCGCCTTTTCGAGGTCGCGGTTGGTCGCCGCGATCACCCGGACGTCCGCGCGGACCGGGCGCGTGCTCCCCAGGCGTTCGAATTCCTTCTCTTGCAGGACGCGCAGGAGCTTGGCCTGGAGGGGTGGCGGGATCTCGCCCACTTCGTCGAGGAACAGGGTGCCCGTGTCGGCCACCTCGAATTTACCGATCTTGCGCTCGGTAGCTCCGGTGAAGGCTCCCTTCTCGTGGCCGAAGAGCTCGCTGGCGAGGAGCGTTTCGGAGAGTGTGGCGCAGTTGATCGCGACGAAGGGACGGCTCGCCCGGCGGCTCTTGCGGTGCAGGGCGCGGGCCGCGAGCTCCTTGCCGGTGCCGCTCTCTCCCCGCAGGAGGACGGTCGAGTCGCTGGCGGCGACGCGGGTGAGGAGGCGCCCAATCTCACGCATCCGCGGGCTCTCTCCCACCATGTCGAGGTCGAGCGATGCCTCCAGGCGGTCCCTCTCCTCGTCGAGCCATTCCATGTGCCGCGTGTTGGCCAAGGCCAGGGACGCGATGCCGGCCACCGCGGTCAGCAGCTCGAGGTGGGTCTCGTCGAAGCGAACGCCGGGCTCCCGGGTATCCAGATAGAGGACGCCGAGCGGATCCGCGGGGCCGTGGAGTGGGGCCGCGAGGAGCGACTGCACCTGCGCCGCTTGCAGGCTCGCCACCTCGGACCAGCCTTGCGCCTGGAGAATGTCGTTCGACAGCACGGCCGTCCGCTCCCGCACGAGGCGGGCGACCAGGGTGCGCGACAGGGGGAACGTTGCAGCCGAGCCTGCGCGGTCGAGAGCATATCCGGAGGCGGGCTCGCCGGCGCGGTCGAGGAGGAGGACGGCGGTCCGCTCGGCGGGCATCGTCTCCAGGAGCAGCTCGAGGAGGCGCCGCGCCAGGGGCTCCGTGGCGCGCAGCGCATGGAGCTCGTGGCCGATGCCCAGCAGGGCGTGCAGGTCGCGGGCGACCCGCGCGCTTTGCGGCAGCTCGCCATCCAGCCGCAGGTAGGGAGAGCCGTTGGCCGGCCGCTGGACCGTGCTCTCCATCGCGACGCTTCTATCCTCCAGGAGCACGCCGGGCGTGGAGCCCGGAGCGTCCACCTGGAAGAGGAACAGCGAGTCGCCCACCGCGATCTGATCGCCCGGCAGAAGATCCCGTTCGCGCACCGGGACGCCGTTGACGAAGGTGCCGTGGCGGCTGTCGAGGTCGCGCACCCGGAAGGCCTCCCCGGCCGGCTCGATCACGCAGTGGTGCCGGGAGGCCATGAGGTCGCGCAACTGCACGCCGCTCTCCCGGTCCCGGCCGAGGGTGAGGGCCTCGGTGCCCAGTGGAAAGATCGCGCCGGCCAGGGGACCGGAGACGGTGACAAGTCTGGGTGGCACAGGCGTTCCTCTATCTGAAGAGTGAGAGTCTAACCGATCGGGAGATGCCTCCGGCGCGGGGAAAAGCCGGAATCCCCTTTATTGTTAGAGGTTTCCGTCTTTCGAGAAGGCAGGCATGCCGCGTGCTCTCCAGGTCTGGCGGACGTTGAACATGAGGAGGAGACGACAATGCGAACCTATCTGGAAGAAGAGAACGTGATCCACGGAGCGCAAGTCAACCAACCGGGCTGGGTCCGAGGCGACAGCGGAGCGCCGGATCCTCCACCCAAGCCCCCGGACCACAAACCTATTGGTGCTTGAGAGGAGGCATGGCGGTGGAGCGTTGGAACCACGGCCGGAGCTCCGGAGACTCGCGCAGGGAACGGAAGGCAGACGCGGAGAACCAGTGCGGTTGGAGCCCCTTCTCGAGAGCTGCCTGCGCGTCGTTGAGGGCGGAGCTCCGGTCGTCCACCAGGCTGTGGATCAGGGCACTCTCCTGGAGGAAGATGGGGTTGTCCGGGGTGCGCCGCAACGCCTCCTGGGTGATCTGGATGGCTTGCCGGGTCTGGCCGAGACGCGCCAGGCATTGCGCCTCGATCAGGGCGTCCAAGGGTCCGCGCCTGACGTTGGCGTTCGCAGCGTAGAGGTCGAGCACCCGCCGGTAGAGAATCTGCGCCTGCGCCGGATGGCCGAGCTCCACCTCGGTATCCGCGAGATTGAGCAGGCTGGTGGCATGGTTGGGCCCGGCCGCCAGGGAGCGGCGATAGGCGTCCGCCGCTTCCACGTAGTGCCCGCTCAGGAAGCGGGCCATCCCGACGTTGTCATAGGCGCGCAAGGGGACCATGGGGGCAAGCCGCAGGTAGATCTGCTCGGCTCTCGCCAGATCGCCATAGAGGAGCTCGATCTGCCCGAGCTCCTCCTGCGCCCAGAAGTTGTCCGGAGCCTGGTGCAGAATCGTGGCGATCTGTGCCCGCGCCTCGTCGATGTGTCCCTGTCTGGCCGCGAGTTGGGCGAGCCGGTAGAGATTCTGCCAGGACGGTGCCCACTCGACCGCGGTCCGTTGGAGGGCCAGGGCTTCCGCGGCTCTGCCCTGTTGCTCGACGAGGTCGGCGCGGAGCGGCAGGACCTCAGGGTCGCCTGGGAGCTCGCGGTCGAGGCGAGCCAGGATCTCCTCCGCCTCCTGGTCGCGATGGGCGGCGAGGGCGGTGTGGAGCGACAGCAGGAGCGGCCGGGGGTCGTCGGGGGCCAGATCCAGCGCCTGCTTTGCCAGCCGGGTGGCGCGGTCGAGGTCGACGGAATCGGCGGTGGACTCGAACCGGCTCAGGTTGAAACGGGCCGCCAGGATCTGGGCTTCCAGGAAGCGCGGCGAGCTCCGGACGATCTCTTCGAGACGCGCGATCTCCGGCTCCAGCTCCATCTGGCCGGAAGCGATCCGTCTCCGGACCTCCAGGAAGGCGGCATAGTCCTCGTCCCGGACGTCGAGCTCCGGGGTTCCCGGGCGGACCCGGTGAGCGGAATAAGCTCGCCGCAGACGAGAGGCAACGGCGTCGTTCAGCAGACGGAGGCTTCCCGGGTCGGCGGGGACACGGAACGTTTCGCTCCACAGCACGGCGCCGTCGCTCCCCCGGACCCGGCGCAGCGAGACCCTGCTCAGCGCGCCCTCCCGTTCCACGGTGGCGATCAGGACCTCGTGGGCCGCGGCCGTGCGCGCCATGGCCTTCGGCGACTTTCCTCCCTGGCCCGCCTCGCGGGGATCGATCGCGGCCACGCCTTGGAGCGAGGCCAGGCTGCTCAGCTCCGCGGTGAGCACGCCGGAGGCGGCGAGCCCGAGCTGTTCGTCCCCTGCCGAGGAGAGGATCTCGGGACGCGCGACCGCCACCCGGAGCGGGGGAGTCGGACGTCCCAGCCAGAGAGTTGTCGCCAGAGCGGCAACGAGGACCACAACGGCTCCTCCCGTCAGGATGGTCCGGCGGCGGCCGCGGACGGAAAAGCCCATGATCGTCGATGGCAGGGCCCCCCGCGAGCGCACCGCAGGGAGCGGCTCCCGCCAGCGCGGTGCGGCAGCGGTGGGACGATCGTACACACTGTCCGGGAGGGGAGCGGGCTGGACGGTGCTCGCCGGCAGGCGCTCGAGGGCCGCAATCACCTCGCCGGCGCTGCCCGGCCGATCCTGGCGGTCCTTGGCCAGCAGCCGGTCGAGCAGGCCCTCGATTTCGGCGGCGAGATCGGGCCGGAGGGACCGCACGCTCGGCGGCGGCTCGTAGATCAGATGATGGAGGACCGCGACCGGGCTCTCGCCGCAGAACGGAGGACGGCCGGTGAGCATCTCGTAGAGCAGGACCCCGAACGAGAAGAGATCGGAGCGTTCGTCCACCGCCTGACCCCGCGCCTGCTCGGGAGACATCGCATGCAGGGTCCCGACGATCATGCCGCGCCGGGTGAGGGGCGTCTCCTCCGACTTGCCCACCGGCCGGGCCAGCCCGAAGTCGAGGATCTTGGCATGGCCCGCCGGGGTGATGATGACGTTGGCGGCCTTCAAGTCGCGATGGATCAGGCCGGCCTCGTGGGCGGCGGCGAGGCCCGCGGCGATCTCGGCGGCGAGACGCAGGGCCTCCGCCGTGTCCAGCCCGCCCCGCCCCAGCCGCGCCGCCAGGGTTTCCCCTTCGACATACTCCATGACGATGGCGTCGTCGGCGCCCTCGGTCACCAGATCGTGGATCTGGACGATGGCGGAGTGGCTCAACCGCGCGGCCAGCCGGGCCTCGCGGCGGAAGCGCTCCCGCTGCCCGGCGGTGAGGCCGGCGTCCGGGCGGATGCGCTTGATGGCGACGCGGCGCTCCAGCCGCTCGTCCCAGGCGAGGAACACCTCGCCCATGCCGCCCCGCCCGAGCCGGCCTTCGATCCGGTAGACGCCGACCCGCTCGGGAAGAGACGACGCATCATCCCTGTCCCGCGGGCCACCGGGAGACGTCTCCATGCCGCTGGGTCGAGGCCCCTGGTCCATGAGATGCCTTTCAAGCTCCTGTCCCTTCCTGCGGCCGGGCGCGGGAGCTCAACCCTGTTGAACGCTCGTGTCACTGGAAGTTTAGCAGGTTGCCCTCGGTCTCACAGCGTCCGCTTGAACAGCACCGTCGCGAGAGTCATCGCGGCGATCGAGAACAGAGACAGAAAGAGGAGGTCCGGGGCGATCGCCGCGAGGCCGGTGTTCTTGAGCAGCAGGCACTTGAAGGCGTGGACGGCGTAGGTGAAGGGATCGAGCACCGCGAGGACCTGCATCCACTTCGGAAAACCCTGCTGCGGGTAGACCGCGCCGCTCGGGAAATAGAGCACCGTGTTGAGCAGCCCGGAGATCGCCCGCGGCACCAGCGGATCGTTCACCCGGACCATCAGCACGAACATCAGGCTGATCACCGAAAACGCGGTCACCACGATCACCAGAAACAGCCGCAGCAGGCGCAGCGGTGCGAACGGATCGGGAATCCCGGCGATCAGCGAGCCGATCAGCAGCAGCACGGTTCCGGCGAGAACGGCCTTGATCGTTCCGGCGAGGTTGAAGCCGGCGATGAGCTCCAGCTTGGTGATCGGGGTCACCAGATACCCCTCATGCAGCCCGCGCGCCTTGTCGTCGATGAAGATGATGCCGCCGCCGATCAACACCATCATGAAAATGGACATGACGATCGATCCGGGCAGCAGATATTGCAGGTAGGGCACGTAGGGATAGACCTCGACGACGTCGAGCCGGACCTGCGTCGAGATCCGCGGTGCTTCGCCGCGTGGCTCGTTCAGCGCCGAAACCAGGCCGGCGAGCGAGGCGGAGAGGGTCGCGGCCACGAAGTTGTCCGTGTTGTCGGAGATCAGGGCGACGTGCGGATCGTTCCCGGCCAGCGAGCGGCGGGAAAACCCGGGCGGAATGGTCAGCACGCCGTTGATCCGGCCGTCCCGCAGGTCGGCCAGCGCGCGGCCCGGATCACTGTAGACCTCGGTCTCGAACGTGTGCGCGCCGTTGGTGACCGCGTTGCACAGCTCGCGCAGCCGGACCGCGGGCACGCCATGGTCCTGGTCGACGATGCCGAGCTTCAGGTGCCGGACGGTACCGCCGAAGGCATAGCCGAGCACGACGAGCTGGACGAGCGGAAATACCATCGAGAGGATGATCAGGGTGGGGCTGCGCAGGAACCGCCGCAGATCGCGTTCGATGATGGCCCACATGCGCTGCATCGTCCGTCTCCTCCCAGATCCAATCTAAGGCCGCCGCATCATGAAGCCCCGGTCGAGCGGCGACGCCTCCTGCAAGGCGTCGCGCAGGGCGCGGCCGGCGTAGTGGACGAAGACGTCGTCGAGCGTCGTGCTCTGGACGGACAAGGACTGCACGGAAACTCCCTCCCGGGCCGCCAGGGCCATGAGCGCGGTGGTGGTGACCGGTCCGTTGCCGGAGGCGATGCGGACGACGTGGCCGTCGCCGGTCACCGTCTCCGCCTCGGGGAGCGCCAGCAGGCGCTCGTGCCAGCCGTCCGGCATCGCCGAGAAGCTCGCTTCGACGATGTTCCTGCCCGGGATCGACGCCTTGAGCCGCAGCGGAGAATCGAGAGCCTTGAGCTCGCCATGATCGACGATGGCGACGCGGTTGCAGAGCTTGTCGGCCTCGTCCATGTAGTGGGTGGTGAGGAGCACGGTGAGCTCGCGCTGCTCCTTCAGGTGGTGCAGCATCTCCCAGACCGCGACGCGCGACACCGGATCGAGCCCGGTGGTCGGCTCGTCGAGGAAGAAGATGCGCGGCTCGTGGACCAGGCCGCGCGCGATCTCGACCCGGCGCCGCATGCCGCCCGACAGGTTCCGCACCTGCTTGTCCGCCCACTGGGTCAGCTCGACCGCGGCGAGCAGCTCGCGGATGAGGCGCCTCCGCTTCTCGCGCGGCACGCCATAGAGCTTGGCGTAGATCGACAGGTTCTCCTCGACGCTCAGCTCGACGTCGCTGGTCATCGCCTGCGGGATGACGCCGATCGACTGGCGGACGCCGTCCTGCTCCTTGACGATGTCGAAGCCGTTGACCTTCGCCGTGCCGCGGGTGGGCAGCAGGAGCGTCGTCAGCATCCGGATGAGCGTCGACTTGCCGGCGCCGTTGGGGCCGAGCAGGCCGAAGATCTCCCCTTCCTCGACGGTGAACGAAACGCCGTTCACGGCGGTGAAGTCGCCGAACTGCTTGACGATCTCCTGGACGTCGATGGCGCTCATCGGCCGGCGACCGGGAGGAGCACGTAGGCCGTCATGCCGGTGGCGAGCCGGCGGTCCCGGTTGTCGACGCGCAGGCGGATCTCGAACGTCTTGATGTCGCGCTTGGTGCGGCTCACGTCGCGCTGGGTGGCGAACCCGGCGTCGACGCCGCGGAAGAAGACCGTCCCCGGCAGCTCGGCGCCCGAAGGGAGGCGCACCGTGAGACGGTCGCCGAGCCGGACGTGGTCGATGTAGGTCTCCTCGACGTCGGCCCGTACCCACAGGTCGTCGGGATTGATCAGGGTGACGATCGGCTGGCCGGGGCTCACCACCTCGCCGGGGCGCGCGGCGCGCACGTCGACGATGCCGGCGATCGGCGCCCGGATCTCCGTATAGGCGAGGCGGACGCCGGCTTTCGTCCGCTGGGCGCCCGCCGCCTCCTGCTGATGCTCCATCGCCGCGAGCTGGCTGCGCCGCACCGCGACCTGCTGGGCGTTCGCACGGGCCAGTGCGACCGTGGCCCGCTGGGCCTCGACCTGCTTGTGCAGCGCGTCGGCCCGCGCCCGGGCGGCTTCGAAGCTGGTGCGCGCCTCGTCGAGCTGCTGCGCCGGCACGACGTTCTGGCGCGCCAGCTCCTGATTGCGCCGCAGGCTCGCCTGCGCGTTGTCGAGATCGGCCCGGGCCGCCGTCTCCTGCGCCGCCGCCGCGGCGAGGTTCGCCTCGGCCTGGCGGATCTGGTCCGCGGTCTGCTGCTCTTCGAGGCGGAGCGCCGCGGCGCTCTCCTCGACCTGCGAGGTGGCTTCCGCGGCCGTGTGCTCGTAGTAGGCGCTCTCGGCCCGCAGCTCGTCGGGGACGATCACCGCGAGGAGCTGGCCGCGGGTGACGGTGTCCCCCTCCTGGACCTTCAGCTCGCCGAGCAGGCCCGAGATCTGTGGGCTGACGATCACGTCATTGGTGGTGACGATCCCGCTCAGCACGATCGCGTCCGGCCGCGCATGGACCGCGTAGAAGCCGATGCCCAGGGCGGCGATCCCCAGCACGGCGACGAGACCGGCGCGTTTGCGGCTCATCCGCGCCGGCCTTTCGGTGGTCTCGGTCTCATCCTGTCCTCTCCGGACGCGCGGAGGGTGCCGCGGGTCCGGAGAGGATCTTCCCTGACGCGCCCGGTGCCGTCAACGTGTCTGCGCCGGTCTTGACGGCCCTGGTAGGATGGAGGGATGAAGATGCCGTTGCGGCCCCGGCCTGGAAAGATCTGGATCGTCCTCCTTCTCGCTCTCGCCGCTCCGGCGGTCCGGGCGGAGGACATACCCGGGCTCGAGGGCTTCAACATCCCGGCGACCGGGACCTACTTCTATCGCTACGTGCCGCCGGCCCTGCCGAAGGACCGCCCCTTGCCGGTGGTGCTCTTCTTCCACGGCTCGGGCGGCAAGCCGGAGAACTATTTCCCCTTCATCCTCGAACCGGCGCGGCGGGCCGGGTGCGTCCTCGTGATGCCGCGGTCGAAGAACGGGCTGGGCTGGGGCGATCCCGCGGATGAGCTGTCGGTCACCGAGAGCCTGCGGATGACGCGGGAGGCGATCAACGTGGACGAGCGGCGCATCTCCGTCGCCGGCCACTCGGCGGGCGCGGCCTATGCCTATCTGCTCGCCTACACGACCCGCCTGCGCTTCAGCGCCGTGTTCACCATGGGATCGCGCTACTACGAGGTGGCCGCGGTGGCGGATCCGCACTACAAGGCGCCGATCCGCATGTACTGGGGCACCGGGGATCCGAACTACTTTGAATATGGATCGTACGAGGCCTTGAAGCAGCAGTGGGACCGGCTCGGGGTCCCCTGGGAGGACGAGATCCGGGAGGGTGCGTTGCACCAGGAGATGTACACCTCCACCACGATCCGGGGGTTCGAGTTCCTGGTGAGCAAGAGCTATCCGGGCGTCTTCACGGCCTGCGAGCCGGGGCCGAACGTCCTCTGCCTGCGGGACGGGCGTTTCCGCGTCGAGGTCACCTGGCGTGACTTCGCCGCGCGGACGGGGGCGGGCACCGTCTCTTCCTGTGCCTCCGACGGCTCGGGGATCTTCTGGTTCTTCGATCCGGCGAACTGGGAGCTCCTGGTCAAGGTGATCGACGGGTGCGCGCTCAATCAGCGGTATTGGGTGTTCCTGGCGGGCACGACCACCGTGGAGTACACCTTGACGGTGACCGACACCCTCACGGGACTGACCGCGGAATACCACAACCCCCTCGGCACGACCGCGGCCGGCGTCAACGACACACAGGCCCTCGCCGCCTGTCCCTGAGCCCTCCATGAGGACCCTGCCTCTCTCCCGCGCCCAGCGCGGCCTCTGGTTCCTCTATCGCCTGCGTCCGCAGAGCCCGGCCTACAACCTGGCCACCGCGGCGCGGGTGCTCGGCGAGTTGCCGGCCGCGGAGATCCGCGCCTTCTTCCAGGGCATGGTCGACCGCCACGCGGTGCTGCGCACGACGTTCCACCGCGAGGGGGAGGAGCCGGTCCAGAGGATCGAGGAGCGTGCGGAGGTGGCCTTCACGGAGGTCGATGCGCGGGGCTGGACGGAGAGTGCGGTCCGCGCGGGGATCGAGGAGGCCGCCTGGCGGCCGTTCGACCTGGAGCACGGCCCGGCGTTCCGGGTGGCGCTCTTCCAGCGGGAGGCCGAGCGGCTGCTGGTGGTCGCGATGCACCACATCGTGGCGGACTTCGGCTCGATCGGCCTCTTTCAGGGCGCCGGGGCCGCCGTGGAAGACGGAGGGAAGGACTACGCCGATTTCATCGCCTGGCAGGGCGCGATGCTCGCCGGGCCGGAGGGGGAGCGCCTCTGGAGGTACTGGCAGGACCGGCTCGACGCCCTGCCGGAGCTGGACCTGCCGGTGGACCGGGCCGGGAAGGCACCGGACCGGGCCGGTCTGGCCTTTCGGGCGGTCGAGCCCGCGACGCTCGCGCCACTGAAAGCGCTGGCCCGGTCGCGCCGCGCCACGGTCTACGTGACGCTCCTCGCGGCTTTCCATGCGCTGCTGCACCGCTACACCGGGCAGGAGGACTTCGCGATCGGCTCGCCGGCCTCGGGCCGGCCCAAGGGGTTCGGGCGGACGTACGGCTATTTCACGAATCCGCTGGTGATGCGGGCGGACCTCTCCGGCGATCCCTCCTTCCGCGAGCTGGTCGACCGGACGCGCGAGACCGTGGCCGGTGCCCTGGATCACCAGAGCTTCCCCTTGGCCCTCCTGGTCGAGCGGCTGCGGCCGGGAGCGGAGCTGTTCCGCACCCTGTTCGTGCTGCACCAGGGGCCGGAAGGGCTGGTCAGCCTGGTTCTGGGGAAAGAAGGGGGGAGGCTGCCGCTCGCCGGGTTCGACCTGGAGTCGCTGGCGCTGCCGCCGCGGGCCGCGCAGTTCGACGTGACCCTGGCGGCCGGCGAGCGCGGCGGAGCGCTCGGTCTCGACCTGATCTACGACGCGGCCCGTTTCGACGCCCCGACCGCTGCCCGCTGGCTGGAGCATCTGGCGCAGCTTCTCGCCGGAGCGGTGGAGAAGCCCGACACGCCGGTCTCCGAGCTGCCCCTGCTCAGCCCTGCCGAACGCCATCAGGTGCTCGTCGAGCTGAATGAGGTGGGCGAGGCCGAAGCGCCCTGGAGGACGCTGCACGAGGGATTCGACCGCCAGGCGGAGAAGACCCCCAACGCTCTCGCGCTGATCGATGGCGAGAACCGCCTCACCTACCGCGAGCTGCACGCCCGGGCCTCCGGGCTGGCCGGCCGGTTGCGGCGGATGGGCGTGGGACCGGAGACGGTGGTGGGAGTGCGCCAGCCACGCACCGCCGAGCTGATCGTCTCCTTCCTGGGCGTCCTGAAGGCCGGCGCGGCGTACCTGCCGCTCGATCCCACTTATCCGGAGGAGCGGATCGCGTTCATGGTGGAGGACGCGGGGGCATCCATCGTCCTGGCTAACCCAGGGTGGGCGGTGGCGCCCTCTCCCGCTTTGCGGGGGAGGGTCGGGGAGGGGGGGGAGGGGGCGCTCGCCTACCTCATCTACACCTCCGGCTCCACCGGCCGCCCCAAAGGCGTCGCCATCGAGCACTCGGCCGCGGTGCGGCTGGTGGCGTGGGCGGGACAGGCCTTCTCGCCGGAAGAGCTGCGGGGCGTCCTCGCCGCGACCTCGGTCTGCTTCGACCTGTCGATCTTCGAAATCTTCGTCCCCTTGAGCTTCGGCGGGGCGGTGATCCTCGCCGAAAACGCCTTGGCGGTGCCGTCGCTGCCGGCGCGCGACGAGATCACGCTGATCAACACGGTGCCTTCCGCTCTGGCGGGCTTGCTGGAGCTGGGGGGCCTGCCGCCGTCGGTGCGCACGGTCAACCTGGCGGGGGAGCCGCTGCGGCGGTCTCTCGCCGACCGCATCCTCGCCTTGGGGGTCAAGCTGTGGGATCTCTATGGCCCCTCGGAGGACACGACCTACTCGACCGGTGCGGTCGTAGCGATCGGCGATCCTGCCGAGCCGGCGATCGGCGCTCCGGTGGCGGGCTCGCGGGCCTATGTGCTGGACCGCCGGCTGGAGCCCTTGCCGCTGGGCATCCCGGGCGAGCTGTTCCTGGGGGGAAACGCCCTGGCGCGCGGCTATCTGGGGCGGCCGGCGCTGACGGCGGAGAAGTTCATCCCGAACCCCTTCGGGCATCGGACGGATCGGTCCGATCGGTCGGATCCGTCTGATCTGATCGGGGGCTCCCGGCTCTACCGGACGGGCGACCTGGTGCGGCGGCGCGCGGACGGCTCTCTCGACTACCTGGGCCGGATCGACCATCAGGTCAAGATCCGGGGCTTCCGCATCGAGCTGGGGGAGGTCGAAGCCGCGCTGCTCGCGGTCTCCTGGGTGCGGGAGGCGGTGGTGGTGGCGCGCGGCAGTGTGCTGGCGGCCTATGTGGCTCCGTTGGGAGATACGCCGGAGCGGCCCGAAGAGGCTCTGCGCGAGGCGTTGCGGGAACGCCTGCCGGCTCCCT
>Ga0209682_10000220_pt1 | contig 19598 bp, 11 predicted proteins | sample DOMMetBare2Fresh_2_FD_187471 | JGI IMG/M metagenome (GOLD analysis project Ga0209682, IMG submission 187471) | Wetland sediment microbial communities from St. Louis River estuary, USA, under dissolved organic matter induced mercury methylation -... | ecosystem: Environmental > Aquatic >... | reverse complement strand
GCGGCTACGGGGGAGCGGCGGTGCCTCCCGCGGCCGCCCGGCTGACCCTGGGCGGCGGCGGTGGTGCCGGCAGCGCCAACAACTCCGGGCCGGCGCACGGCGCCGTGGGCGGCGGCATCATCCTGTTCCGGGTCAACAGCATCGGCGGCACCGGCACGCTGAGCGCCAACGGCGCCGCGGCCGGTTTGTCGCGCCAGGATGGCGGGGGCGGCGGGGGGGCCGGCGGCAGCGTCTTCGCCGCGGCCTGCAACGACAACTCCTTCACCGGCCTCACCGTGAACGCGCGCGGCGGCACGGGGGGGAGCATCGACTGGAACGACAACGACCACCACGGGCCGGGTGGCGGCGGCGGGGGCGGCGCCGTGTTCCTCTCCCGTACGGCGACGATCAGCGTCACCGGCGGCGCCAATGGCACCTCGCCGCCGGGCAACGCCTACGGCGCCACCGCGGGCGCCAACGGCACCTCGTCCACCGCGATCACGGTGAGCTCCGCGCCCGGCGCGCGGCCCGGGTGCACTTGCGCGTTGACCCAGGCCCTCGTCCATTCGTTCCGCGGCGTCCCGGACGGCCGCTCCCTGACCCTCGAGTGGCAGACCGCCTCGGAGGTGGCCACCGCGGGGTTCCGCCTTTTCCGCCTCGACCCGCGGACCGGCGCCTGGCAGGACGCCGCCGGGCGGCTCCTGGCCGCCGTGCGCGAGGCACCGCAGGGCGCGTTCTACCGCGCCACCGATCCCGGCGCCTCCCTCCGCGAGCCGCAGACCTACAGGCTCCAGGAGATCGAGGCCGAAGGGCGGAGCCGCTGGTTCGGGCCGTTCTTCGTGACGCCCGGGGCCACCTCCCGGTCCGCGCCGGCCGAGGGCTTCTCCCGCCTCCCCCGCGCTCCGAACGCCACCGTCCGGGCGGCAGCGGCCCACCGCGCGGGAAGCGCCTCGATCCACGGCGCCAGCGCCCTGAAGCTGCGGGTCCGCGAGACCGGCGTCTACACCGTCCCCGCGGCCTGGATCGCGTCCGCCTTCCTGGTGCCCGAGAGCGACGTCCGGAGATGGATCGCCGAGCGCCGCTTCTACCTCGCCGGCCCCGGCCGCGAGGCCGTCTGGCACCCGGCTCCTGGGGGCGAGGCGATCCTCTTCTATGGCGAGGCCGCCGACAGCCTGTTCACCACCGAAAACGTCTACTGGCTCTCTCCGGCCGAGCCGCGGCCCGTGCCGCAGCGGGTTGCGGGCGGCAGGCAGGCCGCGGCCCCCGGCCTCGCCTTCCAGGCCACCGCCCACGTCGAGCAGGACCGCTTCCCGGCCGTCGCCATCGCGCCCGATCCGGCCTCCGACTACTGGTACTGGGACACCCTGGTGGCCGGCGACGCCACCTTCGGCACCCGCTCCCTCCCCTTCGACCTGGCAGCCGTCGCCCCGGGCGGCGGCCTGCTGACCGTGCGGCTCCAGGGAGCGACCGCGAGCGGCGCACCCGGCGAGCACCAGGTGGACGTGAGCCTCGGCGGTGCGCTGCTCGGCTCGGCCACCTGGCAGGGGGTCCAGCCGCACGCCGCCACCTTCGCCGTCCCCGCCGGGCTGTTCCGCGAGGGGAGCAACACCGTGCAGCTCACCGCCCGCCTGGAGGCCGGCGTGCCGTACAGCGTCACGTACGTGGATTCCTTCGACGTCACCTTCCCGCGGTTCTATCGCGCCGCGGGGGGCGCCCTGGAGCTGCGCGGCGGCAGAAACCCGGTGGTCACCGTGGACGGCTTCACCTCGCCCGGCATCCAGGTGTGGGACCTGGGCACACCGCGGGTCCCCTTGCCGCTCGACGGCGTCACCGTCGAGCCCGCGGCGGGCGGCGGCTGGCAGGCGAGCTTCGCTCCGGCGGCGCGCGACCGCCCGTATGCCGTCTTCGACACGGCGGGGATCCGCCTGCCGGGAGTCGATCCCTGGGTCCCGCCGGACGTCTCGTTGCACGACCCGGACAACGCCGCCGACTACCTGGTCGTGGCACCGGCCCGGCTCGCCGGGGCGGCCGAGGAGCTCGCCGCGTACCGGCGCACGCAGGGGCTCGACGCGCGGGTCGTCCTCCTGGAGCAGATCCGGGACGAATTCACCGGCGGGATCCCCGACCCGGAGGCGCTGCGCGCCTTCTTCCAGCAGATGGTGCGGGTCTGGCGGCATCCTCCCCGGATGGTGGTGCTCGCCGGCAACGGCACCTACGACTACCGCGACCTGATGGGATATGGGGACAACCTGGTGCCGCCGGTGCTGGTGCGGACCTCGCAGGGTCTCTTCGCCTCCGACGCCCGCCTGGTCGAAGGGACGGGCCTGCGCATCGGCCGGCTGCCGGTGACCGGCGCCGCGGAGCTCTCCGCGCTCGTCGCCAAGATCGCCGAGTACGAGTCCGCCGCTCCCGCCGCCTGGCAGAGCCAGGTCCTGCTGGTCGCCGACGACGCCGACGACGGCGGGCAGTTCGACTGGGAGACCGACCTGGTGGCCGCGCGGGTGCCGCGCTCCTTCGGCACCGCGCGGATCTCCCTGTCCCAGACGCCGCTCGCCGCCGCCCGGGAGCAGCTCTTCGGCCATCTGGCGGCCGGCGCCTTCCTGGTCAACTACCTCGGCCATGCCGGGCTCGACCGGCTGGCCGCGGAGCCTCTCTTCGCCAGCTCCGACCTGCCGGCTCTCGCCAACGGCGACCGCCTGCCGGTCCTGGCGGCGATGTCCTGCATCGTGGGACGTTTCGAGATCCCCGGCTTCGCCTCCCTGGCCGAGCAGCTCGTCACCCGGGACGGCGGCGGGGCCATCGCGGTCTGGGCGCCCTCGGGAACGAACTACAATGCCCAGTCGGGAGCGCTCGACCGGGCCTTCGTGGACGCCCTCTTCGGCGCCGGCGACGGCACGCTGGGCGGCGCCGTCGAGCAGGCCGCGGCGCGCTTCCGCGCCGCCGGAGGCTCGGCGGATACGCTGCGCAGTTACAACCTGTTCGGAGACCCGGCGCTGCGGCTGCGGCGAGGAGGCTGAGTGGACGAAGACAAGAAAGGCGCCGGGGACGAGGGCCTCGTCCGCGGCCTCGGCCTCTGGGACGGCGCCCTCCTCACCATCGGGTCGGTGGTGGGGACCGGCATCTTCCTCACCACCAGCGACATGGCCAAGGTCCTGCCGCATGGCGGGCTGATCCTCGCGGTCTGGATCGCCGGCGGCCTGCTCACCCTGGCCGGCGCGCTGACCTATGCCGAGCTCGGCGTGATGTTCCCGCGCGCCGGCGGCCTCTACCATTTCCTCAAGGAGGCCTACGGCCCGCTGTGGGGGTTCCTCTACGGCTGGATCGCCTTCCTGGTCATCATGTCGGGCGGCATCGCCGCGCTCGCCATCGGCTTCGGGGAGTATCTCGCCAGCTTCTTCCCGGCGCTCGCCGGCACCGCCTGGACGCTCCGGGTGGGCGGCCTGCCACCCTTCCCGGTCTCCGGCATCCAGCTCGCCGCCGCGGCGGCCATCGTGCTGCTCAGCGCGGTCAACCACCTGGGCCTCCAGGAGGGGGCCTGGGTGCAGAACGTCCTCACCGTCCTCAAGGTGGGATCGATCCTCGCCTTCGGGGTCCTCGCCTTCGCCGTGCCGGCGCCCCCTCCGATGGCGACGGTGGCGGCCCCGGCGCCGGACCTGCTGAGCGGCGCGTTTCTCGCGGCCTTCGGGATCGCGATGATCGCCGTCCTCTGGACCTACGACGGCTGGTACGGCCTCACCTGCTCGGCCGGCGAGGTGCGCGACCCGGCGCGCAACCTGCCGCGCGGGCTGATCCTCGGTACGGTGGCGATCATCGCCCTCTACCTGCTGCTCAACCTCGCCTACCTGCGCGCCCTGCCGGCCGCCGCCATGGCCGGCACGCCGCGGATCGCCGAGGCGGCGGCGGTGCGGCTCTTCGGCGCCGGCGGCGCGCGCCTGCTCTCGCTTGCCGTCCTCGTCTCGACCTTCGGCTGCCTGTCGTCGACCATCCTCTACAGCTCGCGGATCTACCTGCCGATGGCGGCCGACGGCCTGTTCTTCCGCTCGCTCGCGAAGGTCCATCCGCGCTTCCGCATCCCGGTCCGCTCCCTCTGGGCACAGAGCGGCTGGGCCGTCCTCCTCGCTCTCTCGGGCACCTACGCACAGCTCTACACCTACGTGATCTTCGCCTCCGTCGTCTTCCATGCCGCGACGGCCGCGGCGGTCTTCGTCTTCCGGCGGCGGCTCCCCGACCTGCCCCGCCCCTACCGCACCTGGGGCTACCCGGTGGTCCCGGCCCTCTTCATCCTCGCCTGCCTCCTGCTCATCGGCAATACGCTCCTGGCGAGCCCCCGCGAGTCCCTGCTCGGCCTCGGCCTGCTCGTCCTCGGCCTGCCGGCCTATGCCTGGTTCCGGCGCCACGGTGGCCCCGTAGCATAGAATCCGGGCTGGCGAAGTGCGGGAGCGGGATCTGCAACCCTTCTGGAGGAAACGTCTCGTGAAACGTATTTTTGTGTCGCTGACCTTGCTGTGTCTCATGATCGCGGCCGGCGCTCCGGCGGCGCAGACGGGCGCCGCCAAGCCGGCCGAGAAGAAAGACAAACCGAAAGACCTGCTCAACGCCGGCACCTTCGCCGGCCTCGCCCTGCGCGAGATCGGTCCCGCCGTGACCTCGGGCCGGATCATCGACCTGGCGATCCATCCGAGCCAGCCGAGCATCTGGTACGTGGCCACCGCGGGGGGAGGCGTCTGGAAGACGGCGAACGCCGGCGTCACCTTCTCGCCGATCTTCGACGACCAGGGGTCGCATTCGATCGGCTGTATCACCATCGACCCGAAGAACCCGCTGGTCGTCTGGGTGGGGAGCGGCGAGAACAACAGCCAGCGCAGCGTCTCCTATGGCGACGGCGTCTACAAGTCGATCGACGGCGGCAAGACCTGGACGAACGCCGGGCTCAAGAATTCCGAGCACATCGGCAAGATCGTCGTCGATCCGCGCGACTCGAACACCGTCTGGGTGGCGGCCCAGGGCCCCCTCTGGGCGCCGGGCGGCGACCGCGGCCTCTACAAGACGGCCGACGGCGGCAAGACCTGGAAGGCGGCCTTGACGATCAGCGAGAACACCGGCGTCACCGACCTGGTGCTCGACCCGCGCAATCCCGACGTCATGTACGCCGCCGCCTACCAGCGGCGGCGCCACGTCTGGACGATCGTGAATGGCGGCCCGGAATCGGCCGTCTACAAAAGCGTCGACGGCGGCGCCACCTGGAACAAGCTCACCGCCGGCCTCCCCAAGGAGGACATCGGCCGCATCGGCCTCGCGGTGGCGCCGGCCAATCCCGACGTGGTCTACGCGATCGTCGAGGCGGCGCGCGGCAAGGGAGGCTTCTACCGGTCGGTGGACGCGGGAGCCAACTGGGAGAAGCGGGGGAGCGAGGTCCCGCAGAGCGCCCAGTACTACCAGGAGCTCTTCCCCGATCCGGCGGACGTCGACACCGTCTACTCGGTGGACACCTACCTCCAGGTGACGACGGACGGCGGCAAGACCTGGAGGCGCGCCGGCGAGACGACCAAGCACGTGGACAATCACGTGGTATGGATCGATCCGCGCGACCGCAACCACCTGCTGGTGGGCTGCGACGGCGGCCTCTATGAGAGCTACGACCGCGCCCGCACCTGGCGGTTCTTCCCCAACCTGCCGATCACCCAGTTCTACCGTGTGGACGTCGACTACGCGAAGCCGTTCTACAACGTCTACGGCGGCACCCAGGACAACTTCAGCCTGGGCGGGCCGTCGACGACCCTCTCCGCGAGCGGCATCACCAATGCGGACTGGTTCGTGACCACCGGCGGCGACGGCTTCAAGACCGTGGCCGACCCGGAAGATCCGAACATCCTCTACGCCCAGTCGCAGTACGGCGAGGTCAGCCGTTACGACCGGAGGAGCGGCGAGAAGGTCGACGTCAAGCCGCAGCCCGCCCCGGGCGAGCCGGCGCTCCGCTTCAACTGGGACTCGCCGCTCCTGATCAGCCCGCACTCCCACACCCGCCTCTACTTCGCGGCGCAGAAGCTCTTCCGCAGCGACGACCGCGGCAACACCTGGCGCGCCGTCAGCCCCGACCTGACCCGGCAGCTCGACCGCAACAAGCTGAAGGTCATGGGCAAGATCTGGGGCGTCGACGCAGTGGCGAAGAACGCCTCGACCTCGCCCTACGGCAACATCGTCTCCCTCGCCGAGTCGCCGAAGCAGGAAGGGCTGCTCTACGTCGGCACCGACGACGGCCTCATCCAGATCAGTGAGGACGGCGGCGCGACCTGGCGCAAGACCGAGGCGTTCCCCGGCATCCCGGAGAACACCTATGTGTCGCGGCTCGAGGCCTCGCCTCTCGATGCGGGCACCGTCTTCGCCGCCTTCGACAACCACAAGCAGGGCGACTTCAAGCCCTACCTCCTCAAGAGCACGGACCGCGGCCGCACCTGGACCTCGATCGCCGGCGACCTGCCGAAAAACGGGACCGTCTATGCGCTCGTCCAGGACCACGTCGAGGCGCGCCTGCTCTTCGCCGGCACCGAGTTCGGCGCCTTCTTCAGCCTCGACGGCGGCCAGAAGTGGATCCGCTTCCAGAGCCTGCCGACCGCCGCCGTGCGCGACCTGGTGATCCAGCGGCGCGAGAACGACCTCGTCCTCGCGACCTTCGGACGCGGCTTCTTCATCCTCGACGACTACACGCCGCTACGCGGCTTGCAGCCCGCGGCCCTGGAGCAGGAGGCGGGCCTCTTCCCGGTGAAGCCGGCCCTGATGTACATCGAGACCCAGCCCTACGGCCTGCGCGGCAAGGCCTTCCAGGGGGAGTCGTTCTACACCGCTCCCAACAAGCCGTTCGGCGCGGTCTTCACCTACTACCTGAAAGACGGGCTGAAGACGCACAAGAAGCAGCGCCAGGAGGCCGAGGCGGAGGCCGAGAAGGAAGGGGGCGTCATCCCCTGGCCGAGCTGGGATGCGCTGCGCGCCGAGGACCGGGAGAAGGATCCGGTGATCCTGCTCACGGTGAGCGACGAGCAGGGGAACGTGGTGCGCCGCCTGACCGGCCCGGCCGACGCCGGCTTCCACCGCGTGGCCTGGGACCTCCGGTCCACCTCCGACCTGCCGCCGCCGGACCCCGCGGCGGAGGAAGAGGAGAACCCGTTCGACAGCCCGGACGTCGGCCCGCTGGCGGCGCCCGGAACCTACAAGGTGGCTCTCGCGCAACGGGTGGACGGCAAGCTGACCCCCCTCGGCGAGCCGCAGACCTTCGAGGCGGTGCCGCTCAACCTGGCGAGCCTGCCGGCCGCGGATCAGGCGGCGTCGCGCGCCTTCCAGCAGAAGGTCTCGCGGTTGCAGGGAGCGCTCACCGGCGCCCTCGGCACGGTGAGCGAGACCGGCCAGAAGCTCGCGGCCATCCAGCGTGCATTGCTCGAAACGCCGCGTGCCGATCTCGCGCTGATCGACGAGGCGGACGCCCTCGAAACCCGCCTGGACGACCTCACCGTCGCCCTCGCGGGAGACTCGACGCTCACCAAGCGCCAGGAGACGCCACCGCCCTCGATCAGCGCACGGATCTCCCGCGTGGTCGAGAGCCAGTGGAACACCACCTCCGGCCCGACCCAGACCGACCTCGACGCCTATCGCGTGGCGGCCGAGGCCTTCGCGCCGGTGCTCGCCGACCTGCGCAAGCTGGTCGAGGTGGACCTGAAGGCTCTGGAGGGGAAGATGGAGGCGGCCGGAGCTCCGTGGACCCCGGGCCGGATCCCGGCCTGGAAGCCGGAGTAGGCGCTCCCGTACCGGCCTGCGAGCCCCCGGTGCCCGTCCAGGGCACCGGGGGCTTTTTCATGGAGAGCTCAGGGCCTGTCACGAAATAACTGCGCCGACTCGGGCCTCTTCGCCCGGCGATAAATCGCCGGGCTATCAACGGCGCCCCGTGAACGGGGCTTGAAGCCGTCTTCAGACGGCGCTGCTGATAGCCCGGGCATTGATGCCCGGCGTAGGGTGCAGCTCGCCACGCAGTTGCCGTACTTATTCCGTGGCAGGCCCTCAGTGGATGACCGGGTCGACGGCGGTCTCCCGCAGCGCGCGGGACCGCCGCAGGTCGCGGGCGATGTTGACCCGCTTCAGCCAGCGGTCTCTGCCGTCATACCGGGCCTTGAACGGCTTGCGCCCGTGAACGCCCTGGAAGTTGTCGATGAAACAGATCTCCCCCGCGTCCATCGGAACGTCCCGGATCCGCTCGTCCACCGCGCGGATCAGCGTGCTCAGCGCTTCCTGGGCCGCCGGATCGTCGACCGTGTCCATGAAATACGGATCGATCCGGATGTAGGGAGCCCGGGGATCGCCGAACAGCACCGGGATCTTGTCCGGACGTGTATTCATCTGCTCGATCCGATCATAGGAGGTCTCGAGATCGCCGACGATCTGCGCCGGATCCGGCTTGTTCTTCTTGAGATGCGATTCGTCGGGCCGGATCGTGTAGTGCGGCTCGAACAGCTTTTCGACCACCCATGGAGAGAGCGGGATCTCGGCGATGGAGATGAACGTCGTAGGGACCTGGTCGGGATTGCGCAGGCACATGAGCCCCAGATAGTCGCCCCGGCACTCGTGGAAGGCGTCCTCGATATGCCACCAGAGGAGCTCCTCGCTGCCGCTGCCGAGCTGCTCGTGCTCCATCCCCTTGATCGGCAGGATGTCGTGCACGATATGCCCATCCTGCTGGGTCGCCCAGCCGATGCACTCGCCGAGCAGCGAGCTGAGGAGCACCAGCCCCATCTCCTCGGCGCAGACGCTCCGGCGCATCTCCTGAAACTTCCAATGGCTCGGCGTAGCCCCGATCGCCGCGTCATCCAGCGGCAAGCCGGAGATCACGCACATCGCGGACGCCGGCTCGTTGAGCCGGAAATCGTTCAAGCAGCGCCGGAGACGCCGCGGCAGCTCGTGGGCGGCCAACTGCGCATCAGCGAGGAACTCCGGATTTTCCGCCGATCCATATCGATCCGCCAGCTCGCGGCAGAACGCCTTCACCTGCCGGGCTTCCTCTTCCTCAATCGCCAAACGTATCATCGTGCTTCTCCTTGACGCAGCCGGGCACCGAGGCGCTCGAGCCCCGCCTCCAGCTGGTCCGTCGGGCCGCCGAAGCCGAGGCGGGCGAACTCGGGATGGCCAAAACAGAGGCCCGGCACCAGGAGGACCCTCTCCTCCCGGGCCAGGCGGTGACACAGAGCCTCGACGTCCATGCCGTGGCGGAAACGGACGAAGGCGGAGACGCCGCCCCAGGGCCGCACCCACTCGACGTGATCGGCATGGCGGTCCATCCAGCCGGCGAGGAGGTCGAGATTGGTTCGAGCCTGCTCGAGACGCATCCGCAGCAGCAGGTCCGCCCGTTCGAGCGCCTTCTGCGCGACGAATTCGACGAGCGGCGACAGATGGAGGGTCATGTAGTCCCGCAGGCGGATGAACCGCTCGAGCACCGCCGGCGCCGCGAGGCACCATCCGACCCGCAACCCGGGGAGCCCATAGGCCTTGGACATGGTCCCCATCGAGACCGCATGCGGTGCGTCGAGCGGCTCCGGCAAGGGCGGACGGCCGTGCGGAAGGTGGGAGAACGCCCCGTCCCAGACCAGATAGGCGCCCACCCGCTCGACCGCCGCGATCAGATGGCGCTGCTCCTCCAGGGTGAGCGAGGCGCCGGTCGGATTGTGCGGGAAATTGACCACCACCATCCGGGTGCGAGGTCCGAGAAGCTCGTCGAGCTCCGCGAGATCGGGCCGCCACTGCCTCTCCCAACGCAGCGGCCAGCGCCGCAGCGTGCATCCCATCGCCTCGGCGACGCCGGAGAGCTGCTGATAGATCGGGTCGAGCACCAGCACCTCGTCGCCCGGCTCCAGCAACCCCTGCATGACCAGATAATTCGCCTCGGTGGAGCCGTGCGTCACCATCACGTGATCGACACGGCCACCGGCCAGATGGTCGGCCACCGCCCGCCGCACCCCGGCCCCCCCCAACGTCTCGCTGTCCATCAGGACGATGTCGTCCAGCTCCTGGTGGGTGAATCCCAGAAGCTCGCGCAGTTGGGCCATGGAGAAATTCTCGACACCGCTGCTGCCGATGTCGTAATCCGTTGCGAAGTAATATTCGCGCATCCAGTTTTCAAGGAGCGCCGGAGCCAGCCTCGTCAAAATCAGATCCTCCCCCACATCAAAAGGTGCTCCGGCCCCTGCGGAATGGGGCACCGGTGCGCCGGATGGCCTTTCGTTTGAAACCGTACCTTCTCTTGCCCTGACGCCTCACCGGATGTAACACACTGCTCGCCATACCGCCTAAACTCTTGCCCGGGGAGGAGTATGCCACCCCGCTGCAGCAGAGGAGAACAGCTTTTGGTTCCACCGTCGCGCCCACCCTTCGCGCAAGAAAATGCCGCGATCCGCCTGTTCCTCGCCCTGTCGCCGCGCCTTCCCCGCATCACGCAGCCCGCGCCGCCGGCCGGCCTCCAACCGTGCGAAGAAATCATCGTGCTGCGGCACGGAACTCGGGAATCGCTCGCCGCGACCTGGTATCCGGTGGAGGCGACGAGCCGGGCGGCGCGGGGGGCCGTCCTCCTTCTGCCTCCCTGGCTGGCGTGGGGACGATCCTACTTCCACCGCCGGGGACGCATCGAAGCCTTGCGGCGAGCAGGCTACCACGCCATGGCGCTGGATCTCCCACGCGGCTTGCGCAAGAATGGTTTTTTCGACCGCGACGTGGAAGCCGGGCTCCACGAGCTGCGGCGGCGCGCCGGTGATCTTCCCTTGCACGTGTGGGGTGTAAGCGCCGGTGGATATTGGGCCCACCCGGTCCTCGCGCGGACGGAGGGCGTCGCCGGTGCTTTCTTCGAAGACGTGGCGCCCCACCTGATCGAATGGTCCTGGCGCGTGGCACCGCTGGGCCGGCCGTTCTACCTGTTCTTCCGGCACGTCCTGCGCCATTCCTATGCCTACCTGGACATGCGGCGGCACGCCGAGGCCTTTTCCCTGCAAGCCGTCACCTACGTGGGAGGCGCTGAAGACCCCGGCGTGCGTTCGAGCGACATCCGCGACCTCGCCGCCCGCGCCCACGCCCGCTACTGCATCGTCGACCGCGCCGGCCACCTGGAGGCGATCAAGGTCGCCAACCAGGAGATCCTGGACCTGGCCCTGGAGACGTTCGCACGGGCGGAGGGTTCTTGATCACACGCCGAAAACGGCCGGATCGCGTACCACGGCGCGTGCCGCGGCGGCGTAGGGACAATGATCGGCGAGCAGAAAGGCCTCGAGGTGCCGCCGGAAGTCCGCGGCCACGTCCACCCGTCCTTCGTCCTCATACTTACGAATCAACTTTAGATCGAAGACGACTGCGGCGATTACGTCCCGGCGGGCATCGCGGAGACGGCGGCGCGCCAAGTGGAAGACCTCGATCGACGCCTCTCCCTGGCGGTCGTCCGCCACGGCGATGATCTGGCCGTCCACGGTGAAGCGGAGGTGCTCTTCAGGCTGGTCCTCGCAAGGCTCGATCAGAAGCCGTTTCTCTCTCTTCGGGTCGTCACCCGGGACCATGGCGCGGGTCGCTTCATCTCCGAGCGGAAACTGATCCCCCTTGCCTCCGGCCTCCGCGTACCGGAGGTCTCCCCAGAGCGGGCGGTCCTTGCGCCGCTGGTTGCAGTGCTGGCAGGCAGGAAAGAGGTTGGACCACTCGTAGGCGAGCCAGTAGTAGCCCGGGTGGCCGGGCCGCTCGGCGACCTTGCCCTTGGGCCGGAAGTGCTCCACGTCCCAATCCGCCGGGGCGGTGATCGGCGTCTCGCAGTAGGCGCACTTCCCGTGGAAAAGCTTCTCCAGGGCAGCCTTCACCCGGTCGTCCGCGTAGATCCCCGGATCGGCCTCGTGGGCACCGGCCTCTGCCTCGGCACGGGCTCTCCCTTGGTTCGCCTTCTCGAACCAGGCGTCGCCGGGCCGGATCGGCCGGCCCTGCTCGTCGGTGCGGTCCCGTTCGACGTGGATCAAGGCGCGGGGCTCACAGATTGTGCTTCTCGATGAGCCGCTTGAGCTCCCGGGTCATGTCGCTCTCGCGGGACTCCGGGAGCGGGCGGGCTCCGATCTCCAGGGCTAGTTCGTGCAGCTCACGCGTCTCGGCCCGCCCCCGCTCCTCCCGCGGAACGGCCGCGAGCGACCGGTACCGGACGACCTTCTCCTGCATCTCGGGTGCGTAGACCTCGGTGTCGAAGAGCCGCTCGTCGGCCAGCATGTCCTCGGCGGAATAGCCGCTGAAGTCGGGGACGGCCGGCTCGGCCACGACCTGGTTGCCCTCTCGCCGGAGCACGACGAGCTCGTCCGGCCGGGCATCCAGAGCGACGAGCGGGCTGTGGGTCGTCGCGAAGATCTGCATCCTGGGCAGGGCCGCCGTCAATCGCGGGAGGATTTCCGCCTGCATCGAGGGGTGGAGGTGCTGCTCGATCTCGTCGACCAGCAGGATGCCCTGGGGATTCCCAGCCTTGTCGATCCGGTCAGCCCGCAGCGCCCATCCATAGAGATCCAGCAGCCAACTGAAGGTCAGGCGGTAGCCATCGGCCCAGCCTTCGAGGCGCACCGTCCCACCGATCGACGGCCCAGAGAGCTCGACGCCCCCGCCTTTCGGAAGTCGGATCTCATCGTCGGGAGTCAGGCCGAGCGCCGTCTTGATCCCTCGGAGTGTCGCTTCATAGCGCGCGGCGCCAAGGAATTCCTGGAGGCGGCGCAGAGTCAGCTCCGGGTCGAGCAGAGTCCGCCGATAGTCGAACAGTGTATAGACCGAATCGGAAACCCGATACTCGCGCCCCGTGTCTGGACCAATCCCGTACCGGCCGGCACCGTAACCGCAGACGAGAAGACCGGCATCGGTGCTTGGATGCCTTGCCTGGATCACGTCCCTGCCGTTCTCACGAGCCAATGCAAGGGTTGCGTAAGTCGTATCCAGGTCGAGATTGATCCCGCCAGTGGAAGAACCGGCGGCGATGAAACCTCCAATGGGCTCTGTCAACAGCGCGTTCGCATCCGACGAATCACAAAGTCCCAATGCAATCGCTCTCAACACGGTGGTCTTGCATGTCCCGTTCTTCCCGATAATGAGCGTCCGCCGCCGCCACTCGCCACCAGGACGCCCGAGGTCGAGCTCGAGCGCGCGGAAGCCGCGGATGTGATCCAGTCGGATGCGCCAGATGTACATGGATGAGATCCTACCGCCCTTGCCCCCGCCCGCGCCATGCCCACCGACGCCCCCTGTTACCCAATTTGTTACCTGATTCAGCCGCTCTTACCCAATTCGCGGCGGCTGGCGGCGCCACCGGGCGTTCCGGCCACGCCCCAGGCAGTCCACCTCTCCCTCCTGGCGGAGCCACTTGAGCACATGGCGGATCAGATCCACACTGACCCCCGGGCAGGCTCGCTGCAAATCGGCGATGCTGAAGTCTCCCGCCGCCCGGCGGATCGCATCTGTGACGATCCCGCTCTTCTCTCCCCGCGGCACCCGGGCCTGTCCAAGGCCCTCTTCCAGCTCCCGGTAGGCTGTCTTCAAGATGTAGAGCAGGTAGCTCATGTAGGGCCAGGGGTCATGCCGGCCCTCATGCCAACCCTGGGACGACTGCTCCAGGGTCTCGTAGTAGCGGTCCTTGCTCTGCTCAATGATGCGTTCGAGGCTGACGTACCGGCCCACCTCGAAACCGAGGTGGTAGCACTGAAGAAGGAGCAGCAGACGAGAGACGCGGCCGTTGCCGTCGCGAAAGGGGTGGATGCAGAGGAAGTCGAGGTTGAAGGCTGCAACGGCGAGGAGCGGGGGCAGGCGATGCTGGTCCAGCACTTCGCTCCAGGCGGAGATCAGCTCTTCCATCGCGGTGCCCGTGCGGAGGGCGGGCACGGTCTTGAACCGCACGCGGGACCGGCCATCAGGGTAGGTCTCGATGATGTCCACGTCCTTCCGCTTGTACTCTCCCGCGTCCCCGAGCCGGCCGCGCGAGAGGCTGTGCAGCTCCAGGACGGTCGCCTCGCTGATGGCCAGGCTTGGCGCCGACTGGTGGATGAGCTTGAGGGCATCGCGGTAGCCACGCACCTCTTCCTCGTTGCGGTCGCGCAAGACGGGCCGCCCGAGGACGACCGAGTGGACACGGGAGGCCTCGATCTCCACGCCTTCGATCCGGTTGGAGGAGACGGCGCTCTCGATCAAGGCATGCTCGCGCAAGGCCTTCAGCCGCTGCGGCGCTTGGTGGGTGAAGAGCTCCTGCCGGCCTTTGGCCTCTCCCAGATCGGCCAGGTACCACGCGGCCGACAGGGGCACGTCCGGCGGGTTGGCGGCGAAGAGCCGGAGCGTCATCATCTGGCGAGAATCCTACCGCCCTTGCCCCCGCCCGCGCCATTGTCCTAAGCTCCTCCGCATCCCGCCAGCCGCCTTGGGCCGGTCCACCACTTTCTTGAGGTGCCACGCATGTCCGGAGCCGCGCGCCGTTCTGTTCTTCTCTCCCTGGTCGTCTCGCTTCTTCTCGCCTCCCTGGCCGCCGCCGCGCCGCCGGCCGGCCTCCAGGACCCACCGGGGCTCTCGGCGCTCAAATACCGGAACATCGGGCCGGCCTGGGGAGGGCGGGCCACGCGGGCCACGGGCGTGCCGGGCAACCCCAACATCTACTTTGCAGCCACCGCCTCTGGAGGCGTCTGGCGCTCCACCGACGGAGGGATCTCCTGGAGCCCGGTCTTCGACGGTCAGCCCATCTCCTCCATCGGCTCGATCGCCGTCGCGCCCTCGGACCCCAACGTCGTCTACGTCGGCTCCGGCGAGGCCAACATCCGCGGCAACGTGGCCGCCGGCAACGGTATCTACAAGTCGACCGGCGGCACGACCTGGAGCCATGTGTGGATTCAGGAAGGGCAGATCGGCACGATGGTGGTCCATCCGCAGAACCCGGACGTCGCCTATGCCGCCGTCCTCGGCCATGCCTTCGGCCCGAACCCCGAGCGCGGCGTCTACCGCACCACCGACGGCGGCAAGACGTGGCAGCAGGTCCTCAAGAAGGACGCGGATACCGGCGCCTCGGACGTCGCCCTCGATCCATCCAATCCGCGGACCGTCTTCGCCGGCCTCTGGCAGGCCCGCCGCCGGCCCTGGGAGATGACCAGCGGCGGCCCGGGCAGCAGCCTCTGGGTCTCGCACGACGGCGGCGACACCTGGAAGCAGCTCACCGGGAGCGGCCTTCCGGAAGGCATCTGGGGCAAGGTCGGCGTCGCCGTGGCCCCGTCCGACGGGCGGCGCGTCTACGCGATCATCGAGGCCGAGAAGGGCGGGCTCTTCCGCTCCGACGACGGCGGCGCCACCTGGGAGCTCGCCACCGCCAGCCGCGAGCTCCGCCAGCGCGCCTGGTACTACTCCACCCTCACCGTCTCCCCGGTCAATCCCGACGAGGTCTGGGCGCCCCAGGTGCCGATGCTCAAGAGCCTCGACGGCGGCCGCACCTTCAAGCACGTCCGCAACATCCACCATGGCGACCATCATGACCTGTGGATCGACCCGCTGAATCCCAAGCGGATGATCGTGGCCCACGACGGCGGTGTCGACATCTCGACCGACGGCGGCGCCAACTGGTTCCAGCCTCCCCTGCCGATCGGCCAGCTCTACCACATCGCGGTGGACAACCGCGTCCCCTTCCACCTCGCGGGCGCGCTCCAGGACATCGGCACGGCCCAGGGACCCAGCGACTCCCTGACGCGGGGGGGCATCGCCAATTCCCTGTGGCACGGCGTGGGCGGCGGCGAGGCCGGCTGGGTGGCCTCCGACCCCACCGATCCGAACGTCGTCTACGCGGGCGAGTACCTGGGCATCATCACCCGCTACGACCACCGCACCGGCGACCAGCGCAATATCAGCGCCTGGCCGGACAACCCCTCGGGCTGGGCCGGGCAGGACATGCGCTACCGCTTCCAGTGGACCGCCCCCATCGCCATCTCGCCGCACGACCCCAAGGTGGTCTACCACGGCGCGAACGTCCTCTTCCGCACCGCAGACGGCGGGCAGAGCTGGACGGCGATCAGCGGCGACCTGACGCGCAACGACAAGACGAAGCAGCAATGGTCCGGCGGTCCGGTCACCGGCGACAACACCGGCGTCGAGACCTACTGCACGATCTTCGTGGTCGCCGAGTCGCCGCTCCAGGCAGGGCTCCTCTGGACCGGCAGCGACGACGGCCTGGTGCACGTCACCGAGGATGGTGGAAAGAGCTGGACCGACGTGACGGCCAACCTCAAAGGCCTCCCTGAGTGGGGAACGGTGAGCCTGATCGAGCCCTCGCACTTCGACGCGAAGACCGCCTACGTGGTGGTCGACGCCCACCGGCTGGACGACATGCGGCCCTACCTGTGGAAGACGGCCGACCTCGGCCGCACCTGGAAGCGCCTCGACGCCGGGCTGCCCCAGGACGTCTACCTGCACGCCGTGCGCGAAGATCCGGAGGCGCGCGGCACGCTCTACCTGGGAACCGAGCGCGGCGTCGCCCTCTCGATCGACGACGGCGCCACCTGGCACGGGCTGCGCTCGAACCTCCCCACTGTGGCGGTGCACGACCTGCAGGTCAAGGACGGCCATCTGGCGCTGGCCACGCACGGCCGCTCGGCGTGGATCCTGGACGACCTGCCGGTGGTCCGCGCCCTGACGGCCGCCGCGAAGTCGATCGAGTCCGAAGAGCTCCATCTGTTCCCGGCCCCCGACGTGATCCGCTGGACCCTCGCGTCCAACGACAGCATCGGCTGGTCGGGAGCCAACCCGGCGCGCGGCGCCCTCGTCACTTACTGGCTGAAGGACGAGCCCAAGGGGGACGTCACGCTGGAGGTCCTGGACGCCTCCGGACGCCTCGTCAGCAAGCTGAGCAGCAAGGCGCCGGAGCTGACCGGCAGCACCGAATACGTGGAGGACGAGAAGGAGGGGCTGGAGCAGCTCACGCTCCCCAAGGGAAAGGGACTGCAACGCGCCGCCTGGCCCCTGCTCTGGGACGGCGCCGAGATGATCCCCGGCTCCAAGCTCGACTCGGGCTATCCACTGGTGGGACCCGCGGCCCTGCCCGGCACCTACACCCTCCGCCTGACCGTGGACGGCAAAACCGCCACCACGCCTCTCAAAGTCCTCCCCGACCCGCGCTCCACCGGCAAGCCCGAGGATCTGGAAGCCCAGCTCAACTTCGCCCTCGAAGTGCGCGACCAGATCACCCGGCTGACGCGCACCACCCTGCGGCTCCAAAGCGTGAGGAAACAGCTCGCCGCGCACAACGACCTGCTGGCGAAGGAAACCGCCGCCGCCGGCCTGGTCAAAGCCGCCAACGACTTGATCGCCAAGCTCGACGTGCTCGACGCGAAGCTGCACAACCCCAAGGCGGAGATCGGCTACGACGTCCTGGCCATGAAAGGCGGCGCCAGCCTCTACTCGCGCCTCTCGCCCCTCTTCGACTTCGCCAAGACCGGCGACGGCGCCCCCACCCAGGGGATGCGCGACGTTTTCGCGGCTTACACGCAGGAGCTGAGCGCCCAGGACTCGGAGCTCGACCAGCTTCTCCAGACCGACCTCGCCGCGCTCAACGAGACGGCCACGAAGCTGGGGTATCCGGCGGTGTGGGTGGGGGCGGGGAAGCTCGCCCCGGGTTGAGGCGGTTGAGGCAGGGGGCAGGGGGCAGGGGGCAGGCTACTCGCCAATGATTTCATTCAGGCCTTCTACGACCAACTGAAGCTCCTCCGGAGACAGGCGGCCGAGATGGGCTCCGAGGCGCTCGGTCGAGAGCGTCCGGACTTGACCGATCTTGATCCAGGACCGTTTCGGTAGCGGCACGGAACGGATTTCAACGGCCAGAGGAAAGCCCACTGCCGGCTCTTGACTGGTGAGAGCGACCCCGATGACCGTGCCCGAGCGCTCATTGAAGACATCCTGGCTCAACACCAGGACAGGTCTCCGGCCGGCCTGCTCCCGTCCCCGAACAGGATCGAGGTCAGCCCAGACAATGTCGCCTCTCAGTATTCGGGCCATTCGGCTTCGCCGCGGAAAAACTGCTCCGCCTCCAACTGCTCGGCATGTGGCTGAAGCTTGGCGCATTCCTGAGCAAGCCGGACCCTCCGCAGACGTTGCAACTTCTCGGCGACCGCGTCCTGGATGAGCCTGCTCCGGCTCGGAAACAGCCCCCCTTGGACGATCTGGTCGACCTGCCTGAGGGCTTCAGGATCGAGAGAGATGGCGATCTTGGCACTACTCATAAGGCCATGGTATCATCAGAGGTCGTACCAGGCAACGAGCCCTGCATCGTACTCACAGAAGGACCTGGCTCGGCCCACGGCGCTCCGCGCGCCCATTGGGAGTCAGTCGTCCGCCTTCTTCGCCACCGGGCTTGGTGCAAACAACCCGGCGAGAAACGCGGTGACCGTGGTGAATACAGTCAGGATCATGTCGGGCTTTGTTCCCCCTTCCGGCGAGGCGGAAAAAACGCTGATGCCGAGAACAGCGACAGCCCCTACCATGACCAGGGAAAAAGCCCAGACAATGATCAGCCAAACGGTATTGCTGGTCGCCTGATCCGGTTGAGGAAGGTTCACACTCAGCGCCTGAGCGAAGACTTTTTTCTGATCATCGGGAAGCGCATCCACCGCTTCTCGGATGGCCGCCGTCCGTTCGCTTGCTGACTTCCCTTTGAGCTCGCTGGAGAAAGCGGCAAGATCTGCCATTTTGGTGCCTCCTGTTTAGTGTTGAACAAGGCAATCCACTCATCCGCCGGCGCCAACGGCTGCCAGTCCGATGGCTACCCATCTGAAGAGGAGACGGACAAAAATCCTGGATTTCCAGGCTGCCCGCTCCTACCACCGAATCTGATCCAACGATTCGAGCGGCTGACGATCGTCCACCCCCTCGGGCCTCCTCGCGAGGGCTTCGGCGAAACCGTCGGCGGTCTTGAGCGCGTCCGTCCGCCGGCACCGGCGAGGACAGCTCAGATCAGGAGACGGACAAGCCGGGAGGTTTTCGCCGGGTTGACATCCGGCACCCCTTGAGACAGAATCGGTTTGCGGCGCAAACCGACTGTCCGGCGACTGCCCTTACCGCCAAGGGAGACCAAGATGGAAGACCGAGACCTGGAACGCACCCGTTTCATCACACGGCACTTCAATGATCTCCAGGGACTGCAGTCCGCGGTGCCCCTGGGGCTGATCACCGTGGGCCTGGGAATCGTCACGTCCCATGCCGCTCGCTGGCCGTTGACGGCCGCTCTCTTCCTGGGAGCGTTTCTCCTGACGTGGCGGGCAAGGCGGTACTACCAGAGCCTTGGCGAGGTCGAGGCACTGCCGGTCCAGTACGCCGTGGCGCCCGCCGCCATTTCGATCTTCAACCCGGCAGGGCCGACGTCGCGGCTCCAGAGCCATCCGCTGGTCACGCCGGCCGCACTCCGTTCCCTGACCACCATGGGGATCGCCGCCGCTCTCTTTCTGCTCGCCCTGGCGATTGCTCCGAATGTCGCGACAGGCTCGGCACCCGGGCTGAAGCTGGATGGCATCGGTATCTATGAGCAGAGCACGGACGGGCGGCAATGGACGACGATCGAGTACGAAGCCGTCAGCGCGCAGATG
>Ga0209682_10000219_pt1 | contig 19614 bp, 17 predicted proteins | sample DOMMetBare2Fresh_2_FD_187471 | JGI IMG/M metagenome (GOLD analysis project Ga0209682, IMG submission 187471) | Wetland sediment microbial communities from St. Louis River estuary, USA, under dissolved organic matter induced mercury methylation -... | ecosystem: Environmental > Aquatic >... | reverse complement strand
CCACGCGGCGAGCTTCGCACTGCTGGTGTGGGTCAGCGCCTGGATCAAGCACCACCATCCCGATGCCTTCCTGTGCGGGCTGCTCAACAGCCTGCCGATGGGCTTCTACGCGCCGGCGCAGCTGGTGCGCGATGCCAGGGAGCATGGTGTCGAAGTGCGCCCGGTCGACGTCACGCGCAGCGTCTGGACCACCGAGCTGGAGGGCGCGCAAGTTGCCGCCGGGCCGCCCCAAGGCAACTTGCCCCCCTCGGGGGGCGGGCCGGGCACAGCCCGGACCTGGGGGGCGTCATGTCAAGTTGCCGCCGGGCCGCCCCAAGGCAACTTGCCCCCCTCGGGGGGCGGGCCGGGCACAGCCCGGACCTGGGGGTCGTCATGTCTGCCGGTGCGCCTGGGCTTCAGCCGCATCACGGGCTTTTCCGAGGAGGCGGCGTTGCGCCTCGTCGCCGCGCGCGCGCAGCGGCCCTTTGCCTCACCCGAAGACCTGGCGCGCCGCGCGCAGCTCGACGCCCACACGCTGCAGTTGCTCGCGCGCGCCGACGCGCTGCAAGCCATCACCGGCCACCGCCACCAGGCCGCCTGGGCCGTGGCCGGCGTCGATACGCGCGCCACGCCGATGCTGCGCGAGACCCGCACGCACGAGGCGGCGGCCGAGTTGCTGCCCCCGATCGAATCCGACGAGGTGCTGGCCGACTACCGCGCCACCGGCCTGTCGCTGAAGGCGCACCCGCTGGCCCTGTTGCGCAGCGAGCTCGCGGCCTTCAAGGTCCAGCCCGCGGCGGTGCTGCGCCACTGCCGCCACGGCCAGCTCGCGCGCGCCAGCGGCATCGTCACCCACCGCCAGCGCCCCGAGACCGCCAAGGGCGTCGTCTTCGTCACGCTCGAGGACGAGACCGGCCACGTCAACGTGATCGTCTGGCCGACCGTGGCCGATGCGCAGCGCAAGCCGCTGCTGGCCTCCACGCTGCTGACGGTCTACGGCGTGTGGCAGCGAGAGGGCGAGGTGATGCACCTCGTGGCCAAGACGCTGATCGACCACTCGGCCTTGCTGGGCGGGCTGGACAGCCGCAGTCGCAACTTCAGGTGAGTCAGGCGAGGTCGGTCTCGCCGGGCACCGGCGTGCGCTTGCGTCCCGTGACCATCGCGCGTGCCAGGTTCTCGCGTTGGCGGATCGACGTGATCACAACGCCGGCCACGTGCAGCGGCACCAGCAGCGCGAACGACCAGCCGGCCAGCTCGTGGATCGCATACAGCACCGGGTCACCCCAGAAACGGTCGGTCGCGTAGAGCGCGCCGCTGGCGCCGGCCAGCAGCGCCGCGGCCAGCAGCGTCACGATCATCCAGCCGCCGAGCGGGTTGTGGCCCAGCACATGCGGCTCGCGGTGCAGTCGCACGGCGCGCGCATAGGCCAGCGTCGCGCGCACGCCGCACACGAAGCCGTCGAAGCGCGCGAACGTGTCCCTGGCCGTGAAGCCGAATACCACGCGCCAGGCGGCCAACGCGAGCGCGGCATAGCCCAGCCGTTCGTGCCAGCGCCCGCCTTCGTGCAGCAGCAGGCAGGCCAGCACGCAGCCGGCCAGCGCCCAGTGCCCCGCACGCACGGCCGGGCTCCAGACCCGCACGGTGGGCGGCGCAGCGCTCACCGCGGCTTGGTCGGCACCGGCGCCAGCGTCACCGGGTGGAAGTAGGCCTCCACGCGCTGGCCCTTGTCGTCCAGGCCGTAGACCTCGTAGCAGCCGCCGTCCTCCTTGATGCGGCGCACGGTCCAGCCCTTGTCCTTGAGCACCTGCTCGAGCCTGGTTTGGGGCTGCCAGGTCTCCTTCGGCCCGGAGTCGCAGGTGGCCAGGCCGGTGGCGCCCGCCGAGATGGCCGTGACGAGCGCCGCCGCGGCAAGGGAGAAGTGCAAGGGGTTCATGGTCGCGATCGATCGGGAAGTGGTCGGCCCAAGATCGTGGCACGGGCGCGTTGCTGGCGTGTTGCCGGGCCGGTCGGGCCCGCGCCGTCGAACTGCGCTTCAAGATGTTTCATGCGCATCCGCATGATGACGGCGGTCGTCGGGTCGGCCGCCGGATTCGCATCGGCTTCGCGAGCGCCACGCAAGGACGGCGTTAGAGAAACGGCGCGGCCGCTGACGACTCGGCACCGGATGCATTTGCACGCATTCGGCACTTCGTCACACGAGCCCGCGGCGAAGGCGCCCGTAACGTCGCCTCGCCCCGGTGCGCTGTGCATCGGGGCCAGGGACATCACCGGGCCAGCCGATGCTTTCACTCTTGCGCAGCGCCAACCAGCGCACCCCCGACCTCGCACGCCACGCGGCGGCGCCGCGGCACGCACCGGCCTGGCACCTGCGCGACGAGGCGATCATGGGCACCGCGATCCGTGTCGAGCTCTGGGCCGACGACCCGGCCGCCGGCAACGCGGCGACCCGGGCGGTGATGCGCGAGATGCATCGAATCGACCATGTGATGAGCCCGCACAAGGCGGCGTCCGAGCTCTCGTGCATCAACCGCGAGGCCGGGCGGCGCGCCGTGCCCCTGAGCGACGAGATGTTCCATCTCGTCTCGCGCGCGATCGACTTCTCCGAGTTGTCGGACGGTGCGTTCGACATCACCTTCGCCAGCGTCGGCCGGCTCTACGACTACCGGGCCGGCATCGCGCCCACCCCGGCCGCGCTGGCGCAGGCGCGCGAGGCCGTCGGCTGGCACCACCTCGACCTCGACCGCCGGGCGCGGAGCCTGCGTTTTGCCCACCCGGCCACGCGCATCGACCTCGGCGGCTTCGCCAAGGGCCACGCGGTCGACAAGGCCGCGCGCCTGCTCGCCGAGCGTGGCATCGCCCACGCCAACGTCAGTGCCGGCGGCGACGGCCGCGTCGTCGGCGACCGCCGCGGCCGCCCCTGGACCATCGGCATCCGCGACCCGCGCCGCCCGCGCGAACTCGTGGCCGTGCTGCCGCTGGAGGACACCTCGATCTCGACCTCCGGCGACTACGGGCGCTTCTTCGAGCGCGACGGCGAACGGGTCCACCATGTCATCGACCCACGCACCGGCCGCAGCGCCCAGCGCGTGCGCAGCGTCACGGTGCTGGCACGCGACGGCCTGACCTGCGACGCGCTGTCCAAGGCCGTCTTCGTGATGGGCGTCGAGGAAGGTCTCGATCTGGTCGCGCGTTTGCCGGGTGTCGATGCCGTCGTCGTCGACGCCTCCGGGGCGTTGCACCACTCGTCCGGCTTCCTCGGTGCGCCACACGCCCCGCCATGACGCCGAAGGCGTCCGCGAGGACGAGACGATGAGACCTGTCACCGCGCTGGCATTGATTGTGGCCGGCCTGCGCACGGGCGTCGTGGTTGCCTGCGGCAACGGGCCCGTTGCCGGGGGCACCGACCTGACGCCCACCGGCGACGCGCCGATCGTCTGCGCCAGCCGCAGCACGGCCGTGCGCATGAACCCGACCAACGGCACGCCGAGCGCGCCCGAACGCGACCTGATCCTGCGCGGACGTCCTCGCCGAGCGCGCCCGGGCACGACGTCACCCAGGCGATCCGCCGGGGCAAGGCGAAGTCTCCGACGCCGAGGTCAGCTACGACGGCAGGAAGATCTTCTTCGCCCTCGAGTGCCCGACCGAGAACACCGCCAAGATCGGCGACGTGCCGGCCTGCACCGGGCGCTGGAACCTCTGGGAGTACGACATCGGCACGGGGAGCGCCGGGCCGGCGGCACGCTGCGCCATATCACGGCCTCGACCACCGACGACGACGTCGACCCGGGCTGCCTGCCGGCCGGTCGCGGCTTCGTCTTCGCCTCCGACCGCCAGGCCTAATCGAATCTCGCGCATCTCGTGCATCTCGTGCAACCGCCCGACCAGAGCCATGACCGCAACCCGGTCGTGCGCCCCAGCGGCAATATCCTGTTCGCGCGCTGGGATCACATGGCCGATACCCGCCGCTTCGCCGTCTTCCGCGCCAAGCCCGACGGCACCGACCGGTTCGTGCGCTACGGCGAGCCCAGCGCGGGCAACGGCTACCTGCACCCGCACGACATGGACCCATCCCGGCCCGACACGGGCTTCATCGCCTCGTCGCTGATCAGGCGCAAGGGCCGACAACCCTTGTTCCAACCCCTGCACGTCGACGCCGAGGTGGTGGGTGGCCATGACCGGCATGGTGGCCGGTGCGGCCACCGGTCGGGCTCAAGGGGATGGCGGGGTCAAGGCTTGGGTTCGGGCCTTGCATCCAGCAACTCTGCCGGGTAGGGGCGGAGGAACGCGCGCATGCGCTCGTGCGGGCAGTCGAGCCAGGCGTCGTATTCGGCCTCGTCGAGGATCACGACCATGCGCTTCTCCTCGCCGGGTTTGTGGAAGCGGTTCATCAACGGGTGCTGGTCGGCGTTGATCGTCAGCATCGTGAACGACAGCAACTCCCGGCTGTCGGGCCCGCGCCAGAAGCCCCACAGGCCGGCGATGCCCATCGGGCGGCCGTCCTTGCGGAAGATGCGCCAGCGCACTGCACGGCCGCTCTCGTAGTTGGGTTCGTAGATCGCTTCGGCCGGGACGATGCAGCGGCGGCCGAAGCGCCAGGCATCGCGGAAGCTCGGCTTCTCGTGCACCGTCTCGCTGCGCGCGTTGTAGGTGCGGCGGCCGATCGCCAGATCCTTGCTCCAGTGCGGGATCAGGCCGAACAGGCCCAGACGCCCCTCGCGCTGAAGTTCGACGCGGTCGCGCTCGCGCAGGATGAACGGGGCCAGGTAGCCCGGGAAGGCAAATTCCGGCGGCACCTCGCCGGCCGGGCGCTCGACGCCGAAGAAGGTCAGCAGGCGGTCCTGCGCGGTGACGGGGTGGTAGTTGGCGCACATGGCGGTGCCCCTCCAGGGGCCAGCAGCGCGGCCCATTGTGCCGGCAGCGCGATCGGGCGCCACCAGGGGTCGCCGGTGCGCTTCGGGCTCGTGTTGCCGGCGTGGACCGTGCACAGGCACAGGCCTGGATCGTCGAGGTCGAGCACCTGCGCTGCAGGGGCGGACCAGACGAATTCGTTGTCCTCGCCGATATCGACAGCCGCGAATGGATGACGCTGCCAGAGCGCGCGGTGGTAGGCCAGCGTCGCGCCACCGAGCCAGGGCCGGCGCGGGCCGCGGTAGGCGTACTCCCAGCAGCGGCCCGTGGCCGGATCGTGGAACGCCAGGCGGCTCGATCCGCACAGCCGCGTGCCGCCATGCGCCAGCGCCGCGGTCTGGCGCGCCATCCGGTCCCTCGCCTGGATGTCGTCGTCGTCCCAGTGCAGGAGGAGGTCGGCGCGCGCGTACTCGCAGGCCAGGTTGCGCTTGGTCCCGAGCGCGAGACCGGGCGGACAGGCCAGATGCCGGATGCGGTGGCCGTCGACCTGCGCCTGCACCCGCGCCGGCAGACCGTCCTCGCTGACGATCAAGAGTTCGGCCTCGACACCGCCGGCCTGCGCGAGGAAGCCGTCGACGGCGCGGGCCAGCCAGGCCGGCCGGCCCCTCGTGGGCACGAGGCAGGAGACCTTCGGCCGCCTCGTCACCACGATGCCCCGGCAATGCTACGGACAGACAAGGGCCCAGCGCGTGTCCACAATGGGTTGTCCATCGCCGAATGCCACGGAGTCCTGCATGTCGCACATTCTCGCCCTCGACCAGGGAACGTCCAGTTCGCGCAGCATCGTCTTCGACGCCGCTGGTCGCATCGTGGCGATGGCGCAGCGCGAGTTCCGCCAGATCTATCCCAAGCCGGGCTATGTGGAGCACGACGCCGACGAGATCTGGGCGACCCAGCTGGCGACCGCGCAGGAGGCGCTGCAGAAGGCCGGCCTGACGGCGAGGGACGTTGCCGCGATCGGCATCACCAACCAGCGCGAGACCACGGTGATGTGGAACCGCCGCACCGGCCGGCCGATCCACCACGCCATCGTCTGGCAGGACCGCCGCGGCGAGCCGCTGTGCGCGCAGCTGCGCGAGCAGGGACTCGCGCCGTCGGTCCTGCGCAGCACCGGCCTCGTGATCGACTCCTACTTCTCGGCGACCAAGATCCGCTGGCTGCTCGACCACGTGCCGGGTGCGCACCTGCTGGCGGCGCAGGGCGAACTGGCCTTCGGCACGATCGACAGCTGGCTGCTGTGGCAGCTGACCGGCGGCCAGGTGCACGCGACCGACGTGACCAATGCGTCGCGCACGATGCTGTTCGACATCCGCCACAACGTCTGGGACCACGAACTGCTCAAGGCGCTGCATGTCCCCGACAGCGTGTTGCCGAAGGTGCTGCCGTCCAGCCATGTCTACGGCGAGACCGTCCCGGCACTGTTCGGCGCGGCCATTCCCGTCGCCGGCATCGCGGGCGACCAGCAGAGCGCCCTGTTCGGCCAGGGCTGCTTCGAGGCCGGGCTGGCCAAGAACACCTACGGCACCGGCTGCTTCATGCTGATGCACACCGGCGGGCGTTTCCTCGACTCGAAGAACGGTCTCATCACGACGTCGGCGGCGCAGCTGGGCGACCTCGGGACGCCGCAGTTTGCGCTCGAAGGCAGCGTCTTCATCGGCGGCGCCGTCGTGCAATGGCTGCGCGACGGCCTGCGCGCCATCCAGGCCAGCGGCGACGTGCAGGCCCTGGCCGAATCGGTCCCCGACGCCGGCGGCGTGATGTTCGTTCCGGCCTTCACCGGTCTGGGTGCTCCCTACTGGAAGGCCGATGCGCGTGGCGCGATCGTCGGCCTCACGCGCGGCAGCACGGTCGCGCACATCGCGCGCGCGGCGCTCGAGAGCATTGCCTTCCAGAGCGCCGCGCTGCTGCTGGCGATGAGCCGCGACGCCGAAGCTGCCGGCGTGGCGCCGGTGCGCGAGCTGCGCGTGGATGGCGGTGCCTGCATCAACGACCTGTTGATGCAATTCCAGGCGGACCTCCTGGGTATTCCCGTCGTGCGGCCCAGCGTGATCGAGACGACAGCCCTCGGCGCGGCCTACCTGGCCGGCCTGGCCACAGGGCTCTGGACCACCCGCGACGCACTCGCCGGGCGCGCCACGGTCGACCGGACCTTCGAGCCGGCCATGTCGCGCGACGCCGCTGGCCAGCGCATGGCCGACTGGGAGCGCGCGGTCCGACAGGCACTGCCATCCTGAGGGACTACCCCCCTAGATCCGGGTGCCATCAGGGACAGCACCAGTGGGCGGACGCTCACCGTGACCGATTCCGCGACTAACATGGGTCGATCAACCCACATCGAGGATTCTTCGCCATGGCCAAGCAGTTGCTGATCTACGAAACCGCCGTGCCGCTGTCGGCAGCCCGACATGGCCAGGTATCGCTCGAGGCCAAGGGCGACTATTCGTTCAGTGCCGGCATCAATGCCGTGCCGCTGATGGCAGTGGAGATCGTGCGCGCCGCGACCGAGTACGCCATCGTCTTCACCGCCGCAGGCGACGACGTCGTGCCGGCTGCGGTGCTCGGCGTCAAGGGCGACCAGAATCTCTACCTCACGGCCGACGCGCACTGGCAGGCCAAGTACATCCCGGCCTTCATCCGCCGCTATCCCTTCGTCTTCGCCGCCAGCGAGGACAAGAAGACGCTGACGCTGTGCATCGACGAGACCCACCCGGGCGTCAACCGCGAGGGCCGCGGCCAGCGCCTGTTCGGCGAGGACGGCAAGCCGACGACCTATACCGAGAACGTGCTGAAGTTCCTGCAGGAGTACCAGGCGCACTTCGAGCGCACCAAGCTGTTCGGCAAGCACCTGAAGGACCTCGGGCTGCTCGAGCCGATGCAGGCCACGGTGACCACACCCAAGGGCGAGCAGCTCAAGCTCGGCAGCTTCATGGCCGTGTCGCGCACCAAGCTGCGCGAGCTGGGCGCCGAGCAACTGGCCAGCCTGGCCAAGACCGACGAGCTCGAACTGGTCTATCTGCACCTGTACTCGATGCGCAATTTCAACGAGGTCAAGGACCGTCTCGTCGGCGCGCTGGCCGAAGAGACCCCGAAGGAGGCCGCTGCCGCGGCCTCCTGATCGCGCTGCCACGCAGGCGCACGCTCGAACCAGATGCAGGGCTCAGCTCCGGTCTACTCCATTGCCGACGAACAGCGCGCGCGGGCCGAATCCGCCGCGTGGTCGCGCTTCGCCACGGCCAGCGACAGCGCCGAGTTCTGCGCCAGCTGGCTCGCGCTGCTGTCGGCGCGCGTGGGCCGCGCGCGCGCCGCCCTGCTCCTTCTGGGCGAGCAGGAGAACGGGCCGTTCACGGTCGCGGCGGCCTGGCCGGACCCGCAGCGTGACCTGCAGTACCTCGGCATGGTCGCGCAGCGCACGCTGGCCGAGCGGCGCGGCGTCGTCGTCGATGCCGACGGCGCCGAAGCCGTGGCCGAGCGTCCGGCGCAGGTGGGCTATCCGCTGGAGGTCGGCGGTCGGCTGCATGGCGCAGTGGTCTTCGACATGGCTGCCGGTCCGCTGGCCGACCTGCAGGGCGCGCTGCGCCAGATCCACTGGGCCAGTGCCTGGATGGTCGACCACTTCCGCCACCAGGCCCTGATCGCGGCCGAGCTCGAACTCGGCCGCGTCGCGCAGCTCAACGAATTGATGGCCGCCGGCCTGCAGCAACGCCAGCTGCGTGCCTCGGCGCTGGCGGTGGCCAATGAACTGGCGGCGCGTCTGCAATGCGACCGCGTGACCGTCGGCCTGGAGGAGGCCGACCGGGTGCGCCCGATCGCGATGTCGCATACCGCCACCTTCGACGAGCGCTCCGATCTCGTGCGCGCGCTGGCCGAGGCGATGGACGAGGTGCTGGACCTGGGTGTGCCGATCTCGATCCCGAAGGCACCCGACGACGAACTGGGCGCGCTCGCCCACGAGCAGGCGGCGCAGGCGCTGGACACGCAGGTCATGCTGTCCGTGCCGGTCGTGCACGAAGCCCACACGATCGGGGCCATCACGCTGGAGCGCCAGAAGGGCCCGGCCTTCACGCCGCAGGAGTTCAAGCTGGCCCGCGCGGCCGGCGTGTTGATCGGCCCGGCCTGGGCCCTGCAGCGCCTGAACGAGCGATCGTGGGTGCAGCGCCTGCGTGATCGCTGGCGCGAGCTGGTGCAGGCGCTGTTCGGCCCGCGCCACCCGGGCATGAAGATGGCCGTCGGCGTGCTCGCGCTGGCACTGCTGGTCATCGGCCTGTGGCAGACCGACCACCGCGTCGCCGCGCGCACCGTGATCGAGGGGGCGACCCAGATCGCGCGCGTGGCCCCCTTCGATGGTTACATCGCCCAGGCGCTGGTGCGTGCCGGCGATACGGTCAAGCGTGGCCAGCCGATGGCGCGGCTGGAAGACCGCGACCTCAAGCTCGAACGCGCGCGCTGGAGCGCCGAGCTCGAGCAGGCGCAGCGCAAATACCAGGTCGCGATGGCCCAGGCCGACCGCGGCAGCATGGGCGTGATTGCGGCGCAGGTCCATCAGGCCGAGGCGCAGCTCGCGCTGGTCGAGGAAAAACTCGCGCGCGCCGAACTGACCGCGCCGTTCGACGGTGTGGTGGTCGCCGGTGACCTGAGCCAGTCGATCGGCACGCCGGTGGAGCAGGGCAAGACGTTGTTCGAGGTCGCGCCGCTCGAGGGTTTCCGTGTCGTGCTGCAGGTCGACGACCGCGATATCGCGCGGCTGAAGGTCGGCCAGGCTGGCGAGCTGGTGCTGTCCAGCCTGCCCGATCGCACGCTGCCGTTCACGGTCAGTTCGGTCACGTCGGTGGCGACGCAGCACGACGGGCGCAACGTCTTCCGCGTCGAGGCCCAGGTCCAGGGTGCGGCCGCGCGCCTGCGCCCGGGCATGGAGGGCGTCGGCAAGGTCGTGGTCGGCGAACGCAGCCTGCTGTGGATCTGGACGCACGGCTTCTTCGACTGGCTGCGCCTGACGCTGTGGACATGGATGCCTTGAGTCGCCGGGCCGCAGCGCCCGGCCGTCCCAGGCAAGGCCCGACCTTCGCGGAAGGTCGTCCGCCGTACACGGCGAACGGGTTGCCCCAGTGAGTGTCGACGCCCCGCTTCACAGCAGTCTCTGGTATCGCGTGGCGCCCTTGCGCCCGCGCCTGCTGACACGCGCACGGCTGCACCGCCACCGCTATCGCGGCGAGCGCTGGTACCTGCTGCAGGACCCGGCCTCGGGCCGGGTCCACCGCTTCACGCCGGCCGCGCGTCTGGTGCTGGCGGCGATGGACGGCCAGCGCAGCGTCGAGGACCTCTGGAAGCTCGCCCAGCGCCAGCTCGGCGACGATGCACCGACGCAGGACGAGATCATCCAGTTGCTCGGCCAGTTGCATGCCTCGGACCTGCTGTCGACCGACGCCGCACCCGACGTGCTCGAGGTCTTCGAACGCGGTCGCAAGCAGGAAACGGCCAAGAGCCGCCGTTCCTGGGCCAACCCGATGGCGATCCGCATCCCGCTGTGGGATCCCGGGCGTTTCCTCGACCGCTTCGTGCCGCTGTGGCGCTGGCTCTGGGGCTGGCCGGGGGCGCTCTTGTGGCTGGCGGTGGTGGTGCCTGCGCTCGTGATGGTGCCGCCGCACTGGCCCGATCTGACCGGCAACCTGGCCGACCGCGTGCTCGCAGCCGACAACCTGCTGCTGGTCGTGCTGGTCTTTCCGATCATCAAGGCACTGCACGAGCTGGGTCACGCCACGGCCACGCGCGCCAGCGGCGGCGAGGTGCACGACATGGGCCTGATGCTGCTGGTGCTGATGCCGGTGCCCTACGTCGACGCCTCGGCGGCGACGGTCTTCCGCTCGCGCTGGCGGCGTGCCGTGGTCGGCGCCGCCGGCATGATCGTCGAGCTCTTCCTCGCCGCGCTGGCCTTCTACGTCTGGCTCGCGGTCGAGCCCGGCTTCGTGCGTGCGATCTGCTTCAACGTCATGCTGGTGGCGGGCGTCTCGACGCTGATCTTCAATGGCAACCCCTTGCTGCGCTACGACGCCTACTACATCCTCGGTGACCTGACCGAGCTGCCCAACCTGGGCCAGCGCGCGACCCGCTACTGGGGCTACCTGCTCGAGCGCTACGTGCTGCGCGTGCGTGACGCCACCTCGCCGGCCGAGACGAGCAGCGAGCGGGCCTGGTTCGGCTTCTACGGCCTGGCCTCGTCGATCTATCGCACGTTCGTCACGGTCGCGATCGCCCTGTTCATCGGTTCGCAGTTCTTCTTCATCGGCGTCGTGCTGGCGTTGTGGGCGGTGGCGATGATGATCGGCATGCCCATCGTCAAGCTGGTGCAGCACCTGCAGTCGCGCCAGTCGCTGCGCGAGCGCCGCGTGCGCATCGTCGGCATCGGTGCCGCCGTGCTCGGGCTGCTGGCGCTGGTCCTCGTGCTGCTGCCGATGCCGCAGCGCACGCAGGCCGAGGGGGTCGTCTGGCTGCCCGAGCGTTCGATGCTGCGCGCCGGCGCGGCGGGTTTCATCAGCCGGGTCGAAGCCCAGCCGGGAGCGCAGGTCAGCGTCGGGCAGTTGCTCGTCCGGCGTGTCGACCCGGCACTCGACGCGCAGATCCGCACGCTCGAGGCCCGGGTGGCCGAGCTCGATGCGAACTTCAGCGTCGAGTTCGTCAACGACCGGATTCGCGCCGACATGATCAGGAACCAGCTTGCGGCCGAACAGTCGGCGCTCGACCGGGCGCGCGAACGCGCGGCCGAGCAGCCAGTGGTGGCGCAGGTGGACGGGGTCTTCAGCATCGCGTCGCCTCAGGACCTGCCGGGGCGCTGGCACAAGCAGGGCGAGGTGCTGGGCTACGTGCTCGGAGCCGACGAGCCGATCGTGCGCGTCGTGGTCGAGCAGGCCGTGGCCGACCTGGTGGGGGCGTCCACGCGTGCGGTCTCGGTGCGCCTGTCCGACGAAGTCGGTCGTGTGATCGGCGGGCACATCCTGCGCCAGGTGCCGGCGGGGCGCGACGAGGCACCGAGCCGGGCGCTGCTGGCCAGCGGCGGCGGCAAGCTCGTGGCCGATCCGCGCGACCCCGAGGGGCGCAAGACCCTGGAGCGTGTCTTCCAGATCGACGTCGGGCTGGACGAGCCGCTCGGCCGCCCGGCCGCCTTCGGGCAGCGGGTTCACGTGCGTTTCGATCTCGCGCGCGAACCGCTGGCCGTGCAGGCGTGGCGTTCCCTGCGGCGGCTGTTCCTGCGCCACTTCGATGTCTAGCTCGGCACTGCTCCAGCTGCAGCCGGGCGACCTGGCGCCGGGCCGCCCCTATGTCGAGCGCGACGAGCGCGAGCCGCCCTGGCTCGACAAGGCAGCGCTGGCGCTGTGGCACGGTGCGCTCTGGCCCGCGTTGCGGCCATTGCGCGCCGAGGCGCGGCGGCGCCGCAGCTTCGTTGCCGAGGTCCACGCCCACCAGGCCGGGCTGGCGGCGCTCGACAACGCCGGGCTGCGCCTGCGCATGGCCGGGCTGCGCCGGCGGCTGCGTGCCGAGGGCTTCACGCGCGCACCGGTGGCCGAGGCCTTCGCGATCGTCAGCGAGGCGGCGAGCCGCGTGCTGGACAAGCGCCATTACCCGTCCCAGCTCACTGCCGGCTGGCTGCTGCTGCAGGGCACCCTGGTCGAGATGGCCACCGGCGAGGGCAAGACCTTCGCGGCCACGCTGCCGGCCGTGACGGCGGCCGTGGCCGGGCTGCCGGTGCACGTGATCACCGTCAACGACTACCTCGCCGCACGCGACGCCGAGATCATGGGTCCGCTTTACGCGTTCTTCGGCCTCGAAGTCGGCGCGGTCGTGCACGGCATGACGCGCGACCAGCGGCGCGCCGCCTATGCCGGCCATGTCACCTATGCGAGCAACAAGGAGCTCGCCTTCGACTACCTGCGCGACCGCGCCGCGCTCGGCGACCGCGCGAGCCCGCTGCACCTGGCCGCCGAGAGCCTGCGCGAGCGCCAGGTCTCGCGCGCGCAGAACTGCGTGCTGCGCGGGCTGGTGTTCGCGATCGTCGACGAGGCCGACAGCGTCTTCATCGACGAGGCGCGCACGCCGCTGATCCTGTCGGCCACCGTCGGTGGCGGGCCGAGACGCGAGCGCAGCGAGCAGGCGCTCGCCTGGGCGGCGCAACTCGAGGAGGACGAGCACTACGAATTCGAGCGTGCCGCCCGGCGTGTCTACCTCACCGACGCCGGCCGCGACCTCGTGGCCGACTGGCGCGGGCAGCTCGGCGAGGCCGACCCCTACGACGGCGAGCGTGACTGCGAGCAGGCCGTGCACCGCGCGCTCGCGGCGATCCACCTCTACCTGCGCGACCAGCACTACGTGGTCGTCGAGGGCAAGGTGCAGATCGTCGACGAGGCCACCGGCCGTGCGATGCCCGACCGCGCCTGGGAACACGGCCTGCACCAGATGATCGAGGCCAAGGAGAGCCTGGAGCTGACCGGCCTGCGCGAGACGCTGGCGCGCATCACCTACCAGCGCCTGTTCCGGCGCTACCTGCGGCTGGCCGGCATGAGCGGCACCGCCATCGAGGTCGCGGCCGAGATCGGCCGCACCTACGGCCTGCCGGTGGTGCGCGTGCCGCTGCACAAGCCGTCGCAACGGCGCCTGTGGCCGGCCCTGTGCGTCGGCGACCGCGCCGCCAAGTGGCAGGCGGTGGCGCAGTCGGTGCTCGATGTCGCCGGGCAGCAGGGCCGCCCGGTGCTGATCGGCACCCGCACCGTGCGCGATTCCGAGGAACTCTCGGCCGTGCTCGACGCGCATGGCATGGAGCACGTGGTGCTGAATGCCAAGCAGGACAGTGTCGAGGCGCAGATCATCTCGCGTGCCGGCGAGCGCGGCCGCGTCACGGTGGCCACCAACATGGCCGGCCGTGGCACCGACATCATCCTCGGGCACGGCGTGGCCGCGCGCGGCGGCCTGCACGTGATCCTGACCGAGTACCACGAGTCGCGCCGGATCGACCGTCAGCTCTTCGGTCGCAGTGCGCGCCAGGGCGACCCGGGCAGCGGTCAGGCCATCGTGTCGCTCGACGACGACCTGTTCACCGCCCATGCGGCGACCTTCGTCGCCGCCCTGCGCCAGCGCGGCGGGCAGGCCGGCGGGGCGGCGCTCAAGTGGTTGGCGCAATGGAATGCCGAACGGCACAACCGCGTCGTGCGGGAAGGCAGTCTTCGCCAGGATCGGCGCTATGCGCAGATGCTGGCTTTCAGTGGGAGAGGCGAATGAAGAGCATGCATTGGGCGGGGGCGGCCCTGGCGGCGGCAGCCGCGGCACCCGTGGCCGTGTCGGCACAGGGCTTCGACTGCCTGATCGAGCCCGCGCAGGTGGTGGAAGTGCGTTCCCCGGTCGACGGGCTGATCGGCAACGTCCACGTCAAGCGCGGCGATGCGATCCGGCGCGGGCAGGCGCTGGTCGAACTGCAGTCGGGCGCCGAACGCGCGGCGGTCGACAGCGCGCGCTTTCGCTCGCAGATGGATGGCCAGATCGCATCGGCCAAGAACCGCGTCCACTACGCCAGCGCCAAGCTCGCGCGGCTGAACGAGTTGCAGGCCGGCAACTTCGCGTCCGCGCAGGCGCGCGACGAGGCCGATGCCGAGCGGCGCCTGGCCGAGTCGGAACTGGTGGCCGCCAACGAGAATCGCGAACTCGCGAAGATCGAGCTGCGGCGTGCCCAGGAGCAACTCTCGCTGCGCACGATGTTCGCGCCCTTCAACGGCGTGGTGCTCGACCGCATGCTCAACCCGGGCGATCTGGCCGAGGCCGGCTCGGGCCGCAAGCCGGTGCTGAAGGTGGCGCAGATCGACCCGCTCAAGGTCGACATCGTGGTGCCGGCCGCCGCCTTCAGTGCGGCCAAGGTCGGTGCCAAGGTCAGCATCGTGCCCAAGGGCCTGGGCGGTCGCCACGGCGCGACCGTGACGATGGTCGACAAGGTGATCGACGCCGCCAGCGGCACCTTCGTCATGCGGGTGGACCTGCCCAATCCGAACGGTGCCATCCCCGGCGGCGTGCGCTGCACAGCCGAGGTCGACGGCCTGCCGGCCAACCTGACCGTGCGGTCGCCGCCGCCGTCGAAGCCGGGGCTCTGAAGCCGGCCGCGGCCCAGGCCGGTGCCGAACATCGTCCGCAGCCGACGGCGGAGTCCGTCGGCAGTCGGCTCTTCGTTGTGCGTGGCCAGCAAGCCAGCGGTGGCCGAACGCGTCGCTCACATGGCCGGCGCGGTCACCCCAGCACTGGTCCTGCAGCGGCATCAGCGTGGTCGGGCCAGCGGCCAGAGCGGCTGCGTAGACGCGGTCGACGTCGGGAGAGAACAGCGACGCCGACGAACCCGTTCCGCCCAGCGTGAGGGGACTGAAGGCACCCCTCAGCGGGCGCTCCTCGGCGAGCATGAAGCTGGCCGGGCCGATCTTGAGCTCGCAGTGCAGCACGCTGCCGTCCGGCTCGTCCAGGCGCATTGCGACCTGCGCGCCGAAGACCTTCTGGCGGAACGCGATCGCGACGACGGCGCCCTTGACCGTGAGGCAGGGGATCGCGCCGCGCGGTGCGGGCACCGGCGCAACGCCCGCGGCAGCAGCGGCCAGGGCGGCGACCTGCGCCCGCGGGCGGCCTTCCTGCTCCTGCAATTCGGGCGTGAATTCGGCGCCGAAGTCCTCGGCTTCGAAGACCGGGCGGATCTCGATCTCCGAATCGCCTTCCATCGGGTCGGGGCGGCGCCGGACCCAGTCGATCGCCTGCCTGCAGCGACGCGCACTGCCAGTTCCAGAAGCCGGCGATCTGTTCCTCGGTCTCGGCGAACGGGCCGTCGATGACGGTGCGCTCGCTGGCGCGGCACTGCACGCGCGCGCCCTTGGCGCTGGGGTGCAGGCCCGCGCCCGACAGCATCCGACCGGCGTGCGCGAGCTGCTCGTTGATGCGGCCCAATGCAGCGAGCAACTGCTCGCTGGGCATGACGCCGGCCCGGCTGTTCCTGTCTGCCCTGAGCATCACCATGAATCGCATCGTCGTCTCCTGGAAGTGCACGCCGGACCGTAGCGCGACCTTCGACGACCTTGGCCGATGCCCGAAACCGGCCTGCGCCCGTGCCGGGTTGCGCGCTCAGGCCCGGATCACCCGCGCATCCGCTGCCTCGGCATACAGGGCCTCGACCACGGCCGCGCGCCGGGCCAGCACCGCGCGCTGGTTGATGTATCCCTTGTCGGTGATCTCGCCGGCATCCACGCTGGGCGGCTCGTCGAGCAGAAGCACGCGTGTGATGCGCTGGCTCGAACCTCCAGGCTCGGCCGCCAGCGCTCGCATCGCCGCCTGGATCTGCGTGTGCACCTCGCCGGCCGGCAGTGCCTTGGCCTGCGGGCTCGGGAAGACCAGCAGGCCGACCTCCTCGCGCCCGTGGCCGGTGACCACCGCGTCGGCCGCCAGCGGCGCCATTGCGCTGACGGCCTTCACGCGCAGCGTGCCCACCGACACCCAGGTGCCCGACATCAGCTTGAAGTCCTCGGCGACGCGGCCGTCGAAGGCCACGCCCTGGCCGGGGTCGGCGGGGTCGACCAGCTTGCCGGCGTCGCCGATCAGGTAGTAGCCGTCTTCGTCGAAGGCGGCCTTCGTGGCTTCGGGGTTGTTGCGGTAGCCGGGGAAGACATTGAGCCCGCGCACGCGCAGTTCGAGCTTGCCGCCGTTGGGCAGGAATTTCAGGTCCACGCCGGGCAGCGGCGAGCCGATGCAGCCGGCGCGGTCGATCGGCCAGTGCACGCTGGTGACGGCCGGGCTGGTCTCGGTCGAACCCCAGGCCGAGGTGAACCACAGCGGCCGCTCGCGCACCCTGGCTGCCACCGCGACGATGCGCTCCCACAGGCTCTGCGGCAGCGCGGCACCGGCGTAGAAGATGCCTTCGAGGCGCTCGAAGAACAGGCGCGCGAACTCGGCGTCGTTCTCCAGGAAGGGCAGCAGCATGTCGAAGCCGCGCGGCACGTTGAAGTAGAAGTTCGGCCGGACCTCGCGCAGATTGGCCACGGTCTTCTCGACCAGCCCCGGCACCGGCCGGCCCTCGTCGATGACCAGGCTGCCGCCATGCGCCAGCACCATGTTGAAGTTGTGGTTGGCGCCGAAGGTATGGCTCCACGGCAGCCACTCCAGCAGCACGAGCTTGTGCCGGTTCAGGAAGGGCCAGACCTGGGCGATCTGCTGCTGGTTGGCGGTGAGCATCAAGTGCGTGTTGATCACGACCTTGGGCGTACCGGTGGAGCCGCTGGTCAGCAGGTACTTGGCGTGGTGCTCGGGGCGCACGACGGTGAAGGCATCCATCACTTCGTGGGTCTCGGTGCAATCGCCGAGCATGGCGAAGTCGATCGCGCCGGGCACGCGGCTCGCGTTGATCGAGAAGACCCGGGGTGCCGAGCCGGTCCAGTTGCCGGCCGCTGCGCCGTAGACCGCGGCGTCGCCGGCATAGACCAGCCCCGGGTCCAGCGTGTCGAGGATGCCGTGGATGCGCGTGTGGTCCTTGGTCAGGCGGCTGTAGGCGCTGGAGACGCTGCACACCGGCCGGCCGACATGCATGGAAGCCAGCAGCAGCAGCGCATGGTCGACCGAGTTGTCCGACAGCACGACCAGCGGCTTGCCCTTGGGCAGATTCAGGTCGAGCAGGCCCTGGGCGATGCGGCCGATGGTCTGGCGCACCTGGCGGTACGTCAGGCGCCGCCAGCTGCCGTCGGATGCGCGTTCGCACAGGAATACCGCATCCGGTGTGACACGGTTCCAGTGCTCCAGCCAGCTGCCGATGCAGCGCGCGTGCGGCTGCAGCGCGTCGGCATGGCGCAGGACGAAGCCGCCGCCGGGCAGGTCCTCGCGCTCCACGCGCGGCGGGGCGAGGGCAGCGGGGTCGCCGAAGAGTTCGTATTTCATGGTCGTGTCTCCTGCTGGCCGCGTGCCGCCGGATGCTTCAGCTGCACAGCGCCTTGATGTCCTCGGGGATCGGGATCGCCTTGATGCGGTCCGGATTGGCCGGGTCCTTGACGACGAAGGCGCGCACCTCGGTGCCCTCGCACAGGATGTCGTCGCCGCGCCTGACCACGTGGCGGTGCGTGAAGGTCTTGGCGCGCCACTCCTCGACCGTTGTATGCACCTCGATCGTCTCGCCGTAGGTGGCCGGCTTCATGAAACGGGTGTGGATCTCCAGCAGCGGCGTGCCGACGATGCCGCGCGTCTTGACCAGCTCGCGCCAGGGCGGCACGCCGCAGGCCATGAAATACAGCAGCGAGCTCTCGTCCATCCAGCGCGAGAAGTTGGGGAAGAAGACGATGCCGGCGGGATCGCAGTCGCCGAAGTGCACGAGGACACGGTGGATCTGGGTCTTGCTCAATGGGGCCCCCCGGTCAATGTGACCATCGCCCGACCCCCGTGGGGGCCGCGCCCGGCTTCGGGCGGCCGGGCGCTCCGGCGCGTGGTGTTGCACGAACAAGCATGATGGTTCTCTAGACACCCAGGTAGCCAGCCAGGGCCGGATCACCGGCAATGGCCTCGGACTCGCCGCTCATGACGACCTGGCCCTTCTGCAGCACCAGCGCGCGATCGGAGCGTGCCAGCACCTTGCGCCAGTCGCGGTCGACGATCAGCGTGGCGATCCCGCTGCCGCGGATGTCGCCGATCACGCGCCAGATCTCGGCCACGATCAGCGGCGCCAGGCCCTCGGTGGCCTCGTCCAGGATGATCAGCTCGGGGTGCGTCATCAGCGCGCGGCCGATCGACAGCATCTGCTGCTCGCCGCCCGAGAGTTGCGCGCCGAGGTTCGACAGGCGCTCCTTCAGCCGCGGAAAGGTCTCGAGCACGCGCTCGCAGGGCCAGTCCTTGCGCCCGTCGCGCCCGGGACGGGCGGCCATGACGAGGTTCTCGCGCACGCTGAGGTTGGGAAAGACGCCACGGCCTTCGGGCACGTAGGCCAGACCCAGGCGCGCGACCTCGTGCGGCTTTGCGCGCGAGCAGTCCTGGCCGAACAGGCCGATGTACCCGTCGCGCTGCGCCACGTGGCCCAGGAGGGTGCGGATCAGCGTGCTCTTGCCCATGCCGTTGCGACCGAGCAGGCCCATGGTTTGGCCGCGTGCGATCCGCAGATCGACGCCGTGCAGGATGTGGCTGCTGCCGTACCAGGCGTGCAGGTCGCGTGCGTCGACGATGAGTTCGGGGTCGGCGCTCATCTCAATGCCCACCCAGATAGGCCGATTGCACCTCGGGGCTGGCGCGCACCGCGTCCGGAGTGTCCGAGGCGATCACCGCGCCGTTGACCATCACGGTGATGCGGTCGGCGATTCGGAAGACCGCGTCCATGTCGTGCTCGACGAGCAGGATCGCGTGGCCGGCAGAGGCTGCGCTGGGCCGCTCCCGAGCGGCCTCGATCCCCTCCTCGGGGGACGACGGCAGCTTGCTGCCATCCTGGGGCCCCTTCAGGTCCGCCAGCAGGGCGAGCATGCGGTCGGTCTCCTCGGCGCCCATGCCGGCCAGCGGCTCGTCGAGCAGCAGCACCTGCGGCTCGGTGGCCAGGCACATCGCGATCTCGAGCTGGCGTTTCTGGCCGTGAGACAGCGTGCCGGCGGTGCGATCCATGACGTCGAACAGACCGGCGCGCTGCACGACGGCGAGCGCGGCGCCGTTGCTGTCCTTGCAGCGCTGCGCGCTCTGCCACCAGGCCCAGGGTTTCGGCGTTTGCGC